>Ga0209018_1000160_pt1 | contig 63825 bp, 45 predicted proteins | sample YNPBryBLVA2012_FD_185814 | JGI IMG/M metagenome (GOLD analysis project Ga0209018, IMG submission 185814) | Anoxygenic and chlorotrophic microbial mat microbial communities from Yellowstone National Park, USA - YNP Bryant BLVA 2012 (SPAdes)... ...
GGGTTCAGCGAGTCCGCGGTGGTGACGGTGGTGGTGGGGAGCGCGCCGGTGATCGGACCGGCTCCGGATGAAGAAAAACTTGCACCGGGTGAGGTGCGGGTACGCGGTGGTTCCGCGGGGTACGTCAATATCGGTGCGGGAGACACCGCGCGCATCCGGTTCGTCTCGAAACGGGCGGGTGACGTGACGATTGTGGTGTATACGTTGAACGGTGCGGAAATCCACCGGGGTGTTGTTGTCGGAGTACACCCTGGACTGGTGCGCGAGCATGAGTGGCGGTGCACCGACGCGAACGGCTCCGGCGTGGCGTCCGGGGTATATTTGGTGCGCGTCCACGGCGCCGGAATAGACCGGACCGTCAAACTGGTTGTTGTTTGGGCCGGCAGATAGAGCGTTGCACGTGCAGGAAAAACCATACGGAGGTGTTGTGGCATGCGCAGGAACCTGTGGTGTGCCGTGCTGACTTTGTGTGCCCTCATACCGTGTGCCGCAACGGCTCGTGTGTGGACGGTGTCGTCCCCGAACGGGCGTCTGACGTGCACGCTGTCGCTGCGGGTGGAAACGGTGCCTGCATCCGCCGGCGAACGACTGTACTACGAGGTGTCTTCTGCAGGGCAAGCGCTGATTCCGTGGTCGCCGTTGGGTATCGTCTGCGAGGGATCCGATGGCAATTTGGTGGACGGGCTTACGCCCGTAGGAGTTGCATCGGCGACGGTTTCGGAATCGTACACGCTGGTGTCCGGCAAGCGGAGGGCGTGTGCCGCGACCGCCCGTGAGGTACGGGTGACGTTCACGAACGCCGCTGGCCGGGCGTTGCAGGTGCACGTGCGTGCGTACGACGATGGGGCGGCGCTGCGGTATCGCCTGGAGGGAACGGGAACGTATGCGGTGCTCAAGGAGTACACCGGTGTCCGGTTGCCGTCGGGCACCACTGCGTGGTCGCAGCCGTGGGTCATGGACGAGCACGGCAAATACTCATACGAAGAGGAGTATACCCGCCAGATACTCAAGAATCTTGACGGTCGGAACAAACGATGGGGCCATCCGGTACTGCTGGCGCTTCCGGGCGGATGGTGGGGATTCCTGACAGAGTCCGGAGTGAGCGGTTCGTACTGCGCGTCGCACTTCCAGGGGAGCGGCGGCGCGGGCACCCTCCGGTTCGTCTTTCCGCCAGACCAGACGGGGCCGGTGAGCGGTGACCTGCCGCTGGAGACGCCGTGGCGGGTGATCGCTCTGGGTTCCCTAGGGACCGTGGTGGAGACGTGCATCGTAGAGACGCTCGCCCCACCGTCCAGGGTGGATGACTTGTCGTGGATTCGTCCGGGGCGGGTGGCGTGGTCCTGGTGGTCCGACTTTGAGAGCCCCAAGAATCCCGAGACGCAGAAGCGGTTCATTGATGCAGCTGCGCAGCTCGGGTGGGAGTACTGCCTCATTGACGAAGGGTGGTCGGCGTGGCGCGGTCGGATACCGGAGATCGTCTCCTACGCCGCGACACGCAACGTGGGCGTCATCCTCTGGAAGCGTGCGTGGGAGTTCACCGCAGACGACGCGCGCGAGTGGGCGGCCTGGGGCGTGAAGGGTGCGAAGCTGGATTTCATCGAGACGGACCGCCGGGATGCGTTCGTCAAGGTGTACGATCCGGTCCACGAGGTGACCGCCCGCCATCGGCTGCTGCTCAACTGGCACGGCCCCACCAAACCCTCGGGCGAGAACCGCACCTGGCCGCACCAGCTGACCCGGGAAGCGGTGAAGGGCGACGAGAACATCCACTTCAAACCGTTCGCCCCGTCGCACTACATCAACGTCTGTTTCACGCGCAACGCCATCGGTCCGATGGATTTCACGCCGGTCGTACTGGATGCCGAACGTTCGCCGACGACGTTCGCCAATCAGATCGCGCACGCCGTCCTTTACTGGTCGGGTCTGCAGCATTTCTGTGATCGGGTGGAACACTACCTTGAGAGCCCGGCTCGGGATCTGCTCGCCGCGGTTCCCGCCGCCTGGGATGAAACGCGGTTCATCGAAGGAGCCCCGGACAGCCACGTGTGCATCGCTCGCCGGAACGGGACGGAGTGGTACCTGGGAGCCAACACCCTGCGTGCACGGGAGCTGGCGGTACCGCTCTCCTTCCTCGGTGAAGGTACGTACCGGGCGATCGTGTACCGCGACGGCCGCCGTCCCACCGACATCGAGGTGGAATCGCGTGAAGTGCGTGCGGTGGACATCCTCCGGGTGCCGCTCGCCAAAAACGGCGGCTGCGCCGTGGTGATGCGCCCGATACAGTAGTCGTTGTGGCGGAGGCATGCAGGTGATGAGCCGGGAGCGGAGATGGTGTCTCCGTCGGAGCAGCCTCCCTGTGCGCTGTACATTCTTGAGCCGGGTCTTGACAAAACACGCTTTTACTCGTATAGAATTACTTGACGGTTTCAGCGAGGAGGCCAGAGAGATTTTCCTCATAAGCCTGGTGAGGCTTCCGAAAAGAAAATCGCTCTCTGGCCTCTTTTTAAATCCTGCCCATCTCGCAGGTATACGACAGGTTTCGGGATCTTTTCTTTCGCGGATGGAGTCTGTTTCGCGGATCATACCCTCACATACGAGGAGGCAGTATGCGCACACGGTATGCGGCGGCGGTGATGGCGATGGTGCTCGGGAGTATGGCGTTGGTTCACGGCGGTTTCAACTTCGGGGTGACCGGCGCCGTGAGGAGTCAGGTCCGCGAACTCAAGAAGAAGCTGCCGGAACCGCCGCCGCCCCAACCGGACGGATACCTTGCGGGATACGTTCGGGACGCCGTGCAACGGACGGCGCTGTCCGGGGTCAGCGTCAAAGTCTACCTCGGTGAACAATTGGTCGCCCAAGCTCAGACGGCGTCCAACGGCACGTTCGCGGTGGCGGTGAAGCCCGACCGCGGATACCGGGTCAACTTCTCGCGAACCGGATACCTGCCGCTCAACTACTACAACCTCAGTGTCGCCGCGAGCAAGGTCACGCACCTCCAGACGGTTTCCCAGGTGGCGGCAGGCAGCGGCGGTCCCGGAACGGCGGGCGGCACCGTCACGGACGCCTTGACGGGCACAGGTATTCCCGGGCTGGTCGTGGTCATCCGCGAAGGGGTCAATGCCACTTCCGGCACCATCCTCGGCACCACCGTCACCGACAGCTCGGGGTCCTTCGTGTTTGACAACCTCCCCGGCGGCTACTACACCGCCCAGGTCACCGGCACGAGCGGCGAGACCGAGTACATCGGCATCTACATCACGGTCATCTGCGTCGGCGGTGCAACGACGATCACCGCTCCGGAAACGGTCTCCCCGGTGCTCGGTCCGGATCAATGGCGGGTGGTGCTCACGTGGGGGGACACCCCGACCGATCTGGATGCGCACATCACCGGGCCGCTGCCGGGATCATCCAGTCGTTTCCATGTGTATTTCGCCGACCGTGGGAGCGCCGACAGTCCGCCGCGCACCGTTCTGGACAGGGATGATACCACCAGCTACGGTCCCGAGACCATCACCATCCACCAGCAGTCCGCCGGGGTGTACCGCTACGGTGTGCACGACTACACCAACCGCGCATCTTCTCCCAGCCTGGCGCTTTCCAATTCGGGCGCCCGGGTGTCGGTGTACAAAGGGGCAACGCTGCGCGCGGTGTTCGATGTGCCTGCGAACACCGGCGGCACGTTCTGGCGTGTGTTTGACCTTGAAGGTGACGTGATCACCCCCGTCAACACGATGTCGTACGAAACGGTTCCGTTCCAGAGCGAGACCGGCGCGGGTGTCATCGCAGGCTCCGTCAGGGATGCCGTGACCGGGACGGGGGTTGCGGGCGCTAACATCAGCGTGTACAGCGCTTCCGGGCTGCTGCTCGCGTCTGCGGTGACGAACTCGTCCGGGGCCTATACCGTCAATGTGCCGGCGGGAACCGGCTACTATGCGGTGTTCGCCCGTACCGGGTACCTGACGGCGACGTACCGCAACATTGATGTTCCTGTAAACACCACGGTCTACCTGCAGGCGCTCGCGTTCCTGGATGACGCGCATGCTTCCACGCCGGGTTCGATCAGCGGCCGGGTGACCAACGCGCTCACCGGCAACGGTCTGCCCGGGGTGTCGGTGTCCATCAGATCCGGCTACAACGTGACCAGCGGTACGGTCATCGGGACTACGACCACCGATGGCGCGGGTGACTACTCATTCACCGGACTGACTCCCGGCTATTACACCATTCAGATCAGCGGCACGGGGTATACGACGACGTGGGTAAGTGTGATCGTCATCGGCGGACAGACGACCCCAAATCAGAACGCGAGTGTCACCCCGGTGCTCGCCGCGGGGCAGACCCGCATCGTTCTGACTTGGGGTGAAACGCCCCGTGACCTGGACAGCCACATCACATTCCCCGATTTGAACAATCCGGGTCAGCGTGCGCACGTGTACTACAGCAACAAGTTGTACCAGTACGGTGGAACCACATACGTAGAGTTGGACGTGGACGATACTTCCAGCTACGGTCCTGAGACGACGACTATATACGTACAGACCAGCGGCATGTACCGCTTCAGCGTGCACGATTACACCAACGCTTCATACAACCCGTCAACCGCTCTCGCGAATTCCCAGGCGGTGGTGAAGGTGTACCAAGGGTCTGGCCTGGTGGCGACGTTCAATGTGCCCAACCAACCCGGCACCCTCTGGCGCGTCTTTGAGCTCAATGGTTCGGTCATCACCCCGGTCAACCAGATGCTCTACGAGAGCAGTGCCAGCAATATCAGCAGTTTTTCAGCCGTGCCGTCGTATGAAAAACCGGACAGCGCCGCGCTGCGCCGCGAGCGGGACGTTGAAACACGGCTGTTCAATGAACTCCCGGTGAAGTAACCGATGACTACAAGGAGAACACTCATGCGTACGATGCGTTACCTGGCGGCTACAGCACTCGTCGCGGTTTCGCTGCAGTCCGGCCTGACGGCCCAACCGACGGACACCTTCTACAATACGGCGGGAAAGCTGGGAATTTCCGCCGGTTACCCGTACCTCGGACTGCGCTACGATTTCACCGACCTGATGGCGGGCGAGCTCCGGGGTGCTTTCGACGGCGGCGTCGCCGCGATCGGGTACCGGCAGTATTTCAACATACTGCAGTTCTTCCAGCTCCGCGTTTTCGCGGGTGGCGAAGCGGACTACGTCATGTTCAACAACGTGGAGGAACTCACCGGCGGCGGTTTCCTGGTGGGTCTGTTCGGCGGCGGTGAGTTCTTCGTCACCGACTGGTTCGGTGTCGCCATGGATTTCGGGCCCGCGTACGTGATATTGGGCACGGATCGGGACGGCACTTCGTACACCGCCGGCGGCGTCGAGCTCATTCTCAACCTCGGGGTCAACGTCTACTTCTGATATTCGACAGCGCGTTTCGCCGGCCCGGCCGCACGGTCTTCCCCACGGGCGGGTGAGGCGTCTCGGGTACGCTGCATGCCGTACGGTGCGGGAAGCCTGCCGGCGATTGTGGAGTTCCCGGAGCTTGACACCTGCGGCGGTTTTTGGTAATACCTCACCATGTACTTCTTCGGCGGAGGTCGGCTGCGCCGCTGTGGTGTGAGACGGCGGCCGATTTCGTGAACATGCCCATCCATGTGGCGGAGTACCTGCAGACCGTGCGTTCGGGTGTGCATCGCGTCTGCACTCGATATACCCACCATCAAAACGCGCCATTGGTGCGCGCAATCCGGGGAGGACGGCTTGCCATGAGGTTCCATGCGGGGAAGCTGGCGGGAATATGTGCGGCGGGGTTGTTCCTGGCGGGGTGCGGCGGAAACGACGGGAGGATCAAGCTGCAGTTCGGCAACGAGCAGCTGACCGGTGTGCGCCGCGACATGATGGCGGCGGCAATCAAGCGATTTGAGGCGGCCAACCCCGATCTCCGGGTGGAGATGATAGAGATCAACAGCGGCAAGCTGTTGAGCATGAGCGCGGGAGGCATCGCGCCGGATGTGTTCTTCATGAACCGGGTGGAGCTGCCGGTGTACCTGGTCAAGAAACGCCTGCTGGATATCACCGACATGGTGCAGGCCAGCACCGCGGTCGCGCTGAAAAACTTCTATCCGTACATGATGGAACCCTACCTCTTTGACGGCAAGACGTTCGGCAAGGGACGGGTGTACGGTTTCCCCAAGGATTTCAGCCCGGATGTCATGTTGTTCTACAACAAAGACCACTTCACCGAAGCGGGCATCCCGTTCCCCGATCCCAAGAAGCCATATACCTGGGATGAATTCGTGACTGTGTGTAAAAAGCTGACGAAATTCAATGCCGACGGCACCGTCAAGCGCTACGGCGTGAGCATCCCGTTCCCGTCAGTGTTTTTCGGCAAGCTGATCTTCAGCAACGGCGGCGCCTTCTTCAGCGATGACTACCGCACCTGCGTCGTGGACACGCCGGCTGCGGTGGAAGGGCTGCGCGCCATGTTCGATCTGCACCGCGTTCACAAGGTCACCCCGTTTCCGATTGCCGGGGGCAGCGGGAGCTCCTCCGGCATGATGATGGATGCCGGGGAGATGTTCCGCGCCGGAATAGCGTCCATGTCGTTCTTCGGCCGGTGGGAGGTCGCCAATTTCGAGGAACTATTCGCCCGGCTGGGTTCGCAGGGGATCAACTGGGGCGTCGCGCCGGGCCCGCAGTTTGGCAAAAAGCGCCTGAATGTGACCATCGGTCCCAACGGCTACGCCATCTCCGCGACGACCAAGCACCCCAAGGAGGCGTTCCGCCTGTTGGAGTTCCTGGTCGGGTACGAACATCAGAGTGAAATGGCCCGCATGGGTTGGAACATCCCCACGCGTATTGACGTCGCCGAGGGGGAGCCATTCCTGAAAAACCCGGATCATCCCAAAGGCGTCAACGAAAGCTTCATCATAGAGGCGAAATACACCGTTCCACTGCAGACCAACCCCTACATCAACCTGTGGGAGTTTCTCGGGGCGCTCTCCGACGAGCTGGGCCTGCTGGACATCAAGAAGGACCTGACCATCGAGCAGGCGTGCAGGAATGTCGCACGGAAGGTGAACGACATCATCAAGAAGAACATGGAAGCGGAGAATCAGTGACCGGATCAATCCAGCCGGAGCGTCATCCGGTGCCCCGGGGAGGCTTTGCCATGCAGTGTTTCATCGTCGCAGCGCTAGTCGTGACAGCCACATCGTTGTGTCAGGGCTTTGAGAATCCGTACTACCGACTCAACCGATCGCCGTTCGGCGCGAGCGTTCACCTGTGGACTACCCGCGGTCCCGGGAACTACCCGGGAACGGTGGATGCGACCTGGATACCGTACGATGACGGTGTGGATGACGGAATGACCAACGTCGGGCTCCTGAAGCTCCTGCGTGGCATGGGTGCGCTGTGGGTGCGGGACTACGGCTACTCCGAGTCCGGTTGGTTCTACTGGCCGGAAAAGCGCGGATGGGACTACGTGGACTCCTACATCAAAACCGTCCGCCATGTGGACCTCTTCCCGTTCCACACCTCCATCGGGTATGGCGCATTCGACAACCCGGAACACAATTGCAAGTACGGTGTCCCGTGGGATTGGGAAAAGCTGTTCAAACTGCAGCAGCAGGCGGCGAAACGATACAAGGACAGCATCCGTTTCTACAAGATCGGGCACGAGGTGGACAACATCGATGATCGCCGCTGGCACGGCACTGTCAAGGAGTACGTCCGGTACCTCAAAGTGTCACGCGACGCCATCAAGTCGGTGGATCCGACGATCACGGTCGGGATGGGCGACCTGGCGTACCCGGACGGTTCCAACGACGACCTCAACAACTTTGAGATGCTGCACAAAGGCGGGAAACTGGATAACGTGGACGAGCGGATGTTCGAGAAAATCCTGCACGAAATCACCGTCAACGGCAAGAACCCCGAATACGATACAACGAAATGGGGCGGATTCCCCGCATCCACCAACCCGCTGGACTACTTCGAGGTGGTCGGGTTCAACTGCTACCCGCAGCGCGAAGAGGCATTCTCCATGTACGACGATTGCATCCGGTACCTCACCGGGCAGCTGGCCAAGCACGGTCTGGAAGGAAAGGTTCCTCTGGAGATCAACGAGACCGGCTACCTGATGAACATCAAGGCAATCAGGGAAGGGAAGAGCGACCCAGATCCTGAAGACGGCTCCTACACTACCCGGCAGAAGGAGCTGGAGAAACAGGCAACGTTCTGCCGCGATTGCTACCGGTACGTGTTCAATACGGGCAAGGTGGACCGCATCTACTACTTCCACTTCGATCCGATGAACTACTTCTACGAGGCGCTGTTCGCGTCCATGGTGACCTTCGACAACGACCTGGACGGCAAGCCCGATCCGGAGATCACCCGGTTCCCGGTGTGGTTCGCCTTTGCCAAGGCAGCGCGGGCGGACGAGACGTTCGACGACATCGGCTTGGAACACAATAACCCGAAGGCTCCCTGGTTCCGGCAGGGCTGGCAGTTCCGCAACTGGGAATCGTGCGCCGTGTCCGCGGGGGCGCTGGCTGGGGTCACGAAGAAAGAGGCACACGCCTTTTTCACGGACATGGCGTTGCCGGCCCGGTTCTATCCGTCGGTGACCATACGTATGAAATCCTCCGCGGGCGGCACGGGAGCTCTGTGGTGGGAAAATACCTCGACCGGTTCGCGATACAAGTGGGATCGTAAGAAGTGCGTCACCTTTCCGGTGCCCGCTACGGAAGAGTATGCGGATGTGGTGGTGAAACTGTCGGACCACACCGGGTGGACCGGGGTCATCGGCGCAGTCCGGCTGGATCCGGTGGACGCCGTAAAAGCCCGGGTGTCGGTTGACCGGGTGCAGTTCAACCTCATTGAAGGACGGTAATCGGACCATGCGCATGTGGGGAACGGTCGCGGCGGTGCTGGCGGCGGGAATGTGTCTTACGGGATGCTCACAGGGCTCCGGCAAGAAAACGGTGCTGCAGTACACCGTGTGGGGGGATGCCGAGGAATCAGCTATTATTGACAAGTACGTCGCTCTGTACCAGCAGCGGAATCCGGGTGTGCAGATCAAGGTGATCAACACCGGCGGCCAGAACTATTCCGAAAAGTTCCTCGCGATGTGCGCTGCGGGAACCGGCCCCGATGTGTTCTATGTCCCGCCGGCGGGACTGCTCAACTACATCGCCAAGGGCGTGATGATGCCGCTGGACGGGTTCATGGACGGCGATGCGTCATTCGACAAGTCGGATTTCCTGGATCGGGTGTTCGAACCGTACATCGTTGATGGAAAGACCTACGGTGTTCCGCGTGCGGACCAGACGATGGTGATGTTCTACAATCGGAACATGTTCAAGGCGGCGGGTTTGAAGGATCCGGGGACGAATTGGACCTGGAACGACTTCCTGGCGGCATCTGCGAAGCTGTGCGTGGACCGGGACGGAGACGGGGTGTACGATCAGTATGCGTACGCCGTGCCCATCAACTGGTGGGGGTTCTACCAGTGCGTGTGGAGCCACGGGGGCGAGATCTTCTCCAAGGACCTGAAAAAGTGTCTCATCAACACACCGAAGACGCTGGCTATCCTGCAGTGGTGGGTCGACTACGTGCGCAAGCACAAGTACTCGCCGGTGCTCATCGGCCCGCAGTCGGGCAACCACCAGGCCTTCTTCGCCAAACAGGTGGCCATGTACCCGATGGGAATGTGGGTGGTTACCCAGTTCAACAAGATGATCCGTGATTTTGAGTGGGATGCCGCGTTGTTCCCGAAGGATGCCGCGGGGAAGCGCCGGTCGCTGGCGTTCTACGCTGGGTGGGGCATCAACAGCAAGACGAAGCATCCGGAGGCCGCGTGGGATTTTCTCAAATTCATCTCCGGTCGTGAGGTGCAGGAGATGGTGGTCGCCAGTATGCATGACGTGCCGCCGCTGAAGTCGGTGGCGTATTCCGACAAGTTCCTGACGCCGACGGTGCCCCCGGCCAATGATCGCGCTTTCCTGGACATGATGCCGGATCGGATGTACCTGCCTCGTCACGAGAAGCTCGAGGAGATCAACGCCGTCATCGAGGTCATGTTCCAGGAGATGATGACCGGCACCCGTCCGGTCAAGGCGATCGCCGACGAAATGACCGCCAAGATAGACCGGCTGCTGGCGCAGGAGCGGTAAACACCCTCGCGTAGCCGTCGGGCTGCGGCGGTTCCCCGGAGTTTCATCCTGCACGTAGGGGTCCGCTGTTTCCATTCGGCGGCCGCGCGTGCGTTTGCGGTGCGCCGGAAAGGATGGTGAGGCATGCATGATCGATGTAAAGAGATTTGAGCGCGTGTGGGGCGCCCTGGGGAAGGCGGGCCTGCTGGCGGGAGTCTCGACCCTCGCCGCCTTCGCGGGGGAGTCCGCCGGCCTGTCGGTCGCGCAGACGTGGATCCTGTTCGTGTTCAGCTGCTCCATCATCGGCACCCTGCTGTACTGGGAGCTGCGCCTCAGCTTCATGTTCATCGGCAGCGGCATCCTGATGCTCATCCACGCGGTCAACCTGGAACGGTTCATCCACCACGCCTCGCTGGACGTCATCCTGTTCCTGGTGGGGATGATGATCCTGGTGGCGATGATGAAGGAGTCGGGGCTCTTCCTGTACCTCATCACCCTGCTGCTGCGCGTCCGGCGGCTCTCGGGTGCGAAGCTGTTTGTCATGGTCATGCTGCTGTCGGCGGTGCTCTCCGGGTTCATCGGCGAAGTGTCTTCCATTGTCCTCGTGGCCGCGATCATAACCGACATATGCTCATTTCTGGAAGTGTCCCCGGTCCCGCTGATGCTCTCATCCATTTTTGCCACGAACATCGGCTCGGCGTCCACGGTCATCGGCAACCCGATAGGAGTTCTGATTGCGGCACGGGGGAAGCTGTCGTTCGAAGACTTCATCGTGCACGCCCTGCCGGTCTCGTATGCGGTTCTGCTGATGATCATCCTGCTATTGCTGTGGATGTACCGCGGATACATCGCCACTATCAACAAGGCTTTGCAAAAGCACCTCGGCAATCCCGAGTTCCTCTCCCTGATCTCCATACCGGCGGACAGCAGGACCAGGATCAGCAGCGGCATCTTCGTCGCCACTGTGGCGGGAATCGCTCTGCACCGGCGTGTGGAGCTCGCGCTCGGCATGGAGGAAAACACCATGCTCATTATGATCCCGGTCATCGCCGCGGGGTTCGTCATGCTGTACCGGCGGGAGCGCGCAACTCACTACATCGAGCGCGAAGTGGAGTGGCAGTCCCTCCTGTTTTTCATGTTTCTTTTCGCACAGGCGGGGGTGATACAGGTCTCGGGCGTTGGCTCTGTGTTGGCGGAACGGATGTTCCGCATGCTGGGCGGCAGACCCGACCTGCTGTCGGGAATGGTCCTGTTTTCCAGCGGCGTTTTTTCCAGTGTGCTGGATAACACCGTGGTGGTGGCTTCATATCTTCCGATTATCAACGGGTTGCAGCATTCGGGGGGCGCACTGCGTTTGGACACCCTCTACTGGGCGCTGCTGTTCGGCGCCTGCTACGGGGGAAACATCACCACGATCGGTTCCACGGCAAACATCGTGGCTCTCGGCCTGATGGAAAAGAACAAGACGCTCCGGATCACTTTCGTTGAGTGGCTGAAAATCGGGCTGGTGGTCGGGGTGGTGTCCATGTTGGTGGCGTTTGCCGCCCTGCTGGCGCTACCCATGTACCGCTGAAGCTGCTCTGCGCATGTCGCCGCAGCGGACCACCGTTCCCCGGGATGCGGGATTCCCTTGTTATGCCCCCTCGAATTTTATACACCACCGTCAGACAAACCGCCGTCCGGTACGCCGGTTTGCGGCGGACCGTCATCCGAAGGAGTATGACATGGACAGGAGCTGCTATTGCGCGCAGGTGGATGTCTCCCGTATCGGGGAGCAGGTCCGCCTCTACGGCTGGGTGCACGCGCGGCGCGACCACGGAGGCGTGGTGTTCGCCGACCTGCGGGACCGTTCAGGGATTGTGCAGCTGGTGTTCCAGCCGGAGAACCCCGGGGTGTTCGCAGTCGGTGAGTCGCTGCGTTCGGAGTATGTCATCGGCGTGACCGGTCTGGTGCGACGGCGCCCCGCCGGGACTGAGAACCCGAAACTGCCCACCGGGACGGTTGAGGTGGTGGTGAGCGCGGCGGACGTCCTCAACTCGTGCGCGCCGCTGCCGTTCGGCGTGTCGGAGTACGTCGAGGCGGCGGAGGACGTCCGGTTGAAGTACCGGTACCTGGACTTGCGTCGGCCGGATATGCTGCACAATGTGACGCTGCGCGCAGAGGTGCTGGCGTCGGTGCGGTCGTTCCTCGTCGAACAGGGGTTCTATGAGGTGGAGACGCCGTTCCTGGGCAAGTCCACTCCCGAGGGAGCGCGTGATTTTCTGGTGCCGTCCCGGATGAGCCACGGCTCATTCTACGCGCTGCCGCAATCGCCGCAACTCTTCAAGCAGATCCTGATGGTAGCCGGACTGGACCGGTACTACCAGATCGCACGGTGTTTCCGGGACGAGGACCTGCGCGCCGACCGCCAGTTGGAGTTCACCCAGATAGACCTGGAGATGTCGTTCGTCACTCAGGACGACGTCATGGATGTCACCGAGCGGCTCCTGGCGGTGGTGTTCGACCGGGCGCTCGGGATGAAACTCACGTTGCCGTTTCCTCGCATGTCGTACCGTGAGGCGGTGGCGAAATACGGCACCGACCGGCCTGACCTGCGCTACGGGCTGGAAATCGCCGACGTGACCACGGCACTGGCGAGGACGCAATTCAAGGTGTTCCAGGACGTGGTTGCGCGGAAAGGGTGCATCAATGCGCTGGCGGTCCCCGGCGGCGCTGAGTTGTCCCGCCAGCAGATAGACGACTACATCGCATTCGTCCAGGGGTGTGGCGGTTCGGGTCTCGCGTGGATGAAGTACCGGGACGGCCGGTTCGAGTCGAATATCGTCAAGTTCTTCAGCGCGGACGAGCTGGACGCCCTGAAGGCCGCGCTGGAGTTACAGGGCGGCGAAATCGTTTTCATGACCGCCGTGACCACGCGCCCGACCACGGCGCTGCTGGGTATGCTGCGCCAGAAACTGGCCCGGGATTTGGGGTTGTTGAAAGATTCCCGGGAGTTCCGGTTCACGTGGGTGGTGGACTTCCCGCTGTTCGAGTTTTCCGAAGAGGAAGGGCGGCTGGTCGCGGTGCACCATCCGTTCACCGCGCCCAAACCGGAGCACCTTCCGCTGCTGGAGACCGATCCGGCAGCGGCGGAGGCGTGCGCCTACGACATCGTGGTTAACGGTGTGGAGCTGGGCGGGGGCAGCATCCGCATGCATCAGCCGGACCTCCAGCGCAGGGTGTTCTCCATCCTGCGGATGTCTGAGGAGGAAATCAGGGAACGGTTCGGTTTCCTCATGGATGCGTTGTCCTTCGGCGCACCGCCGCACGGCGGTCTGGCGCTCGGGTTTGACCGTCTGATGGCCATGGTGACCGGCAGCGACTCCATCCGCGACGTGATCGCCTTCCCCAAGACGCAGAAAGGGGTGTGCCCGATGACCGGGGCTCCCGCGCCGGTGGACGCACGGCAGCTGCGCGACCTCGGGGTGACCCTGAAGACGCCGCCGGTGCGGACGTCAACGGCATCAGATCCGTCATAGCATGGCGCGAGGAGGCGTTCCGTTCGTGAAGAAGCGGATCTACGTGGGGTCGCGCGCCGAACTCCTGAACATGGCCGGCGAGCAGGATCGGAACCTGCGCCTCCTGGAGCGGGTCAACCGCGTGGAGATCACCTACAACCCGATCGCGGGGGACGAAGGGTTCGAGGTGGACGTCGTCGGCGGCAGGGACAACGTGGAGAAGGCGCTGGCGGAACTGCATCACCTGCTCAACACGAAGAAACCCCGGCAGGCAGCGGGGGATCCGGAGGCCGGACGGGAACACTCCCGACGTTCGCCGGTGCTGGGGCGGGGGGAATACCTCGCGCTGGACGGCGATGTCATCCGTCCGAAAACCGAGAATCAGCGGTTGTACCTGGAGGCAATGGACCGCCACGACCTGGTGGTGGCCGTCGGACCGGCGGGTACCGGAAAGACTTTTCTGGCGGTGATGAAGGCGTTGATCCTGCTGGAACAGGGGGAGATCTTCAAGATCGTGCTCACCCGTCCGGTGGTGGAGGCCGGTGAGCGCCTGGGGTTTCTGCCGGGAGATCTCTACGATAAGGTCAATCCCTACCTCAAACCGCTCTATGACGCCTTCTTCGTGATGCTGGGGCCGGACCGGTTGCGGCGCTACCTGGACCAGGAAACCGTCGAGATCGTCCCGCTGGCGTACATGCGCGGCCGCACCCTCAACGATGCGTTCATAATACTCGATGAAGCGCAGAACACCACAACCGAGCAGATGAAGATGTTCCTGACGCGGATGGGATTCAACTCCAAAGTGGTGGTTACCGGGGATGTCACGCAGATCGATCTGGACAACAAGCGCACCTCCGGACTCCTGGCCGTCGGGGAGGTGCTGCGCGGCATCGATGAGATATACTTCATGCGTTTCGATGAACATGACATCGTGCGCCACGCTCTGGTCAGGAAGATCGTGAAGGCGTATGAGTCCTGGGAGTCCCGTGTCCCGCGTCGCTAGGCGGCTCCTCGGCTGGATGCTCGGTGTGCGTCCCGGGCTGCGCCGCATGCTGGACTGGCTTGACCGGCTGGAAGCATCCGGTACGCCGGTGCAGGCAACAGCGCGTAAACGCAGTGTCACCGTCCCGCAGTGGGTGCTCATTGTCGTTGCATGGTGCACCCTCGCAGTTGTCTATTTCGTGACCCAGCCTCCCGTGGAGACCCCGTCGCCCCACGTGCACCTGTCCATGAAAGGAGCGGCGTTTGCGGTGTTCCTGTGGGTGTCATGGGCGGCGATACGCCCCGTGGTTGTTCGTTTGCGTACCGATGTTCCCGGCGACACTCACCGGCGCAGTGTCGTCTTGTTCTGGTCGCTGGCGCTGCTGGCGCTGGCGGCGGTGCTGCTGGTCAGGTACAGCGGGATGCGCGTCGGCGACGCCGACCTCGCGGGCAACGTGTACGTGCTGCCGCTGGCCGGGTTTGCGCTGCTGGCCGTGCTGCTGATGAGCAATGCCTGGGCGATCCTGTTCGGAATGATGGTTGCGGTACTCGCGACCGGGGTGTACGGATGGTCATTCGAGCACTTCACGTACTTTCTCATCAGCGTTCTCGGCGTGGTGCCGTGGGGGAGCCGCATCTACACCCGCCGGGACCTCATGCCGGTCGTCTTGCGATCCGCCGCCTTCAACACCGTAGTCGGTGCGGCGACACTGGTGCTGGTGGACCGGTCGGCGGCATTCGGCGCCGAACCGTTGGGTGATTTCGCCATGAATGTGCTGCTGCGGCAGGTGGCGTTCGGATGCGTGGTGGGGGGGGTGTTCAACTGGGTGGTGGTCATGGTGTTCCTCACGCCGTTCGAGAATCTCTTCCAACGTACGACCGCTATCAAGTTAGTGGAACTGGCCGACTTCAATCACCCGCTCTTGACCCGGCTGGTTGCGGAGGCACCCGGAACCTACCACCATTCGCTCATCGTCGCCTCGCTGGCGGAGCGCGCCGCCGCCGAGATCGGCGGCCGGGGTTTGCTGTGCAAGGTCGCCGGATACTACCACGATGTCGGCAAACTGATACGGCCGGAGTACTTCATAGAGAACCAGATCGCGACGACAAATCCCCACGACGACCTCAATCCGTCGTTGTCGGCGCAGGTCATCATCAACCATGTCCGCGATGGTGTCGCGCTGGCCGAGCAGCACGGCTTGGACCGACCGATCGTGGACATCATCCGCCAGCACCACGGCAACTCGCTCATCCACGGATTGTACGGCAAGTCGCTGGAACCGGGTACGCCGGCGGTCGTGGACAACATCCGCTACCCGGGACCCCGACCGCAGACGCGCGAAGCGGCGGTGGTGATGATCGCCGATTCCTGCGAGGCGGCGTGTCGCGCCGCCGGTGAACCGGACGTCGCGCGGATCAAGGAAACGGTAGAGCGGGTCATCAACGCAAAGTTCACCGACGGCCAGTTCGATGACACCCGGCTCACCCTGCGGGATCTCTACCGCATTTCCGGTATCCTGACCCAAATGCTCGCCAGCGTGTACCACGTGCGGGCCGCCGCCGCCGCGGCCGCCGACAGAACCTGATCAGACGATGAGGGTGCATGTCCTGCGTCGTGGTGCACGACGGGTGGTGTCCGGGGCGCTCATCCGCCGCGTCGCGATCGCCGCGGGCCGCGCCACCCTGCCATCGGCCCGGTTCCGCCGCGCATCCGTCGTCGTGGTGTTGCTGAGTTCCGCAGCCATCCGGATGTACAACCGACGTTTCCACCGGCGGGACCGCGCTACGGACGTGTTGTGTTTCGTTGACGGAGATCACGCCGACGTGCTGGTATCCGTGGATCGCGTCGTCGCCCAGGCACGGGAGCACGGCATGACGCCCGCGCGCGAACTGCTGTTTGTCGTGGCGCACGGCGTGCTGCATTTCGCGGGGATGCGCGACGACACCCCGGCACGGCGCGCCGCGATGCACCGGGCCGGACACGCCGCATTGGAGGCATGCCGGGTATGACCACCGCGCTCGCCCTGGTCGCATTGTTCGCTCTCTCGGCGTACTTTTCCGGATCCGAGGCGGCACTCACCGCTTTGTCAGACTACCAGCTGCGCCGGCTGCATGTGCAGCGGCCGGGGCTGCGCCGGGCGCTCGAGATGTGGGCACGTCGGCCGCACCGGTTCATCGTGGCGATTCTGGTGGGGAATACCGTCGTAAACCTGATCCTCACCTCCACGGTGACCGCAGCCGTTGCGAGGATCCTGCCGCTCCCGCGCACGGTGGTGGAGGTGTTGGTATGGGTGTGTCTGACGCCGGTGGTGATCGTGGCCTGCGAGCTGGCACCCAAGATCATCGGCCGCTGGATGCCGGTGGCGTTCACGGTTTTCGCCCTGCCCCCGCTGCAGTGGTTGCAGGGGGGCGTATCGCTGCTCCTCGCCCCGTTCCTGTCGCCGCTGGAACGGTTCAGTCGGACCGCGGAAGTCCCGCATTTCACCTCGATGAGCGAGCTGCGCAGCCTTATTGCTGAGTCCTCGCGGCGGGTGTACCGCAGCGATGTCTCGGAGCTGTTCACGCGGGCGTTGCTGTTCAACGAGGTGCGGGTGCACGCCATCATGACGCCGCGGGAGCGGGTGGACATGGTGGACATCGCCGGTCGTTCGTTCGCCGACATCGTCCAGGCGATTATCGACACCGGGCGTACCCGGGTGCCGCTCTACGAGGGAAACCCGGACCAGGTCGTTGGATTCGCACTGGTCAAGGATCTCTTCTACCTGAGTACGGGCGGCGGCGAGTGCACGGTCGCCGATCTCATCCACCCGATCCTGGAAGCGCCGGACGGCATGCTCGCCCGGGATCTCCTCCAGCGGTTCAAGTCATCGCAGATCCACATCGCCCGGGTCAACGACGCTGCCGGGAGATTCATAGGCATCGTCACCCTGGAGGATATCGTTGAGGAGCTGATGGGCGAGATCCTAGACGAGTATGACACCAAGCGTGTTCATTCCTGATCCCGCGAGCGCGGTCAAGGTCGTCCTGTACGTGCTGCTCCTTGGCGGGGTGGCGTTCTGTTCCGCGGTGGAAACGGCGTTGCTGCGACGGGGGATCGTTCCCGCCGGCATGCTCGATGCTTCCAAGCCGGTGCTCTCGGTGTGGGAGGATCGGCCGGACGCCGTGCTGGGGATGCTGCTGGCGCTGGCGAATGTGGCGAACGTCGGGATCGGGGTGATTACCGTGTCCCTGGGGGTGAACATCTGGTGGACGATCGCGGCGGTGCTGGTCTTCGGTGAGATCTTTCCCAAGGTGTACGCGCTGCACCACGCACCGTTTGTCGTGCGTTTCGGTCTGTGCCCGGTAGTAGCGATCGAAGCCGGGATGCGGCCGGTCGTCCAAACGCTGGCTGCGGCAGGCGCGCGGCTGGCGTGGGTACTGACCGGAGGCCGGCGGGCGGAATCGCCGTTCCTGACCCGGGATGAACTGCGCGAGATCATTGCGACGGTTCCTGCGGTGGCGCACGAGGAGCAAGTGTTGTACCGCAACATCGTGGATCTCGCCGAGAAGCGCGTCTACGAAGTGATGTCCCCCCGCGAAAGTATCGTGGCGGTGGATGCCGACGAACCGAAGGAAGATCTGATGCGCCGGCTCGCCAGCGTCAAGTACTCCCGCGTTCCGGTGTACCGCGGTTCTCTGGATACGATCGTAGGGGTGCTGTACACCAAGGACATAACGGTGGCGGTCCAGAGCAGCGAACTGATTGTCCTGGACGATCTCATCAGGCCTCCGGTGTTCGTCATCAACACCGCGCAGGTGGTGGATGTGCTCAAGCAGTTCAAACAAGGCCGCCACCATCTCGCCATCGTGGTTGATGAGTACGGCGCAACCGTCGGGCTGGTGACCATCGAGGACATCCTCGAGGAAATATTCGGCGAAATATACGATGAGTACGATGTGCGGGAGCAGCACAGCCGGGCCATTGACGCCCGCACTTTCCTGATTGACGGTGTCGAAACTCTCCGTAACGTCAATGTCCTGATGCACAGCGACTTTCAGGAGAATGAAGTAGTGACATTCAGCGGGTACGTCATCACTCGCTTGGGCCGCGTTCCGTCGGCGGGGGAGCGTATCCGGTTCGGGGATTTCGAGATCGAGGTGATCGATGCATCACGCACCATGATCCATCGCATGCAGGTGCGGCGGGTGGCGGATGCGGGGGGCGGATGATGTACGTGACTGCGACAGGGATCGTGCTCGCCGCGGGCGGGGTGCGTGAGTACGACCGGTTGGTGACGCTCTACACGCGGGAGCTGGGGAAAGTCCGCGTGTTGTTCCGCGGCGCCCGCCGTCCCCACGCCAAGCTGCTGGCGCTCACCCAGCCGGCCGTCGAGATCGAGGTGCAGCTCTACCGGGGGCGTGCACCCGGCGGTGACCGTACCGCGCGGGCGGCGGGGGCGCGGATGCTGGATCAGTTCATGTCCGCGCGCGGTACACTGGACAGCTACTTGTTTACGTGCGCGGTGTTGGAACTCACCGATTGCCTGACCTTGGAGCACCTGCCCGACCCGCGCAAGTACCTCCTCTTGCGTCGGGCGTTGGAACAGGCGGGGGACATCGCTTGTCGGGAGAAGGTACTGCTCGCGTTCACCCTGCGACTGGTGAAACTCTGCGGGTATCTCCCTGAACTTGCCGCGTGCGTTGCGTGCCGGCGGCCCCACGACGGTTCCGACTGGCATTTCGCCCCCGGAGCCGGTGGCATCGTCTGTCCGGCATGCGCGGGGACGGTGACGGGATGGGTCCGCGGGGTTTCCGGTGCCGCCGTGCATTTGCTGCGGAAATTTTGTACACTCTCTGCAGATGCAGTGGACGTGCTGGACGCCGACGCCGTCCGGGTGCACGAAGCGCGCCGGATTGTGCACGCGCACCTGCGCCAGTATCTGCATCGACCGCTGAAAACCATTCCGGTGGAGAACACATGAACCTCCAGTCCATCATCATGGGACTCAACAAGTTCTGGGTGCGGCAGGGATGCCTGCTTTGGCAGCCCTACGATGTTGAAAAGGGCGCGGGAACCTTCAACCCGGGAACATTCCTCAAGTGTCTCGGACCCGATCCGTGGCGCGCCGCCTACGTCGAACCGTCCCGTCGTCCGGCCGACGGCCGCTACGGTGAGAACCCCAACCGGCTGCAGCACTACTACCAGTACCAGGTGGTGCTCAAACCCGCTCCAGCGACGGTGCAGCAGATGTACCTCCAGTCACTGGAGTCCATCGGTATACGCATTCGCGAGCACGATGTACGGTTCATCGAGGATGACTGGGAATCGCCGACCCTGGGCGCATGGGGGCTGGGGTGGGAGGTGTGGCTGGACGGCATGGAGATTACCCAGTTCACGTATTTCCAGCAGGTGGGCGGAGTTCCGCTGAACCCCATCACCGCGGAGATCACCTACGGTCTCGAACGCCTCGCACTGTATTCCCAGGAGAGGGACTCCGTATTCGACATTCTCTGGGACAACGCCACGACCTACGGCGCGGTGCACCGGGAGGATGAACGACAGTGGTCCCGATACAACTTTGAAGAGGCGGACGTTGCCGTGGTGCGCCGCCATTTCGACGACCACGAGCGCGAATGCCGGCGACTCCTGGAGGCGGGGCTGACGATTCCCGCCTACGATTTCGTCATGAAATGTTCGCACCTATTCAACCTGTTGGACGCCCGCGGGGCCATTTCCGTCACCGAGCGCACCAACTACGTCAGCCGTGTGCGCGCCCTCGCCGGGGCGGTCGCGAATGCCTTTGCGCAACGCAGCGCCGGAGAGGCGCACCGGTGAAAAAGCGGACGCTGCTCATCGAGGTGCTGGTGGAGGAGCTGCCGCCGCGGTTCCAGCGCGCGTTCCTTGCACAGGCGGCGGATCTGTTGGGCGGGGTTCTGGATGAGCATCGCATCGCCCACGACGAGGTGTCTGCGTATGCGTCGCCCCGGCGCCTGGTGACCCGCGCGAGCGCTGTGCCCGAAACGACCCCGCGGGAGGTTCGCGAGGTCCTCGGTCCGGCGGAACGCATCGGCATGCACGGGGGTGGGCTGACACCGGCCGGAGAGGGGTTCGTGCGCAAGCAGGGAGCGCAGCCGCAGGACGTGGTCGTAGTGGAGACCCCCCGCGGGCGGTACCTTGCGGTGCGTCGCGCCGAGGGGGGTGAGACTGTCGCGCGGCTGATCCCTGACGTGGTCGCGGCGTTCCTCTCGAGGCTTGCGTTCGGTAAAACGATGGTGTGGGATGCAGACCGAACCCCGTTCCCGCGTCCGGTGCGCGGCTTGGTGGTGCTGTTCGGCGACGATGCAGTCCGCGTCCGCTGGGCGGGGATCCGTTCCGGCGATACGACGGTCGGCATCCGGACGCTCCCCGAACGCCGCATCCGTATCCGCGGAAAGTCCGGAGGGAAAACGGCGGCGGACCGATACCTGTCCCTGCTCGAAAACGAAGGGGTCATCGTCGATCAGGAACGCCGGACGGCGCTGTTGCAGAAGGCGCTGGACTCATTCGCGTCGCGGCGGAATTTGTCCTGCGACCGCGATCCGGTGCTGCTCGCCGAAATCGCGGGTATCGTCGAGTACCCCAGCTGTGTGCCGTGCGAGTTCCCGCGAGAGTACCTGCAGTTGCCGCCGGAAGTGGTGTTGACCTGCATGAAGACCAAGCAGAAGTTCGTGCCTGTGTTCGACGGCACGGCGGCGCTGAGCAATGTGTTCATCGGAGTGCGCAACGGGCCGTCGGAACACCTGGACACCGTTCGTGCCGGCTACCAGAAGGTACTCAACGCGCGGCTCAGCGATGCGAAATTCTTCTACGAAACCGACCTGAAGACACCGCTGGTTGACCGCTTCCACCTCTTGGACGGGATCGTGTACCATGTCCGTCTGGGTTCGGTCCGCGCCAAAGTGGATCGTATCGAAGTATTGGCCCGCATCCTCAACGGGGTGTGCGGGTTCGGGGTGGATCCGGACCGCATCAGCCGGGCGGTGAAACTACTGCGGTCGGATGCGACCACGCAGATGGTGTTTGAGTATCCGGAGCTGCAGGGGGTCATGGGTCGCATTTACGCACTCGCCCAAGGCGTGGATGAAGAGCTGGCGTGGGCCTGCGAGGATCAGCTGCATCCGGAATCCTTCGAGGGGACGACCCCGCAGCGACCGCTCGGCGCGCTCTGCGCGCTCGCGGCGAAGCTGTCTGATGTGCTGGACGCTGCGGTGACCGCCAATCTGCCGACGGGGGCCTCCGATCCGTACGGGCTCAAGAGGAGCACGGACGGGATGCTGCGACTGCTCATGGACCGCGGCATCGACCTGCCGTTCCGGTACGTCGCGGAGCAGTTCTCCGCCGCGTTCGAGGGACGATACGATGTGGCGCTGCAACCCGCGCTTGAGTTTGTGCGGCAGCGGTACGAGAACGTGCTCGCGGGGCAGGGATTCCGCACCGACGAGATCCGCGCGGTACTGGCTTCATTCGTCGGAGATGTTCATTCCCGCAAACGGGCGCTGGACGCAGTGCGCGACGCACGGACGACGCCGGAGTTCCCGGCGCTGGCCGAACTGCACAAACGGGTTATCAACATCCTGCGACAGGCCGACAAGAAGTTCGGCCGAGTGGAAGGGGACATCGATCCGGGACTGCTATCCGCAGGGGAATCTCTGTTCGTCTCCCGTGCGCGGGCGACGGCGATGGAGGTGGATGCCGCGGCGCGGGCGGGCGATTTCACGCGGGTCATATCCGCCCTGGTCGGGTTCAAGCCGGAGGTTGACGGGTTTTTCAACGAGGTGCTGGTGTTCGACGACAACCGCGATGTCGCGTTCAACCGGGTCCGCATCGTGCGGGCGCTCGCGGCGCTCTTTGCGCCGCTCGGCCGGCTGGAGCACCTGCAGCAGTGAAGCGCCGGGTCTGGTTCATCGCAGGGATGCTGGTCAGCGTCGCGGTGCTGGCGTTCATCTTCCACCACATCGACATCCGGGAGGTATGGGCCGCCCTGCGGACCGCGAACCCCTGGTACATCGCGGCGGCGTTCGGGCTGCAATTTCCGCTGATTCTCGTGCGCAGCTGGCGGTGGCGGCTGTTCATTCCGGAATACCGCAGGCACGGAGTGGGGATGTTTTTCGAGGCCACCAACGTCGGGCTCATGTTCAACAACGTGCTCCCGTTCCGTGCGGGGGATTTCATTCAGGCGTACCTCATCGCGCGCAAAGCCGGGGTGGCGCGGACGCTGGTGTTCTCCACGGTCATGATGGAACGTTTCATCGACCTGTTTCCCCCCATCATCATCATCGTGCTGGGATCGTTGTTCATCGTCCTGCCGGCGCAGGTGAGTATCGGTTTGGCGCTGCTGGTCCTGGGAGGATTGGTGGGTGGCATGGCACTGATGCTTCGACTCAAAGGGCGGTTGCTGCCTCTCCTGCAGCGGTGGGCATGCGGGCGACGATCCCGCGAGCGGGTGTGCAACACCATCGCCGGATTCTACCAGGGCATCGACAACTTCAGGAATCCCCGTCTGGTAGCGGCGGTGATACCGCTGACCGCACTTATGTGGACCGGGTACAGCGCCGGTGCCTACCTGGGGAGTCGTGCGATGGGTGTCGCTCTGCCGTCGTTCTGGGCGGCGTTCCTGATCCAGGCGATCACCTCGCTGTCGGTCATCATCCCGTCGTCCCCCGGGTACGTGGGAACGTGGGAGGGGATGTGCGTACTCGCCATGAGTGTATTCAGGGTTTCCGAGGCGCGGGCACTGGCGTTCGCGCTGGTATTCCATCTGTTGGGGATGCTGCCGGTGTCGCTGGTGGGCGCCTGGTTCGTCATGCGGGAGTTTGCGCTCATCCGCAGCATCAGGCGGGAACAGCAGGAGGAGGCGTCACGTGAGACTCCGACGTCCGCGGCGTAACGCCGTGTCGCTCATTGATGCCGCACCGATGACTGATATGGTATTCCAGGTGTTGCTTTTTTTCATCATATCATCGTCGTTCGTTGTGGAGCCGGGCATCAAGATAGCGCTGCCGGAATCGAAGACCGCAGAGCTGCAGGCGGACAAGCGGGTGATGATCACCGTGGACAAGGACCAGAAAGTCTTTATGGACGATCGGCAGATACCCGTGGACGAACTGGAGCGGCAGCTCAAGCTGCGGCTGCCGCAGTATGCGGACCGCACGGTCATCATCCGGGCGGACCGGTCGGTACCGCACGGGCTGGTGGTGCGCATCATGGACGCCGCCAAACTTGCGGGCGCCACCAAACTGGCTATCGCGACCGAGCGGGACTGACGGGGGGCCGCGACGAGCGGTATGCCCCCGGGGAACGTGCCCGCCGTCTGCAAAACACAGCACTAGTAGGGGAAAGGGTGCATATCCGGAGCGTGTTCCCGGTGACTTTGGTGCAACGCACCATTTCCAAAAAGGAGGGGGGATCTTCCATGCCTTACGCTCTGCTGCGTCGCAGTTGTATCATATTCCTTTCGTGGTGTGCGGTGGCACCTGGTCTCATCGCCGCGGCATCGGTGGATATTGGGACCAACAAGCGGGTCACGCTGTCCGGCGCCAACCTGAATATCCACACGGGGAATGCATCGGGTTTCACCCTGGAGTTCGCGGTGCGTCCCGCCAACAACACCGGCTGGCTCGCCTTTTTCGAGAAGTCGGGGGCGTACTCGTGCTACATGTGGTACAACGGCTTCCGCTTGAGCATCAACTCCCCGTCCGGCAACTATTCCTTTCCTGATGCGAACATTTCCATGTCTCCGAACTACTGGCAGCGTATCGCGGTGCAGGTTTCGGGCAACACCGCGCGCCTGTTCGCCGGCGGTGCGGTGGTGGCGACCGTCGTGCGCTCGGGCGATGCAATGCCGGTCTCCAACACCAGCAGCATCGTTTTCGGGGTGTCGGGTACCGGGTGGAATGGATCCATCGACGAGGTGCGCATATCCAATGTCGCACGGTACGACTCGGCGTACGTGCTGTCCACGGCGCCGTTCACCGCCGACGGCAATACCATGGGACTGTGGCATTTCGACGAAGGAACGAGCACCACGAGTGCCGACGCCTCGGGCAACGGTTACACCGCAACGCTCAATGGAGCGACGTGGAACACGGACTTTTTCCAGACCGGGTACGTACGTACGTGGCGACGTATGCCGGTGCACAATCCCAGCCCGTTCGGCGTCAGCATCCACCTGTGGAACACCCGCCGGCCGACGCTCGCCCGGTGGCCGCGCATCCCGTACGATGACGGCGTCAACGACGGCCTGTGCAATTCCAAGATCATGAAGCTGATCCCGGATATTGGGGCGGTGTGGGTGCGCGACTACGGCCAGTCCGACGGCGGATCCTACTGGTGGAAGGACGACAAGGGGTACGCCTACATGGATTCGTACCTCCAGACGCTCATCACCTACAATCTGGAGAGCCTGCACACCAACATCGGATTCAGTTCCGAGGATTCGCTACGCGGCAAGGCGCCGGACGACTGGAACAAGTTCTGGAACTACCAGCGCGAGGCGATGGACCGCTACAAGAGCCGGATCAAAACCTATAAAGCGGGCCATGAAATAGACAACACCGACGACGGCAGGTGGACCGATACACTCCGAAACTACGTGCGGTACCTGAAGTACACCTACGATGCGGCGAAGTCCGTGGATCCGACCATGGTCTGCCAAATCGGCGATATGGCCCGGCCGGTGGGCGGAAGTTCCTGGAACAACGGCCAGTTCTACTACAACGACGGCCAGCTGAACTACGTGGATGAGAGTGCGCTGGACAAGATCCTGTACGAGATCGTCACCAACGGCACGAACACCATCTACGACACGACGTCCCTGGGAGGGTTTCCTGGTTCCCGGGACCCGCGTGATTTCTTGAACGGCGGTCTCGGGGCGTCATGCTACACCGGTGTACCACTCAATTCGTCGTGGATCGACTCCTACGCGAGCTACATCTACGAGACGTTCGCCAAGTACGGCGTCGGCACCGAGATGGAGATCGAGATCCAGGAAAACAGTGCCCTGGACATGAATCCCAACAACCACAACAACACCAACGCCCTGATACCGTCGTGGCGCTACATGTTCCGCACCGGGCTCATCGGGCGCGCGTACTACTTCCACTACGATCCGATCTCGTGGGGGGTGCCTCCGGGGAACAACCTCGAGGTGACCTGCACCCTCGTGGATTTCGATGCGAACCGAGACGGACAGCCGGATGCGAACATCACCCGATACTCGACCTACTTTGCGTACAAAAAAATGACCCATCTGCAGTACCCCAACTACGAGGAGTTTTTCACCGATCCGTTTACGGAGAACGGCACCGGGCGCTTTTGGGAGACTGGGTGGCTCGTCAACAACATCACCGGGTGGAGCGTAAGCGCGAGTACGTGGAACACCGGCACAACGGAATTCACCGGAACCGCCGGGACGAACCCGTATGTGGAGTTCCGTGACCTCGCCCTGCCGACCTGGCAGTGGCGCCGATGGGCCAAGCCCAACTGGACCGAATTCGGGATGAACCGCTACTTCGTGGTGCGCATGCGCACCAACCAGGACTCAACCGCGTCCATCCAGTGGGACAACGTGTCGCTCAGCACCGGGGCGGCGGATTTCTCCGACACCGGCAACCGCCAGACGTTCCCGGTGACGGGAGACAATCAGTACCGTGAGTACGTCATAGACCTCGGCGCCCACCAACGTTGGACGGGTGTCGTGGCCGCTGTCCGGTTCCAGCCTACGACACAGTCCGGCGCCGCCTTCGCCATCGACTACCTCGGGTTCACCACCTCAAGCGGTGCCGCAGTCGCCACACGGCTGGCGGGTGCCGCAACCCCACCGCAGCTCAACGCCGACGGGGTGTCTGTCGCCACGATTACTGCCATTGTGCAGGATGCCTCGGGCAACCCGGTCACTACGTCTTCAGCTGCTATCACCTTCACCCGCACGAGCGGTCCCGGCAACGTCGCACCACCGACGGTGGTCGCGGTGAATGGCATCGCCCGATCGTACTACACCGCCGGGACATCCACCGGAACCGCGGTCATCACACTCACCTCGCCGGGATTGACCCAGGCGCAGGTGACGGTGCAGCTGGTATCGGTCAATGTCCCGCCGAACGCACCGGCCAACCTGCGCTGCAACGGTGTGGCATCCCCGGTGTACAACCTGACGGACTTCACTCCGGATCTGTCCTGGACCTACAGCGACCCCGACGGAGACGCCCAGGGGGCCTACCAGGTGATTGTCGCCTCAACGACCGCCGACATCAACGCCAACAACGGCAGGATGTGGAGCACCGGGCGGGTCACCGGCGCCGCGGCGACCGTGACGTATGCCAGTGCCAACCCGCTGCAGCCGGGCGTCACCTACTACTGGAAGGTGATGGTGTGGGACGCGCGAAACTCGTCCAGCGCGTGGTCAACCGTCGCGCAGTTCACGATGCGTTCCAACACCCCGCCCGACGCACCGGCCAACCTACGCTGCAACGGTGTGGCATCCCCGGTGTACAACCTGGATGACTTTACCCCCGATCTGTCGTGGACGTTCTCGGATCCGGACAGTGGGGACACGCAGGCCGCCTACCAGGTGATCGTCGCCAGCGTGCCGGCGGATATCGCCGCGAACATCGGCAGAGTGTGGGACAGCGGCCGGGTCAACTCAAGTACAACGGTACGTACCTACAGCGGACCCACACTGCGACAGGGAACCACGTACTACTGGAAGGTACGAACCTGGGACATCCTCAACGCCACCGGCGCCTGGTCCGCGGCGGCGCAGTTCACGACGGCGGTCTCACAGAATCCCGGAGTGGCGATTCAGGTGACCGCCACGCCGGCGGCCCTGGTCGGCGACGGCACCAGCACCAGCACCGTGCGCGCGGTGGTGGTAGACGCGGGAGGCATCCCGGTCAACAGCTCCACCGCCACCATCACGTTCACCCGTTCCGGTCCAGGTTCGCTGGTTCCTCCGACCGTGGTACAGGCGGTCAACGGCGAAGCGGTGGTGACCTACACCGCAGGACCGACATCGGGCACGGTGACGATCACCGCCACGTCTCCCGGGTTGGCCCAGGGTACGGTGCAGATCACGCTCACGGCAGCTCCCGATACAACGGTCACCGCCATCGTCGCGGACACCGATTCCCTCGCCTTCCGCTACGGCATCGGCTCCGGTCAGCACGTCAGCTACACCCTGCGTAACAGCCGCAACGAGGTGGTGGTGTCGGCGACACACCCCGTCGTGGTCGAGAAGTGGTGGCGTGGTGTTCAGTACTCATCGGAGACGGTCGCTTCGGTCAACGGCGGCGGCACCGTCTGGAATGTGGGCGTGGATACGTGCGGCATCTGGACCATGCGCCTGCGCGTCCAAGGCACCAATATCACCGACGATGTGGAGCTCATCGGCTTCATCCAGGCGGATGTCGGCGGCCAGGCGGAACTCCCGGGTGACTCGGTGCAGCAGGTGTTCATCCCGGCGAACGCATCGTCACAGAACCTCGTGGTGGAGGTGAGTACGGAGTCGTACCAGACCGCCTACGGCACAGTGCCGGTACCGGCGACGTTGCGCCGCATCCGGGTGCTGAGCACGGCGAAAGTCGATCTCGGCATGGTGACCCTGACTGCCCCCGCACGGGTGCGCGTCCGGTATCCTGATGGCGATGGAGACGGTGTGATTGATGGAACCACGCTCGCCGTCGCCGACGCGGTGGTGGCCCGGTTCGACGGTGCGGCGTGGGTACCGGCGGCGGACACCTTCCGTGACACCGCATCCCGGGTTGCGGATGGCGGCATGCCGGTTATCGGCGGAATGATCGCCCTGGTGCCCGGCGGTGGGTTGGGCGGCGGAACCGACGGTGATCTGGCGGTGCCGCCGGGGCAGGTCCGGGTGCAGGGCGGAGTTTCAGGGTACGTGGTTACAGCGACAGACCGGCACATGGCGATACGGTTCACACCCCAGCGCGGCGGCGCCGTCACGCTGCGCATCTACAATCTGCGCGGTGCGCTGGTCTGGGAGCGCGTCGTTCAGGACGTTGTTCCGGGCACAATCCAGAACATAACATGGGATGTGCGTTCCATGGACGGGAAACAGACGCCCGCCGGGGTGTACCTGTTGCAAGTGTCCGGTGCCGGAGTGGATCAGCGGCGGCGCATCGCGGTAGTGAAATAGACCTCGCCGGTTGTTTGTGGTTGTTGTTCCATGCGGGAGGATGCCACCGGTGTCCGCCCGTTTGTTCTGCAAGCTGTGTTTCCCTGGAGGGATCGGATGGACAGGATCGTCATGCGTCCTCACGGCGGCTTTCAGAGTACGGATGGGACACCGTTTTTCCCCCTGGGTGGCCACTACGCCAATATCATACCGGCGGGGACGTTCCCGCTCCCCGATGCAGACCGGAACCTCGTATACGCCGGCCAGGAGACGGAACCGGTGGTAGACACGTTCCGTGCATCCGAGGAAACCTGGCGGCGGTGGTTCGCGCACTGCCGCGATGCCGGTTTCACCGTTTTGCGGATATTCCCTCGCGCCGGCGGCTATACCGGAGACGAGATGGAGGATTCGCTGGACATCGGCGGACGGGTCAACCCGCGACTCTGGAAACGCATGGACCGGTACATGCAGGTGGCGGCCGAGTACGGGATACGGTTCCAGTTTCTGATTCTCATCGAGCCCCGATCCACCGTCTACTACGACAACGGAAAGACGCGCCAGAAGTTCGCCCTGCCGCAGTGGACTGCGGAGGAACTACAACGCGCCGAACCGTTTCAGCGGAAGTTCCTCTCGCCCGACGGGCCTTACCTGCCGTTCGACGGCTATTTCACCGATCCCGATGTACGCGCCTGTCAGCGGAAGTACCTCCGGGAGATGCTGCACCTCCTCCGCGGCGACCCCCGCATTTTTGCGCTGGAACTCTACAACGAGATGGGGTGGACGGAGGCGATGCACTGGGAGCTGGAAGAGGCGATGATCGCCTGGTCCAACGAGATGATCGGCATCATTCGTGAAACCATGCCCGACGTGCCGGTCACCATCAGCCACCCGGGTCTCGGTATGCTGGGGTACGACCCGGTGCACTGGTGCCGGTCCACCGCGATTGATTTTTTCAGTCCGCATTTTTACGCGGGGCTCCTGGGCGAGTCGGAACAGGTGGATTTCCTAGCTGCGGTGAGCACACTGGCACGCTATACCGCTGCGGTGAAACCGAACTTCCCCGGGGAGTGGGGGGTGGGCGGTGACGGGGTAACGCCGGGAGATACGCGCTTGGCGTTGCGCGACTCGCTGTGGCTGTCGGTGTGTTCCGGGGCCACCGGTTTTTTCCACTGGCCGGGTGGACCATTCTACGGTGCGGAGTACGTGAAAGCCGGGAGAATACTCGCCGCCGCCGATCTGATGCGGTTTCCCCGCCGCCGGGCGGACGTGTGCGTGGACGTGTCCGGTGCGGTCGGACTGCTGGCGCGCAAGCGCGAGTACGTCGGTTCCGGTTTCTGGGACCTGGTGAATTTTATCAAGGACGATCATCCGGCCGCACGGGCGATTCGTGACCTGTATGCCGCCCAGGTGTTCAGTCTCGCCACGGGGGTGGAGTTGGACTTCGCTGCGGACACCGCCGGATACTCCGTAGTCCTCCCGCTCGGCGAGGTTGTGCGCCAGGATCCCGCCACGCTGCCCCGTCGCTTCATCCCGGCGCCTGGGTGGCAGGTTGCATGGCGTGCCGCGGTAGACTTCAATCCGACTCTGCTCTACGTGCGCAATTATGCGCCGGCGGTTGTCGGTGTGCACAAGCGCCGTCTGCGGTGTCCGGCGTCTCGTCCGGCGTACCTTGACATTTCGTTGCCCGCTGCGACGTACCTGGTGGACATTTATGATCTCGATGCCGGAACCGTCCGGACGGTGCGCGTCTTTGGTTCCAGCCGCCTGGTGTTGGCCGATGCCACGAGCCACGATTTCGTCCTGGTGCTCCGGTCTGTGGATCCGGCGGCACGGTGAATGGCGGGTAGTACGTACCCTACGGCGCGATGTTCCGGTGCGGCACGCGGGGACGCGCTGGTGGCGGTTGAGTAGAATATGCGCCGAGCATACTGGATGCCCGGACGGATTCTTTTGGTGCTGATCTGTGGTGCGGGGTCGGTCGTTTCCCTGTGGGCTGGTGCGCCGGATCATCCGGTTCGTGAGTCCGCGTGTGTGGATGTCGGCATCGAGGTCTCCGAACTGGCACAGAACCGTTTCAGGAACATCGGAACGGAGAACTACACGTTCATCGCAGGGATGCGCCGCGCCGCCCCGCCGTACACGAGCGGCCTCCGGTGCATGGTCATGAACGTACACCTGTCTTCTGAACATCTCGCCGACGCACGGACGACGCTCGGGCTTTCCGGAAACACCGACGGATTGTACGGTTCACTTTCGGCGGTGCGCCTGTACCACGATTGGTACCCCGTGGTGTGGAGCGCCGGTCCGTTGCAGGTGCGACCGGTGTTTTCTGTAGGGATCGGCTGGCACCGTACCGTCATCCGCAACCCCCGGCATCCCGATCCGTACGACTTTTCAGCCGGTGCCCTGTCGGTCGCCGCGCGCATGCGCATCGCTCCACACACCGTGGTGTGGGTGGAGTTTCCGTTCTTGGATGTGTCCCTCAACGTTTGGCGTAACCGGAGTGCCTCCATGGAGGTGGGTGATCTCACGATTTCCCGTCCCGATGTGCTCACCGTGTTCGGATGGATCGGCATGGGCTTCAGCGTACCGTTCTCCTGTGGCAGGGCGGGTGCGGCTGGGTCATCCGACGGACTCCGCTGAAAGTGCGTGTCCACCACCTACGTTTCATACGTCGGTCGGTGTGCTGCTCACCTCCGGCGCTCCAGCCGGCATGCGGCGCGACACGCTCGCGCCACAGGTGCGCCTGGCGCAATGGACACACCGCCGGCGGGAGTCCCGCGCATGGAGCGTGTCGGCGTCGTTCGAGAACAGGGCATACACGGCATAGTCGCCCAGCTCTTCACACAGACACCGTTGTGTCGGCGTCCGGTGAACCCGCCGGCACGTCCGCGCGTCCCATGAAACGGGCATGAATGTATGAACACACCTCTGCAACAGCCGTTGCCCGATGCCGATGTACTGGTGGAGCGTTACCGCGCAGACGTGTTCCGTTTCGTGCTGGGTATGGTCCGGGACGCAGCACTGGCGGAGGACCTAACGGCCGACGTTTTCCTGAAAGCGCTGCGCGGGGCCGGCGGGTTCCGGGGAGATGCGGAAGTCAGTACCTGGCTGTTCGCCATAGCGCTCAATACCGTACGCAGTCACTTCCGTCGGAGGAAGGTGTTGCAGTACATCACCTTCGGAATCTCCGGCGAGCAGGGGACGGATACCACGGCGCCGGATGTCCAGCGGTTCTCCGACCCGCGTGAGACCGACCCGGTGCAGCGGATCGCGCTCGCTGAACGGCTGCACCGCGCGCTCGGCGCGCTGCCGCCGCGACAGCGGGAGGTGTTCCTGCTGCGCGTGGTGGAAGATCTGCCGGTGCGGCGGGTCGCCGCGGTGCTGGGAATACCGGAGGGTACGGTCAAGTCGAATCTGTTCAAGGCCATGGTACGGCTGCGGGAGGAGCTCGATGATGAACTGTGATGCGGTGTGCGATGAGCTGATGGGTGCGACGGTCGAAGGGCGTCCACCGGCGGCGGACGCTCTGCTGCACGCCGATACCTGCCGTCGGTGTTCGGCGCTCCGGGACGATCTGGATCGTATCCGCAGCGCCGCAGGCGCATTTCGTGAGGTCGCCGCTGTGAGAGCGCCTTCGGCGGGTGATATCCTGCGGCGAGCGCGTCGCCGCGCGACGCCCATGCGCCGGTGGCTGCCCGCGGCCGCGGTCGCCATGTGCGTGACGCTGGTGTCGGTCTGTGGCGTGGCGCGTCACAGCGCCCGGCAGAGCCGGCTGCACGCGGATACGCCGGTACCGACGGTGGAGCCCGGCGAGGATGCCGTCGCCCTGTTGGATCTGCTGTTGATCGTCGGCGATTTGTGATGGAGTGAACCTCCGGCGGCCTCCGGGCGTCGTATCGGCGGAAAGGTGTAACGTGGATGGAAGGGAGGAAACGGGCTATGCGGGCAGTGATCGTTCAGAGGTGGATCCGATGGTTCCTGTTGGTCGGTGGGATATTCTCAGGCGCGCCTGTTGCGGTTCACGGGTTGGGAATGCATGGGCCAGAGGATGAACCGCCGCCCATGCACGAGGAACTGCCGCCGGATGATGTCGGGGGGGCGGGGGAGCCGGGTACGCTGGGGCGTGCGTTTGCACGTCGTCTGGATGCGGCGCTCCACAGCGGCATCATAACCGCTGAGGAGGCGGCGCGGCTGCGCGCGCAGAAAGAGGACTTGGACGCGTACCATGTGGAGGTGTGGAAAGACGACATCATGACCAGGACGGAACGGGATGCTCTCGCCCGGAAATCGGCCGCACTGCGCCGAACCGTGCAGGAGGTGTTCCGCAAGGCGATGGAACGTGGCCGTGGCGGCGCCGGCGGACGGGATGCGTTCCGCAAACGCATTCAACACGCGGTATCGAGAGGAGGTATCACCCGAGAGCAGGCGGACCGACTGATCGCCCTCCACGATGACCTGGTCCGTGCCCGTGAGGCGGCGTGGGCCGACAATCAGATGACCCGTACCGAACGTGATGAACTGGCGCAGAAGGCCCGCGCGTTCCGCGGTGCGGTGCGCGAAGCGTTCAACCGGGAGCCGCGGCCCGAACCACGCTGACCCGGAAAACCGCGACGTCACGGAGAGTAAAGCTGCTGCGGTGTACGCCGCTTACCGTGAACCGGTGCGCCGGGCATCCCGCGTGACGATATCGAGGGTGTGCCCACGGTTCCCGCAGGGCGGTACGGTGTCGGGTGCGCGCAGGGCCGGGGTTTTATAAGACGATTGCGCGACGGGCAGCACAGCCAGGTGAGCCGCGAGACCTCCCGGCCGGCGGCCTGTCCCGGTGCCCGCCGTATCGTCCGCTCGCCGACGGAGACACCCCACCGTCACAGCGAAGTCGTGACCGTACCGGCGTCGTGATTTGACAACGCTTCCGCTTTTTGGTATACTTGCACAATCACACGGTGTCTTCCGCGAGGTGCGGTACCCAAGCAGCTAAGGGAGGGGTCTGCAAAACCCCGATTCGTGGGTGCAAGTCCCACCCGCACCTCCCGGAAGATGCGCGGTGTTCTGGCATCACACCGGTACGGGTGTGGACGCCGGCGGACTTCCGGAAGGATTGTGCATGATGAACAACCACCCCGACGGGGATCCCCGTCTTTCTTTTTCTTGTCGTTGTTCCAACGTCTCAGGTGCAGTGGTCGGTTCATGAACGCGTCCGAGGTGCTCTCCCGCCTGCGTACGATGGCCAGCCTGCGCAATCGCGACGGCATGGCGCGCTACGGAATCAATATCGTCAATGCCTGGGGCATCCCGGTATCACGTCTGCGCCAGCTCGCCCGTGAAATCGGGCGCAACCACCGCCTTGCGGCGGATTTGTGGAACTCCGGCGTGCACGAGGCTCGTATCCTGGCGGCGCTCGTGGATGAACCGGAGCATCTGACCATGGAGCAGATGGAGGTGTGGGTACGCCAGTTTGATTCCTGGGACGTGTGCGACGTGGTGTGCAATGAGCTGTTCCGCCGGCATCCCGATGTGTGGGAAACCTCCCGACGCTGGTCGGCGGAATCGGGTGAGTTTGTGCGGCGGGCCGGTTTCGTGCTGATGGCGGTCCTGGCGGTGCACGACCATGACTCGGCGGACCGCCGGTTCGAGACGTTCTTTCCGTGTATTCTCGCGGGGGCGTCCGATGATCGTCCGCTGGTCGCCAAGGCGGTCAACTGGGCGCTGCGTCAGATCGGCAAACGCAGCATCGGGCTCAACCGCCGCTGCATCGTGCTTGCCAAGAAGGTGCGCGCCCTGGGAACCCCCGGCGCCCGGTGGATCGCCTCCGACGCGTTGCGCGAGCTGGCGTCCCCGAAGGTCATGGCGCGGTTCACCGATCGTCGTCGCGCATCCCGTGTGCGGCACATCGGCCGCTGGAACCCATAGCATTCCGCAGGGGTCGTTCAACCCGACACGGCATCCCCCGAGCGTTTCCGGCCATCTGGTCATTCGTCACGAAGCGGCGTACATGTTGTGTCGCGCAGGTGCGTCGGTGTCGCGTCGGCGGCATCGAGCATACATTATTATAATACTCATCTACGGAGAACATCGGTGTATTCCCCGCGGATTTACGTTCCGTCGCCTGGGACTCCTCGGAGATCGGGTGCCTGCACACGGATCGCCCGGGCTCACCGCGGGAGGCGTGCTGGTCTGTGGGCCGACCTGTCTGGACTTGCAACAGTTTTTTTTGTAGTACCATCGTATGAACCGAGGGAGAATGGCCGGGTCCGGGACCACTGCGTTGACGGTACGGATCGGCCCGTTGCACCTAGCGAACCCCGTGATCGTCGCCAGCGGTGTGTGCGGATTCGGTGAACGGGACACCGCCGCGTTGAATCAGGCGGGGGCGATAGTCTGCAAAACGGTTACCCGGTATCCGCGGCCGGGCAATCCGGTGCCCCGCGCCGCCGACGCGCCCTCCGGGATGATCAACTCCATCGGTCTGGAGAACCCAGGCGTTGAACATCTCGCAGAGAAACTGCCGAAGCTCCGTTCCCTGCACTGCCGGGTGATTGGCAGTTTCCTGGGGGAGGATGCAGGGGATTTCCGGTACCTCCTGGAACGGATGGAGTCGTACGGGGTGTTCCACGCCTACGAGGTGAACCTGTCGTGCCCCAACGTCACCAAGGGTGCGTGGTTTTACGACCGCGCACGATTGTCGCGGTTGCTCCGGGAACTCCGTGCCGGCACCCGCCGCGCCCTTATCGCGAAACTGTCACCGGAAAAGGATCCGGTCGGGACGGCCGCGCTCGCCCGGGATGCAGGGTTTGACGCCGTGACGCTGATCAACACCTACACGGCGGTGGCGGTGGATCCGTGGACACGCCGGTACCGCATCGGCAACATCGTCGGCGGTCTCTCCGGGCCGTGCATCAAGCCGCTGGCGTTGCGTTGGGTACGCGAGGTGGCGCTGGGGGGCGATATCCCGGTTATCGGGTGCGGCGGCATCGTCTCTGCGGATGATGCGGTGGAGTTCATGCTCGTTGGAGCGGTCGCGGTGCAGGTGGGCTGCGGATGGTTCCGCGATCCATCATTGCCGGGTGCGATCGTTCGCGGTCTGCGGACGTACCTCCGGCGGGAACGTCTGACGCTGGGGCGGTTGCGCGGCTTCCTTTTGCGCTGAGTCCGGCGATCAACGATCCCCAATGAGGTTCGGCTGATTGTTGTACTATTCTTCGAATTTTAGTATGTATACATAGGGGCGCCAATCGAAGCATGCCGGGGAGGGGATCCATGCGGGGGATACGGCCGATCTGGATGGCTGTGTGCGGATGGGCGGTGTGGGGTGCGTGTTCCGGGGTGCACGTGTACGCGGCGTTTGAGCATCCCTACGGAGTCAATGCGTGGAGTTTCGCCACCGCGCCGCAGAATTACTGCCGGATGTGGAAGGATGCTCACATCGACCGGTGGCGTGTCATGTGCGACTGGGCGGTTGCCGAACCGACCGATCTGCCGTCCGGTTCCACCGCGTACGTGTTCAACGGATGGGGCAACCTCGCCCAGGCGCTGCAGAGCGCAAAGACGATCCCCGGGGTGCGCATTTCGGTGTCCGTGTTCAACTCTCCGACGTGGGCGCAGGAAGGTTCCGGCGACGCGCTCACGTACAATCTGGACAAATACGCCGATTTCCTGCGTGGGTTGCTGCGGTATTGCGATACGGTCGCTCCCGGCGTCCTGGAGGCGCTGGAGATCGAGAACGAAGCGCCCACGGGCACCTGGGTGGATTCAATCCCGGTGACTCACGGCACCAGCCGGCGCGATCCATCCTGGAATGTGGCCGCCGCACTGAAGCGTGCGTACGCCACGGTACAGGCGCACAATGCGGTGTACCGCACCACCGGTTCTCCCGTTCTGGTCACCCCGCACGGCATCTGGGCCGGAGCGTACCATCACCTGGACGAACTCTACCAGCTGGGATGCCGCGGTTACTTCGACCGCATCAATCTGCACGATTACCGTATGGATGTAGGCCCGGCGGATCCCTCCACTCGCGGCATCTGGAACTTCGATACCGTGATCGCGTACCACAAGCATCTGGCTGATGACAACGGCGATCCGGGGCGCCTGCTGTGGCTGACGGAGTTCGGCTGGCGGTTTAACACCGACCGGGTTTGGGAACACCAGTGGAACTGGAGCATGGCTGAGGGGGAGGTATACAAGGCGAGCTACACGTACTACACGCTGGAACGTTCCCGCCGTTCAGGTTTCGTCGAACTGACGCACATTTACGTCGGCATTACCAGCGGGTACAACCCGCCCGGCGACCTGGAGCCGGACGATACCATGGGTCTCATCTACACCAATGCCGAGTGGGACCCGCAGCTGCTCCACCCGACCTCAGCGTACTACACCTACCGATCGCAGGGTGCGCAGACGCTGCCATGGACACGCGGACCGTCCGATCGGCTGGAGCCGCTCACCCCCGCATCGGTCGACGCGCCGGTGGTAAACGGCGGATTCGAGAGCGCCACGGCCGCTGGCTGGGCGGAGTTCGGGGTGGTGGATGCGTCTACCAAACACACCGGGGGGTATTCCTGTCGGTTCACTCCGCCTGCGAAGATCCGGACTGAACCGGTCCCGGTGGAACCGGAGCGGCTGTACGAGGTGGTCGTTTGGGTGAAAATCAGCGCAGCGAACCGCGATGCGTGCATGCTCAACGTATATGTTCTGGAATGGCGCAACGGCCTGGACATGCGGTGGTTCGGCCCACCCAACTACCACGGTATCGTGGACACCCGTAACTACCCGAACGGCTGGCGTCGCGTGAGATACATGTACTACAGCGGTCCCGGCAGCAACTCGGCCAGTTTCGTGTTTGAACCCGAGAGTGGTAGCGTGGGGACGATCTGGGTGGATGATCTGACCGTGAAATCGCTGCGCTTGCTGGATTGCCGCATTCCTCCGAAACGGCCGAATCTGACGGTTTCGACAGCCGTGCCGGCTCCCGTGTTCTCGTGGACGTTTGCCGATGATGACAGCCCGGCGCAGGCGTCGTACCGTATCATCGTCGGGACGGACGAACAAACAGTCCTCAATGATACCGGCGATCGGTGGGACAGCGGTTGGACCGCCGGCACGAGCCTCACTGCGTCATACGGCGGTCCGACGCTCACACCAGGTCGGTACTACGCCGCGGTGAAAGTACGGGACAGCGACGGTTTGGAGAGCGTCTACTCGCCGCCGCAGGGATTCGATTGGTCCGGTGCGGTGCCGCCGGCGCCGGAATATGACACGGCATTCCAATCCTGCAGCCCGAACCCCTTCGACCCACGCAGCGAGTCGGCGGTGTTCCGATACTCGGTGGCCCGGCCGATGTCGGTATCCATCACGGTGTACTCACTGACCGGCGCGTTGGTGCGGCGGGTGGAGAACCGGGATCTCCCGGCTGCGGGACGCTACACCGCGGTGTGGGACGGCACCAACGATGCGGGGCGGCAGGTCGGCGACGGAGTATACCTGTGCCGGTGTGTCGCCGGATCACTGGTCCGGACGTTCAAGGTGGTGGTGCTCAAGCGATAAGCTGTCCGGGTATCCGCATGGTTCGGTATCCGGCATCTTGACATGTTACCCTTGTTCTTGGTAATAGCCTCGAGAACATGGGCCACTACTTCGACGGGAAATATTTCCACCGGGAAGGTGATCTGGTGGTCCACCGGGTGTTTCGTGAAGCGGCGTGGACGAGTGACGGCGCGTGCGCCGGCGGCGGGAACCAACCGTCGGGGAGGAGCTGGTCCGGATCGCCGGTCCGGACATAGACGAAGCACACCGGTTTTGCATCGTCGCTGACACGTGGTCCGGGAGTGTGACCGGCTCCGCCCGGGGAACCCCTCCCGGGCAGCCGATCCGCGGGCTACCCAGCTGTCTCATGTCCGGCAGGTGTATGTCGGCCTTCGCTCGTTTTCCCCTTGTTTTTGGGCAGTGGTTCCCTGACTTTGTACCCGGAGGCGTCTCAAACGTGATACGCACGGCGGTGGTTGTGGACTACGGTGCGGGCAACCTCAAATCGATCAGCAAGGCGTTGCGGCTGATGGACCTAGAGGTGCGGGTTGGTTTGTCCCGGTCCGCGATGGACCTGCTGGTGCTTCCGGGGGTTGGTGAGTTCGGTTCCGCGATGGAGCAGCTCAAAGAGACCGGCTGGGCTGACCGAATCCGCGAACACGTTGAGGCCGGTCGTCCGCTCCTGGGGATATGCCTCGGTTGTCAGATCATCTTTGATCGCAGCGAAGAATCTCCCCGTTCCCGCGGGCTCGGTATCATTGCGGGTTCGGTCAAGAAGTTCAACGTCCGACCCGGGCTGCCGGTGCCGCACATGTGCTGGAACACCGTCTCGTTCCGCCGTGTTTCCGACGGCCGTCGTCGCATCCTGCAGGGTTTGCGGCCGGTGGAGTACGTCTATTTCGTACACTCGTACGTTCCGTGTCCCGATGATCGGCGCGATGTATTCGGCACCACGGACTACGGCGGTCGGTTCGCGTCCATGATCGTACGCGACGCCGTGGTGACTACGCAGTTCCACCTCGAGAAGAGCGGTGAACGAGGCCTGCGGCTGCTGCGCAATATCGTGGCGTACCTCGGAAAGGTGTAGTCCCATGCACACCGTGCGGATCATACCGTGTCTGGATGTCAAAGACGGCCAGGTGGTCAAGGGGGTGCGGTTCGTCAACCTCCGTCACGCAGGGGACCCGGTCGATCTGGCAAAACGGTACAGCGATGCGGGGGCCGATGAGATCATTTTTCTGGACATCACCGCCACGGTGGAGAAACGCGCCACCATTCTTGATGTGGTCACCCGGACGGCCGAGCAGGTGTTCGTGCCGCTGGCGGTGGGCGGTGGGGTCCGATCGGTGGAGGATATCCGTGCGCTGCTCAACGCCGGCGCTGACAAGGTCGGCATCAACAGCGCCGCGGTGCGAGATCCGGACCTCGTGCGGGAGTCCGCCCGCCGGTTCGGTTCGCAGTGCATCGTCGTGGCCATCGACGCCAAACGGGTCGTTCCCGGCGACCGGCACTACGCGCGCCTGGCGCGGCGGGGACGGCCGGTCTGGGAGGTGTACGTGGATGCCGGACGCACACCGACGGGGCTCGATGCGGTGGCATGGGCCAGCGATGCGGTTCGGCGGGGTGCGGGAGAGATCCTCCTGACCAGCATCGACGCCGACGGCACCAAGCAGGGGTTTGACATCCCGCTGACGCGTGCGGTGGTGGAGGCGGTTCCGGTGCCGGTCATCGCCTCAGGCGGCGCCGGCGCTCCGGAACATTTTGTGGACGTGGTGCACAAAACTGGCGTGTCCGCGGTGCTGGCGGCCTCGGTCTTCCACTACCGTCGATGCTCGATAGAACGGGTTAAACGCATGATGCACCGTTCGGGTATCCCGGTGAGGCAATGAAACGCATTGTAATATCAAGCTGAAATTGCATGTTTTGTGGCGCGATGTTTTTTTGTGGTACCACTTGACAAAACGGTTTTCGTCTGGTATATAATGCAGCTATATTCGTCGGGGCGCCGTCCGGTGGCCCCGTGCGCCTGGTTGACGGTGGTGGTTTTCGGCGGCTATCCGTGAGCACGGCGTCTCTTGCGAGGCGATGATGAGCGAGTGTTTGTTTTGCCGTATCGCCGCTGGGACCCTCGCGGCCGATATGGTGTATAGTGACGAATCGTGCGTGGTGTTCCGAGACATCAATCCGCAGGCTCCGATACACTGGCTGGCGATACCCCGGCGGCACGTTGCCTCGTGCGAGGATCTGGACGATGTCGCCGCCGCCGAGGTCGGACGCCTGTTGCTGGTCGTCGCGCGGCTGGCCCGGGAACACGGATTCGCCTCAACCGGGTACCGGCTGGTGGTCAACACCGGTGCCGACGCCGGGCAGGCGGTGGGGCACCTGCACGTGCACATCCTCGCGAAACGACGGATGGCCTGGCCCCCCGGTTGAGGATTGGCGCGTCCGTCCAATCAGCGGCAGTGCATCACAAACATCGCACGCGATCGGCGTGAATTCTTCTGTGCGCCCGAGAGGGTGAAGGAGGTGGCATCAACCATGGTTGAAGTGAGGGTTCGCGACGGCGAGGGGATCGAAGACGCCCTGCGCCGGTTCAAGCGTGAAGTTGAGAAGGAAGGCATCCTGCGTCTGGTCCGCGAGCGTCGATACTACAAACCGGCCAGCGTTCTCAAAAAGGAAAAGAACTCCGCCATCAAGCGGCGCCTGGAGCTCAAGCAGAAACGCAAGGCGCTGAAGGCGGCACGTCCGCGCAAGGGAAAGGGTCCCCGGCGTTTTGGTGGCCGCGGTCCGCGTCCGCCGTACGCAGGCCATGGGGCGGCACAGCACCAGCAGGCGGCTGCGGCCCCGGCGACGCCGGTCGCTCCGCTGCAGGAACCGGAAGTCAAGTGATCTGGCCAGAGGGAGTCTTCCTATGAAACTCGCGGACCTGTACCGGTTCGTGGTCGAGTTCGGTATGCGGAACGATCCGCGGGGCGCCGACGAGATTGCGGCGGTGCTCAAGCGTGAAAAGGAGCGGTTCGCCAAGCTTTCTGAAAAGGAGAAAAAGTACTACGACCGCGAACGGCTGGAGAACCCCTACGGCGATACGCGCATCCTGTACGGCTCCGGGGAAACCCCGGTGAAGGCGCTCATGGTCGGCATCGACATTGAGGCGCCCGAACTGGTGCTCGCCGACGTGCTGCGTTCAAAGGGGCGCCGGGTGGACGCGGTACTGGCGCACCACCCGGAGGGAGGGGCATTCGCCGCGCTGCATGACGTGATGTGCGTGCAGGCGGATGTTCTGGCGCGGCACGGGGTTCCCATCGGGGTCGCGGAGGCGATCATGGAGCCGCGCATACGCGAGGTGTCCCGGCGTGTGATGCCGGCCAACCACCAGCGTCCGGTGGATGCGGCCCGGCTACTGGACATACCGTTCATGAACAGCCACACTCCGTCGGACAACTGCGTGGCGACGCACCTGCAGCGACTGTTCGACAAGAAGCGGCCCCGCACCCTGGCGGATGTGGTGGATCTCCTGCTGGAAATCCCTGAGTACGACCACGCCGCGCACAACGGCGGCGGGCCGGTTATTCTGGCGGGATCACCGTCGCGGTCGGCCGGGAAGGTATTTGTGGACATGACCGGTGGGACCGAAGGCGCGGTGCAGGTGTTCGAAAAGCTCGCGATCGCCGGTGTGAGCACTGTGGTCGGCATGCACTTCAGTGAGGACCACTTCAAGCAGGCGGAGAAACAGCACCTGAATCTCGTGGTGGCCGGTCACATCGCATCCGACAACGTCGGCATGAACATCGTACTGGACGCGGTGGAGAAGGAATTCGGCCGGCTGGATGTCATCGAGCTGTCAGGGTTCAAGCGGTTCCGGCGGTCCCGATCCTGAACGGTCGCCGGGTGGACGGGGAATAATCCCGCCCTGTCGCGCGACGAGAGGTTCGCCGCATGATCACCCGCGAGAGCATCCAGAAACTGAAGGATGCCATCGATGTCCTGGCGGTTGTCCGGGAGTACCTCCCGAACCTCCGGCGCAGCGGCCGCAACTACTTCGCCCGCTGCCCGTTCCACGGCGAGCGGACGGCATCGTTTTCGGTGGCGCCCGCCAAGAAGCTGGTGCACTGTTTCGGTTGCGGGTACAGCGGCGACGCCATCCGGTTCGTGCAGGACATCGAGCACATCGGGTACGTTGAGGCGTTGGAGAAACTGGCCGGGCGGTTCGGCGTTCCCTTGGAACGCGACGACGTCGGTCAGGAACAGTACAACGAGCGCAAGGAGCTGCTGGAGGCGCTCGCCGGGGTCGCCTGCTTCTACCATGAGCTGCTGCTCAACGATGCGGCGGGAGCACCCGCGCGCAGGTACCTCGCGCAGCGCGGGATCACCGCAACGACGATTGAACGCTTCGGGATCGGCTACGCTCCCGATGGGAATGTGCTGGTGCGTACGTACCGGCATCATGACCTATCCACGCTGTTCAAGGCAGGTGTGGTGGGGTTCCGGCAGCCGGAGGGCGAACGGGATGAACGCAGGAAGTTCGATCACCCGTACGACTATTTCCGCGGGCGGGTGATCATCCCCGTGCGGGACCCGTCGGGGCGCGTGGTGAGTTTCGGCGGGAGGATTTTGCCGGAACTGGCCGCGGGAAGGCAGCGCGCACCCTCGTATCTCAACGGTCCCGAGACGGCGGTGTTCAGCAAGGGCAATGTGCTGTTCGGCATCCATGCGGCCAAGGACGGCATCGTTCGCGAAAAAGCCGCGCTGCTGGTCGAGGGATACATGGATGTGATGGTGCTGCACCAGGAGGGATTCGACAGCGCCGTCGCCCCGCTGGGCACCGCGTTGAGTGAGGCGCAGGCGAAGTTGCTGCACCGGATGACCGATACCGTGACGCTGATGTTCGACGCCGACCGTGCGGGCATCGCCGCGGCGGTGTCCGCCGCGCAAACGGTGTACCGCGCCGGCATGTATCCGCAGATCGCCGTGCTGCCGGCCAACACCGATCCGGACGAGTACGTGCTCGGCGCGGGACGGGAGGCGATGCGCGCGCTGTTGGGGAGCGCGGTCAGCGCGGTCCGGTTCGCGGCGCAGAGCCATGCCGCTGCGGCGGGTGCGCCCTCGGCTGCGGTGCTGCCGACCGCGGAGCGCATGCGGCTGTTCGCCGTGGTGCGGGACATCGTGGAGAGCATCGCGCATCCGGTGGCTCGCGAAGACGCGATACGAGACGCCGCCGCGGTGCTGGCGGTTTCCGAGCACTCGGTGCGTGCGGAGCTGCGGCGCACCGCCCGACCGGAGACCGCCGACGCCCGCCCGGCCGCCCAACCGCAGCGTCCGTATGGGTGTGAGGACGAGCTCTTGTGGCTGTGTCTGCAGCACCCGGCTGCGGCGCTGGAGCATGTCGCCGACGAGATGCTGGAGCACGACCAGGAGCGTCTGGACATGCTGCGGGCCATCCGCAATGCGTATCGGACCGCTGGAGATGTCTCACAGGCGCTGGAACACCTGGGTCCTGGTGCACGGGAACTAGCGACCCGCATGCTGTTCGACGAACGAGATCTGGCCTGCGCGGTGGAGGAGCGCGTGGCGCGCCTCTGCGCCGACATTCTGCGGGTCAGACATCGCCGGCGGCATCGGGAGCTGAAACCGGCCGTGGACGACATGCTCGCAGGTCGCGTGCCGCGGGATCCGGAAATCATCGAGGAGTTCACCCGCATCGTAGCCGCGCTGAAACGCGGCGGGGGCTGAGACACTGCAGAGACGACATGAACAAAGAAACCATCATCAAACAGCTGATAACGCAGGCGCGCAAGTACGGCTACCTGACGTTTTCGGACATCAACCGCACGTTCAGCGAGCAACAGTTCTCCAGCGAGGAGATGGACAGCTTTATGGAGACACTGGCGGAGATCGGGGTCAAGATCATCGAGGTGGAGAAGCAGCGAACCACCGTGCGGGAGATCGAGATTTCCGATGACATCGTGCAGGAGGAGCCGCTGCGGGTGTTCCTGGATGAGGTGAGCCGCATTGAGTCCATCGATCGCAAGACGGAACTCGCCATCGCCAAGAACATCCGACTCAACGAGCGCAAGCTGCTGTCCATCGTGCTGAGTTCCACCATCGCGCTGCGCGAGCTCAACAACTGGGTCACCCTACTGGAGCAGAACGAGATGACCCCGAAGGAACTCATGAAGCGGGGGCGCAAGAGCAAGCGCTCGCTCATGAAGATGCGCCAGCGGATCGCCGCCGCCATCAAGCGCATCAACGCGACCGCCCGCCGCGTGGACGCGCTCCAGCGGTCCTCCCGGAACACGTCCCTGTCCTCCCGGCGGCGTACGGCAATCGAAGACCGCATCAACCGCCTCAAACAGGACATCGTGGACGAGATCAACCGACTGGACCTCAACACCGAGAAGGTGAAACGGTTGGTCAAACGCGCCCAGAGCATCACCGACAAGGCGCTGCAGGTGTACCAGGAAGTACGCAAGTACGAGGAACTGTTCGGCCGCGGCTACGAGAGCGTCATGCGCCTGTACCGCCGTGCCAAGGAACGCAAGATGTCGCCCGTCGAATTCCGTCGGGTCACGGGCTACAGCGTGTCCGCTGCCGAAACCATGCTGGAGAACTTTCAGCGGGTGATGGAACGCATGCAGCAGATCACCGCCGAGCTGAAGATGACGCCCGATGAGATCACGGACCTGTCGTCGCGCATCAATGAGCTGGTACAGGTCATTGAAGAAGACAAGATGCGCCTCATCAAAGCAAACCTGTCCCTGGTGGTGACATTCGCGCGCAAGTTTTCGATGCTGACCGGCGTGGATGTCGACGATCTCATCCAGGAGGGCGCCACCGGGTTGTCCAAGGCGGTGGAAAAGTTCGAGTGGCGCAAGGGGTACAAGTTCTCCACGTACGCCCACTGGTGGGTGCGCCAGGCCATCAGCCGGTACATGGCCGACTATGTCAAGACCATCCGCCTACCCGTGCACATCCGGGAGCTGGTCTCCAAGATGATCAAGGTGTACAAGAAATTTCGCAACCAGAACACCCGGGAAATCACCATCGATGACTACAGCAAGGCGCTGCGCATCCAGCCCAAGAAGATCATCGACACCCTCTCGGTACTGGCCGATCCGCTGTCGTTCCACACCCCGGTGGGCAAGGACGAGGAAGCGACCATTCAGGACTTCGTGCGAGGACCGGACGACGAGGTCCCGTTGCACTCGATCATGGTCAATTACAAGCGTCAGGTCATCGATGACGCCATGGGTGTGCTGGACGAACGCGAGCGTGAGATCCTGAAGCTGCGCTACGGTTTCACAGACGGCAAGGAATACACGCTGGAGGAGGTGGGACGTCTGTTCAGCATCACCCGCGAGCGCGTCCGCCAGATCGAGGCCAAGGCAATCCGGCGGCTGCGCAATCCCGAGATACTCGGGAAACTCCGGGAAGTGTACCCCGTCAAGGACTGACGCCGCGGACTGGTCGTGTCACGCGGATACCCAAAAGGAGCAGGACGATGAGAACACGCAGCGGTTCCTACGCGCGGCAGCGCAAGAAGAAGACGTTCAAGCTTGCCAAGGGATACTACGCAAAACAGGGCTCCGCCTGGCGGATGGTCAAACAGCAGGTCCCCCGGTCGCTCGCGTACGCCTATGACGCGCGGCGCGAACGCAAAGGGGATTTCCGGTCCATCTGGATCGCCCGCATCAACGCCGCGGTGCGCGCCCACGGTCTGACCTACAGCACGTTCATCAGCGGGTTGCTGAAGGCGAAGGTCGAGCTCGACCGCAAGGTTCTGGCTTTCCTCGCCGTGGAGGATCCACAGACGTTTGCCTGCATCGCCGACCGCGCCCGGCAGGCTCTCGGAAAGGCGGCTGCCTGACGCACCCGGGAACCGGACCGGATTGACGCCCGGGCGGTTCCCGTCCATCGGATGAAAAACACCACGGAACGGTTTCTGGCGGGGTTCTTCGCCGGGGCCATCCTGCTGGGAACGGTTGCGCTGTCGCTGCCAGGAATGACAGCCGGTCCGCTGTCATTCGTCGACCGGTTGTTCACCGCCACGTCGGCGGTGTGTGTCACGGGATTGACGGTGGTCGACACCGGAACATTATTTACGATTCCGGGACAGCTGGTCATCCTGCTGCTCATCCAGGTGGGCGGCTTGGGGTACATGACCATCGGCAGTATCGCCGTGGTGCTGTTCGGAAGGCTGCCGTTGGGCCAGAAAGGCGTGATCAGCGAGTCGCTCAACGTCGCTGACCTGCCGGCGGCACAGCAGCTGAAGCTGGTCATGAAACAGGTATTGGTGTACACCCTGCTCTTTGAGAGTGCCGGTGCGCTCTTGCTGGGGATGCGGTTTTCCCTGGAAACCGGCTCGGTCTTGCGCGGCGTGTACCTCGGGGTTTTCCATGCGGTCAGCGCATTCTGCAACGCCGGCTTTTCGCTTTTCCCCGACAGTCTGGAGCGATTCCGTGCGGATGTGCTCGTCAACGTCGCGGTCAGCGCGCTCGTCATCGCGGGCGGCTTGGGCTACGTGGTCTGGATCAACCTGCGCCGCCGCATCCTGCGCCGGGGCGAGTTGCTGCTGCACACCAAAATCGCGCTTACAGCGACCGGTGTGTTGCTCGCCGTGGGATACGCTGCGGTCTGGCTGGCCAACCCTCGTCTGATCGCCGGGATGGATCCGGTATCCCGGGTGCTGGTCCCCTGGTTTACGGCGATGACCGCGCGCACCGCCGGATTCAACACGGTACCGATGCGGGACCTGTCGTCGCTGACACTGCTGGTGCTGATGGTACTGATGTTCATCGGTGCCTCGCCCGGCGGCACCGGTGGTGGCATCAAGACCACCACGGCGGCTGTGATGGTGCTGTTCCTGTCACGGTTCATGCACCGGGAGGGGTCAGTCCCGGTGTTCCGCCGGATGCTGAGCCAGCAGCTGGTGCTGAAGTCGTTCACCATTTTTCTACTGTCGCTGGTGGTGGTTCTGTGTGCGGCTGTGTTGATCCATGCCGTCAGCGGGTGTACGCTGGGCGTGGCGTTGTTCGAAACGGTTTCCGCGTTCGGGACCGTCGGTCTGTCGCTGGGGCTCACCCCTGCGCTTCCCACCGCCGGGAAGCTGGTTCTGCTGGTCGTCATGGTGGCCGGTCGCGTCGGAGTACTGACCCTGCTGCTGGCGATGGTACGGCGTCGCGTGCGCGAGATCCACTACATCGAAGAGGACGTCGCGATCGGTTGACGGATGCTCCGTCGGGAGGCGATTGCAATGGCAGAGCAGGACAAGTCGCGACACTTCGCGGTGATCGGCCTGGGGGTGTTTGGCGCCAATCTGGTGCGATACCTGGCGCAGCACAAGGCGGAGGTGCTTGGCATCGACCGCGATGCGCGCAAGGTGGAGCAGCTCAAGGAATTCCTCAAGGTACCGGTAGTCTGCGACGCTTCAGAGCGGCGGCAGCTGGAAGAGGCCGGCATCAACGCCGATGATATCGATGTCGCGGTGGTCGCCATCGGCGAGAACGTGGAAACCAGCATTTACGTGACCCTCTTGCTGGCCGACCTGGGTGTCAAGACCATCGTGGCCCGTGCGCTCAACAACCAGCACGCCAAGATACTCGCTAAAATAGGCGTGGACAAGATCGTGTTCCCCGAGGCCAATGCCGCGGAACAGCTGGCGCGCATGCTGATAGCGCCCCACATCGTGGATGAGTTTGATCTGTCAGAGGATCACAGCATCAGCGAAATCGTCGCACCGGATTCGTTCTTCAAAAAATCGCTGCGGGAGCTGAACATCCGTACGCGGTTCCATGTGACCGTCATTGCCATCCGGCGCAAGACGCCGATGCTGGATGAGGAGACGGGCGAAACCGATCTGAAAACGGATGTCATCCTGACGCCGGATGCGGAGGAACGGATTCTGAAGGGAGATGTGCTGATCGTGGCCGGCCGGAACGACGGCATCGAATCGCTCAAAAGCGCATCATGAAAAAGAAAACAGACCAGCCGTCCGCCTGTGGCGACCCGCTGGAGCCGGGGAAATTTTACATCCTCAACAGCCAGTATGACGAGGCCCAGCGGTTCTTCGAGGAACGAATGGCATCGGACGAGAACAACCCCGAGATCCACTATCACCTGGGACTCATTGCGGAAGCCACGCACGACACTGACCGCGCCCGCGAGTGCTACGAACGGGTGCTCAGCATCCAGCCAAAGCACCGGCTGGCGCGAAAGCACCTGAATGTGCTCCTGGGTCTGGAGAAACCCTGATATGCCGACGCTCAATGACGCCCGGATCGAAACGACGGTCGCCGCGTGCACCGCCCGTCTGGACGCCGCCGCCACCCGTGAAGCCCTCGAAGAGATCAGGGCGGAGTTCCTGGGGCGTAAGGGGACGATCCGACAGTTCTTCCAGCAGCTGGCGACCCTTGCTCCGGAAGAGAAGAAACGGCTCGGAGCTGCCCTGAACGCCGCCGCCACGACTCTGGAAGAACGGTACCAGGCGCGACTCGCGGTGCTTGAGTCGGCACAGGATGCCACCGCGCCGTCTTTGTTGGAACGTTCCCTGCCGGGTGTTACGCTGCCGTTCGGGACGCGCCATCCGCTGCGTCAGGTGATGGACGAGCTCCTGGCGGTTTTCCACGGGCTCGGATTCACGGTGGAGCGTGGGCCGGAGATCGAGGCCGAGGACTACAACTTCACGATGCTCAACTTCCCGCCAAACCACCCGGCACGCGACGCGCAGGATACCCTGTATGTGGATCTCCCCGCAGGGGAGCGGGGCAGGATGTTGCTGCGCACCCACACCTCTCCCGTGCAGGTTCGTACGATGCTGTCGCGCAGGCCGCCGATCAAGGCGGTCATGCCTGGCAGGGTGTTCCGTCGGGACGCCGTGGATCCCAGTCACCAGTTCAATTTTCACCAGCTGGAGGGTCTGGTAGTGGACCGCGGCATCAGAGTGTCGGATCTTAAGGGCGTGCTCGGGTTATTCGCGCGGCGCATGTTCGGAGGTTCGGCCACCGTGCGGTTCCGGCCGTCGTTCTTCCCGTTCACCGAGCCTTCTCTGGAGATGGATGTCGGCTGCCTGATCTGCGGCGGCGGCGGATGCCCTGCGTGCAAACACGCCGGGTACATGGAGGTGCTGGGGTGCGGCATGGTGCACCCGAAGGTGTTCGAGCACGTCGGCTACGGCGCCGAGACCTACACGGGGTTCGCCTTCGGGATGGGGGTGGAACGCGTGGCGATGCTGCGGTACCGTGTGGATGATATGCGGCTGTACTATACCAACGATCTGAGATTCCTGCGGCAGTTCTGACCGGCCCGTTGCGGCCGGCCGGTGCGGCTCCGGATGAAGCCCGAGGAAAACATACCCGAATGAAACTTTCACTCAACTGGTTGCGGGAAATCCTGCCCGGCATGAGGCAGGTCACCCCGGAAGACGTTGCTGCCGCGCTCCTGCGTCTGGGCTATGAAGTGGAAGGCATGCAGCGGTACGGCGCCGGTCTGGACGACGTGCGCGTGGTGCGGGTGCTCGCCCGAGAGCCGCACCCGCGGGCGGACCGTCTGTCGCTGGTCGATATCACCGACGGATCCGTCACCCGGCGTGTGGTGTGCGGCGCACCCAATGTGGTCCCCGGCATGCACGCCGCGTTCATCGCCGCAGGCGGCGTCCTGCCCGGCGGGATGCGCATCGAGTCCCGCGCGATCCGCGGGGTGGTGTCCGACGGCATGCTGTGCTCGGAGTTCGAGCTGGGCGTCGGCGAAGACCGGTCGGGTATCCTCTCCATCGGTGACGGTGCGACACCCGGGGAGCCGTTCGCCCCGCTGGTTTCGGACGTTGTCCTGGAAATCGCCACGCCACCCAACCGTTTCGATTGTCTCGGACACCGGGGGATCGCCCGCGAGCTGGCGGTGCTGCTCGGATTGGATTTCAAAACGGAACGGTTCCTCAGCACCGAAGTGCGGGACCGGTCGTTCTTCGAGGTCAAGGTGACATCCCCGGACCTGTGCCCCCGCTACATCGCCGTCAACCTGACGGGCGTCTCCAACGCCGCACCGCTGCCGTTCGCGATGCGCCGGCGGCTGACGGTGTGCGGCATGCGAAGTATCAATCCGCTGGTGGACATCTCCAACTACGTGCTGCTGGAGTACGGGCATCCCGTCCACATTTTCGATGTGGAGCGCCTGGAAGGCGGCTGTTTGTCGGTTCGCCGGGCCGCGCCGGAAGAGACCATCCTGGCCTTGGACGGCCGCACGTACACGCTCGACGAGGAGGTGATGGTCATTGCGGACGCATCACGCCCGGCAGCCATCGCCGGGGTCATCGGCGGGGAACACACCGCAGTCACCGCGCACACCCGGGACATCGTGATTGAAAGCGCGGTGTTCAACGCGACGCTGGTGCGCACAGGGCGCCGGAAGCTGGGAATATCGACGGAGGCATCGTACCGCTTCGAACGAGGATCCGGCTGGGAGAACTGCGAGCAGGCGGCGCTGAGGACCATGCACCTGGTGCGCGACTACTGCGGTGGCACGGTGTCGCGGTTTTCGGATGTGCGCAATGCGGAGTACCAGTCATCGCTGTCCCGCACGCTGCGGGTTGACACCGGATTTATCGGGGCGCTGCTCGGTATCGAGGTCCGGGAGGAGGATGTACTGCGCATTCTGCACGGCCTGGGCGCGCCGGTGGACGTGGTCGGGCGCAACGGAAACGGCCCGGGCGTTGAGTTTCGCATCACGCCGCCGTCCCACCGGCCCGACTGGGAACACCAGGCCGATATCGCGGAGGAGTTGGCCCGGTTCACCGGTTACGATGCCATCCCGGAGACGATGCCGTCGGTGTTCGTCGCCCGGGAACGCGATGACGCCGACGAGCGCCTGCGTGCCGCGGTGGACGAACACCTGCGCGCCGCGGGATTTTGCGAGACGTTCAACTACAGTCTCTGTTCCACGCAGGACAACGAGTGTGCCGAAAACGCCGCGTCCCGGCGCATCCTCGTGACCAATCCTGTTTCACGGGAGTACGGCGAGATGCGCCTGACCGTGCTGCCGGGGCTGCTACGCAGTCTGGCGACGAATCTCGGAGCGCAGATGACTGATGTCCTGCTGTACGAGCGCGGCATCGTCTACCAACGGAACGGCGACGGGGCCCGGGAAGAAGAACGGTTCGGCTGTATCGCCACCGGCTGCTGTGCGCCGGTCCCTTGGCGCCCGGACCGGCTGCACTATGACCTGTTTTTTCTGTCAGGCATACTGGAGGGTATGTTGCGGAATCTCCGAGTCCCCTTCACCCGCATTCTGACGCCATCGGCGGATCGCCCTGTCGGCGGCATCTACCGACGGGATATCTTTACCCACTCGGTGGAGTACGTCAGCGACGGCCTGCTGGTGGCGTTTGCAGGCGAGGCGGACCGGCGAACGCTGGAGGTGAAGTGCCCGCAGATGGTCGTGTACGGTGAGGTGCTGTTCGACGCTCTGCGCGCGCGCTGGAACGAATCCCGCATCTACCGACAGCTGCCCCGATTCCCGTCAGTCAGCAGGGACCTGTCCCTCATCGTTGAAAACCCGGATGCTGTGTCTTTCGACGACATCGCCGCGCGTGCGTCGGCGGTGTTTACGGGAGCTGCGGGTGGATGCCATCTGGAGGAGTGCACCTTGTTCGATTCGCATGAGCAGGACGGGGTGCGTTCGATCGCCGTCCGCCTGCGCCTGCGTCATCCCGAGCGTACCCTGACCGATGCGGACGCCAACGCGGCGGTGAAAGAATTCCTGAGGTCGCTGTCGGAAATCGGCGTGCGGTTGCGGGGAGAATAGGCTGTATCGGGTTGAACGCTCCGGGTGTTACCGGGGTGTCACGCCCCGTGCCTGCATCGCGTCCTTGAGGTACTTCGCGGTGAGGGCATCGTTGCGGTCCCACGCCCAATGCCAGGCGGTGCGGTTGTAGGAATCCGTGATGGTCGGGTCGGCGCCTTTCTCCAGCAGGAACCTCACCAAATCGGTGTGCCCGCTTCCGGCGGCGATCATGAGTGCCGTCCAGCCCAGGGTGTGCCGGGTATTGACGTCAACTCCACGGCGCAGGAGCACCGAGATCACCTCCTGGTGACCGAACCGTGCCGCGGCCATGAGCGCGGTCCACTGCTTATCGTTTTCTGCGGAGGGCTCGGCGCCGCGAGACAACAGGAGATCGGCGACCGGAGCATGTCCCCGCCATGCGGCATTGATCAGCGGTGTGCGCCGGTTCCGATCCCGGGCGTTCGGATCAGCGCCTTTTTCCAGCAACAGACGAGCGATTTCCGGGTAACCGTTGAGGGCCGCGACATGGAGCGGGGTCTCGCGGTTGCGATTGCGAGCGTCGACAGGCGCGCCATGATCCAGCAGGCGCTTGGTATCATCCACGTTCCGGTCGGCGACAGCCCGATGGAGTTCCTTCTTGAGCTGGGCTTTCTCACCGCCGAAGAGATCGGTTAGATCCTCGATGGTGTACCCGCAGCCGGACAGGGCGAGCAACCCGACCGGCAGTAGGATGCGACCCAGTCTGAACACGGCACCCTCCTTCCCCGGCACCGATGGGGAAAAACAACCATGCAACACCGGGTACAACCACGACCCACGACCACTGCAAGATATAATAAAATCCTAGCAGAAGTCAAGTTGAGATGTGGATCTGCGTGGAATGCCGAATGAAGCGTATCCTTCCGCGCGCCGCCTCCGGGCGATGCGCTCCGAGGAACCGGGGTCGGCGACGATAGCGCGAGACCAATTTTTGAAATTTCAAAAACATATTGACATAACTACGCGTTTTTTGTACATAGTTTCATGGAATCAAAAATGAAGAACCGTGGATCGACGAAGAAGTACGGCACGGTGTCGAGAGAGCGGGAGATCGCCATTGTTCGCGCTGCTTTCGAGGGCGGCGGAATGACCCGGGAGCAGCTGATGTCCACACTGCGCCTCAATGCGTTCTCCACGTACACCCTTACGGCGGACCTCATCGGGCGCGGTGTCCTGCGTGAACTGCCGGCGGACGGCAACGGCGGGAACGCCAGGCGCAAGCTCATCGCGCCGAATCCGGGATGGGGCGTCATCGCGGGAGTTGATTTCGACCACGAAGCCGTCGGCATCGGCATAGCCGATTTTTCGGGGGAGATAATTGCCGAGCGGGTGATCGGGTTTGACCGGATGCGGCTGTCAACGGCGGGCATCGTCGCGCTCGCCGAACGGCACGTGCGGACGTTGCTGCGCACGGTGAGTTCACCACGCCTGCTGGGGATCGGCATCGGTCTCATGGGGCGTGAGCTGAAAGACATCCTGTCTCCGGCGTCGCGCCGTGAGGACGTCGGCCGCTGGACACACCAGTACACGGCGGACCGGCTGCGACGGGCGTTCGGCGTCCCGGTCGTTCCGGATTTTGCCAACAGCTGTCTGGCGTTGGGCGAGTACTGGACGCTCCGCGGCCGGGGTGTCCGCACGCTGATCGCGGTCTCGATCGGTACCGGTGTCGGGATGGGCATCATCATAGACGGCACCGCAATCCGCGGCGGAACCGGGCAAGGGAATGCGCTCGGCCATGTCATCGTTGAGGAGGGGGGGCGGCAGTGTGTATGCGGCAACCGCGGCTGCCTGGGGACCTACGTTGTCATCCCGGCCATCCTCCGGCGGATCGGCGAACTGCGGGACGGCGGTGTGCCGACCGCGCTGGGGAAGGATCCGGTGACGCTGGCGCGGGCGGCCGCGGCGTTTGCCGCGGGTGACAAGGTGGTTCGCGTCACGCTGGAGGAAGCGATGTCACTGCTGGCTCGGGAAATCGCCAATCTCATCGTGATTTTCCGGCCGGAGCGTGTCGTCATCAGCGGGGCGATCCGACGGTTCGGCCCGAGGCTGGAAGAAATGCTGCAGCGGAAGGTGCAGGAATACCGCTGGGCGCTCGACCGGGATGCCCCGACCGAAGTAGTGTATTCTTCGATTGACAACGCCGTTGTTCAGGGAACCGCTGTCGCGACGCTCCGCCGGGTGATTTCCGACGGCGCATTCCACAAGTGAGGAGGTTGCCATGAACATGAAGAAGATTCTGTGCGGGGTGATAGTGGTGCTCGGGTGTGTCTGCGCGGCGACGTTCGCTCAGGACTGGAGCATCCCGCGTGGGATTGATGCCGTAACCCGAACCGGCTGGAAGAAGCTGCCGCTGCTGCGGGACAAACAGCGGTCGTACCAGGCGGTGTTCGTCGGGTATAGGGACTCAAACAATGAGCGGGTCATCATGGAGCACTTCGGACCGGGGTGTGTGTACAATATCTGGGGGACCCGGCATTTCAACGGCAATACGGTGACGGACTGGGCGACCAATCCCGGCAATATCAAGTTTTACTTTGACGGAGAAGCCGCCCCGCGGATCAACGCGCCCTTCCTACAGGTGGTGGGCAACTACGTAGGTCTGCCGACACTCCAGCCGTTTGCAGCACCGCTCTGCACCACCGGCGGCCATCCGCACGAGCGCAATCCCGACGGCACCTACAGTGGACCGGTCGCACCGTGCTCGTTCCTCCCGATACCCTTCAAGCGTTCCCTCAAGATCACCACCACGGGGGATCCGAGCTGGGTGCACGTGGGGTACGTCACCTATGCGGACGACGAAGGAATCACCTCATGGACCGGTACCGAGGATCTCAGCGAGGTGATATGGACGTTCAACAATGTGGGGCAGGATCCCAAGCCGCAAACGACTTACACGGTCGTCGCTGGGACGGTGAACATTCCCGCCGGGCAGCGGGTGACCCTGCTCGACGGCGGCGGCGCCGGGCACATCGGCGCGATCAAGGTGCGTCCGTCGCCTGCGAACGCTTCGGTCGTTGAGAGCGCCGAAATCACCTGCACGTGGGACAATCACACCGTTCCCGATGTCAACGTGCCCCTCGGCGGCTTCTTCGGGTCTGCGGCGGGGTTCGAAGTCATGCCGACGAGATCCATTCCGGTCGGCATGAGCACGGGGACGGCGCTGTGGTACAATTACTTCCCGATGCCGTTCTGGAACCGTGCGGTCATCAGCGTGCGTAACGGCACGGGCGCGGCGATGTCGCTCACCTACGAGATACACATCGGGACCGAGGTTTATCCGCAGGGGCGCACCGGGTACTTCCGCGCGCAGGCGAACCGTATGACGACGAGGCCGGAAGTCAACTACCCGTTTCTGACGCTGTCGGGCGTCAAGGGACACGCGGTGGGCGGGGTCTTCGGAGAGCGCAAGGTCTCGGGGTGGAACCATCTGGAGGGGGACGAACGGTTCTGGGTGGACGGTTCACGCACCGTCACCTGGCCGGGAACGGGGCAGGAGGACTACTACCTCATGTGCTTCAACATGTTCGCCAGGGACGAGCGCGGCATCCCGTTCCAAAGGCCGCTGTTCGGCAACCCGGGCGGTGCAATGGATGGACCGGTGCTCTACCGCTTCCACATCGGCGAGATGATCACGTTTGATGAGAGTGTCCGGTGCACTATTGAAAAAGGCATGCAGCCCTGTGAAGATGAGACCCAGATAACGGGCGCGTCGGTATGGTTCTATTACGGCGTTGACGAGCCCGGCATTGAATTGACGGACACCTTTGATGTCGGCAAGAGCACCGAAGAGGCGGCCCACCGGTATCAGGTCGTGGGGCAGACGTGGGGCGGGACGCTGACCGAGTACTACGAATGGAACGATACCCAGGCGTGCTGCACGTTCAGTTTATCGTGCCTGAGCGTGACCGACGACGGGCGGAAATGGAACGGCTCCTCGCAGTTCACGGTCAGGCTGAACCCCGCCAACAACGGCGCGCGGCTGCGCGTCCGCCTGGACCAGCGCAACAGTCCAGGACCGAACATCCGGCAAAAGGCGAGGGTTTTCGTTGACGGTGCTGAGGTGGGCATTTGGCAGAGCAGAATCTACGCCGTGCCCGGCCCGGGGTGGTGGACCGCCAACGATCCGGGATACGCCTGGAAAGACGATGACTTTGAGATACCGGGGCGCTACACCGCGGGCAAATCTTCCGTGACCATCCGGCTGGAATACCTTGATTCGCGGTCCGGCGACTGGAGCGAATTCTACTACTGGGTGTATTCCTACCGTCCGATCGGAACGGTCGGTCCCGCGAGCAAACTCGCCCTTTCGGCGATGCCGGGGACGGTATCGGCGGACGATCTCGGGACATCCACCATCACTGCGCTGGTGCAGGATGCCCAGGGGAATCTCGTGACCGCATCTTCCGCGGTGATTACTTTCAGCATCAGCGGCGGTACCGGGACGCTCATCGGCCCGAATCCGGTATCCGCGGTTGCCGGCAGCGCCAAAATCGTGTACCGTGCCGGAGCATCGAGCGGCGTGGTGACCATCACCGCGGTTTCCCCCGGTCTCACCGCGGGGATGGTGAACATCACGGTCAGCCGGAATTCTCCGCCCAATCCACCGACGAATCTGCTGTGCAACGGCGTGGTCAATCCGGTGAACCTGGGCGACCAGACGCCGGATCTGTCCTGGACGTTCTCCGATCCCGATCCGGGCGATGTGCAATCCGCGTTCCAGGTGCTGGTCTCATCGTCTGCGGCGGAGTTGGGGGGCGACGTCGGTGGTGTGTGGGATACCGGCAAGGTGGTGTCGTCCGCGAACACCACAGCGTATACGCTCGGGATGCTGCAGCCGGGAGTGACCTACTACTGGAAGGTCCGCACCTGGGATGTGAGGAGCGCCATCGGTCCGTATTCTGTGGTTGCGCAGTTCACCATGGCGGCCAGCTCGGTACCCGATACCGACCCTCCCCGTGCGGTGACAGACCTCCGGGCCGCTCCGGGCGGGAGTGCGGGAACGGTGGTTCTTTCATGGACCGCGCCCGGGGACGACGGTTCCGTCGGAGTTCTGACCGGCGGTTACCGGATACAATTTGCGACCTCCAACATCAATTGGAACCGCGCCAATGCCCAAATCGCTCTCTCTACAGCGAATGTTTCTCCTGGGAGTGTGCAGGTGCTCCTGGTGGCCGATCTTACGCCGGGAGTGACGTACTTTTTCCGACTGTGGTCCGGGGACGAATCCGGGAACTGGTCAGGGATATCCAACGGCGCAACGACATACGCGACGCCTGTTATGAACCCGGCTCCGGGGGCGCCGATGAGCTTGACTGTTGAAGGTGCGGTGAACCCGAGAAATGTCTCCGTTGCCAACCCCACCTTTGGGTGGGTCTTCAATGACCCCGGCGACACTCAGACGGCATATCAAGTTCTCGTCGCATCCGTTGCGGCGCACGTAGCTGCAGATAACGGCAGCTTCTGGGATTCCGGGAAAGTTGTCGGGGGGGCGAACTCGGTGCAATACGCCGGCGCCCGATCGCTCCAGCCGGGGGTGACCTACTACTGGAAGGTTCGGACGTGGGACTCAATGGACCAGGCGGGTCCGTACTCTGCGGTCAATGAGTTCACCATGGCGCAGATCCCGCTCAACAATCCACCGAGCATTACTCTGATCAGCCCGGTGAACGGCAGCACCTACAGCGCGCCGGCGGACATTCTGCTTGGAGCGACTGCGACCGATCCTGACGGGACGATCGCGAGTGTTCGGTTCTACCGCGGGAGCACTCTACTTGCCACCGACACTGCAAGTCCGTATGAGTACACCTGGACCAACGTTTCCAGCGGCACGTACCAGCTGCGTGCGGTGGCGCAGGACAACCGGGGAGCGACCAGCACCTCAACGGTGGTTACGGTGACGGTGCTGCCCGGCGATACACCGGCGGTGTGGTACGCGCTGACGACCGCGGTGAACCCTGCGAACGGTGGGACAGTGAGTCCGGCGAGCGGCACCTACCTTGCGGGCAGCCAGATCCAAGTGACGGCGACCCCGAATGCCAACTACACCTTCGCCACCTGGAGCGAGGACGCCACGGGGACCAACCCGACCATCACCATAACGATGGATGCCGACAAAACACTGACGGCGAACTTCACCTACACCCCCCCGGTGAACTCCTCGCCGTCGGTGGTGATCACGAGTCCGGCGGACGGGGCGATGTTTACCGCGCCGGCGAGCATCACGATCACCGCCACAGCGGCCGACAGCGACGGCAGCATTGCCGCCGTGCGGTTCTACAGCGGGACGACCCTGTTGAACACCGACAGCGCCAGCCCGTACGAGTACACCTGGCTCAACGTTGCGGCGGGCGACTACGTTCTGAGCGCCCAAGCGGTGGACGACCGGGGAGCGGTGGGGACGAGCGCAGCGGTGCTGATAACGGTCAATCCGGGATCCCAGCCGCCGCAACCGGTCTTGGAACCGGGCGAAGTACGGGTGATCGGTGGTCAAGGCGGCTATATCAACGCGACAGTCAATCCCAACGTGACCATCCGGTTCCGGAGGACGGTAGCGGGGAAGGTGACGGTGAGAATCTACGACCTGCGCGGGCGGTTGGTGATGGAGAAGAGCAAGGACGGCCCGGCAGGGGTGGACGACGATATCGTGTGGAACGTCGCCGATCTGCCGGTGGGAGTGTACATAGCCCGGGTAAAAAGTGCGGGAATCAACCAGGCGAAGCGCTTTGCGATACTGCGTTAGCATCGGGAAAGCACTACAGAGCCGCACGTTACAGCAGCAGCGTGATTCCGGCAAGCCGAGCCGCGGGCTTGACACCATAGCGCTTTTCATCGTATAGAAATGAGAAAAATACGCTTCCGTGGAGGTATTCATGCAGGCATGGTTGGGAGCGATGATCAGCGTCGGGGTGGTCAGCGCCGTCTCGTTGTCGGGTGCGCTATCTCTGGTATTGCGTCCGGAAGCGATGCGGCGGCTCACGTTTGTCCTGGTCAGTTTTGCCGTAGGTGCACTGTTCGGTGATGCATTCCTACACCTGATTCCTGAGGCGCAGGAGCACTTTGAAGGTCATCAACTCGCGGTTCCGCTGTTGCTCCTGGGAGGGCTGCTTCTGTTCTTCGTTCTGGAGAAGTTTCTGCGGTGGAGACACTGTCATGATTCCGAGTGCACCGGTCATGTCCGGCCGGTCGCCTTCATGCTGTTGGTGGGTGACGGCGTGCACAACTTCATAGACGGCATGGTCATCGGTGCCAGTTTTCTGGCGGGCCCGCAGCTGGGCATCGCCACGTCCATCGCCGTCATTCTGCACGAGGTTCCCCAGGAGCTCGGGGACTTCGCCGTTCTCGTGCAGGGGGGGATGGGCATCCGTCGGGCGCTCAGGTACAACTTTATTTCGTCGCTGACGGCGTTCATCGGAGCCGCTACAGCTCTCATAATAGGAGATGTGTCCCACGGGTTCGCCGCCGCCCTGCTGCCGGTGACCGCAGGGGGGTTCATCTACATAGCCGGTTCCGACCTGATTCCCGAACTGCATCACCACAACCGCGTGTCTCACGCACTCGTACAACTGCTCGCCATCCTCGCCGGCATCGGTGTTATGGCGCTGCTGCTCCGTTCGCACTCCTGTTGATGAACTGGTCGGTGACCCGCCCCCCTTTTTTTTCATGTTTCGGAGATGTGCATCGGGTTTCAGCGTTTCTCAGAAACGAACCTACTCACGTTGTTATCACCAATGTTTATTAACATATACACCGCCTGTTGCGGCAGCGGTGTGTGAAGGAGGGTTGGAGCGCCCGTTCTTCTCCGTCGGTTCCATCCTGTAGGGAACGATACCCCCGGCCGATGCGATTAACCCTACCACGAGAAGCAGTCATCTGCAGATGGGGATACTTTCCTGTAGTCCGCCAGATGGGCATTGACGATGTCGGGTCTCACAATGTCACGGGTTTCGTTGAAACCAGTAATCCAAATTTTGTAGAAATGAGTATAATGAATAAAGGAGAGCAGGCATCCCGTACAGGGGAACGGGATGCAATCTGTACATACAAGGAGAAGCTGATGAACCGCGCAGGGGGAACTGTCAAGCTGCTTCTCGCCGTTGTGGCCGCTTTCGCCACAGTGGCAACACCTTCCGCCGCTCTGACACAGCCGTTCGGCATGTGCTCGTGGGATACCAAGATGTGGGCCCAGGACAAGATGCTGGAGGCCGGGGTGAACCGATACCGCGATGTCGTCCTGTGGGTGCATGCCGAATCGAACGACGTGACCGCCACCAGCACCTATACGTACAACTGGTGGACACCCTACTGCGGCGCGCGTATCGGCGCACGCACCGGGGCCAAAATTTCCTACATGATTACCGACCCGCCGGGGTGGGTGAACGCCTACCGGGTATCCAACCCGACGCTTTTCGCGCAGAAATGCGCCGAGTTCGTCGCTGATATGCTCAAGTACGTTGATTCCATCGCTCCCGGAACCGTAGAGAACATTGATTTGGGGAATGAAACCCACGTCTGGGGCGATGCCTACGACCGGGATCTTTCCTGGTATTATGCTGAAACGCTCAAGGCGGTGTATTCGGCCGCCAAAGCGCACAATCCCAACATATTCGTCACGGCATGCGGTGTGTTCACCGGCAACTGTCCGGAGTGTATCATTGATGAACTCTACCAGCTGGGATGCAAGGGCTACATGGACCGCGTCAGCATGCACTACTACGTGCACAACTTCGGTGCTCAGCGGGATCCGGCGTATACGGGGTACTGGCATTTCCCTACGGTGATCAGTTACATGAAATACCTGACCGATCAGAATAACGATCCCAATACCTTGGTGTCGGTCACCGAGTTCGGTTGGCGTCGGGAGTTGCAGTCCCCGTACCTCACCGAGCAGCAGAAGGCCGACTACTTCCGCTACGTATTGGATATGTCCCGTATGTCCGGTTTTTCGGATATTCCGTTCTGGTACGTCAGCCAGTCAGGCGACTATCCTCGTCTCGCCAACCCGGCCGATTGCCACTCTTCGGCGGCCATTTACTTCTCCACATGGAACTGTTCCGGCCGGCCGACCGGTATCTCCGGAGATGTGGCGCTGACCGGCGTAGCCATAGATACCACTACCTATGGTGACGATCTATGGGAGGGATATCGATACGCTTTCCTCACTCCTGCGTACGACATGGTCAAGCAGTATGGAATACAGTATCCACAATGGACCCGGGCGGATGTAAGCACGCTGCCCGTGATCCAGGCGGCGAATGCGGACATTTCCGTGGTCAACGGCGGCTTTGAGAGCGGCAGTACCACCGGATGGACGGGAGCGACGCTGGATTCCGCCCAGAAGAAGTCGGGCAGCTATTCCGGCCGTCACGACGGCGGCGGAACCATGGAAACACAGGCGTACACCGTTGAACCCAACCGGCTCTATGAGGTAGTCGCCTGGATAAAGGTGAGCGCAAACAACCCGACCAATTACACCGTCAATTTCGAGCCCACCCGAACGTCGTACGGTTGCGCGTACGTGGTGGATACCCGGAAGTATCCCGGCGGCTGGAAACGTATCCGTGGCCGCTGGATGCCTACCTCAAGTCCGGCGCGTGTCACATTCACTACCAACGGGACCGGCGGCAGCTTCTGGGTGGATGACCTGACTATCACCAGGCTGGACCTCCGTCAGGTCAGCAAACCGTTCCTGACTAACAACGCACCGGGTGCTCCGACGAATCTGAAGTGCAACGGTCAAACCAACCCGACCGGCCTGATGACCCGTAATCTGACATTCTACTGGACCTTCAATGACGCGGATGTGCCCGAAACGCAGGGCGCTTACCAGGTGATCATCGCCCGGTCGCAGGCGGACATCAACAGCAACACGCCGTCGTTCTGGGATTCCGGCAGGGTGGAGCGCACCTCCATGCAGTATTCAACGACCAACGCCCGCGTGGCGCCGGGGACGACCTACTGGTGGAAAGTGCGCACCGAAGACTACCTCGGCGAGATGGGCCCGTGGTCCGCGGCCGCCACCTTCGCCACCCAGGCCAACAGCTCGCCGACGGCGCCGACCAACCTGCGCGTCAACGGCCAGACCAACCCGACCAGCTTGACGGATTTCACCCCCGACTTCTCCTGGACATTCAACGATACAGACAACGGCGATATGCAAACCGCCCGACAGGTGCTGGTCGCCGACAGCATGGCGAACCTCAATGCAGACAACGGCAACGTGTGGAACAGCGGCAAGCAGTCCGGTTCCGGAGTACTGACCTACGCAGGAACCACGCTCGCGGCGGGGACCACGTACTATTGGAAAGTGCGCACGTGGGATTTCTGGGACTGGCAGAGCCCGTGGTCCGCTGCCGGAACATTCGTGATGGCGCAGACACCCGTCAACAGCTCGCCGACGGCGCCGACCAACCTGCGCGTCAACGGTCAGACCAACCCTTCGGGAGTGACCGGAGCACCGACGCTCTCGTGGACCTTTAACGACCCGGACGGGGATGCGCAGCTCGGCTACCAGATTCAAATGGCGACCGCGTCCGCACTCCTCGCCGCCGGTCCGTACCACTGGAATCCCGGGATGATCACCTCAGGGGACACATCCGTAGTATACACCGGACCGGCGCTCGCCGCGGGCGCCACCTACTACTGGCGGGTGCGCACCCGTGACCAGAACGGCGCCACCGGTCCATATTCCACGACAGCGCAATTCTCCATGTTCCTGCCGCCGCCCAACAGCTCGCCGACGGTTACGCTGACCTCCCCGGTGAACGGTTCCACCTACACCGCCCCGGCCGTAATAGCACTGGCAGCAGACGCTTCGGATGACACCGCGGTACAGCGGGTTGAGTTCTTTACCGGCGGTTCTCTTTTGACGCAGGTGTCGGCATCGCCTTTTGCGTATTCATGGACAGCGGTGGTGCCGGGAACGTATACCGTTTCCGCCCGCGCCTACGATGACCAAGGGTTGTGGGCCGAGAGCGCTGCGGTTACGGTAGTCGTCCATTCGTCGCCTGCGGCACCTCCATCGGTGGCGCCGTCGCCGATTTCTATAGAGCCTGGCGAAATGAAGCTGATTGGTCCGGGCAATAATCCATATTTCATGCCGGATGCGGGTGAGTCGCTGCGCATCGCATTCAAGACCGCGGAATCCGGCCTCGTCAGGGTATCGGTCTTCGATCTGCGCGGCCGGCGGGTCTGGACGGGAGAACAGACTGTCGTCGCGAATGTGGTGGAAACAATTCCCTGGCAGGGTACGGGTTCCGAGGGTGAGGTCCTGCCGACGGGAGTCTACCTCGTACAGGTGAGGGGACCGGGGATTTCCACGTCGAAGAAAGCGGTGATACACCGCTGAAGTCCAAACGTGCGCACAAGGCTGTTGCGGGTCTATCGGCGGTGAAGTGAAGGGGAAGTTGTGCTCCTAATGGGTGGTGGTTGTCTGTTCCCAATGTTCTCGGGAAGTCAAAAGGGGGGATGGTCTATGAAAAGGTGCGGTTGCGTGGTGCTGTGCATCAGAGTGCTGTTGAGGGCGTTTTTGGTTTTCTTCTTTTCCGTTGTATCCACCGTTGCCGTGGCGGAGGTGTTTTACTCCCCGTACGCCCAGAACGCGTGGGACTATCCCGACACCGCCTGTGTTCTGCTCCAGCGCATCAACCTCAACCGGTACCGCAACTTTGTAAACTGGGGAGACGTTGAGCGAACCGACGTACCAAAAAATGCGCCGGTCACCTCCGGATACGACTGGTGGCAC
>Ga0209018_1000164_pt1 | contig 63536 bp, 47 predicted proteins | sample YNPBryBLVA2012_FD_185814 | JGI IMG/M metagenome (GOLD analysis project Ga0209018, IMG submission 185814) | Anoxygenic and chlorotrophic microbial mat microbial communities from Yellowstone National Park, USA - YNP Bryant BLVA 2012 (SPAdes)... ...
AGCAGGGCTATATTGAAACACGGCAAATCAATCAAATTGCTAATTATGCGCTCGTCGAATGGGGCGACAATGCGCGGATCGAAGATCAGAAGCCAAGTGACTACTTTCCCAGTTACGCGCGCCGTTACTCGCGTCGACCGGATGTTTTGAAGCGGATGATGTTCTGGCATGCCTTGCCCGAACGGTGGTTCAATATGAGATACGAAGACTTCCTCGCCGAGCGCCGCAAATTGATGGCACAGGTCATCCGCCAGGGCTTTGAAACCCTGAAGATGTCTCGCTGAACCCGACATTCAAAACGCCAGTGGTTCAACCCTCTGGCGAAGTCCGCAAAATCCGCTGAAGCGGACTAAGAATGCGGGTCGAGGCAACGGCTGTCAGTCCACTTCAGTGGACTTTACGTCCGCGTAGCCGGGGACTTCAGTCCCCGGCGCTGAAACCCTGCACATTCGGTTATACATACAAAAGGTCCAGTAGCGTCGGCTTTAAGCCGACGCTACGCTGTTTAATGTGCAATCCGCGTTTGAAACGATATGATATGGTGGGTGTTTTTAGGGAAGATTGATACCCATGAACGATTTCCTCGGCCTGCTGCTGACCGCTGGCCTGGTCCTGTTGAACGCCTTCTTCGTCGCGGCGGAGTTCAGCCTGGTGAGCGTGCGCCGCTCGCGCATCGCCGAACTGGTCGAGGCCGGCGATGCCGCCGCCACCGTCGTGCAGAAGGCCCTTGAACACCAGGACCGTTTTATCGCCGCCACGCAGTTGGGCATCACCCTCGCCAGCCTGGGCCTGGGCTGGATCGGCGAACCGGCCCTCGGCCATCTGATCGAACCGGTCGTCGTGGCGCTCCTGCGCCCCCTGCTGGGCGAGGCGGCAGAGGGCGCGTCTCAGGCCGTCGGCGGCGTGGCGATTGGCAGTGTGATTGCCTTTCTCCTGATCACCTTTACGCTCGTCGTGGTGGGCGAGCTGATGCCCAAGTCTATCGCCCTACAAAACCCGGAGCGCACGGCGCTATGGGTCGCTTATCCTACCGCCTGGGCTACCACACTGTTTCACATCCCGATCCGGCTGCTCAACGGCACGGGCAACCTGCTACTGCGACTGTTGGGGATGCAGCCTTCTAGCGGGCACGAACTGGTCCATTCGGTCGAAGAACTCAAAATCCTGGTGCGCTCCAGCGCCGAAAGCGGCCTGTTCGAGGGCGGCGAGGATGACATCGTGGAAGCTGTCTTCGAGATGCGCGAGACGCGCGCCCGCCAGTTGATGGTTCCCCGCCTGGAGATCGTGGCCTTCCGCGCCGACACCCCCCTGGACATGGTGATCGATCAGGCCGCCGAAACCAGTCTGACCAAGTTCCCCGTTTACGAGGATAACCTGGACCAGGTGATCGGCATTCTGCACATCAAGGACCTGATGCGCGTGATGCGCCAGCAGCCCGAAGCCCTTCCCTCTCTGCGTGACCTGGTCCGCCCGGCGCTGTTTGTCTCCGAGACAATCACCATCAGCGACCTGCTCCGGCGCTTCCGTCAGGAGCGGCAGCACTTGGCTATTCTGCTGGACGAATACGGCGGCACGGCGGGGCTGATCACGCTGGAGGACCTGCTGGAGGAGCTGGTCGGCGATGTGCAGGACGCCTTCGAGCCGACCGAGGCCGCTATCCAGCGATTGCCGGACGGTTCGGCGCTGATCGACGGCCTGACGCCCATTGATGAGGTGAATGAGGCGTTCGGCTTGGCGCTGGCCGACCCGGATTATGAGACCATCGCCGGCTACGTGCTGGGGCGGCTGGAGCGGTTGGCCGAGGTCGGCGACGAGATCGAGGCCGGGCCGGTGCGCCTGCGCGTGGAAGCCCTGGACGAACTGCGCATTGCCCGCTTGCGGCTGATCCCCCAGCCGCCAGCCGCCAGTGCCCAGCCGTCAGAAGAGGAAGCCTAGAGCGTGTTATGAACTTTGCAGGTTCGTACCGCCGGGACGCCGGGGAATGAATTCCCCGGCTACGGGAAGCAAAGTCCACTTCAGTGGACTTGGTATCCGTAGCCCGGCATTGAAATGCCGGGCGAGCGCTCGACGGCTTCCGCAAGATCGGGCATAATCTCGCGTCCTGGTGAAACCTGCCACAAGGACGGGAGACTGATGCCCCTGAATGACGAAACCCGCCGCCGCCTGATCGCCGCCGCACAGGACGTCCGCAAACACGCTTACGCTCCTTACTCCGGCTACCGGGTCGGCGCGGCGCTGCTGGCTGCCGACGGGACGATCTTTACCGGCTGCAACGTGGAGAATGCCGGCTACAGCCCGTCGATCTGCGCCGAACGCACGGCAGTCGTGAAGGCGGTCAGCGAGGGGGTGCGTGTCTTCAGCGCTATTGCCGTCGTGACGCCCAACGGTGTGTCGCCGTGTGGTGTGTGCCGTCAGGTGCTTTACGAATTCGCGCCGGACCTGACCGTGATCATGGCGGATGCGTCGGGCAAAGTGCGGGCGGAAATGTCGCTGCGCGACCTGTTGCCGTTGGGCTTCGCGCCCGACGATCTGGTCGTCGGTTAAGCCACGCGGGAGAGAAAGAAAGATGAGCTGGGACGCGCGCAGGCATACGCCGTTGCTGTTGGCCGCGCTGCTGCTGAGCGTTGCCGCCAGCCGGGTGCTGCGGCTGGCCGGGCTGGAACTCAACGCCGACGAGGTGTGGACGGTCTGGCAGACCCTGGGAACGCCGCAGCAGATCGTCCAGTGGACGCCCTACGACTGGGCACCGCTGTCCTATCTGGTGGTGGGGGCATGGCGCGGCGTGGCCGGGATGCATCCGGTCGTGTTGCGCTATCTGACGGTGTTGATCTTCCTGCCCGGCTGCGCGTTCACCTATCGGGCCATGCGCCGCCTGCACGACGGACGCGCCGCCCTGCTGGCGACCCTGGCTTACGCTGCCCTGAGCTACCACGTCTTCCTGAGTATGCACGTGCGCGGCTACGCCTTCGTGATCGCGCTGCTGCCGCTGGCCCTGTGGCTGACGCTGCGCTACTTCGCCCGCCCAACCCTCCGGTGGGCCGCGCCGCTGGCGGTGGTGATGGCGTTGATGATCTACACCTACTCCACCAGCGTGATCGCCCTGGCGATGGTGGCCCTGCTGACGCTGGTGCTGTACGGGAAGACGGTCTGGCGCTGGATCGTGCCGGGGGCGATGGCCGCGCTGCTGGCCCTGCCGGAGATTCTGGCAAAGGCTGAACTGTCGATCAGCCGGACGCAGGCGACCCGCCAGTTGGTCACGCCGCCGCTGTTCGAGGGGCTGGCCGATCTCTACCGGGCTTACGCGGGCGACCTGTTCCTGCTGTGGATCGTGTTGGGCGCGGTTGCGGTGGGGCTGATTGTCGCCCGGCAGCGCCCGCTGCGCGCCTCGGCCTGGGCGCTGGCGTTGTGGGTCTTTGGCGGCCCGCTGCTGATGTATGCCCTGAACCCGGTGCTGGGCTTCTTTTCGCCGCGCTATTCGTGGTGGGTGATGCTGGGCATCGCGCTGGGCGTGGGGCTGGGACTGGCTTACCTGCCGCGCGACGGCAGGCAGATGGTCGCGGCCCTGCTGCTGGGCATGATGTTTGTGCCCCTGCCGCTGGATCGCTACGACCTGCTGCCCAACCCGCCAATGGCCGACGCCTTCCAATGGCTCCGGGAGCGTATCCGCTGGGGCGACGCGGTGGTGGTCGATCCCAACAACACGGCGTGCGGTGAATCCTACGAGTGGGACTACTACACGCGCCTGTTCTTCCCGGATGGGCTGATGTTCGCCGCCGATCCGGCCGGCTACCGCCGGGTGTGGTACGTGGTGCACGACAGCCTGCAAGACCCGGCGCTCGACCAGGCCGTGCGGACGGGGCGTCTTCCACGCGAATTCTTCGGCCCGCCGGAATGCCTGTTCCGGCTGTACGAAGGCCCGCCGGACGCGGAAGGCGTCCTGTTTGAAAACGGAATGCGCTTTCACGGTATGGACGTGCTCGAAAACGGGCAGATGGCAGTCGGCCTGACGGTGCGACGCGAAGGCGAACCGGTCCGGGTGCGCCTGTGGTGGTCCGCCGAGCGGCCCATCGCGTTCGACTACAGCATCAGCCTGCAACTCTACGGCGCAGGCGGCAACAGCATCGGCCTGCCGGGGTCGCTGGGGATGCAGGTGACGCCCGGCCCGCTCCTCACGCAGGTAGACGGCCCGCCGCAGGCGGCGGATACGCCGGGCGAAACGAGCCGCTGGGAGACCGGGCGCTATTACCTAGACGAGCGGGAGTTGACTTTGCCGGCGATTATGGGCACGGGCACCTATCCGCTGTACCTAGTGGTCTACCAGTGGTGGGATAACGTGCGCATCCCTGCCCCCGGCGTGGATGGCGAGACGCGCCTGCAACTGGAGCCGGTCTACGTGAAGGCGTGGTAGCGAAAAGCGGTCAGGCGGTTAGCCGGCGCCACATGCAGGTTTTAAACCTGCGCTTAGCCGTTCAATTTGCGCCGCAGATTTGCCGCCAGTTGCTGTCCGGTTTTTTGCCAGGGCCGCATCCGGCGCTACAATACCTGCCATGCGCAGACGACGTTGGAAACCCATTGCCCGCCCATACTACCCGCAGCCGCGCCGCCGACGGCCTTTCGGGGTATTGCTGTTGCCCCTGGCCGTCCCGGCCCTGCTGCTGATCGCCAGCGCGCTGGCCTGCAACGTCAGCGCCCCGCCGCCGCCGACCATCCCCGCCCGCCTGCCCACCAGCACGCCGCAGGCCACCATCGGCATCAGCACGCTCGTGCCGCTGGCGTTGCCCGCCGGGGTGCAGGCTGAAGCGCCCGCCGATCCCGGCGTTGAGGCGCTGCTGCGCCAGGTCGATACCGATCAACTGATGCTGCATGTTGCCACGCTGCAAGGCTTCGAGACGCGGCATGTCAACTCAACCCAAACCAGCAGCACGCGCGGTATCGGCGCGGCGCGGCAGTACATCCACGATATGCTGCTGTCCTATAACGACCGCTCGCAGGGCCGTCTGACCGTGTGGGAGCACCCGTTCACCCTGACCTGGGGTGAGATGGAGACACTCCAGCACAACGAGGTCGCCATTTTGCAGGGCATGGCCCAGGGCGCGGGCGTGATCGTCGTGGGCGCGCACTACGACAGCATCACCACCGACTGGACCAACGGTGAGGTGTACGCCCCCGGCGCCAACGACAACGGCAGCGGCGTGGCAGCGCTGCTGGAAATGGCGCGCATCATGACGCCCCTGCCGCACCGCGCCACGATCATCTTCGTGGCCTTTTCTGCCGAGGAGACGGGCCGCCAGGGCAGCATCCGCTTTGTGGACGAGTGGGTGCGGCCCAACTTCGGCGATCAACTGCGCGCCTTTATTTCGCTGGACATCGTCGGCGGCGTGACCGGCACCAACGGCGAGATCAACGACAGTCAGGTGCGCCTCTATTCCGCCGAGCCGAACGACTCCCCCTCGCGGCAGTTGGGCCGCGCCGTGAACCTGATTGCCAGCACCTATGTACCCGATCTCCAGGTGGTGGTCGAGCCGGCCCTGGACCGCCAGGGGCGCTGGGGCGATCACGAGTCCTTCAGCAGCCTGGGCTACGCGGCGATCCGGCTGGTGCAGGCAGTCGAAGATCGCAACCGCAACCACAACGCGCAGGACACGGTCGATGGCATCTCCCCGCCGTACCTGACGAACGTCACGCGCGTGGCGCTGTCGGCGCTGGCCGTGCTGGCCGACGGCCTGCCCTCGCCGACCAATATCACGCTGCGGACCGACCCGGCCAACCCGGACAGCACCACGCTGGTCTGGTCGCCGGTCGAGGGGGCGGCGGGCTATGTGATCGCGCTGCGGCAGCCGGGCGCGCTGACCTTCAACCAGGTGCTCACGGTGGAAGGCGTAAATTCCCTGACGTGGAGCGGCTTCACCCCGGCGCGGTTCGAGGCTGTCGCCATCGCTGCCATCGATTCGTCGGGGCGCTGGGGCGCGTTCAGCCGGGAATATGCCATCGCGTCACGGTGACACTCCCCACGCCTGAAGGCGGGGGCTTTCGCGCCAAATACCCGGTAAAGTTGTGCTAACCGAGGATGTGGAAAGTATCACCATCATCACGTTCTTTCCGAGTTTAAGGACACGCCATGAACCCGAAAGTAACCTATAACGCCGGCGATGACGTATTATTGGTCTGGTTCTCGGAAAACGATGTTTACGACGCCGAGATGGTCGGCTCGGCGATCATGCATGTTGGCAAGGACGGCGAGCCGGTATTGCTGGAAATCCTGGATGCCAGCGCATTTGTGAATAGTCTGACGGAGACTATTGCAGCGACAAGATCGGCTCTGGACGTGAAGCGCGATGCAGCCTGAGCGAGTCACCCTGAGCTTGCGTCTCCATCGTCCCGGTCGTTCTCGATATACTCCGGCCTGACGAAGGGGCGGGTCGGGGCACGGCTGATGGAGACGGCGTCCGGGGAGGCGGGCGGGGTCAGGGCGGCGAGTTCGGCGTCGGTGATCTCGCGCCCGTTGTAACGCTGGTAGAGCACCAGGTTGGCCTTGCCGTCTACCGCGTAGCGCCAGCGGGACGCGCCCACTTCCCGCAGCACCGATCCGCAGGCCGAACAGCGCACGGTCCGCCGCACGCGCGGAATGCCCAACACCCGCCGCCGCCGTTCGTCCAGGAAGAGCTTCCCCTGTCCGCAGATCGGGCACATTTCCACCACGAAGCCGGTCCGGTAGCGCCCGGCCCGCCTGACCCCCGCCACGTAGAACCCGCCATAGACCGCCGCCGCCAGTCCGAGCGCGCCGAGGAGCGGCGCTTCCGGCGGCAGGCTGGTGATCGTCGGCAGGGCATCCGGCGTGTTATCACCGGGCGAGGGGTTCACGGCGGCGACCGCCGTCGAGTCCACCGTGCGCGTGGCGGTGGACAGGGTTTCCCTTCCCGCCGTCGTGGGAGAGGGGGTAGGGGGCGCAGGCGACGGCGAAGCGTCTACCAGCGGCGGCGGCGGCAACGGGGTAAAGGTCGGCGCGGCGGCCAGCACCGGGATCGGCGTGTCGCCGGGCGTGGCATTGACCTCTGTTGCCTCTTCCTCTGGCTGCGCCGAGGACAGGCCCTCAGGGTAGGGGGAAGGCGTGGCCGTGTCGGTAGGCGTCGGCGTGGCGGTCGCCGTGTGCGTGGCGGTCGAAGTTGGCGTGTCCGTGTGCGTGGCCGTCGGCGTAGCGGTCAGGGTCGGAGTCGGGGTGCCGGTCGCTGTGGCCGTTGCGGAAGCAGTCGAAGTCGGCGTATCCGTCGCGGTCGGACTGGCCGTGTTGGTCGGGGTGGCAGTCGCCGTGTGCGTGGGCGTGTCGGTGGGCGTCTGAGAAGGCGTGTTGGTCGCCGTCGCGGTCGGACTGGCCGTGTTGGTCGGTGTGCTTGTTGCCGTGTGCGTGGGCGTGTCGGTGGGCGTCGGCGAAGCGGTGTTCGTCGCCGTCGGTTCGGGCGTATCTGTATCGGTCGCCGTCGGCTCCGGCGTATCCGTTGGAGTTGAGGTAGGTGCGCCGGTCGGCATGAAGGTGCTCGTGCCCGTCGGCGTGCGGCCCGGCGTGATGGAATAGGTGAAGGTGGCAGAGGGCGTCAACGCGGCGGGGCTGTCGGTGGCGACGACGGGCAGCGCGTCCAGGTCGTCGGCCCAGCGAACCAGGTCGGTTCGCACCCAGCCGAAGCCGTCTCGGTAGCGGATCATGATCCACACACCGTCTTCGCTGCGCGCGACGGGCGTCACCACGTCGCCGGTGCGCAGCGCGCCGAGGACGAGATAGGTTCGCCCTGGCCCGGCGCGCACATAACCGCCGTCGTCGCCGAGGTTGGCCCAGTTCCCGGTGGGCGTTTCGGTTGGGAAGAACGGCGTCGCCGTGATGCGGTTCGGGTCGGGCGAGGGGGTCAGGTTGGCGGGCAACATCACCGGCAGATCGTTCAGGTCGATGGCCCAGCTGACCAGGTCGGCGCGTATCCAGCCGAAGCCGTGCGAGTAGTAAATCAGCACCCACTCGTTGTCCAGGCTGCGGGAGGCAGCGCGGACTAGCACGCCGCGTGTCAGATGGCCTACCGGCGGATAGCCCAGGCCCGGCCCGCCGCGCACATACACATTGTCCGGCAGCACATAATTGGCGCGCGGAGTCGCCGTTGCCTCGCCCTGCGCCCGCGCGGGCAGGCCGGAGATCGCCCAGACCGACCCGCACAAAGCCAGGGCTGCCAGCAGAATCAAAGAGAACCGCGCGCGTTTTGCCACGATTGCCCGCTTCAGAAGCCTGTTATCCCGGAGTTTATACTAGCACGAACGGGCCATTGCTTACAAGTGCCGCCCCGTGCGGAATTTCTAACCGCCGGGAAGCCGTCCGCCACCAGCAAACGCAATGCGCAGGTTTTCAGCGCCGGAGACCGGAGTTCCCGGCCCGGCGCTGCATCTACGGCGCGGGTATTTCGCCCAGCAGCACGGCCCCGTCCGGCGTGCCGCAGTCTAGACGCGCCCCGCTGACCGGGTCGTACCAGCCGATCACCAGCCGATAGCGGCCTTCCGGCACGGGTTCAGGGTATCCCAGGAGGTGCACGGTGGTGTAGTGCTCGTCCGGCTGCCAGTAGCGCGTCGGCAGGTCCGGCGGCGCGTCGCCCTGCCCGATCACCCGGTTGGCCGCGTCAAGCACCTGCGCGAACACGGTGTAGTTCGCCGACGGTGTGCCCGTTGCCTGCCAGTATAGCACCAGGGACCGGTTCGGCGGATAGCGTTCTTCCCAGCGATATACCCGGCCAGCGCGATCACGCCGCCAAAACGCGCGTCTTCGACCGCCGTGAGGTCCTCCGGCAGCGGCGCGCCTGTCCCGCCGACGAATGCGCCTGCGTCCAGCATCACCGCCGTGATCGGCTGACCGTCTTCGCGCACGGCGGTGAGGTAGCTTTCGGTCGGATAGTGCCACCAGCCGACCGAGACGCGCAGCGTGGATGCGCCTGCGGCGGTCGCGTCCAGCGGGATGGCGTAAGTATCCGCGTAAATCGCGCCCGGCTGCCAGGTGGTGGTGCGCAGTCGTCCGCCGCCGGGGTAGCTATCGACCTTGCCGATCACGCTGCCGTCGGCCAGGACGGCGTGCAGGTACAGGCTCAGGTCGCGTTCGGCGGGGGCAAGGACCTGCCAATACACGGTGATTGGCACCCCGTCGCCGGGGGCGTAGCGGCGGTCGGGCGTCTCGTAGCCGATCAGCGCCACATCGCCGAAGCGGGCGTACACCGGGCGGGCGGATTCCGGCAGGGCCGTCAGCGGCGCAGGCGGGGCGTACTGCGGCGCGATGCTGGCAAACGGCACGATCAGCGCGAACAGGGTGAACACGCCGATCCCGGCGGCGGCGGGCGCTTGCCCGGCATTGCGGCTCACCCGCGCCAGCAGTTCCGCCAGCCCCAGGGCCAGCAGCGGGCTGATGGCGGCCACAAACGGGAACAGCAGCCGCCCCTGCGAAGCGTAAGTCTGCGCCGTCCAGGCGATCACCCCGGCCATGCCGGTCAGCACGATCAGGCCGAGCAGCAGCACGCGCCCAACGTAGGCGCGGTCGCTGCGTGTGCGCCACAGGTGCAGCGCCAGCCCGGCCAGCGCCAGCAGTGTGATGATGTCCATCACGTCGTAAAACCAGCGGAAGGTCAGGATGTTGACACCGCCGAACACGCCCCAATAGGTGAAGCGGAAGCCCTGGAACTCGTCCAGCAGCGTCTGGAGGGTGAAGGGCGTCTCCCGCACGCCTGCGACGGCGGCCATCGTGCCCGTGCCGAACAGTTCGCCGTACAGCGCCAGGTTGCGCAGATACCACCAGCCGGCCAGCAGCGCCTACGCCCCGGCGACGCACACCCCGAAGAACAGCAGCCCGCGCCCGTCCCGGCGGCGGTAGGCCGTCCACAGCGCCGCCAGCCCCAGCGCCGGCAGCAGCGCCAGCGCGCTCAGCTTGCTCAGCGATGCCAGGGCTACCAGCAGGGCGATGACAGCGCTGCGCCGGGGCGTGAAGCCGTCGCGCAGCAGGAGCAGCGTTTGCCAGACGATCAGGCTGTTGAGCGCCGTCACCAGGTTGTCGTTGTTCACCGACGCGCTGATGAACAGGAACATCGGGTTGAAGGCCGTCAGCCCGGCGGCCAGCAGCGGGACCGCCGTCTGTAGCCGGAGGCGCTCCCCCGGCAACCCCGCCGCCACGACGCGCGCCGCCGCGTAGACCGCGCTCACCGTCACCGCGCCGAGCGCCATGCTGAACAGCCGGACGGCGTAAACCGCCAGGGCCGTGCCTTGCAGCGGCGGATGCGGGGTATCGTGGAGGACCAGGTTTTTGTTGCCCACCGCGCCGGGGACGCCCGCGTAGGCGTGCGGGTTCGGCTGGCGCGCGGCGTCGAAATCGCTGCGATCCATTGGCCGCACCAGCAGGGCGGCGGCGACGTAGTACAGCAGCGGCTGGCTGCCCTCCTGCTCCCAGGGCGTCTCCACGCCGGGGACCTGCACCGGCAGATCGCCCGTCTCAGCCAGGTGCTGGATCAGGCCGAAGTGCCACAGTTCGTCGGAGGCTTCCAGCGGCGGCGTGGCCCAGGCATACACCAGCGCCAGGACGACGTAGGCGATCAACAAGATGAGGATCAGGGGCAGTCGCCCGCCCCTGTTCTCCCGGCGCAGATACAGGTTCCGCAGGGCGTTTACTCTGTTCATACGGGCTTCTGGCAATATGCCGACGGCTGTCTGGCTCTCAGCGCCGAAGTCGCCTGGCGGATTATAGCTCCCTTTTACTGCTTACTGCACCGCGCGTTCCAGCAGATCGCGCGCGTTCTCGATGTACGCCAGCGACTGGTGGCGGAAGTAGGTGTTGTAGAGTTCGGCGTAGTGGCCGCCCTGGGCCATCAGCGAGTCGTGCGTGCCTTCCTCAATGATCTCCCCTTCGCGCATAACGATGATGCGGTCGGCGTGCTTGACCGTCGAGAGGCGGTGGGCGATCACGATGGCGGTGCGGTCGGCCATGATCGTCTCCAGCCCTTCCTGAATCTGTGTCTCGGTGAAGGGGTCCACGCTGGCTGTAGCTTCATCCAGGATGAAGATCGCCGGGTCCTTGAGCAGCACGCGCGCCAGGGCCGCCAACTGCCGCTGGCCCATGCTCAGGTTCGCGCCGCGCTCGCCCACGTCGGTGTCGAGGCCGTCCGGCAGGTCGGCCAGCCAGTCGCCGCCGCCGATGTGCATTGCAGCCTCGCGCACGTCGTCGTCCGTCGCATCGGGCTTGCCGTAGCGGATGTTCTCCGCCACCGTGCCGGAGAACAGGAACGGCTCCTGCGGCACGATGCCGATATGCTGGCGGTAGGCGCGCAGGTCCAGGCGGCGGATGTCGCGCCCATCCACCAGTATCTCGCCGCCCTGGAACTCGTAGAAGCGGGCGATCAGGCGGGCGATACTGCTCTTGCCGGCGCCGGTGTGTCCCACCAGGGCGACGGTTTCTTTAGGCCGGATGGTCAGCGAGAAATCCGGCAGCACGATCTCTTTGTCCGTGTAGGTCAGCCGCACATGGCGGAACGCGATCTCGCCATGCAAGCGTTCCACCGGTTCGGAAGCCGTCTGCACGACCTTCGGCTCGGCGTCGATCAGGGCGAACACGCGCTCGGAGGCCGAGAGGCCGTCTTGAAACTGGCTCCAGAACGAGGCGATGTTGAGCATGGGCCACCAGAAGAAGCCCACTGCCTGCATGAACAGATACCAGTTGCCGGGCGACACGTGGCCATCCAGGGTCGCCAGCCCGCCCAGATAGACCAGCGCGCCCATGCTGACGCCGGAGGCAATGCTGATGATCGGGAAGATCGAGTTCAGGACGATGCCGCGCCGGATGCCCACGTGGAAGCCCTGGCGGTTGTTGGCGTCGAAGGTGGTGTAGATCGCCTGCTCCTGGCGGAAGCTCTTGGCGATCATGATCCCGCTGACGGATTCCTGAATCTGGGCGTTGATCTTGGCCGTCACGCGGCGGGCGTTCTGCGTCACCCGCCGCGCGATGCGTCGGAAGCTGAGGGCGATGATCACCGCGACGGGCGACATGCCGTAGAGCAGCAGCGTCAGCCGCCAGTCGATGCTGAACAGCCAGAGCGACATGATCGCAACGAGCAAAATCTGGCTGAACAGGTTGACCGTCAGCGAGACCACATCGGAGAAGTCTTGTGTGTCGCTGGTCACGCGGCTCACAATCTTGCCGGACGGGTGCTCGTCGTAGAAGGACAGGTCGTGCGCGATGGTAGCATCGAACACATCTTCGCGTAGCTTGAGCACCACATTGCCGATCACCCGCGCGCCGACGTACTGATGGACGAAGTTGAACCCCCAGGCGGCTACACCGAGCAGCAGCACGCCTGTCGCCAGTAACAAGATGTGGGGTACGGCGGGGTCACGCACGAGCAGGTCGATGGCCCGCGAAATGATCACCGGCCCGCCGGTCCCGGCCAGCGAGTTGAGCGCGATCATGGCGGCGGCCAGGAGCACCTGGCGGGTATAAGGCCGGAAGTAGCCGACGATGCGCTTGAGCAGGTCGCGGTCGCTGTAACTGCGGTCGTAGTCTTCGGTTTCCAGTCCGTCCAAAATGAAGCCCATAGTTTCCTGCCTTTTCGCTCTACTTCGCCGGACGGCGCTTCAAAGTATTGTTGTTCCTGAAAGGACTCAGTCGTAGCGCGCGAAGATGCGGCGGTAGTCCGGGCTGCGGGCCAGCAGCTCTTCGTGCGTGCCCTGGTCCACCAGTTCGCCCCGCCGCAGCACCAGAATGCGGTCGGCCCAGCGAATCTGGCTGAGGCGGTGGGTGATCAGGAAGGTGGTCCGCTCGCTGCTGATGCGCCGCATGGCCCGCTGAATCTGATCTTCGGTGGCGCTGTCGATGGCGCTGGTGCTGTCGTCCAGGATCAGGATACGCGGGTTGGTCAAAAAGGCGCGCGCAATGGCGATGCGCTGCCGTTGCCCGCCGGAGAGGGTCACGCCGCGTTCGCCGACCTCGGTGTTGTAGCCGTCGCTGAATTCGGTGATGAAGTCGTGTGCCTGGGCTTCGGCGGCTGCGCGCTCGATCTCCGGCTGCTCTGCCCCGTTGCAGCCGAAGGCGATGTTCTCGGCGATACTGCGCGAGAATAGGAACACATCTTGCTCGATGGTGGAAATCTGCGAGCGCAGCGACTCCAGACTCCAGTCGCGCACGTCCACCCCGTCTACCAGCACGCGGCCTGTGGTGGCATCGAAGATGCGATTGATCAGGCGCGTGAGGGTGGTCTTGCCGGAGCCGGTCTGCCCGACGATGGCAATCGTCTCGCCGGGGTAGGCGGTGAAGCTGATGTTCTTGAGCACCAGCGAGCCGTTGTAGGCAAAGCTGACCTTCTCGAAGGTGACTTCGCCCCGGATGGCCTGCGCGATCCCAGTCTCGTTTTCGTCCAACTCGGTCTCGACGTTGATGATCTCCAAAATGCGTTCCGCGCTGGCGATCCCTAACTGCACTAGGTTGAAGGAGAAGATCGAGATAAAGGTGGGGAAGCGCAGCGCCCCCATCAGGCCGATGAAGCCGACCGCTGTGCCGAGCGTGATCGCGCCGGAGCGCCATACCAGCATGGCGTGTAAAAAGGCCGCCGCCCACGCGATGGCAAACACCAGCGCCGGCAGGTAGAAGGCCTGGATTTCGCCCTGTTTGACAAAGGTATCACGGTACTGGCGGGCATTGGCGGTGAACTTGTCCCACTCGTAGCGTTCGCGCACGTTGGCCTTGACGACCTCGATCCCGGCGATGGCCTCGGCCAGCCCGGCGTTCATCACGCCGAATTGCTCGCGCAGCCGGATGCTGACCGGGCCGAGCCGCCGGTTGTAGTCCCAGATGGTGATGCCCAGCCCGACCAGGCACAGGATCGGCACCAGCAAGAGCTGCATGTTCAACTGCGCGATCAAGATCAGCGGGATCAGGGTGCCGATGGCGGCGTCCATGATCAACATCACGCCGGGGCTGAACATGAGGTTCAACATGCGCACGTCGTTGGTGGCGCGGGCCATGATGTCGCCGATGCGCTGCCGCCCGTGAAAGGCCTGGCTCTTGCCCAGCAGACTGACATACAGTTCGTCGCGGGTGTTCCGTTCGATAAACTGGGCCAGGAACTCCATCGCGTAGTTGCGCCCCAGCCCGGTCAGGCCCTGCCCGGCGGCGAAAAGCATGATTGTCACGGCCAGCGCCAACAGCATATCGGGACTCCAGCCCGGCGTATTGATCACGTCGAAGCTGCGCCCCACGTATACCTGGATGTTGCTGTAGAAAGTATTATTGAGAATGGTAAAGCCAATGGCGAGCAACGGGAAGACGGGGTAGCGCAGCAGGTGCGACGCGATCCAGCGCACCGGCCCGGAGCGGTTATAGCGGTACTCGTTATCCAGCCTGAATTCGCGCCTGGTCACGGGTAGCCTTCCTTCCTGCATGTGAGCAAGCCGGAGAATTATACCACATAGACCAAAAGTTCCATAGGGGCAACCTGGCGAAAGCCTGTTCTGATCGGGCCGAGTCTTTCCGGGCGTCGTCGATCCGCCATGATCCTGACCACCCTGGGACGCCGATTCTGCGCTTACCCGCTGTGGCAGGCTGAATGTGAATCGGCCCGGATTTGTTTAAACCGTACCCTACCGTGTCACGCACACGCTTGTTACAATAGATCGGATTTTCAAAATTCATGAGGTAAAACGCTGTGCTGCACACGCGGGACGACATTCGCAACATCGCCATCATCGCGCACGTCGATCATGGCAAGACAACCCTGGTCGATGGGATGCTCAAGCAGGCTAAGGTCTTCCGCGATGCCTCCCTGGCCGGGGAGCGTATCCTGGACTCGAACGCGCTGGAGCGCGAACGGGGCATTACCATTCTGGCGAAGAACACCGCCGTCACCTGGGGCGGCGTGAAGATCAACATCGTCGATACACCCGGCCACGCCGACTTCGGCGGCGAGGTCGAGCGCGTGCTGAACATGGTCGATGGCGCGCTGCTGCTGATCGACGCGGTAGAAGGGCCGATGCCGCAGACGCGCTTCGTGCTGCGCAAGGCGCTGGAACTCAGGCTCAAGGTGATCGTGGTCATCAACAAGGTGGACCGCGCCAACGCCCGCTTCGATGAGGCGCTCAACGAGACCTTTGATCTCTTTTTGGAATTGGGCGCCAGCGACGAGCAGGCCGAATTTCCGCTGATCTACACCATCGGGTTGGCGGGCAAAGCCGGCTATAGCCCGGACGCGCTGCAAGATGACCTGACGCCGCTATTCGAGACGATCATCCGGCAGGTGCCCGGCCCGCAGATCGACCCCGACGCTCCGGCCCGGTTGCTGGTGACGACGCTCGACTACGACAATTACAAAGGCCAGATCGGGGTAGGGCGGTTGCTCTCCGGCGTGTTGCGTAAGGGGATGAACGTGGTGCGCATCACGCCGCAGGGCGAGCGGACACCGGGCAAGATCGAATATCTCTTTACCTATCACAATCTGGCCCGGCAAGAAGTGGACGAGGCCCTGGCCGGCGACATCGTGGCCTTCGCCGGGCTGGAGGCGCTTAGCATCAGCGACACGGTGGCCGATCCGGTAGTCGAAGTGCCTTTGCCGCCCATCAGCATCGAGGAGCCGACGGTGCGCATGACCTTCGGCGTCAACACCTCGCCGCTGGCCGGGCGCGAAGGCAAGACCGGCTGGGGCACGTCCCGTCGCCTGCGCCAGCGCCTGTACGAGGAAATCCGCCGCAACCCGGCCCTGCGCGTCGCGGACGGGGATCAGCCGGACCGCTTCATCGTATCCGGGCGCGGGGAGTTGCACCTGGGCATCCTGATTGAGACGATGCGGCGCGAGGGCTATGAGTTCGAGGTTAGCCGCCCGGAAGTTATCTATCACGAGGACCCCGCGACGGGCGAACTGTTGGAGCCGATTGAGGAAGTCCACATCGAGGTGGCCGAGGAACTGACCGGCACGGTGGTGGAACTGCTCGGCGCACGGCGTGGCCGCATGATCGACATGTCCAGTGAGAGCGGCACCACCTACCTCAAGTATCTCGTGCCGACGCGCGGGCTGTTGGGCTTCCGCGCCCACTTTATGCGCGCCACCAGCGGCCTGGGCCAGATGCACACCCTGTTTCACGGCTATGCGCCGCATCAGGGCGCGGTGCCGGGGCGGCAGTTCGGCAGTCTGGTGGCGTGGGAAGACGGCATCGCTACCGCCTTCGGGCTGGACAACGCGCAGGAGCGCGGCACGCTGTTCATTTCACCGCAGACCGAGGTCTACGAGGGCATGGTTGTGGGTGAGCACATCCGCCCGGAGGACCTGGCGGTGAATGTCGCCAAGACCAAGCACCTGACCAACGTCCGGCGCAGCGGCTTTGCCGAGGACGCCATCCGCCTGACGCCGCCGCGCATCATGAGCCTGGACGACTGCATCGAATTCCTGGCTGAGGATGAACTGCTGGAAGTGACGCCGCAGAACCTGCGCATCCGCAAGCGTATCCTGAGCAACGAGGAGCGCATGAAGGACCTCAAGCGGCGCGAAAAGCTGATGGCCGGGGCATAGGGGGCGGCAGCCGCGCCGTCAGGCGTTACGCCGGCAGGAATACGCTGAACGTGGTGCCCCGGCCCGGAATGCCTTCGCTCTCGACCGTGATATGTCCTCGATGGCGCTGCACGATCTCCCAGGCAATGGCCAGCCCCAGGCCCGTCCCCGGCATACCGGAGGCCTGTCCTACCGCGCCCCGGAAGAACCGCCGAAAAAGCTGCGTCTGCTCCTCGGCAGAAATGCCCGGTCCGGTGTCGCTGACGCGCAAGACGGCCTGCGCCTGCTTGCCGGCGATAAACTCGGTGCTCACCGTCACATTGCCTCCGGCAGGGGTATAGTTCAGCGCGTTAGCCAGCAGAATGCTCAACACTTGTCCCAGCAGCCCCTCATCGGCCTCGATGGGGAGCAGGCGTGGGTCTCCCTCGAAACGAAGGGTAATGCCCCGACCCTCGGCCATGGGCTTACGGTCTTCTACGTACTGGGCGGCCAGAGCATTGAGGTTCACCGGCCCAAACTCAAATTCCACCCGGCCCTGGTCCAGCCGGGAGAGGCGCAACAGGTCATCGATGATAAAGGCCAAGCGGTCTGTCTCGCGCCGGATGACGGGGAAATACTGTTCCCATTTTTCGGGTCGGTGGGCGAGCAGGTGCAGGTTTAGCTTGAGGCTGGTGATCGGCGTGCGCAGTTCGTGGGCGACATTGGATACAAAATCGTCCTTCGCCTGTCCCATCAACCGGAGTTGCTCGTTGGCAACTTCCAGTTCCCGGTTGGCGGTTTGAAGCTGCGCGGTGCGCTCGCGCAGCAGTTTTTCGGCGCGCCGCTCGGTGGTGATGTCGTGCGCTATGATCAGATGGCCCAAGAGTGCGCCGTGATGGTCGCGCAACGGCGCGAGGCGAAAGTCGAAGTAGGAACCCGTCTCGTCCTGGCCGAACGCGATCTCCTCGCGGGCAGCGTAAACGCCCCGGTATTTTTCCATCAGCCAGGCCCAGTCTGGGAACAGCGCGCCGATGGGGCTGCCGACAAGCTGAGAGCATTCCGGTGCGATGAGGCGTCGGGCGGCAGGGTTAAGATCGATCACCCGATCTTCGGTGTCCAGCACGATCACGATGTCGTCGATGCTCTGAATGATGGCTGCCTGCGCCACAGGGGTCATATCGGGCCGGCCAAAGCCGAACAGCCCGGCGGCGATGATCGCGCTGCTGAGAACGCCGATGAGTAGGGCCAGGTTGCCCTGGTCATTTGTTGCTTTGCTCAGCACGGCCAGGATGCCGCCGCCCAGCAGGATCAACGTCTGGGCACGGTGAACGCTGGCGCCGGAGAACAGGTTGGCGGCCAGGACTCCGGCTGCCAGGATCGCCAGGGCCAGGAAGTAGACATCTGAAATCCATACAACGGCGCCGAAATCATACGGCGGCGCGAACGCGCCGGCAGACGCCGGCGTGGGTATGGTGCGGGTCAGGCTATACGGCGCGTTTGTAGAGGTCGTCAGCAACAGCCCGGCGATGAGAACGCCCGTGACGCCCCAGAGCAGGCGTGGGCTGATCAGCCGCCGCCGGGTATATTCCAGAGCCAGGGCCAGCAGCCCGGCTGCCCACAGCGGTTCGCTGATGAACTGTAAATGATCCCTGAAAAGGTTGTCTCCCGGAGCGGCGTTGGCAGGTCCGAACAGTTGCCCCAACACCCACTGGCCCTGCGCCAGCCACATCACCAGGAGCGGGAGCACGCCGGGGATACTGCGCCGTCGGGCCAGGGCATATAGGCCGATCCCCATCAACAATACCAGTGCAGCAACGTCAGCAAAGCAATATCTCAAGTCCCCTAACACAAGCATCTCTCCCCCAGATGGTTTGTCGTTTACTGCTCGTGCCTGCCCTTTCAACTGTTGTCTGCGTCATCGAAACGTTTTGACGAAAACGAATGCAGCATTTTGGGTCAATAACACGCCATTCGCTGTAACTGACCGACTACAATGATTTTAAAATAGGGGAACTAACGATGTAAAGAACAACCTTTATTTTTCATGTAAATTTCACGGTTTAGCGCCTGTCGGGGGCCGCTCAACCGCCCATGCGCCGTTGCGCAATCAGGGCGCGGGCCTGACCGACCGTCGGGGCCAGCAGCACGGTAAGATGCATATACGGGCCGTAGACCTGGTTGAAGGCTTTGATCTCAGCTTCGACCTGCCGGTTGGTTCCGACAGCGACGATCATCCCCCGGTTTGGCGAACTCTTCTCCAGGGTCATCAGAAACAGCGGCAAGAAGTCGTTGGACAGGCGGGGCGTGCCGTCCAGATTGCAGATCAGATCGACGGCGTGGGGCACGCTCTGCACCAACCGCCTGGATTCTTCGACAGCGGACTGAAACTCTGTCAGAGTCCACGTGTTGTCGAATGTCCACCGCACGACTGTTTTTTCCGGGTTGTCCCACGCAACGTTGATATGCATACCCAACAGACTCAGGCTCCGATTCAACTTGCCCTTTTTATGACCATGCGCCGACCGGATCGTTCGCCAGAGGTCGCCGTTCAAGGGCGGGGTGATCCCTGCTTGATCGTTAGTATAGAACAAAACCGTGTGTTATTCAATAGAGGAAATTAATTTTTACTGGAAATTCATGTCCTGCCGCGCCGGAGGAGCAGGCACGGGCCGCCGGGCGAGGCTGGGAGGCTAGAGATCGGTGGGAACCTGGAACACGCGCGGGCCGGATGGACCTTCTGGCAGGGGGCTGCCGCCCGCCGGCTCGATGGACACGCCGAGAGCATGGTAGGTGCTGAGGGGACGGTCTGCCAGCGGCACGGGGATGTAGGCCACCGGGGCGCCGGGATCGGGGCGGAAAAGGCCGCCGTCTTCGATCCCGTCTTCTTCGATCATCCACAACTGAAAGGTCTGGTCCGCGCCCAGGTCCGGCAGTCCCCACACCCGGATCACCGCCTGCGTGCCATCCGGCGACGCGACCAGGTCGCCGCCCACGTTGGGCTGCGTCTCGACGGGGACGATGGGCAGCCGGAGCGCGTCTTCCAGGGCGGCCAGCGCGGCGTATTGCTGCGCCGGATTGGGCGGGCTGCCGGGGCGCGCGGCCCACAGCAAGGCGGCCCCTACGATCAGTACCAGGCCCGCCGCCAGCGCCAGGATGCGTATGGGCAGCGCCCCAAACCGCCTGTTTCTTCCCGCTTTCCGTTTCGGGAGCGCGGAAGGGGCGGGAGTCGAAGTGCGGCGTTCGGCCAGGCGGCGGCGCAGATCGTCGGTCAGGCCCGGTGGGGCAGGGCGAGCCGGAAGCGCCAGGGATAGCTGTTCCGCCGCTGCGCAGTACTCGTCCAGCAGATGGCGCGCTTCGGCGTCCACCGTCAGCCAGGCTTCGACCTCGGCGCGCTCGTCGGGGTCGAGCGCGTCCAGCGCGTAGGCGGGGAGCTGGCCTAATAGGGTCTTTCTATCCACGTCGAGTCTTACGCCTCACTGTCCGTTTCCGCATGGGGCGGCGGCTCCTGGAGCCAGGCCTGACGCAACTTTTCCATCCCCAGGCGCAGGCGGGTCTTGATCGTGCCCAACGGCTCGTGCAGGTATGCCGCGATGTCGCTGTGCGTCATGCCGTAAAAGTAAGCCAGCTCGATCACGGTGCGCTGTTCCGGCGGAAGCTGTTGCAGGGCCGAACGCAAGCCGTGTCGCAGGTCGCGGTCCCCGCCATCTACGTCGTCGGGAAGCTGCTCCCACAACTGCGGCTGCTCGTCCAGAAAGAACAGGCCCGTCTGCGGCTCGCGGCGACGGCGCTGCCGGAACACATCAATGGCCCGCCGTCGCGCCACCGTCAGCAGCCAGGGGATAAAGCGGCCTTTGGCCGGGTCGAAGGTGTCTGCTTTTTCCCACAGACGCAAAAACGTGTCTTGTGTCACTTCCTCCGCTGCCATCGGGTCGTCGAGGATGCGGTAGGCAACCGCATAAACCAGGCTGGCGTAGCGGCTGTGCAGGGTCAGCAGGGCATCCTCATCTCCGTGTTGAACACGTCCGACCAGCATCTCGACGGTCTGGCTCATAGCGGCGACGGGCCTTCCTTGAAAAGCGCACCCTGATCATAGCATCTTTGTGCGCGCTTGAAAAAGGCGCGTTGACAGCGGCGGGTCGGCGCGTATAATCTGCCGGGAACTCTCCAAAAGCGTTCCGGCCAGTTTCGGGCAATGGAGTGGTAGCTTTGAATATCCTGCAAAAAGCGTGGCAGCGTTGGAAGATCATCGGCGGCGTGGTGGGCAACTACCAGAGCCGGGCCGTTATCTTGTTCTTTTATTACACCATCATGCTTCCCTTTGGCCTGGGCGTGCGTCTGTTCGGCGATCCGCTGCGCGTCAAGGCCGGGGCCGGCGCGGCGACCTGGGTCGCGCGCGCGCCGGTGAGCGCACAGTTTGACGACGCGCGGAGGCAGTTCTGAGATGGATATCCTGGGCGTTTCCTGTTTTTATCACGATGCCGCTGCCGCGCTGATCCGGGACGGTGAGCTGGTCGCGGCGGCGATGGAAGAGCGCTTTACCCGCAAGAAGCACGACAACGGCTTTCCCAAGCTGGCGATTGATTTCGTGCTGCGGCAGGCGGGCATCAGCGGGCCGGACCTGGATTATGTCGTCTTCTACGAGAAGCCGATGGTCAAGGTCGAGCGCATCCTCATGTCCACGCTGGCGACGTTCCCGCGTTCGGCGGGCGTGTGGCGCGAGGCGACGCTGGCCTGGCTGGAAGACCGCCTGTGGGTCAAGCCGCTGCTGCTCAAGCACCTGGGCGTCCCGGCCAGCAAGATTCTGTTCACCGATCACCACCTGAGCCATGCGGCCAGCGCCTTCTTTGCCTCGCCCTTCGACGAGGCTGCCGTGTTGACTGCCGACGGTGTAGGCGAGTGGACCACCACCACGACCGGCGTCGCGCGCGCCGATTGGGAAGATCATCGCAATGGCGGCAATGCCATCACGCTGGACCGCGAGCAGCGTTTCCCGCACTCCATCGGCCTGCTGTACTCGGCTTTCACCGCCTGGCTCGGCTTTGAGGTCAACGAGGGCGAATACAAGGTGATGGGCATGTCGCCCTACGGCGAGCCGAAGTACATGGACAAGGTCTACAAGGTCTTCCACCTGAACGACGACGGTTCGTTCCGCCTGGACATGGACTACTTCTCGTTCCACCGTTCGCCCAAACAGACCTACAGCCAAAAGTTCGTGGACCTGTTTGGCCCGCCGCGTAAACGCGAGAGTCCCTTCATCACCACGCGCACCGATCCGGGCGTCAATCCCAACGATCCGCAGGTCCGGCAGTGCCAGTACTATGCCGACGTGGCTGCCAGTATCCAGCGCGTGACGGAGGAGGCGCTGCTGAAGATCGCGCGCGATCTGCACGCGCGCACCGGGCAGAAGCACCTGGTGATGGCCGGCGGTGTGATGCTCAACTCCGTCGCCAACTACCGCATCCTGACCGAGACGCCGTTCGAGGATGTGTTCATCCAGCCTGCCGCCGGGGACGACGGCGGGGCGCTGGGCGCGGCGCTGTGGGCCTATCACCTGGTAGAAGGCAAACCGCGCCGCCGCGACAGTGTGATGCGCCATGCCTACTACGGCGCGGCCTACGACGACGATGCGATCACCGGCTTCTTGAACACCAACGGCATCCGCTACGAGCGCATCGAGGACCGCGCAAAGCTGGCGGGGATCATCGCGGAAGAACTCGCGCAGGGCAAGGTGATCGGCCTGTACCAGGGGCGGTTCGAGTGGGGGCCGCGCGCCCTGGGCAACCGTTCCATCCTGGCCGACCCGCGCCGCGCCGAGATGAAGCAGATCGTCAACGAGAAGATCAAGTTCCGCGAGCCGTTCCGCCCCTTCGCGCCGGTCGTGCTGGCGGAGCGCGCGGCGGAATACTTCGACTTTCCAAAGGTAGACGAGAGTTTGCCTGCCCGCTTTATGCTGATGGTCAGCCCGGTCAAGCCGGACAAGCAGGCCGAGGTGCCCGCCACGACTCACGAGGGCGGCACAGGCCGCCTGCAAACCATCGACCGCCCGACCAACCCGCTCTATTACGACATCGTGGACTGCTTCGGGCAGATCACCGGCACGCCGGTGGTGCTGAACACGTCCTACAACCTGCGCGGCGAGCCGATTGTCACCACGCCCGCCAACGCGCACTGGACCTACAGCAACAGCGGCATCGACATGCTGGTGATGGAAAACTACGTCGTTCGCAAGGAGAAGTAACCATGTCGCAGACACAAGGCCGGCCCGGCGGCGTCCGGGGGACGTTCGACGATTTTATGGCGCGCCTGGGCGTGCTGGGTGAACTGCTGCAATTCCTGTGGGCGCGCAAGCTGTGGTGGCTGATCCCGATGTTCATCGCGCTGGCGCTGTTCGTGGTGTTGATCATCTTCGGGCAGGCATCCGGTGCGGCGCCGTTCATCTATACCCTGTTCTAACCCCAACGCAAAGCCCTCCGGGCTAACGGCATTCCAGCCCGGAGGGCTTATCCTTCTCAGCCGGGGATTTTAATCCCCGGCGAAAAGGCAAGGATCGCCCATGCAGCACTACATCGCCCTCACGTGTGAAGCTCTTGCCCGCAGCATCTACGCGCTGGCGGCCACGTCGCCGCACACGGTCAACGTGCGGCTGTATCGCCAGGGCCTGCACAATACGCCCCGTCTGCTGCGCGAGACCTTGCAGGAGCAGATCGACGCCATCCAGCCGGGCGAGTGCGACGCCATCCTGCTGGCCTACGGCATCTGCGGCACGTCTACCGTCGGGCTGACGGCCCGCCACACGCCGCTGGTGATCCCCCGCGCGCACGACTGCATCACGCTCTACCTCGGATCGCGTCGGCGTTACGACGAGGAGTTCCGCGCCCACCCCGGCACCTACTGGTACAGTCTGGACTACCTGGAACACCTCTCCGACGACGGCCAGAGCGTCACCCTCGGCGCGGCCAACCTGGGCGTGATGGACGAGGTCTACCAGGAATACGTCGAGAAGTACGGCCAGGAGAACGCCGATTACCTGATGGAAGTGATGGGCGAGTGGGGCAAACACTACGACCGCGCCGTGTTCATCGACATGGGCCTGGGCGATGGCAGCGCCTATGAGGCCATGACGCGCGAGCAGGCGGCGCGGCGCGGCTGGCTGTTCGAGCGCAAGCAGGGCGATCATCGCCTGCTGCGGATGCTGGTCGGCGGCGACTGGCCGGAGGACGAATTCCTGGTCGTGCCGCCCGGCTACACCCTGCGCCAGAGCAGCGACGACGGCCTGGTGCGGGCCGAGCAGCCTTGAGGCGCACAACCGCTACGGGCAGGTCGTTTCCCCGCCGAACCCCGCCGGACTCCACGCCAGTGGCGTGTTGTTCAGGCCCAGGGCAGGCAAATCGCGCAGTTCCCCCGTCCCGGTGTCGTAGAGCAGCACCCCGTAGGCGCTGCGGAAGGCCAGCCGGCGCCCGTCGGCGCTGAATACGGGGAAATCCACCGCCGTCACGCGCGGATCGGCCAGGTACAATGTTGAGGTGTTGTCGGCGTCTCCGCTCAGGGGGATGATCCACAGCAGGTTGTCGTCGTAGCCGCGCCAGTCCTTGACCGCTGCCACATAGCCGCTGCCGTCCGGCAGCCAGTCGAAGGCCAGCGCCAGCGCCCACGCTGTGCTCAGCGGGCGCGGCATTCCCCCCGCTGCCGGAACGACGTAGAACAGGTGATTGTTGCCCGCTGGGGCATAGACGAAACCGATCTGCGTCCCATCCGGCGACCAGCGCGGGTAGAGCGCACTGCCGGTGGCGAAATCGGTCAGCCGGATCTTGTCCAGCCCGTCGGCGCTGACGATCCAGATGTCCGCCTCGCGCAGCAGGGCGCTTTCCGGCGCAGTCACGCCGGGGACGGCGGTGGCGTTGAGGGCCGCGCCGGGCACGCGCCGCTCGAACAACACATAAGCCAGCCGTGCGCCGTCGGGACTCCAGGCGGGCTGGCCTTCGTCGCCGCTGACGCTGTAGAACGACGGCGCGCCCCCCTCCGACGATACCCAGGCCAGATGCGCCCGCCGTTCGATCTGGCCGTCTTCTGCCAGGTAGTAGCGGAACAGCAGGAAGGCGATGCGATCCCCGGCAGGCGACCAGCGCGGCGACCATGCCTCCCACGCCAGCGCGCCCGTGTCGTCGGTGAAAGCCAGCAGTTCGCGCACCTCTGAGCCGTCGATCCGGGCGGTGTAGAGGCGCAGCGCGCCGTCGGCGGGATCGGCCAGCGTGAAGACGAAGCGGCAGCCGTCCGGCGCAAAGCTGCCGAACCACTGTCGTCCCGGCCCGAAAGTCAGCTCGCGCTGTGCGCCCGTCGCCGCGTCGTAGAGGAAGAGGCTGGCGTTGTCCGGCCCATCCCCGGCCAGCAGCGGCCCGGCCAGGAGCGGCGTGGGCGTCGGGGTGAGGATGGGCGCGGGCGTGGGCGGTCCGCCGCCTTGCTGCGCGGCAGTCAGGGACAGAGTCAGGAGGCAGGTGACAAGAGTCAGGAGGCCGGCGGCGAGCGCCGGGCGCAGCAGTGGCAAACGTCGGGCCGCAGGAGACACAGAACCCCGCCTTTCACAGATGGCTGAAAGCTGACCCAATGTACAGGTTTTCAACGCCGGGGATTTCAATCCCCGGCTACGGACGTAAAGTCCACTGAAGTGGACTGCCGGCCTGAGTCTCGTCCTGCATTGTAGTCCGCTTCAGCGGACTTTGCAGATTTAGCCGGGGGTTTGAACCCTCGGCGACCGACCGGACACCACCGTTTTTGAAACCTACACATTGGGTAAGCTGACGGCTCTTTACGGCCCGACGATGGTCAGCGCCTCCAGCAGCAGCGGCAGAGTCACGACGGCGTGCCAGTCGCCCTCCTGCGGCCCCAGGCCGGCGATGCACACCACGCGCAGGCTGCTCACCAGCGCGTCCAGCGCTACCGTCGCCAGCGGCGATTCGGCGTCCAGCAGTACATAAGCGACCTGCTCCGGCGCGTCGTCCAGGCGGCGGTCGGCGTCGAGGCCGTGCCGGTCCTTCCCCGAGGCGGGCAGCGGCGGCAGGCGGCAGTACGTGACCGGCGCGGCGTAGCCGGAGAGTTCCAGCACCGCCAGCAGCAGCCCGCCGGCTTCCTGATAGTGAATCTGCTCCACGTGGCCGATCAGCGTCACCTGCCCATCCCAGCCCAGGTCGAGCCGCTTGCGCGCGGCCCAGTCGGCAGGCCAGGGCAGATTCGCCAGGACGGGATCGCGTGATTGGCCCCAGCCGACGCTGACGACGTGCTGCGGCGCGGGGCGGTAGCCGGTCAGGCAAAGCGCCGCCTGCGCATCGGCGTCCAGGTCCAGGCGGAACGCGCCGCGCGGTCCGGTCGCGGCGGCGCTGGCGAGGACATGCTCCGGCCCCCGGTCGCGGTCCCACAGGGCGATCCACAGCCGGTCCTGCGCCCAGGTGGGCAGGTGGAAATCCGGAGCGGTTAAGTCGCCTGCAATGGCATCAACGGGTGTGTTCATGGTTCTGGCTCGGCAGAGGGGGAGACGGGCTTGAGCGGCGCTTGGGCCAGACAGGTGTAGCGCGCGCCGTCGGGCCGCAGGTCGCTGCGCATCAGGCTCACGGACTCTGCCGTCCAGCACGCGATCTCGCCGACGTGCGTCGCCTCGATCAGGCGGCCCAGGGCTTTCACGTCGGTGCCGGCGGCTTCCTGCCGCACGCGACCCAGTGTCAGATGCGGGCTAAAGGCCCGCCCTTCCCGCGCGAAGCCCAGCGTTTCCGTCGCCGCCTCCAGCGCTTCTGCCAGCGCCGTCAGCGCAGCGAGGTCGCCGCCCAGCCCGATCCACACCACGCGCGGGCGGGTGGTGTTGGGGAAACAGCCCAGGCCCGTTGCGTGCAGGTGGAGCGGGGCGTATCCGGCGGCAGCCTGCTGCATGGCTGCCGTGATCGCCGCCTGCTTCGCGGCGGGCGTCTCGCCCAGGAATTTCAAGGTCAGGTGAATGCCTTCCGGGCGCGTCCAGCGGACGGCGTCCCTGGGGGCGCGCTCGCGCAGGCGATCCTGCATCGCCTGGAGCGCGGCCAGCACGTCATGGGGCAGTTCCAGGGCGATAAAAAGGCGAAGGGTGTCGGTCATCGGCATCACTTTCGGCGGTCAGTCGTTCGCTTTCAGCCCAGAGGGCTTGCCCTTTGAGTCTCGGAGTGTACTCCGGGGCGGCCCTTTCCTCAAATCCCCGGCATCGAAACTCCGCATGGCGGGTCGGCCTGCGGGCAGCCTCACGCCGGGAGCAGGCGCAGCGTGGCGATCTCGTAGGGCCTGAGGAACAGGCTCACGCGGTCGCCCTCCACCGCCAGGGCTTCGCCGTCCTCCTCCAGCAGATTGGTGCGCCGCGCGCCCGCCAGCGGAAAACCCGCCGCCAGCGTGACCGGCCCGCGCCGCCGCTGGCTCTCGTACAGCCGCACGATCAGGCCGTTGCCGTCCTCGGCGCGCTTGACCGTCTCGATCACGACGTTGGGCCGATCTGCCGCCAGCAGAGCAGGCAGCGCTGAGGGTGTTCCGCCGCCGCCTCGACAGACCAGCACGGGGTCGTTGAAGGCATAGGCCGCCGCGATGGTGCGCTCGTCCCAGCCGCCCGCGTGCGGCAGTAGGCTGTAGGCGAAGCGGTGTTCGCCCCGGTCGGCTGCGGGGTCGGGTTCGGTGGGCGCACGCAGCAGGCTCAGGCGGATGACGTTATCGCGGATGTCGTGGCCGTACTTGCAGTCGTTGATCAGGCTTACGCCGTAGCCGCCCTCGCTGAGATCGACCCACTTCTGCGCGCAGGTCTCAAAGCGCGCCCAGTCCCAACGGGTGTTGCGATGTGTGGGCCGCTGCACATTGCCCCACTGAATCTCGTAAGTTGCCTGTGGGGAAAGCACATCCACCGGAAAGGCCACCTTGAGCAACACGTGGCGCTCCTGCCAGTCGATGTGCGTATCGAAGTCCAGGCGGGCGCTGTTGCAGGCCAGCGACACGCGCTGCACGACAGCGCTGTGCAAGATGCGCCGCCGGATTTCCAGCGTGGCGCGCAGCGGCCCGGCCTCGACCACCCGGATCGCGGCGGCGGGGTCGGCAAGCCACATCCGATCGTCGTAGAACACGTCGATGTCCCAGGCGTCCCAGTTGAGCGGGCGGTCCTCGAACGCCTGGAACTGGTTCGCCAGCGCGCCCGGTGGCAGCACCTCGCGCGCCGCGCGCTTGTCGTAGAGGCGCGTGATGTCGCCGGCGGCGTTGAACTCGACGCGCAGGAAGGCGTTTTCGAGCAGAGATGGCGTGGCCGTGATTCCCTCATCCGGCAGGGGGGCAACATGTTGCGCCCCTGCGAAATGCGTTGGGGTGTCGGCCAGGATCAGCGGCGTGGCGCTGTAGGGCGGCAGGTCGCCGGGCAAAATCCACGCCCCACCGTCAGCAGGCTGCGTCGGGATAGGCGCACCGTCTGCACGCTGCAAGCCCTGGCCGGACAGCAACTCACCGGGGACGAACACCGGATCGTCGCGGGTGAAGCCGGTCGGGTTGACCAGCAGCAGGTCGCCGCCGACCTTCGCCCCGATAACGTCCAGCGCGGCATCCCTGGCCTCCCCGGTCATCCGTCGGACCTCGCCGTATTGTTGCTGCGACTCGACATACACCTCCCCGATGCTGCTGCCGGGGATGATGTCGTGGAACTGGTTCAGGCACACCAACTCCCACGCCTTGCGGAACGTTGCGGCAGGGTAGGCGTAGGCCGGGTCGAGGACCGAGGCCAGCGCCGCCGCGAACTCGGCGTCATGCAGCAGAAATTCGCTCTTGCGGTTGGCGCGCTTGTTGCGGCTCTGCGTGGTGTAGGTGCCCCGGTGCAGTTCCAGGTAGAGTTCGCCGTTCCAGGTCGGCAGGCGATCCCCGGATTCGGCCTCCAGGCGGCGGAAGAAATCCCCCGCGCGGCCCGGCCGTACGCGCGGCGCGCCGGGCAGGGCCGCCAACTCGCGGATGTTCTCGATCATCTCGCGCGTCGGGCCGCCGCCGCCGTCTCCATAGCCGTAAGCCATCAGCAGGCTGCGCTGTTCGTCCTTCTGCTGGAGATTTTTCCAGGTCCCGATCGCCTGCTCCGGCGTGGCAGCGGCGTTGTACGTGCTGGCATAGACGCTGCCCGGCTCCGGGGTGGTGCTGAAATGCGTGAGCACCCGTGTACCGTCCAATCCCTGCCACCAGAAGGAGTCGTAAGGCAGGCGGTTGTACTGGTTCCAGCCGAGCTTGATGGTGAAGAAGTATTCCATGCCCGCCTGCCTGATCAACTGCGGCAGGCACCAGGCATAGCCGAACACGTCCGGCAACCACAGCACGGGCGAGTCGGCATCCGGGCCGAAGTGCTCGCGGTAGAAGGTGCGGCCCAGCAAGAACTGCCGCGCCAGCGATTCCGGCCCGGTGATGTTGCAGTCGTTCTCCACCCACGTGCCGCCGATCACCTCCCAACGGCCCTCGGCGGCGCGCTGCTGGATCGCCGCAAACAGGGCCGGGTAGTCCCGGCGCACGAAATCGTACAACTGCGCCTGGCTCTGTGTGAAGTGGTATTCCGGGAACTGTTCCATCAGGCGGATGACGGTGTGGAAGGTGCGCCCGGCCTTGCGGCGGGTCTGGCCGAGCGTCCACAGCCACGCCACGTCGATGTGGGCGTGTCCGACGGCGGTGAGGGTTACGTCCAGGGGGGTGCCCGCTGCTGCGACGCCCGCCCGTAGCGCCTCAGTTGCCGCCCCAACGCTGGCGTAGAAGGCCTCCTCGAACGGCTCGCGCGTGTCGAGGACGCGGAAGGCTGCGTCCAGCGCGTCCAGCAGGCGGCCTTTGGCGGGATCGTCCGCGCCGAGCGTCTTCGCCACGCCCAACGCGGCGCGCGCCGCCGCGATAAACGCCCGCGTGGGCGCGTCGATCTGCACGACGGCGCAGGGGCGCATCAGCATTTGCGGGTGGCCGTTGCCGAACGAACTGCCCGCCCAGCCGTGCAGCGCCAGCAGATGAGCGCGCCCATCCCGGCAGCGATCCGGCAGCAGGAATTCCTGGTGATGGCGGTCGCAGGCGGCGTAAGGCTCGCCGTCAAGATAAGCCAGGGCTTCGGGGTGGCTGAAGTCGCCCGCGCTGCCCAACGGCAGGACCAGCGCCACCGGCAGATCAGATTCCCAAGCGGCGGGCACACGGAATTCGGTACGCAAGACGAAGTTCAGCCCACGCGCGCCCCAGTACCCCTCCGGCCCGACCGTCTCCCAGCCGGAATCGTCCACCGCCGGGCCGACGGGCGGCGCATCCAGCGGGCCGGATAGCCGCAGCAGGCGGAACGGCGCCAGCGGCTGGCGGCGACGGTAGACGAGCGGCTCAATCAGGGCCAGCCGCTGCGCGATCTTCTGGGCGGTCCAGCGCAGTTGATGGTGCACGACGACACTCCTTTGATGCAGACGAAATTTCCTCACCGTAGTAGCCGAGAATGTACCCCGAATTGCGGGCAGGCTAAAGATGCAGGGTGATTGCATAGCAAGGTCTTGGGCATGTGCCCACGTCTCCGCTCGCAAATGCGCTTACAATGAGGGTGAAGGTCAAGCATTCAGGAGGACAGGCCATGAGGATAAAGATTTGCCTGGTCTGGTTCGTAGCCCTGTGTCTGGCCCTGGCGGGAACGGCTGCCGCCCAGGGACCGGAGGAATGGCAGCCGACCTATCTCGACGAGCCGGGCGTCTGCGATGGCGCGATCTGCGGGCCGTCCGGCGCGGTGATTATCGAGACCTTCCCGACCATCGCCGGGATTGACTGGGAAGCCTTTCCGCCCAACCCGCGCCGCCCCTATGAACCGGCCCCCGGCGGGCGCGTCTGGCACGTCGCGCCGGGCGGGGATGACGCCGCCGACGGCACGGCACAAGCGCCCCTCGGCACGTTGGACCGCGCCGTCGAACTGGCCCAAAGCGGCGACGTGATCCTGCTGGCGGACGGGGAATACCCGGTCGGGCTGCGCGACGACACGATCTACCTCGATACCCCCGGCGTCACGCTGGCGGCGGAGCACGTCGGCGGCGCGGTGCTGGTGCCGCGCGACCCGGAATGGGCCTGGCTGTCTGGCATCACGGCGCGCGCCGACGACCTGGTGATCGACGGGCTGGTGATTCGCGGCTTCACGCGCGGCTACGGCGTCTACTTCGGGCGGCTGGACTCGCCGCAGCGCAACCTGGTGCTGCGCCACCTGCGCATCGAAGGCGCGGGGGACGGCATCCGCTCGGCCATCCCCGATTCCGGCGCGCCCAACCCGCAGCCGGTGATCGCAGGGCTGCTGCTCTACGACGTGGCCCTGCGCGACATCGAGGTTGTGGGCTTTAACTGCGGCGAAGGGCCGTGCAATGACGTGCGCATCGAGGCGCTATCGGTGATCATGCCGGGCACGGGCGCAGGCTCCGGCGCGGACGCGGTCGCGTTTGAGAGCGGCGACAATGTGGTGGTTCTGAACGCCGACGTAAGCGGCGCGGCAGCAGACGGCATCGACCTCAAGGTAACGCGGGCCGCCGTCGCCAACGTCATCGTCCATGACTTGGGGCGCAACGGCATCAAGCTGTGGCACAGCGGCGACATCATCAATGCCCTGGTTTACAATACCGACGCCGACGCGGCCATTGTCTTCGTTGGAGGCGGCAACGACCGCATCCTCAACAGCGTTATCGCCCGCCATTCGCCAGAAGCCTCTGCCTACGCCGGGACGGTCGCCTATGACGAGCCGACCGAGCCGGGCACGCTGACGATCCTCAACAGCATCTTTTACGAGAACTCCGGCGCGCTGTGGGTCTCTGGGGCGTTTGACTTAGATGTGCGCGCCACGCTGTTTTACGGATCGCGCAACGGACAGGAACTGATCTGGGCGCTGCCGCAGGAAATCGGCGTCGGCGAGGAGGAGCAGCCGTTCGCGGCGCTGGAGGCGGCAGGCGGCGGTTGCTGCGGCTTCGACTTCGTCGATCCGGGCTTCGTCAACCCGGACGCAGGCGACTATCACCTGGCGCCGGGCGCGTTCGCGCGGGATCACGGCCTGGCCGACGTGGAGGTCCTGCCGCCCTTCGACCTGCTGGGCCGCCCGCGCGTGGCAGGCGCGGGCATCGACCTGGGGCCGTATGAGGAATAGGCGGGCGCATTTCAGGCTCCTGCCGTGAAAACCAATTTCACCGCAAAGATCGCAAAGGACGCAAAGAGTTGAATAAAAACCCTTTGCGCTCTTTGCATCCTTTGCGGTGAAGAATCGTCCGAACCCTACAATTGCCCTTTGACTGCGCCTATTCCGTGTAATAGGTGTACGCAATCTCCACCGATCACCACGACAACAGCCCGATAGAATGTAGAACCGTTTTCAAAGCGAGGGGGTAAATATTTTGTGAAAATTTGCTCCCCTGCATCCCGATCCCGTGTACACTGGAAAGGAAAATAAAAGCAGTCCCCACCGCCGGGTTGGGACTGCTGCTGCGTGCCTGGAGGGATTCGAACCCCCGACTTTCTGCTCCGTAGGCAGACGCTCTATCCCCTGAGCTACAGGCACATTCTCTCAATATGTTGTTATTATACTCGCAGGGCGTGGAGTGTCAAGATATGCTTTCGTCGCAAAGCGGCCTGCCTGACCGAAAAGCGGAGGCCGAAGCTGCGTTACAGGAGGTGCGGGTTGAACAGGCGTATCCGATGGGCAGCAGGCGTCGTTGTGGGCGCGGTGGTGCTCCTGGCGGCGCTGATCGGGGTCGCGGGCATGTCGCAGGCGGCGGCAGATGGTTCGCTAAACATCATCAGCGCCGACTGCTTTGGCTTTAATCTGGAAGCCCGTTTCCGCGGGACGACCGACGAGGCGGGCTACGACTATGTGCGTCTGCGGGTGATCGATGCCGACGGCAATGAGATTTACCGGGCGTTGCCCTGGCGGGTGCGGGTCGGGCGCACGACCCGTGTCGCGCTGAACACCAACTACCAGCATACCCCCACTGCCGGGCCGCTTCTGTTTGTGCTGGATGACTTCGAGCAGTTCGGGTTGCGGCGGTTGCAATCCCTGGCGAGTGTCCTGGTTGACCCGGCCTGTCCTTCTCTGCCGGTGCAGCCGCCGCCGGCAGTGACGCTCACCTGCACCGTCCGCCTGCGCACCGGGCCGGGCCTCAACTTCCGTGTGCGCGAGTTCGTGCGGGAGAACACGACGTTGCAGGTGATCGGACGACTCTACGACGCCTCGTGGCTGGAAGTGCGCACGGATGACGGGATGCTGGGCTGGGTCTTCGATGGGCTGTGCGTGCCCGGATCGCCGGGCGAGGCTACCTATCATGCCGCGCCGGTGACGTTCTTCCGCAACGCCGACGAAGTGTTACAATATGCCAACGAAACATCACCCTCCGAGTGACCAGGAAGAATACCTGTGACCGATTTGTTAGACCAGATCGCCGCCCAGCAAGAGGCCATCGTGCAGCGATGGCGCGAGAGCATCCTGGCCCTGCCTGCCTCGCCCTATCGCGCCGTCGGCAATGACGAATTGCTGGCCTCCATCCGACGTTCGAGCCAGGCGCTGCTCGACGTGATGCGTAGCGGCCAGACCGCCGCCGTCGAAGCCATGATCCGCGACAGCGCCCGCCGCCGCCGCGCCGATGGCGTGAACTTCAGCGACAGCGCCGCCGTCTGGTTGCTGTACCGCCAGGCCGTCCACGAGACGCTGACCAGCACGCTGAAAAGTGTGGATGCCTGGGAAGAGATGATCGACCGCGTGGATGCCGTGTTGAACTGGGTGATCCGCATCCTGAACGCCGTGTACAAAGAGGGCTAGCCGTCAGCGGTCGGTAATCAGCTAACCCAATGGGCAGGTTTCAAAAAGCAGCCCGCTGCGGTCCGCCTGAGATCGCCTGCCTGAGATTGAAGGGAGGTCGCCATGCAGGACGAGCCGACTCAAGAGGCCGGGACGCTGCTGCCTTACGAGTGGCCGGGCAGCTATTTCATCGGCGAGGAGGAAATGGACGCGGTTGGCAAGGTGCTGCACGCGCGCAGCCTGTTCCGCTACTACGGCCACGACCTTCAACACTACGCCGACCGGGTAGAGGCGTTCTACCGCGAGCGCCTGGGCCGCCGCTATGCGATAGCCGTCAACAGCGGCACGGCAGCGCTGGTAGTGGCGCTGGCCGCCGCCGACGTCGGGCCGGGCGACGAGGTGCTGCTGCCGGGCTACCTGTGGGTCAGTTGCATCTCAGCGGTCTGTCAGCTCGGCGCGATCCCGCGCCTGGTGGAGATCGATGATACCTTCACGATGGACCCGGCGGACCTGGAAGCCAGGATCGGTCCGCACAGCAAGGCCGTGTTGCTGGTGCACATGAGCGGCGCGTGCGGCGAGGTGGAGCGCATCGCGGAAATTTGCAAGCGGCGCGGCGTGACGCTGATCGAGGACGTGGCGCAGGCCAACGGCGCCGCTTACCGGGGCAGGCCGCTGGGCAGCTTCGGCGATCTGGCGATCTTCAGCTTCCAATACAACAAAAACGCCACCTGCGGCGAGGGCGGCCTGGTGGCCTGCGACGACGAGACTATCGCCAACCGCGCCTGGGCCGTTCACGACCTAGGTTATGGACGCAACGCGGCGGGCCGCCTGGACCCAAACGGCCCGGTGCAGACGTGGGGGCGCGGCAGCCGCATGAGCGAGCTTGCTGCCGCCGTGCTGCTGGCGCAGTTGAAGAAGCTGGATACCATCACCGGGGCAATGCGCCGCTGGAACCACCGCCTCTACGACGGTCTGGCGCAGATTCCGGGCATCACGCCGCGCCGCCGCGTGGACCCGGCGGGCGACAGCGGCCCGTTCGTGCTCATCACTTTCCCCAGCGGGGAAATCTGCGCTGAGATGGTCCGGCGGACGCGCGCCGCCGGGGTGCGCCCCGGTCCGCACGGCGCGGGCAACCTCCGCATGACCGACTGGGGACTGCACATCTATTACAACAATGTCAGCCTGACTGAAAAGCGCGCCACCAACGCCGCCGGGCGGCCCTGGTCCGACCCGCTGAATGCCTTTGCCACAGACTACACTTACGGCAAGGGCACGTTGCCGCGCATGGACGACCTGATCGAGCGCAGCGCCCTGATCACCGTGCCGCCTGCGCTGAACGAAGAGCTGTGCGACCGCATTGTGGCGATCTACCGCGACTGCGCGGCGCAGGTCGGGTCGGGCTGATCCTGTCACCCCCTCAAAGGAACGTCATCGCAGCGATGAGCAGCAGCTACGACAGCCATCTCATCTTCGACAACAGCCTGACCGACGGCGGCTATTTCCATTCATCGGCCAGGGCCGTCGCGCCCAGCGAATTGAAATCGGTGCGCGGCAGACTCCCCGTCACGACGCAGCACTGGATCAGCCCGCCGAACGCGCTCGAACTCTCGTGGACCTCGCGGCGCGGCGGCGACTGGTCGGCGGAGATTCGCGTCGAGGAGTGGCGCGGGCGGGAGATGCGCCTGCAAGGCGATCACCTGGGCCTCTGGCTGCGCGCGGAGGCCGAGATCGCCGGGCGCGCCTTGCCCATGATTCAGGTCGTCATGCTGCCGGGCGGCTGGACGCGCCCCCTGCGGATGCATCATCTGGTCGAACGCCTTCCGGCGGGTGAATGGGTATATCTGCGGATTCCTTTCAGCGCGTTCGATCCGTCTACAGGTGAGTTTGATTTCAGCAGGTTGAGTCGCATCGTCTTCACGCAGAGTATCGACGACGGCGAGCCGCACACCCTCTACCTGGACGAGATCAAACTGCGAGATGCACGCCCCAGCCGCCCCGTCCAGCCGCCGACCGGCCTGACCGCGCATGGCGGCGATTCGCACGTCGATCTGGTCTGGGATGCCGTAACCGACCCCGAAGTCGCATACTGCGTCGTTGAGCGTTCGCAAGACGGCGTGAACTTCGCGCCGGTCGGCATTCAAAGCCCGGCGTTCCACCGCTATGCCGATTTCGTCGGCGCGCACGGCGCTTTTACGTACCGCCTGACGGCGGTCAACCGGGACTATCAGGCGTCCGCGCCTTCGCAGACGGTCAGCGCGACGACGCGCCCCTTCGACGATGACGATCTGCTGACGATGGTCCAGGAGGCGCATTTCCGTTACTACTGGGAAGGCGTGCACCCCGACGCCGGACTCGCGCTCGAATCCAATCCCGGCGACGAGCACCTCGTCGCGTTGGGCGCGTCCGGCTTCGGCGTTATGGCCTGGATCGTCGGCGTGGAGCGCGGCTTCATCACGCGGCAGCAGGCGGTCGAGCGGATGGGTCGGGCGCTGGCCTTTCTCGACCGGGCGGATCGCTATCACGGCGTGTGGTCGCACTTTCTGGATGGGCGCACGGGCAAGACGGTCCCCGTGTTCGGCCAGTACGACAACGGCGGCGATCTGGTCGAGACGGCCTTTCTGTGCCAGGGATTGCTGACGGCCCGCCAGTACTTCGACCGCGACACTGAGGACGAACGACACATCCGGGCGACGATCACGCGGCTGTGGGAGGGCGTCGAGTGGGACTGGTATCGTAACCCCGCCGCACCCGACTTCCTGATGTGGCACTGGTCGCCGGATCACGGCTGGCACATCAACCACCCGTTGATCGGCTGGAACGAGACCCTGATCGCCTACTTGCTGGCGATTGCCTCGCCGACGCATCCGGTGCCGCCTGAACTGTATCACACGGGTTGGGCGTCGCCGTCGGCGCTGGCGCAGGAGTACCGCGAGAACTGGGGCAAGACGTGCGCAGGCAACCTGTATACCAACGGCGAGACCTACTACGGCCTGAAACTGGACGTAGGGGTTGGCTCCGGCGGCCCACTGTTCTTCACGCACTATTCGTTCCTGGGCTTCGATCCGCGCGGCAGACGCGACCGCTACTGCAACTATTTTGCCAACAACCGCCAGATCGCGCTGATCAATCACCGTTACTGCACGGCCAACCCCGGTGGCTATGTGGGCTACAGCGCCGACGGCTGGGGGCTGACGGCCAGCGACGATCACACGGGCTACATGGCGCACGAGGCCAATCCGAAGGATGACAACGGCACCCTGACGCCGACGGGCGCGCTGGGCTGTTTTCCCTACACGCCGGACGAATCGCTGCGGGCGCTCAAGCAGTTTTATTACACCTGGGGCGAACGGCTGTGGGGGATATACGGCTTTCGGGACGCGATCAACCCGACGGAGGGGTACGTGTCGCGCATCTTCATGGGCCTGAATCAGGCGCCGATCACGGTGATGATCGAGAATTACCGCACAGGGCTGTTATGGCGGCTGTTCATGCAAAACCCGGAAATCGCCCCTGCGCTGGAGAAAATCGGGTTCATCGCGGATTAGAGGGTGTGCTGAGCACGTCGCCCGCCGGGAACTCAAGTCCCCCGCTACGGAGGTCAAGCCCGCTGAAGCGGGCTGAAGCCCCGCTGCCGGGCTGCCCCGGTCCACTTCAGTGGACCTTTCACCCGTAGCCCGGCATTTCAATGCCGGGCGAACTTGCCCGTTAGGTGAGGGGGTAGCGGCGGAAGACACGCCGCCGCTACCCCTTTGAAGAGGATTCTGACCGGGGGCGCGTTTACTGCCCCGTGACCTGCGCCATATACGCAGGCGTGACGGCGTAATCGCCGCCGCTCTCGACAAACCCCATCGCGGCCAGCGCGTTCTGGATGTGCGGGTTCGCCATGAACAGGTTCCACACGAACCCGTCCTGGCTGTTGGTGAGCATCAGCAGGATGTCGCCCTGGTCGATGCCGATGTGTTCGCGCGAGAACCAGTTCTCGTCCTCGTTGATCGCGCTCACGAAGCCGTATTCGCGCCACGCCTGCACGCCGTATTCCGTCAGGATGGCGCGCATCCCTTCCAGCGCGATGTCTGGGGTGAAGGGCAGGCACGCTGCCGCCGCATAAGGCGCGACCGTGCCGTCGTGGTTGCTGCCCGACGCGCCGTAAGCGCGGTAGCCGAACGGCCCGTCCGACGCGCTGATGCCCCACACGCCGTTTTGATAGGTCTGGTATTGTGCGCTGTTGTCGATGGCGAACTGGCGGTTGCGCTGGCACGCCAGGGCCGTGTTGTTCCAGTAGTTGGCGTAGAAGTCCTCTTTGCCGCGCAGGTCCAGGAACGCCAGCGGATACTGGTAGACGAACAGCGGCTCGTTCATCAGGTAGATGTAGCCGCCGTTCACGTTGACCGGGCGATCCCACAGGTCCCATGCGCCAGCCGGGATCGGGTGCGTGGGCGAGCCAATCGCCAGCACATAGAGGATCAGGCTTTCGTCGAAGTGGTCCCACGCGGCGTTGATGAAGCCGCCGTCGGGCCGCCAGCCCATCTTGAGCAGGTCGCCGCCGCCGAGCATCCAGTCCCATTCGACGTTGGCGTACAGTTGATCGGCCAGGGCCTGGACTTCGGTCCCGGCGAAGTATTGCCCGGCCACCAGCGCGCCGGCTACCAGCAGCGCGGTGTCAATCGAGGAGACTTCGCTGCTCCACGCCCGTTCGCCCGTCTCCATGTTGACGAAGTGATAGAAGAAGCCGTGCTCGCCCTGCACGCCGCCGCCGGTGAAGGTTTGCAGCGTGATCAGCGCGCGCTCGTAGCCCTCGTCGTAGCCGATCCAGCCGCGATCCACCCCAATCGGGATGGCGGCCAGGCCGAAGCCGACCGAGGCGATGCTTGCCACCGAGTCGGGCGTGCTGCGGTCCTTGATCAGGCCGTTGGCCGGGTTGGCCTCGAACCAGAAGAAGTCGAAGGTCTCGCGCGCCACCGATTCGATGAACACGTCGTCGTCCATGCCGAGCAGGATAGCCACTTCCTGGCGATAGGTATCGTCTGCTGAGGTGTCTTCCGGCGCGACGGTGGGAGCCGCCGCTTCAGGCGCGGGCGTCAGAAAGATGCTGCCGAGGTAGAACGGCTCGGTCAGCGGGGTTTTGTTGCCGTTGCCGTCCTGATAGAACGAGGCGATATACAGCATGTACGCGCCGTTCGGGTTGATCTCGCGGATGACCGGATCGAGCGTGGCGACCACACGAATCCAGCCGGAGTCGCCCGTCGGCGTGCCGAACAGGCCGCCCGCCCAGGTCCATTCGCCCGTGATCTCGGCCAGGCCGATGAAGAAGGTGTTCGGGTTGAGGGCGTTTTCTTCCGGCAGGTAGACCTCGATCTGAATCTGCCCGTATTCCAGCCACGCCTGCAAGTTGTTGCCGCTCACCGGGTAGGCCAGCTTGGTCTCCTCGGATGTGCCGGAGGGGATGATTTGCAGGGTGGGGGAGCCGGCAGGGTTGGTCACGTCGGCGCTCTGGGCGAACTCCGTGCCGGTGTTGTCGTCGCCGAACATGCCGGGGTTGTGCGCTTCCCACACCGGCCACACCGTCTCGGTGAGCGCCGGGACGGCAGCCGCGTCCGGGCCGGTCAGGGTGGCGCTGCCCAGGTAGAACGGTTCGGTGAGCGGAATCTTGCCGCCTTGTTCGTTGAAGAAAGAGAAATACAGGTTGTAGTTGTGATCCGCGACTGGAGCGCGCATGGCCGGGTCGAGCGGGTAGACGACCGTGTTCCAACCGGCGCTCGCCGCCGTGTCGCTGAACACGCCCGCGATCCAGGCGAACTCGCCGCCGGTCACGTCCGCCATGCCCAGGAAGAAGCGGTTGGGGTTAAGCGCGTTCTCCTCCGGCAGGTAGACTTGCAGTTCGAGGCGCGTGTAGTTCGCCCAATCCGCCAGGTCCGCACCCAGCAGCGGCACGGCGAGCTTGGTTTCTTCGGCGCTGCCGCCGGGCGTGACCATCATCACCGGGATGCCGTCCACATCCGCCAGCGCCACGCGCGAGCCGGTGTTGTCATCGCCGATAGCGGTGATGTCTTTGTTCTCCCAGGCGGTCCACACAAGCGTTTCGGGCAATGTGCCGACGGTAGCCTCTTCCGCTGCGGGGGCGGCGGCCTCGATGGGGTTTTCGCCACTCAGGTAAGCGTTGCCCAGGTAGAACGGCGCGGTGAGCGGAGTCTTGACCCCGGCGTCGTCGGCGTTGAAGAACGACAGAAAGAGGGTGTAAGCGTGATCGGCGATCACCGGGCGCATGGCCGGGTCAAGGACGTAAACGACGCGGTTCCAGCCGGGCTGGACGGCTGTCTCGCTGAAAACGCCGCCGACCCAGGCAAACTCGCCGCCCGTTAGGTCCGCCATGCCCAGGAAAAAGCGGTTGGGGTTGACCGCGTTGGCGGCGGGCAGGTACACGTCCAGTTCAATCTGCCCGTAGGTGAGGAAATCGGCCAGGGCCGCGCCCGATAGCGGAATCGCCAGCTTCGTCTCCTCAGACGTTCCCCCCGGCGTGACGGCGATGGCGGGCGTCCCATCGATCTCGCTCATGGCGACGGTCGAGCCGGTGTTGTCGTCCCCAACCGTCGCCAGATCGAGCGATCCCCATGTTGCCCAGGGGACGCCGTCCCCCTGCGCGCCGACCGGGATCAGCGCAATGGCGAGTATCAACCCCGTAAGCACAACAAGCAGCAGAGATAGTTTCAGACGTGTGTTTTGCATGACTATTCCCCTTATTTTGCAGGCTGACCTGTTGATCCCAGTATATGCAGAAATTGTCTCCTTGTCAAAGCGCTTTCGCAACAAATCGGCAGAGATGGCCGCATTCTCTGCCGTAAAGCGGCGAAAATCCGGCATTGCGGGGGCATTTCTCTTGCGTTGCGTTGCGGGTTGTGTTATGCTGAGTGAAAGCGTTTTGACAAAAGTAGCACCGGATACGCATGGGATCGACGATTTTCGATGTTGCCAAACGCGCGGGGGTGTCGATTGGAACCGTGTCGCGTGTCCTGAATAACCGCGACCGCGTGAGCCAGGAGACGCGCGAGCGAGTCTTGCAGGCGATCCGTGAACTGGACTATCACCCCAACAGCCTGGCGCAGCGTCTTGCCAGCCAGCAAACCGACACCATCGGGCTGGTGATGCCGTCGGTCAACGACCCGTTTTTCTACGAGATCGTGCGCGGGGTCGAGGAAGTGGTCACGGCGGCAGGGTTCGGCCTGATGATCGTCTGCCAGCCGCGCCAGACCTCAGAGAGCCACTACGGCAGGATGTTCCAGCAGCGCACGGTCGATGCGATGATCCTGGTGGCGATTGACGTGTACCCGGACGAGATTCGCACCTTCATCAATAACGGTGTGCTGGTCGCGTTTATTCAGCAACATCCTCGCAAAAACGTTCCGGCGGTCACGGCAGATAACTACGGCGGTATGGTGGAACTGACCGAGCATTTGATCGGGCACGGCTACCGGCGCTTTGCCTACATCACCGGGACCGATCACACGCCGGATAACCGCGAGCGGTTGAGCGCCATCCGCAACACCTTGTCGGCGCATGGTCTGTCGCTGCCCCCAGAGGCGATTGCCGAGGGCAATTATCTGCGCGGCAGCGGCTATCCTGCCATGCTGCGCCTGCTCGATCTGCCGGAGCGCCCCGAGGTGGTCATCGCCGGCAACGATCAGATGGCGGCAGATGCGATTCTGGCGGCGCAGGAGCGCGGCCTGACCATCCCCGACGATCTGGCCGTCGTCGGCTTCGACGACGTGCCGCTTGCCAGTTACATCCAGCCGACGCTGACGACCGTCCATCAGCCGGTCCATGAGATGGGGGTCCATGCGGCGCGCCTGGTGCTCGATCTGCTGCGCGCGCACGCAGAAGGCAAAGATATGGTCGCACCGAGGGTAATCCTGCCGACGAAGCTGGTCATCCGGCGTTCGTGTGGCTGTGATCAACAATAGCGTTTCTAGATAAAGGAGCATCACCATGCGTCGTCTGTTTCTGCTCGGCCTGTTGATTATTTTGGCGGTGGGCGTCACCGTCAGCGCCCAGGAGACCCCAATGGCGGACTCGATCCGGGTGTCGATTGTGGCCGGCGCCATGCAAGATACGATGTCCGACATCGTCGCGCGCTATGTCGCCGCCAACCCCGGCGTCGATGTGACGCTCGAACTGGAACCGGAGGGCGGGGTGTTCCAGGCCCTTATCGCGGCGGGCAACCAGCCCGATCTGATCATCACCTCGTTCGGCCCGCAGCTCGGCACGCTGGCGGCGCAGGATGCCGTCGTCGCGCTCGACGAGCTGCCCGGCGCAGAAGAATTGTTCGCCCGCCTCACGCCGCGCGCGGTGCAAGACCTGTATGGACATAACTACTACGTCCCCGTCGGCGCAGATGTCACACTGATGATCTACAACCGTGCCTTGTTTGAAGAGGCCGGCCTCGACCCCGACGATCCACCGACCACGTGGGACGAATTCCTGGCCGCCGCCGAGGCGATTGACAACCTGCCGGATCGAGAAGACGGCTCGGAAGTCTACGGCACGGTCTTTTGGAACGAGGCGTTGCAGTGGGGCGGCTGGTACTGGAACATGCTCCAGCCGATTTACCTCAACGCCAACCAGGGCGAATGCCAGTTGATGAACGCGCTCGGCACCGACGTGATCATCGACCGCGAAGAGTGCAACCTGGATGGGTTCTTCGAGTTTGTGCACGCGGCGCAGCAGTTCGCCCCGCCAACGATGGAGACCTCGTTCTTCAGCCGCAACGTGGGCATGTGGCTGCAATACGGCTATTCGTGGGAGCCGAACCGCGCCAACGCCACCGGCGGGCCGATGGTCATCGGCGAGGACGTGAGCGTGGCGCCGGTGCCGGTGCCGGAGGAGGGCGATACCAGCTTCACGACCTTCGGCGGGCGCGCCGCGCTGATCATGAAGACCACGCCGGAGCGGGAAGCGCGCGCCTGGCACTTCTTGCAGTTCCTGATGGAAGACGAGAACAACTATCAGTTCATCACCGAACTGGGCTACCTGCCGGTCCTGCTGTCGCTGCAAGACGATGAATTCTTCCAGGACCCGACGCGGCTGCCGTTCGTTGAGCTGCTGGAAAACGGCTACGTGCCGGAGCAGTTCGCCAACGCCGACCGGGCTGCCGTCGCGCTACAAGGCGTGTATCAGGAAGTCGTGGTCGAAGGCAGCATCCCGCTCGAAGACGCCGTCGAAGCCGCTGCCGAGGCCGCCCGCGCCGCCGTGCGCAGCAGCTAAGCGGTTTGCCTGTTCCCCCGTTCCCCTCGCAGATTCCCCTTCCCCCCTTTGTGGGGGAAGGGGTAGGGGATGGGGGGATCGCGCCCTGCCGTCTTTCCCGACCACCTGTTTCCGAGGATGCGCCTGTGGCTTCACATATAGCCGTCGAACCCCGACTCTCATCGCCGGTCCGGGGGATGCGCCCCTGGCAGCGGATGCGCCGTAACTGGTGGGGCTATCTGTTCGTCTCCCCCTGGGTCATCCTGTACCTGATTTTCGGCGTTTACCCGCTGGTACTGTCCTTCTTCCTGACCTTTTTCAACTATTCGTTCGTCAACCCGGAGAACCAGACGTTCGTCGGCATCGGCAACTGGATTCGCGGCATCTCCGATCCCCTGTTCTGGAAAAGTATCGGCAACATCGTCCTCAACCAGGCGCTGTTCATCAGCCTGAAGAACGGGATCGGCCTGATCATCGCGTCGCTGCTGTTCCGGGTGCGGTTTGGCGGGCGGTTCTTTCGCACGATCTACTTTCTGCCGGTCATCACCTCCACCGTCGTGCTGATGACCATCGGCGACAACCTGTTTAGCCCCGGCGGCCCGCTCCAGCGGTTGCTCATCGATGCCGGGATCATGCAGACGCCGCTGTTCTGGAAGTCCGAAGAGACGCTGCCGATGTTGATCATCGCGCTGATCAACACCTGGAAATGGTTCGGCATCAGCATGGTGATCCTGCTGGCCGGGATGTACGGCGTCGATCAACGCCTGTTCGAGGCGGCGGCGGTCGATGGTGCAAGCGGCTGGCAGATGTTCCGTTATATTACGCTGCCGTTGCTGCGCCCGCAGTTGTTCTTTTTGCTGGTTGTAGACGTGATCAATGGCTTGCAAATGTTCGGCGAGGTCTTCAGCATCGGCTTCAGCGTCTACGGCGGGTCGAACAACCAGGCGCTTACGCCGGTGCTGTACCTCTACGCGACCGCGTTCGACCGCTCCAACATCGGCTACGCCTCAACGTTGGGGCTGCTGCTGGCCTATATCATCGCGGCGCTGACGATCATGCAGTTCCGTCTCGTGCCGTCGGACCAGGCTTGAGGGACCAGGCCATGCCAACGCTCAACCGGAAAGTCACCCTGTCGCTCGTCCTGACCTACGCGGTGTTGATCCTCGGTGCGTTTTTCGTGGTGTACCCGTTCCTGTACATGGTGATGAACTCGTTCAAGCCGGGGAGCGAGATGCTCAACTATCCGCGCGACCTGTTCCCGCGCGAATGGACGTTTTCGGGCTACACGGGCGTATTCGCCGAACTCAATGTGCTGCGCCTGTTCCGTAACTCGGCCTTTCTGGCGCTGTCCATCACCCTCCTCAACACGCTCCTGAGCGCGCTGGCGGGGTATGCTTTTGCCAAGATTCCGTTTCCGGGGCGCGACCGCATCTTCGGCCTGATGCTGACGACGATGATGATCCCCGGCGTGCTGTTCCTGATCCCGTCCTATGTGATGCTCTATAATCTGGGCTGGGTCGGGCGCTTCGAGGCGCTGATCGTGCCGTCTGCCGTGTCGGTGTTCAATATCTTCCTGCTGCGCCAGTTTATGAGCGGCATTCCCGACGAATTGATCGAGGCAGCGCGCATCGACGGGGCCAGCGAACTGACGATCTTCAGCCGCCTGATCCTGCCGCTGGCGCGCCCCGCGCTGGCAACCGTCGCCATCCTGACCTTTATGGGCAGTTGGAACGACTTCTTCGGCCCGTTGCTCTATCTGAATCAGCCGGAGAACTGGACGCTGCAACTCGGCCTATTGCAATTCCGGGGGACCGTCCCCGGCGTGAACTCGCAGCAAATCTGGGCGCTGACCACGCTCATCACCCTGCCGATTGTGGTGGTCTATTTCTTCATGCAGGAACAGTTCGTTAAGGCGTTCGCCAACGTGTCGCTGAGTAAATGACTATGTCTGTCGAAATGGATGCCCTTCCACAACCCGCCGCGCCAGAAGCTGTGGCCGCCCCCGGCTGGACCCCCCGCCGCACGCTGGTGATCCTCGGTGCGGTGGTCGTGTTGTACGTCAGTACCTATGCCCTGGCGTGGTTCAGCGCCTACCGCCTCTCGCTGACCTACCTGGGCGATGCCAACGCCAGCTTCGAGGCGGGCAACTACCTCGATGCGTTGGTCGGGCACAAGGATTTTGACCGTGCCACCGGCAGGTACATCTCCTACGGTGGCTACATGCAGATCGAGCGCATCTGGGCTGATCCCTACGCCCAACCGGTGCCGCCAGAGGTCGTGCAGGCGCGCGCCCGCATCGACGAGATCGTCTACGGCCTGCTCACGCGCGAAGATGCCGAACGGTTCGTGCGGGAGAACGCCGGGCGCAATAACCCGTACCTGGGGATGATTTACCTGCGCCTGGGCGAACTCTACGAGGCGGCGGGTGAAACGCGCGACGCCGAAGACATTTACGCCTCGTTTGCGGACCTGTTTCCCGACGAGGTCGCCCTGATCGCGCGGGCGCAGGCACATCTGGCGCGTTTGCAGGCAGCGGGCAATTGAGCGGCTACAGGATGGCTTCCGATGACAACATACGCTTCTCTCGATAACCGTTACGGCCATTTCGACCCGGACAGCAGGGCGTTCGTGATCACCGATCCGCGCACCCCCATGCCCTGGATCAACGTGCTCTCGAACGGCGATTACGGGCTGGTGATCTCGCAGGCGGGCAGCGGCTATAGCTGGCGCACCCACGCCACCCTCAACCGCATCACCCGCTGGGAGCAGGACTTGATCCGCGACGACTGGGGCAAATATATCTACCTCCGCGACATGGACACGGGCGAGTTCTGGTCGCCGACGTTGCAACCCTGCGGAGCGGGCAATAGCGACGATGAGATTGTGCACGGCTTCGGTTGCACCACGATCCGGGCGCGGCACGGTTCGCTCCACACCGGGCTGACCTACACCGTGCCGTTGGATACGCCGTGCGAATTGTGGCTGCTGGACCTCAACAACGCGGGCGACAGGCCGCGCCGCCTGCAAGTCTTCACCTATTTCGAGTGGCTGCTCGGCGTTGCCCCCGACTCGCACCGCGAGTTCCACCGCACGTTCATCGAGACGGATTACGACGCGGAACACGGCGCGCTTCTGGCGACCAAAGTGATGTGGGACCTGCCCGTCGAGGGCAAGACCCACTGGAACCGCGACTGGCCCTATGTGGCCTTTCACAGCGCGTCGATCATCCCTGCCGGGTTTGACACCGACAAACGCGACTTCATCGGGCGGCATGGCAGCGTCGCCAACCCGCAGGCCGTGCGTGCGGGGACATCGGCAGGGCGGGTCGGGCGCTGGGGTGACCCCATCGGCAGCCTGCGCCTGGAGCTTACCCTTCAGCCGGGCGAGCGCCAGAGCGTGATCTTCACCCTGGGTGCGGCAGATAGCCGTGCAGCCGCACTCGATGCCGTGACGCGCTTCAAGTCAGCGTCCCAGGCTGCCGACGCGCTCGAAGATGTGCGCCGCTATTGGGATGCGCTGTTGGGGCGGTTGTCGATCCAGACGCCGGACGCGGCGGTCAACCTGATGGGGGGCTACTGGCTGCCCTATCAGGCGATCAGCGGGCGGCTGTATGGGCGCTCGGCCTACTACCAAACGGGCGGCGCGTATGGCTTCCGGGATCAACTGCAAGACAGCCTGACGTGGTTGTTGCTCGGCCTGCCCGAAAAGACACTCGACCAGATCAGGCTGCACGCCGCGCACCAGTACCGGGACGGGATCGCGCTGCACTGGTGGCAGCCGATTGCCGAGACCGGCCAGCGGTCCGAATACAGCGACGATTTGCTGTGGCTGCCTTTCGTGCTGCTGCGTTATCTGTGGGAGACGGGCGATTTTGCCGCTCTGGACATCGACGTGCCGTTCTACGACGGCGGAGCGGCCTCGCTGCGCGAGCACTGCCTGCGCGCCTTCGATGTAGCGCTGAACCGCTTTAGCGCGCGTGGGCTGCCGCTGATTCTCAAGGCCGACTGGAACGACGGGCTGAACGCGGTGGGCGTCGAAGGGCGCGGCGAGTCGGCCTGGATGGCGCACTTTTTGCATGGCCTGTTGTGCGATTGGGCGGCGCTCCCCTCAACCGATGCGGAGACGGCGGCGCGCTTCCGCGCCGGGGCCGAAGCGATCCGCGCGGCGGTCAATCGCCATGCCTGGGACGGCGCATGGTACTGGCGCGCCTCGACCGACGCCGGGCGTCTGCTCGGATCGCACACCAGCCCGGAGGGCAGCATCTTTCTCAACGCCAATATCTGGGCGGTGATCGGCGGCACGGCAGACGACGAGCGCGCTCACCAGACGATGCGGGCCGTGCGGGAACGCCTGTATACCGACTACGGCGCGCTGCTGTTTGCGCCTGCCTACACCAGACCCGATCCGGAGATCGGCTACCTGTCGCGCTATGCGCCGGGCATCCGCGAGAACGGCGGCGTGTATTGCCACGCGGCCTGTTGGGCGGTGCTGGCCGAACGCCGGGTCAACGGCGTGGATGCGGCCTGTGAATTGTGGCGGCGCTTTTGCCCGCCCGTGCGCGCCGCCCAGGATGCCGACCGCTGGGCGGGCGAGCCTTATGTGATGCCGGGCAACATCGCCGGGCCGCTGGCGGAGACTCCCGGCCAGGCGGGCTGGACATGGTATACCGGGTCGGCGGGTTGGGCGTTGCGCGCGTTGATCGAAGGCGTGTTCGGAATCGTCGCCACGCTGGAAGGGCTGCGTGTGGAGGCGGCACTGCCCGCCGGCTGGGACGAGTGCACGGTTCGGCGGATTTACCGGGGCGCGACCTATACCGTTCACCTGCGGCGTGGCGAGTCGCGCGGCTGCACCGTCGATGGGCAGGCGTGGGACGGCCCCGTGCTGCCGGTGGCGCCTCCCGGCGCCGATGTGCATGTGGAGGTGGTTGTGTAGCGCCGACAGCCCTTTCGATGAAGCAGCCCGCCGTCAGTGGGTGTTGATGTGCACACGGGAATATTCTTTCCGGTAAGCGGCAGGCGAGATGTGCATGTAACGTCGAAAGACGCGCCGGAAATAGTCGGGATCGGCAAAGCCGCATTTCTGGGCGATCTGCTCAATGGTCAGATTGCTATCCAGCAGGTAATCGCACGCCACGCTGACCCGGCGGCGGTTGATGGCCTCGGTCAGGCTGTGGCCGTACACCTTATGATAGACCCGGCCCAGGTAATCGGCGTTGTAACCCAGGGCCGCCGCCACTTTGCCGGTGGAGATCGGGCGGTCGTAGTTGAGGCGAATGTCGTGGCTGCTGTTCCTGATCTTGATGTTTCTCTCGTTTCTGGTCTTCAAGTTTGTCGGCCCGCGCGTTTACTACGAGCAGCCAGGCGAATAAGAGTGGTTTTTCCTCGTCCTTCTGCGCCTATGGCTTTGCGCGCATTCAGTTCTGGATGACCGGGCTGAAAGGCTAAGCCGACCCAGTTCAGCCGGAGGCGTGTGCGCCCCGGACCGACAATACCAGCGCAGCGTCTGGCAGATATTGACCGTCCACCGGGCGCACGGCCAGCCGGGTGAGGTCGCTCAGCGCGTACAGGCCGAGCGCGATCCGGGCGTCGTCAGGCAGGATGGGGGCGTCCAGCGCCACGCATTGCACCACCACTTCGCCGCGCGCCCAGGCGCCGGTGGGATAGTCGCCTCCGGCAGGGCCGTCGGCCTGGGCCAGGGGTGTTCCGGCGGCGTCGGACACGTGAACGAACAGCGAGTAATCGGTGGAGGTCAGGCGCTCGGCACGCCACTGCAAGCAGACCTCCAGCCCGGTGTCCGTGCGGGTGATCTGCGGCTCGGCCAGCGTGAACAGATCGCCCTCGTCGTCGGCGAAGCAGTATGCTGCGTCGATGTCGGCTGGGGGCGCGTTGATGGCGATGCGTCCGATCAACGGCGTGACGGGTGTCCCGTCGGCGGCGGTTGCAGCCAGGGCGCGCTCCGCCTCCCAGTCGTACAGCCCTGCAATCAGCGGATAAACGCGGCCAGGCGTGGCATCCTCCGGCACGGCGATCACCCAATGCTCGGCCCAGGTCTCGCCGGGATGCCAGTCGGTGGCAAGCAGGTTGCCGGTGGCCGGGTAGCTGTTGCGGCGCATGAGGTCCGAATCCACGCTGTGGACGTATGCCAGCAGATCGCGGTCGGCAGGGCGAAGCGCAGTCCAGGTGAGCGTGAGCGTGAGGCGGTCGCCGGGTCGGGCGCGCAGCGTGCCCGGATCGCTGCCGGTCAGGGTGGCGTAGCCCTCGAACGTGTAGGCCGGGCGGTTCGACGCGCCGTCAGACGCCGGGGCCGGGCGGTAGGCCGGCAGATAGTAACCGAACAGGCAGATGCAGGCGACGGCGACCAGGCCGCCAGTCAGGGTCAATGCGACCGGCCAGCGTAGCCGCGCCAGGCGGCCCGGCGTGAGCGCGTCCAATCCCCAGGCAAGGATGGCCGCCCACGCGGCTATCCCCGGCAGCAGATAGCGCCCTTGATTGCCCGACCAGGCGGAGCTGGCCACGTACACCAGGACCACCACCCAGATGCCCGCAAAGGCGGCGACGATTCCCCCCTGCCACGCGGCGGGCCGCGTCCTGGTTCGGGCATGGCGCACGACCAGCGCCCCCAGGCGGATCGCCGCACCGCCCAGGGCGATGATCAGAAACAGGTCGAAGAGTGTGTACAGCGCCCTGTCCACCGGCACCGCTCCCTGCCCAAAACGCGCCCACAGGCTGGCATAGGCGTAAGGCAGACGCCCCAGACCTATATCGAGCGCCAGCGCGCCGGGCCGGATGGCCTCCGACGCCCAGGTGCGCAGCATGGTTTGCATCCCGGTGGGATCGCCGTATTCGATCCCGTTGCGCGCGTACCACCAGCCCGCTACCAGGACGATCAGCGCCGCCATCAGCGGGAGATGACGCCAGGTACGGCGATCCGGCAGGACGGCCAGCGCCGTCGGCAAAGCGATGAAGACGGCGTTCACTTTGGTCAACAACAGCGCACCCAGGCCCAATCCCAGCAGGGCCATGCTGCGCCGGGTAGGGCCGTCGCGGCGCTGCCGGAGCGCCAGCCACAGCACCAGCGACGCCAGCAGGTTGAGCAGCACATCATTGGTGATCATCCCGCCCAGGAACAGCATCTGTGGCCAGAAGGCGACCAGGGCCAGCGCAAGAATGCGGCGGTCCGGGCGGGCAGGCCACAGCACCCGGAAGATAGCAGCACTGACCAGCACCGTCAGGGTGCTCAGCGCGACCGACAGCAGGCGCAGAACGTGAACGGCCCGCGCCGTTGCGCTGCCGCTATAGGGGAACTGTTCGGCGCGCGCGTGCAGATACAGGGCTTTGTTGTCGTTGCCCGGCTGATCGATCAGGCCGGGGTAAAAGGGGTTGCGCCGGGTTTCAATCCGGTCGAAGTCGTCATCGTCGAAAGGAGTAAGTAACGGAGCGGCCAGCAGGTAATACAGGGGGGCCTGATGCAATTCACCGCGCGGTTGCCCATCGAGCGGGGGCAGGGCGCGGTCACGCACCAGCAGGCGGATATAGCGGTAATGTTCGATCTCGTCCGGGCCTTCAAAGATCGGCCCCAGGCTGAAGATCAAAGCCAGCAGCAGATGGGTCAGCACCAGTATGGCGGTCAGGATGCGTTCAAAACGGCTCATCGAGTGACGGCGGTTTTCTATAGAGTACGCTAGCCGGCGCTCAGGCACGGACATGCTGCCAGTGTAGCGCGGAATTTCGCGCCGGGTGGTGATGTTGTTTTTGCACAATACGTTATGATGTACACCTTGTCCAAACGAAATAGGTAGTCTGCGCCTTGTCTGGGAATCGGCGCGCTGCTACAATCCCCCCTCAACATTATCCCCGGATGCGCCCAGGTTGTTTCCGGGGCGATTTCTCTCACAATGTGATGTTATACTTGCGCTTTCCGGGCAGCGCGTTTTCGCAGGTCGGGCTGTCTGGATTTCGGGCCGCCCTGTTTTAGTACCTGCGACTCGCGCTCCGCCTTCTGTCGGGATCAGATTTAGGAAGGTAGTCTGTCTATGAGCATCAGCCAACTCGCCAGCTCAATCGTTGAATCGCCGACCATGCGGCTGAATCAGGAAGCTCAATTGCTTCGGGAGAAGGGGGAGCCGGTGATCCATCTGGGCATCGGCGAACCTAAGAATAAGACCCCCATTGCTGCGCTTCTGGGGTCTGCCGCCAAGTTACGCGCCGGGGACGTGAAATACCTGCCGACTGACGGCACTCCTTCGCTCAAGAAGGCTATCATCCGCTACACTGAGGAAAATTACGGGCGGATCGTGGCGCCGGAGAACGTGATCGTCTCCACCGGGGCCAAGCAGTCGATCTTCAATGTTTTTTACACCCTGCTCAATCCCCAGGACGAAGTGATCCTGCTTGCGCCGTACTGGGTGAGTTACCCGGAAATGATCAAGATGTGCATGGGCCGCCCGGTGATCGTCAGGCCGCCGGACGATACTTTCCAGCCACGTCTGCAAGACATTGAAGAAGCGGTCAGTTCGTATACGAAGGCCATTGTCGTCAACAGCCCCAACAACCCCTCCGGCGTGGTGTTCTCCGAGCAGTTTATCGCCGAGATTGTGGAGTTCTGCGAGAAGCGGAACATCTACCTGATCATGGACGACATTTACCACAAGCTGGTCTTCGACGGCCAGCGCGCGCCCTCGGCCTATGCCTATACCGATAAGGACATCGAGCATACCCACGTGATCGTGGTGAACGGTGTGTCCAAGCTCTACGGCATGACCGGCTTCCGCATCGGCTGGGTGATCGCCGGGCGCAAGCTGGTAGAGATCATGACCACCATCCAGGGGCAGATGACCTCCTGTCCGTCGGCCATTTCCCAGGCGGCAGCCGAAGGCGCGCTGACGGGCGTACAGAATGTGGTGGAGAACCTGCGCCTGACCATCCAGAACAACCGCGATGTGGCGATGCGGGAGTTGCAGTCCTTCACCGGGGTGCGGGTGACCAAGCCCGGCGGGACGTTCTACTGCCTGCCGGATTTCCGCGCCTACAACGGCAACTCGTTTGAACTGGCGCAGTTCTTGCTCAAGAAGGCCCTGGTCGTCACCGTGCCGGGCAAGGACTTCGGAATGGAAGGGTTCCTGCGGCTGAGCTACGCCGGGGCCGCCAAAGATGTGATTGAAGGTATCAAGCGTATGAAGTGGGCGCTTGACCCGAACTCGCCGAGCGAAATCTTCATTGGAGACCGCAAGCTGGTCAGAGACTGGATGTAAGCCATGATCAACTTACTGGACATCAAAACACCTGCGCAGGATCAGGCCCAGGCGCTCAAGAGCGACTATGGACTGGTCAATCTCGGCCTCGCCAACATGCACACGGTCTACTGGAATCTCCCGGCAGAAGCGCTGTACGAAGAGGCGATCTTCCGCCGCGAGGGCAAGATCAGCCGCCTGGGACCGCTGGTGGTCAACACCGGCAAGCACACCGGGCGCTCGGCCCAGGATAAGTTCATCGTGCGCGAAGCCACCAGCGAGCACCACATCTGGTGGGGCGAGCACAACCGCCCGCTGGCGCCGGATAACTTCAATGCGCTGTTCAGCCGGATGCAGGGCTTTTTGCAGGGGCGCGACTTGTTCGTGCAAGACTGCTACGTGGGGGCCGACCCGGAGTACCGCCTGCCGATTCGTATCGTCACCGAACTGGCCTGGCACAGCCTGTTTGCCCGCAACATGTTCATCCCGCCCAAACGCGAGGAATACAAGCAGTTTGTGCCCGAATTTACCGTGATGGCGCTGCCCTCCTTCAACGCTTTGGAAGCCATCGACGGCACGCGCACGCCGACCTTCATCGTGCTCGACTTCTCCGCGCGCTTGTGCATCATCGGCGGCACGGCTTACGCGGGCGAGATCAAGAAGTCGGTGTTCACACTGATGAACTACCTGATGCCGCTCGAAGGCGTGATGTCGATGCACTGTTCGGCCAACGTCGGCGCGGCGGGCGACGTGGCGCTGTTCTTCGGGCTGTCCGGCACGGGCAAGACGACGCTCTCTGCTGACCCCAAGCGTGGCCTGATCGGCGACGACGAGCACGCCTGGAGCGACCAGGGCATCTTCAACTACGAGAACGGCTGCTACGCCAAAGTGATCCGGCTCTCCCCGACGGCGGAGCCGCAGATTTATGCCACCACGCAGCGTTTCGGCACGGTGTTGGAGAATGTGGTCTTCGATAACCTGACGCGCGAGGTCGATCTGGACGATGAGACGATTACCGAAAACACGCGCGCTTCTTACCCGTTGGACTATATCGACAACGCCATCCCGGCCAAAATGGCCGGGCATCCCAAGAACATTGTCTTCTTGACCTGCGACGCGCAGGGCGTGATGCCGCCTATCGCCCGCCTGACGACCGACCAGGCCCTTTACCACTTCATCTCCGGCTACACCTCCAAACTGGCCGGCACAGAAGCCGGGCTGGGTGCCGAGCCGGAGATCACCTTCAGCACGTGTTTTGGCGCGCCGTTCATGGTGCACCAGCCGTCCTACTACGCCGATCTGCTGCGGCGCAAGATCGAACGCTACGGTGTGACCTGCTGGCTGATCAACACCGGCTGGGTGGGCGGCGCTTACGGCGTGGGCAAACGCATCAGCATCCGCCACACGCGCGCCCTGCTCAACGCCGCGCTGGACGGCAAGCTGGACGACGTGGAATACTACACCGACCCGGTTTTCGGCTTCGCTGTGCCCAAGCGCTGCCCCGATGTGCCGGAGGAGGTGCTTTATCCTGCCGAGGCGTGGCCGAACAAAGAGGAATACTGGGATAAGTACCGCCAGTTGGCCGCTCGCTTTATCGACAACGCCCGCAAGTTCGACATGGCTCCCGAAGTCCTGGCTGCCGGGCCGCAGGTGCAGCCGGTAGCGGTATAAATTTCCCCTGCTGTTGTCGGAGAATCTGTCGGGGCGCGCCGAAAGGTGCGCCTCGCTGTCGTTTATTGGGGACGTGCCCCGCCGGGCGGGGCGGTGGAGTTACGCACAACCAGGGAGACCTCCAGCACGCGGCGCACGGGCGGGCCGTCTTCGCCCCAGATGCGGCGCAGCAGCAGCTCCGCCGCCTGACGGCCCATCTCGTACTTGGGCTGGGCGACGGTGGTCAGGGCGGGCAGCACAAAGCGCGCCAGGCGCACATCGTCGAAGCCGACGACGGAGAGCTGCGCCGGCACGGCCAGGCCCGCCTCGGCGGCGTAGTGCATGAAGCCGATAGCCATCAGGTCGTTGAAGCTGAGCACGGCGGTGGGGGGGTCGGGCAGGCCGAGCAAGATCGGCGCGGCGGTGAAGCCGGTCTCGAAGCGGGCGTTGCTGCCGTTGTGGATCAGGGCCGGGTCGGGCGTGATGCCGCGCTCGGTCAGAGCGTCCCGGTAGCCCGCCAGCCGTTGCAGGATAACTTCGCGGAGGGTCGGACTGGTCAGACAGGCGATACGGCGGTGTCCCAGGTCGAGCAGGTAGCGTGTGGCCTGGTAGGCCCCGCCGTAACTGTCCGCCAGGATCACGTCCGTCGCCACGTCGGGCAGTTCGCGGTCTACCTGGATCACCGGAATGCTGTGTTCGATCAGGCGGCGTGCCGTGTCGATGGCCTGCCTGGCGCTGATAAGGATCACCCCTCCCACCTGCTGGCTGATCAGCGACTGACAATAGCGATATTCCTTTTCAGGGTTTTCGTCGGAGTTGCACAGGAAGACGCGATAGCCTTCCTGGAAGCACACGTCCTCGACGCCGCGCGCGATCTCGGCGAAGAAGGGGTTGCTGTTGTCCGGCACGATCAGGCCGATGCTGGTGGTTTCGCTGCGCCGCAGGTTGCGGGCGATTTCCTCGAACGTAGCCATAGAAATGCCCCTGCTGAAGATGGCGACCGGCGGGTGTAATCGTTTACACAGCGTGGCGTGTGTTGTATAATATCCACAAGTAGACGGATGTGCGTTGGAAGTCGCCACCGTTTTTATGTCCCTTTGGAAATAGTATAAACGATATTGGTTATCTGTGCAGCCGATTTGCGTTGGAGAGCTGCTTTTCTAAGAGAGAGGAGGAGACACGCATGGACTATCAGGCCGATTACCAGCGTCTGGCCAACCGTCTGGCCGGGCAGGGCATCGACGTGGAGCAGGTCAAGGCCCGGCTCAAGGCCCAACGTATCGAGACGCCTTCGTGGGGCTACAGCGAAGGCGGCACGCGCTTCCATGTCTTCCACTGGCCCGGCGCAGCGCGTAACCTGTGGGAGCGCCTGGAAGACGCCGCCTATGTTCACCGTCTCAGCGGTATTGCGCCCAGCGTTGCCATCCACATCCCCTGGGATAAAGTAACCGACGACTGGACCGCCGTGACGCAATTCGCCAGGGAGCACGGCGTGGAGATCGGGGCGGTGAACCCCAACCTGTTCCAGGACGAGCAATACAAACTGGGCAGCATCACCCATCCTTCCGCCGCCGTGCGTGAGGAAGCCATCGCGCACATGGTCGAGTGCTGCGAGATCATGCGCAAGACGGGCAGTCGTTTGTTGAGCCTGTGGTTCGCCGACGGCACCAATTACGCCGGGCAGGATAGCTTCCGCGAGCGCAAGCACCGCCTGGAGGCCGCTCTCCAGGAGACGTACCGCCATCTACCGCCGAATGGGATCATGCTGTTGGAATACAAGTTCTTTGAACCGGCCTTTTACCACACCGATCTGCCGGACTGGGGCACATCTTACGCCACCTGCCTCAAGCTCGGCGAGCGGGCGCAGGTGCTGGTCGATACCGGCCATCATGCGCAGGGCACCAACATCGCCCACATCGTCGCCATTTTGCTGGACGAAGGGCGGCTGGGCGGCTTCCACTTCAACGCCCGCAAGTACGCCGACGACGACCTGATCGTCGGATCGGTGAACCCGTTCGAGCTGTTCGAGATTTTCGTGGAGCTGGTCTCGGCGGGCGATCAGGCCAAAGATGTGGCCTACATGATCGACCAGAACTTCAACATCGAGTCCAAGATCGAGGGGATGCTGGTCAGCGTGATTAACTGCCAGGTGGCGCTGGCGAAGGCGCTGATCGTGGACTACCCCCGCCTGCGGCAGTGCCAGCTTGAGGGCGATGTGTTGGGGGCGCATCGCACGCTGGTGGACGCCTACGAGACGGATGTGCGCCCGCTGCTGGCCCAGGTGCGCGTGGAGATGGGCCGTCCATCCGACCCGCTCGCCGCCCTGCGCGCCGATGATTATCAGCAGCGCATCGCCCAGGCCAGAGGCTAATCGCCCACGTCTGCTCCCACAAGGAGCGGGCAGTCACATATTCTCTTGCAGCCTGTCTCTGAACATCACGTTCAAGGAAAGGAGCGTCGTGGTATGCCGAAATATGGAGCACATGCATTCGTCTGGATCGGGGAATGGACCACCGAGTCCGGCAACCAAGCCATTCGCCAGGCCGGCGAGGCCGGGTTCGACTTCATTGAAATTCCGCTGCTCAAGCCGGAGACGTTCGACGCAGCGGCCCATCGGCGCGCGCTGGCCGACGCAGGTATCGAGGGGGTAGCTTCGCTGGTGTTGCCCGACGACGCCCATATGCCGGCCCAGCCGCAGCGGGCCAAAGCCTTTTTGATCAGCGCACTGGACAAAACGGCAGAGATGGGCGGCAAGTTCCTGGGCGGCTGCATCGCCTACGCGCTCGGCACCCTCACCGGCAAGCCGCCCTCGGCTGCCGAACGCCAGACGGTGGTCGATGTGTTGGGCGAGGTGGCAGCGGAGGCGAAGCAGCGCGGTATCACCCTGGCGTTGGAAGCCTGCAACCGCTACGAAACCTACCTCTATAACTCGCTGGCCGACGCCCGTGCCACGATCAAGGCCGTCGGCGCGGATAACCTGCTGCTGCACGCCGACACGTATCACATGAACATCGAGGAAGAGGGCTTCTACAAGCCGCTGGTAGAGGCCGGCGATGTGTTGGGCTACATCCACATGAGCGAGAGCCATCGTGGGCTGGTCGGCACCGGCACCGTCAACTGGGACGAGGTGTTCCGGGGCCTCAAGGACGCCGGCTACAAAGGACCGCTGGTGCTGGAGTCCTTTGCCGCGATCAACCCGGATTTGCAGGCGGCGACCTGCCTGTGGCGTCCGACCAACCAGCCGCCTGCCGTGCTGGCGCGCGAAGGGCTGGCGTTCCTCAAGGCCGGGGCGCAAAAGGTCGGCCTGATGTGATTTTCCCGCCGGGGCGACCATCTCTGGCCGCCCCGCTGGTTTTCCTCGCCGGCAGCGTATTTCCCACACGGTCGTTTTTCCCCTAAAATTGCCGATACCGGGCGGATCGGGTACAGTTGCGCCAGAGGTAAGTTTTCAACGCAACAACTGAGCACGTCGCCCGCCGGGGACTCAAGTCCCCGGCTACAAATGGCAGGCCCGCTTCAGCGGGCTGAAGCCGATCTGCCGGGCCAGACTGCCCCAGTCCACTTTAGTGGACTTCTCGTTCGTAGCCCGGCATTTCAATGCCGGGCGAACGCGGCAGCGGCAGATCATCGTTTCACAAAAAACCACCCCCGATAGGGGATGGACCGGGCGTATCCTTTTCTGCCGTTAGGACGTGTACCAGGGGAGGCCGTTGGAGATGACCGAAGCCAGGACAGGGGTAGAGACCGTCGAATACAAGGGCTGCAAGTACGCCGAGATCATCTGGGCCGATACGCGCGTTTCCAAGACGACCTTTTTTTCGCCCCCCGAATCGTCATTCCAGTTCGGGCTGCTGGCCCATGAGGCCGGCTTCGTGGAAGCGCCGCATTACCACCGCCCGGTGCAGCGCACGATCAACGACATGCAGCAGATGTTCGTCGTGCAGCGCGGCGCGCTGGTCATCGAGCTATACAGCAATGACGGCCAGCTCATCCGCGAGATCACCATGCGCGCCGGAGACGCCATCGTGCTCATTCACGGCATTCATGCCCTGCGTGTGTTGGAAGATATGCAGTGCATCAGCGTCAAGCAGGGGCCGTACCTGGGGATGGAATACGACAAGGTCAACGTGGACCTGACGCAAATTGCCTCCGATCCGCTGAAGACAGGGGAAATGCGCCCATGCCAATGATTCCCGTTTTTGAACCCGAAATCGGGCCGGACGAGATCGACGCGGTCATGGCCGCGCTTAAACGCGGCGAAATCTCCGGCTCGTTCGGGGAGTCGATCCCGCAGTTTGAGCAAGAATTCGCCGCCTATGTCGGCTGCAAGTACGGCGTGGCGGTCAACAGCGGCTCGTCGGCCCTGCTGATCGCCGTCGCTGCCGCCGGGATCGGGCCGGGCGATGAGGTGCTGGTCAGCGCCAGCACGAACATCGCCAGCGCCGTCGCCATCTCGCACAACGGCGCCGTGCCCGTGCCGGTCGATTCGGAGCCGGTGACGTGGAATCTGGACCTGGACCTGATCGAGGGCCTGATCACGCCGCGCACAAAGGCCATCATGCCGGTGCACCTCTACGGCCACCCGGTGGACATGGATCGGCTAGGCGAGATCGCCGCGCGCCATCACCTGATGATCATCGAGGATTGCGCCGAGTCGCACGGCGCGACCGTGCGGGGCCGCATGACGGGCAGCTTTGGGGACATGGCCTGCTTCAGCTTCTACGCCAACAAGATCATCGTCACCGGCGAAGGCGGCATGGTCACGACCAACGACGCGGCGCTGGCCGAAAAGTTGCGTCTGCTGCGTAACCTGGGCTTCACGCAGCCGCGCTTCTGGCACGAGGTGGCCGCCTATAACTTCCGCCTCACCGGGATGCAGGCGGCGATGGGCTTGGCACAGACGCGCAAGATCGAGCGCATCATCGAGCAGAAACGGCGTGTGGCGCATACCTATAACCGCTATCTCTCCGACATACCCGGCTTGCAGCTTCCGGTCGAACTGGACTGGGCGCGCAACGTCTACTGGATGTACGCGCTGACGGTGCAGCCGGAGTTCGGCCTGAGCCGCGATGAACTGATGGCCCGGCTCAAGCAGGACGGCATCGACACGCGCACCTTCTTCTGCCCGATGAACCAGCAGCCGGTGCTTCGGAAAATCCCCGGCTTCCGCGACGCGCCGTGCCCGGTGGCGGATCGGCTGTGGGAGACGGGGCTGTATCTGCCGTCTAGCCACACATTACCGGAGGAGACGATCCGGCAGATTGCCGATAGCATCGCCCGCGCCCGGCAGCAGGCCCGCCTGTAGCCGGTAGAAGCTGGTCGTAGAGGAAACGGGTTCTCGATGACGGCGCGAAGGGTCCTGTTGGCGATCCTGGCTGTGCGGTTCGTGCTCGGCCTGGTCGGCGCACTTCAGCTTCCGCTGTGGCAGACGCACGAGCAGGATTACTACAACGTACTGCGCTTCTGGAAAGCGCAGGGCCGCCTGCCGACGCGCGAGGATTACCCACCGGAAGAAGACCCCGACCTGCGCCAGGCCACGCAGCCGCCGCTGTACTTTTTGCTGGCGTATCCGCTGGTGGCTTTGCTGGACGACGGCGAGCCGGTGCCGCCGGGCAATTACCCGCCGCTGCTTTGCGTCGGCGACGCCGAACCGACCCTGACCCGCAACATCACGACACGCTCCTATAACCTCCCGCCGTCGGGCACGGTGGCTGCTGCCTACGGGCTGCGGATGTTGAACCTGCTGTTTGTGTTGGGGGCGGCGGCCCTGACGTATGCTGCCGGGCGGGTTTTGTTCCCGCGTCGACCCGCGATCCCTCTGGTGGCGGCGGCGCTGCTGGCCTTTGAGCCGGCCATGTTCGAGATCGTGATCAACAACGACCCCTTGCTCCTGCTGATGGGCGCGCTGAACCTCTACGGTGCGGCAAAACTGCTGACGACGTTCAGCGGCGGTGGCTTGGAAAAAGGTCAAAGAGGGGGTCGGGTTGTGGCTCTGTGGGCCGGGCTGCTGCTGGCAAGTGGCCTGCTGGCGGTGCTGACCAAAATCACCGGCTGGGCTGTGCTGGGCTTCGATGTGCCGATTGTGCTGTTCCTCGGCGGCAGGGCGCTGCTGCGCGGTGTGAGCAGGCGGCGGGTGTTGGCGATCCTGCTGGCCGGGATGGGCATCCTGCTGCTGATCGTCCTGGGGATTGGCCTGTTGAACCTGGCGCAGTACGGCAGTGTGTGGGGGCGTTATGACTGGCTGGAGGAATGGGCCGCGCGCGCCCTGCAAGACTTACAGCTCTCCTGGCGGGTGCTGGGCGACATTCTGAACGACACGCTGGGATCGTACCTGGGGCCGCTGAACCGCTTGAATCCCCGCGCCGCCTTCGTGCGGCTGTATGCCCTGGCCGCCGGCTTGGGGCTGGCGGCGGGGCTGTGGGGACTGGTCCGCGCGGGCGTTCGCCGGAACGGGGCAGACCTGCGGGCCTTCGCGCTGGCAGGCGGCCTGATGCTGGTCGTGATCGTGGTGGTGGTGGTCCGCAACCTGCTGCTGCTGTCGGGGCTGTATCTCAGCAATATCCTGATCTACGCGCCGCTGCGTTACTACGCGCCTGCGCTCCCGGCGGCGGCGCTGTGGATCGGCGCGGGGTTTGCGGCGCTGCTGCCGGCGGGCCAGTCGTCCAACCGTCAAGGCGCCGGGAGCAGCGCCAGGCGGCTGTCTGGAGTGTTTGCCGCGTTGACGCCTCTGAATCCGCTCGGCGTCGGGCTGGTCGCTGCGTGGCTGCTGGTGATCGTGCTGGGGCTGATCGTCGATCCGGCGGCGCAGGTGATGCGCCGGGTCGCCATTTCACCAGAAGCGTTCGCCCAGATCGAGGGCGTGCAGCGGATCGAGGCGGACTCGTCCGACGGGCCGCAGGTGTTAGGCTACACCGTACAGACGCGGCCCGGCGAAGGCTACGTCGATCTGACGCTGTACGCTGCCGCGTCGGAGCCGCTAGACGTGAACTACGCCGCGCAGGTAGAGATGGTCGGGGCGGACGCCGAGACGGTGAACGCCTGCCGCTTTCTCCCGGCGCGCGGTCTGTATCCTACGCCGCGCTGGGAGTCGGGCCAGGTGGTGGTGATCCAGAAGAGGCTGCCGAACTGCGCCGGGCAAACCGGCCCGCTGGACCTGCGCCTGCGCTGGATCGGGGCTGCGCCGGACGGGACGCTCGATCCGTCCCTCGATCTGCCCGGTGTGGTCCCCCTGGGCGCGGTGGAGGCGTTCGCAGCCAGCGCAAGTTCGTGTCCGGCCAACCTGGGGACGTTCGGCGGCGAATACCAGATCACCCGCTACGCCGCGTCCCCGACGGCCCGGTTCGGGGAAACTTACCTGCCCTCGATCAACTGGCTGGCCCTGGCCCCGCAGCGGGCCGACCGCCGCTTTTTCCAGTATACCCACGTCGAGACCGGCGCGACCTACCGCAGTGAGGGGCGAATTCGCCCAATCGAGCCGTTGTATACGTATCTGCCCGGCGAAATCATCTACTTCGACGAGAGCAACATGCTCTTCCCGCCGGACGCGCCGACCGGGCGCTACGTCGTCTCGCTGGGCGTGTTCGACACGGCGGGCGACCTGCTGCCTGCGCGCGATCCATCCGGCCGGCCCACGCCGGACGGCCTGCTCGTCCTGGGCGAGGTGACGCTGGAAAGCGGAGACTGATCCTGCCGCTGACTGCTGACCCAGTGGGCAAGTTTCAAAAACGACCGTGTTTGCCCCGGTCGCCGGGGGTTCAAAACCCCTGGCTAAGCCCGCAAAGTCCGCTCAAGCGGACTAAAAATGCAGGTCGAGATAGCGGATGTCAGTCCACTTCAGTGGACTTTACATCCGTAGCCGGGGACTTCAGTCCCCGGCGCTGAAAACCTGCCCACTGCGTTTGCTAACCGCTGACTGCTGACGGCTGACCGCTACTCGTCCAGCGTGCCGGGCAGCAGGCCCATCGGCAGCGGGCCAGGCCGGGTACAGGTGCTCTGGACGACGATGTGCTGCCCGCTTTCGGATGCTTCTAAAAAGGCGTGCATCAGGTCCAGCACATGATAGGCCAGCTCGCCGCTGGCGCGGTGTGGGCGACCGCTGCGCACGGCGTAGGCCAGGTCCGCCGGGCCGATGCCGCGCCCGGTGTCGGGGTTGTGCGTCAGCGGCACTTCGCGCCATTCCTTGTCCCCGGCGCGGCGCACGAGCACCGGCCCGCCGAAGGTGTTCGGATCGGGCACGGCCAGCGAGCCTTCGGAACCGTAAATCTCGATGCGCGGCAGCGTATGCGCCCACACGTCGAAACTCACGACCAGCGTGCCGACCGCGCCGCCGGCAAAATCGAGCACGCCCGCGACGTGCGTCGGGGTGCTCACCGGGATGCGCTCGCCGTAGTGCTCCTTGCAGGTGGCGATGCGCTCCGGGAAGGACGCGCGCGCCGAGGCCGTCACGCGCCGGACCGGGCCGAGCAGACTGACCAGCGCCGTCAGGTAGTACGGCCCCATGTCGAACAGCGGCCCGGCCCCCGGCTGGTAAAAGAAGAACGGGTTCGGATGCCAGCTTTCCGGCCCGTGCCCCAGCATGAAGGCCGTCGCCGCCACCGGCTGCCCGATCCAGCCGTCGTCGATCAGCTTGCGGCAGGTTTGCAGCCCACCGCCCAAAAAGGTATCCGGCGCGCTGCCCACGCGCACGCCTGCGTCCTGGGCCGCCTTCAGGATGGCCTGCCCCTCCTCGCGGCTGACGGCCAGCGGCTTTTCGGTGTGGACGTGCTTCCCGGCGCGGATGGCCGCCAGCGTAACGGGCGCGTGCGCCGCCGGGACGGTGAGGTTCAGGACGAGGTGGACGGACGGATCGGCCAGCAGGTCCTCGACGGTGCAGACCTTCGGAATACCGTGCGCCTGGGCCAACGCCTGCGCCCGTTGCGGCTCGATGTCGGCGCAGGCGACCACATCCAGAATCGGAAAGGTGCGGCACCACTTGACGTAAGCGGGCGCGATATTTCCGCAGCCGACGATGCCGACGTTGAACCTGGTTGTCACGGCTCGAACTCTCCTTGTGCACAGGCAGGGTCATGCCTGCCGGGTTTTCTGCCTGTCCAGTATAGGGCGTTTCGGCGCGCCCGCCAGGGAAATTCGGCGGCAAAAAGGGCGCGGGGTTACCTCAAGCTGGGGGCAGGTTGAGCAAAAACTCCGAAACGATGCAGAGACGGGTAAGGGGTGTGGGGGCCGCAACACACGGCGCCCCCACGAACCCTCTTTTTCTACCTGAACTGCGGCAGCCAGGGCGCTTCTGCCGCGAACAACGCCTCCACCATGCTGCGAATCTGCGGCAGGGTCAGCAACGCACCGGTCAGCGGGTCGAGCGCGACGGCGTGATGCACCGCGTCCCGGTCGCCGGTCAGCCCGGCGTGGACGGCCAGCTCCTGTACACTGATCATGGCACGGTTGATGGCGGCGCACTGCGGCGGCAGCGGGCCGTGTACTGTCGGCTGGACGCCGTTCGCGTCCACGAGGCAGGCCACTTCCACGCAGCATTCGCGCGGCAGGTTGGGGATGCTGTGCGCGCTCGACTGCGCGGGGGTGCTGCCCGGCGGGCCGTAGTTCGGCACGTTGCCGTGCACGACGCGCCTGTGGTTCGTCTCCATCGCGTAGATGATCTGCGCGCCGTACTCCTCAGAACATTCCAGCGGCCCGTTGATCAGGGCATCAAGATGCTCTTGCTGCTCGACGTTCTGGTAGGAGCACGAGATGGCGTAGTAATCCCACCGCTGCGGGATGTAGGCGTTGACCATGTCGGCGTTCTTGCGGAACCAGGGTGTGTACTCCGAGCCGTGATGGCTGGACTCGGTGTGGAAGTAGCCGAAGGTGCGCATGATCTCGGTGCGCACGGCCTCGCGGTAGTAAATCTGATCCTCCGGAACCTGCTCGCCCGGTCGCAGCGACACGACCGGCTGCCCGTTCTTCAGTTCGACCTGCACCGGCGACGGGTTTTGTTCGAGCATGGTGCGGCGGATGGCCGGGTAGATGTCGCGGCCCCGGTGGGTGAAGGCGGTGAACCACGCCTGGTGGTTGACGCCGCCGCACTTGAAGGATACCTCCTCGTAAGGGTAGCCCGCCCGCTCAATCAACATGCGCGAGGTGCCCTGCACGC
>Ga0209018_1000165_pt1 | contig 63405 bp, 51 predicted proteins | sample YNPBryBLVA2012_FD_185814 | JGI IMG/M metagenome (GOLD analysis project Ga0209018, IMG submission 185814) | Anoxygenic and chlorotrophic microbial mat microbial communities from Yellowstone National Park, USA - YNP Bryant BLVA 2012 (SPAdes)... ...
GGCGGGTCCCCCAGCGGGGTGAGGGCGCCACCGACGTTGGCCACGAGAAAGATGAAAAACACCACGGTGTGGGCGCGAAAGCGCCGGTGCTTGTTGGCCCGCAGCACCGGGCGGATGGTCACCATCGCGGCGCCGGTGGTGCCGATCCAGGAAGCCAGCGCGGTGCCCACCAGCAGCATCACCGCGTTGGTGGAGGGCTTGCCCTGGATGGAGCCTCGCAGGTAAATGCCGCCACCGATGGTGAACAGCGTGGCGATGAGGATGATGAACGGGATGTAGTCCACGATGGCCATGTGGAGCACCTCGTGCACCGCGGGGGAGCCGAAGCGCAAGAGGAACGGGATCAGCAGCACCAAGGCCCAGAACGCCGCCACCTTGGGGTAGTGGCGGTGCCAGAAGTGGGGAGCCAGCAACGGGAACAAAGCGATGGAGAGCAAGATCCCCGCAAAGGGCAGGGCGCTCCATGCTGGCAGAAGCGTTCCCAGATCGGCAGTGGGGGCTGCCTGGGCCGGTCCCGCCACGGCAAGCCCCGGGATCCCGAGAAGCCACGGATGTTTGCGTTCCATGGGTCGCTCCTCGCGCTCACGTTGCGGCGCGCTCGTCGCGCCGTCCGGAAAGGCTAACACACCTTGCCCTGGCCGAGGCTTTGGGCGAGGATGGTGGGGGAGGTGGCCATGGTACCGGTGGTGGACAACCAAGGGATGCGGGCGGCGGATGCCCACACCATCGAGGAGCTGGGGCTTCCCAGCCTGGTGCTCATGGAGCGGGCGGCGGCGGCGGTGGGGGAGGTGGTGGAGGAGCTCTTCGGCCCGGAGGAGCTGGTGGTGGTGGTCTGCGGCCGGGGGAACAACGGTGGGGACGGCTTGGCCTTGGCGCGCCAGCGCCACGCGGCAGGGGGCCTGGTGGAGGCGGTGCTGGTGGGAAGCCCGGAGGGGCTCGCCCCGGACGCCGCGGTGCAGTGGGAGCTCGCGCGCTCCTTCGGGGTGCGGGCTTGGGAGCTCCAGGAGGAGCAGCTTCCGGCGTTGGAGGCGCTGTTGGCCCGGGCGGACGGGGTGGTGGATGCGCTTTTCGGCACCGGCCTCTCCCGCCCCCTGGCTGGGCTGGAGGCGGCAGTGGTAGAGCGGGTGAACGCTTGCGGCGCGCCGGTGGTGGCGGTGGACATCCCCTCGGGGCTTTCCGGCAGCTCCGGGCAGCTTCTGGGCCCAGCGGTGCAGGCCACGGTCACCGTGACCTTCGCCGCCTGCAAGTGGGCCCACGTGCTGCCCCCGGCGGCCCTGGCCTGCGGGGAGGTGGTGGTGGCGGACATCGGCATCCCCCGCAGCGCCCTGGAGCGGGTAGCTTCCGGCTTTCTCCTGGAGGAGGGGGACGTGGCCGGGTGGCTGCCGGCTCGTCCGGCGGACGCGCACAAGGGGCACTTCGGCCACCTGCTGCTGGTGGCCGGGAGGCTGGGGAGGGCAGGGGCGGCGGCGCTGGGGGCCATGGCCGCGGTGCGCGCGGGGGCGGGGCTGGTGACCGTGGCCACCCCGCTGCCAGCGGTGGGCCCCATCCAGAGCCGGGTGCCCGAAGCCATGGTGGACCCGTTGCCCGCGGGGGAGGACGGGGTGGCCAGCGGCGAGGGGATCGAGGCGAGCTTAGGGAAGGCCACTGCGGTGGCGGTGGGTCCGGGGCTGGGTTTGGGGGAAGGCCCCAGGCGCCTGGTGTTCCGCATCCTCGAGCGCTGGGACGGCCCGTTGCTGCTGGATGCCGACGCGCTCACGCTGCTTGCCGGCGAAGCCCCACTGCTGCGACAGCGGCGCGCCCCCACGGTGCTCACCCCCCACCCGGGGGAGCTCGGGCGGCTTTTGGGCACCACCTCGGCCCAGGTGCAGCAGGACCGACCCCAAGCTGCCCGTAGCGCAGCGCAAACCACCGGCGCCGTGGTGCTGCTCAAGGGCTACAACACGCTCATCGCCGCACCCGAGGGCCCGCTCCTGGTAAACCCCACCGGCACATCGGGGCTTGCCAGCGGCGGGGCGGGGGACGTGCTCACCGGGGTGGTGGGGGCGCTTTTGGCCCAGGGGGTGGCGGCGGAGCGAGCAGCGGGGGCAGGGGCGTTCCTCCACGGGCGCGCAGCGGAGCTGGCAGGGCGCCGCTACCCCGGGGCGGTGCCAGCCTCGGTGGTGGCAAGCTTGCTCCCCCGGGCGGAGGCCACGCTGCGCCGGGAAGAGTGATGCAAGGCGGCAAGCTTCTGTACCTGGCCGATGCCGCGGCTACCGAGGCGCTGGGGGAGGAGCTGGCCGGGCAGCTTTCCCCCGGCGATGTGGTGCTGCTCCAGGGCCCCCTGGGGGCGGGCAAGACGACGTTGGTGCGGGGGTTGGTGCGGGCGCTCGGGGGGGATCCGGGGGAGGTTTGTTCGCCCACGTTCATCCTCCAGGAAAGCTACCGGGTGGGGGGGCGGGGCGGGATCTTCTGGGTGCACCACCTGGACCTCTACCGCTTGCGGGGCAAGCCCCGGGCGGTGTGGGAGGAGCTGGGGGTGGCGGAGCTTTTGGACGACCCTCAGGGGGTTTGCGCGGTGGAGTGGCCCGAGGAGCTGCCTGGGAAGGGGCTGGCGAGCCAGGTGTTGCGGGTGCAGCTGACCTGGGAAGGGGAGGGGAGGGCAGCGCGGGTTTGGTGGGAAACCGCTAGCGCTTGAAAAACCCCGTGGTGGGCTTTTCCGTGGGTTTGCCGCCCCCAGCGGCCGCCAGCTGCTGGTTGAGCTCCTTGATCCGCTCCTGGAGGCGCGCGATGGTTTCCTTGGACTCGGCTTCCAGGCGTGCCTTTTCCGCCCGCATGGCTTCCAGCTGGTTGCGCAGCTCCGCAGCGAGCGTGGTGTTGGAGCTCATTTCCTGGCGCAGCTGCGCCAGCTGCGCTTGCAGGTCGGCGATGATCTCGTCTTTTTCCGCAAGGCGCTGCTTCCAGCGCTCCTCCTGCTCCTCGTAGAGCTTCTTGATTTCCATGAGCTCCATGATCTCGGCGAAATCCGCAGGCGAAGGCGCCATACCTTCCTCCCGGTAGCGTTCCTCGATGTGCGGGAACATCTTGCGCAGCTTCAGGGAGAGGTCCTCGGGGTCCAGGGACTTCTCCATGGCCACGCGATAGTCGATGACGTCGTTCACCAGAAGCGCCAGCAGGCTCTGGTTCATGGACTGCATGCGGTAGTAAGCCACCGAGGACTCGATCTCCTCGTGGATCTCCTTGATCTCCCCGGCCTCGATGTGCTTGGCGATCTTCGGGGAGTTCACCAGCACCTCCACGGCCGGCACCAGCCCCTGGCCGTCCTTGCGGGGCACCAGCTGCATGGACATCACCGCCCGCAGCACTTGGGCCAGTTGGGAGCGCACCTGCTCCTGCTGTTCCGGCGGGAACGCGTCAATGATGCGGTCCACGGTTTGGCTGGCGGAGTTGGTGTGCAGCGTGGAGAACACCAGGTGCCCGGTTTCCGCGGCGGTGATCACCGTGGCGATGGTCTCCAGATCGCGCATCTCCCCCACCATGATTACGTCCGGGTCCTGGCGCATGGCGTTGCGCAGCGCTTCCCGGAAGGAGGGGGTGTCGGTCCCCACCTCCCGCTGGGACACCGTGGCCAGGTGGTCCTGGAAGAGGAACTCGATGGGGTCCTCGATGGTCACCACGTGGCAGGGGCGGGTTCTGATGATGTCCTGGATGATGGCCGCTAGCGTGGTGGACTTCCCCGAGCCCGTGGGTCCGGTGATCAGCACCAGCCCCGCGGGGTACTGGGCGAAGCTGGAGACCACCTTGGGCAAGTTCAGCTCGTCGTAGTTCTTGATCTCGAAGGGGATGCGGCGGAACACCGCGGCCACCGAGCCGCGCTGCACGAAGATGTTGCAGCGAAAACGAGCCACCCCGGGGACCCCGTAGCCGATGTCCACCGATTGGTGTTCGTCGAACTTCTGCTTTTGCGCCGGGGTCAGAAGCGGCAGCACCATGGCCTCCACCTCGGCGGGCTTCAGGGGCGGCGACTTGATGGGCATGAGCCGTCCCTGGAGGCGCACCATGGGCGGGCGCATGGGCTTGAGGTGCAAGTCCGAGGCGCCCTTCTTGGTCATGAAGCGCAACAGGTCGTCGAGGGTAAGGCTTCCCAGCTCCATCGCTTGGCAATCTACCATCCGCTGGGGGGGAGGGTCAACGCGCCGGGGCCTGGGGCGTTGGGCAGACTCCAGCCAAGGCGGGCTAGAATGGCCGCGGAGCGCGGAGTGCCATGGACCCCATGGGCATCGTGGAAAGGCAAGCGCAGCAAACCGACAGCAGGATCCTCTTTTTGGTGATGGACGGGCTGGGGGACCTGCCGGACGAACGCGGCCGAACGCCCCTGGCGGCGGCCCGCAAGCCCAACTTGGACCGCTTGGCCCGGGAGGGGTGCTGCGGGCGCTTCGACCCCGTGGGCCCGGGGATCACCCCCGGCTCGGGCCCGGGCCACCTAGCGCTTTTCGGCTACGACCCCACCGAGTACGAGATCGGCCGAGGGGTGCTTTCCGCCGTGGGGATCGATTTCCCCTTGCAGCCGGGGGACGTGGCGGCGCGGTTCAACTTCTGCACCTTGGACCGCGAAGGGCGCATCGTGGATCGGCGGGCCGGGAGGATCGCCACCGAGGAAAACCGCCGCCTGGTGGCCAAGCTCAGCGAGGTGCGGCTTCCCGGGGTGGAGCTGTTCGTGGCAACCGAGTCGGAGTACCGCGGGGTGCTGGTGCTCCGCGGCGAGGGGCTTTCCCCAGCTGTGGCGGACACGGACCCCCAGGCCACTGGCGTGCCCCCGCTGCCGGTGCGGGCCACGGCCCCGGAAGCCATCAGGACCGCTGCGTTGGTGGAGCAGTTCCTGGCTCAGGCCCGGGAGCTGCTGGCCGGGGAGCCCAAGGCCAACGGGCTGCTGCTGCGGGGTTTCGACACGCTGCCCTCGATCCCTTCCCTCGCCGCGCGGTTCCGCTTGCGCCCCCTCTGCGTGGCCACCTACCCCATGTACCGGGGCCTGGCGCGCTTGGTGGGCATGGAGGTGGCACCCCCGCCGGAGAACCTGGCGGCGATCCCCCAGGTGCTGGCGCAGCACCTCCCCGGCCACGACTTTGCCTTCGTGCACGTGAAGTACACCGACAAGGCCGGGGAGGACGGGGACTTCGAGCGGAAAAAGGCCGTGGTGGAGGAGGTGGATGCCCTGCTCCCGCAGCTTTTGGAGCTCCTTTTCCAGGTGGTGGTGGTCACCGCGGACCACTCCACCCCTGTGGCGTTCAAGGCCCACTCCTGGCATCCGGTGCCAGGGCTGCTCTGGGCCCCGGGGCGGGTGTTCCGGGACCAGGTGGAAACGTTTTCCGAGATCGCTTGCCTGGCCGGGGCTTTCGGCCGGCTCCCGCTGCGCTTCTTGCTTGCCGAAGCGCTGGCCGCGGCTGGCAAGCTGGCCAAGTACGGTGCCTAGCGAGCGTTCGGCCGCGGTGGGTGCTCGGCATCGCCGAGATGGGGCGGTGCGCTCCTGGGACCGGCAGCGCGAACCCCGCGCCGGGCGGCGCGTATGAAGCAATGCGGCGGATCGTACCCGCCAAGGAGGGAAGCATGGCGAAGCTCGGTACGTTTTGGCTGGGAGGGTTGCTGGGTATGGCTGCGACGCTAGGGTTTGCCGCGACGGTTCCCGAAATCCCGTTCGAAAGGCACGTTTTGCCCAACGGCCTGGTGCTGATCGTCCACGAGGACCACAAGGCCCCCATTGTGGCGGTGAACGTGTGGTACCACGTGGGCTCGAAGAACGAGAAGAAAGGCAAGACCGGATTCGCGCACCTGTTCGAGCACCTGATGTTCAACGGCTCCGAGCACTTCAACGACGACTACTTCAAGGCGTTGGAAAAGGTGGGGGCCACCGACCTCAACGGCACCACCAACGTGGACCGCACGAACTACTTCCAAAACGTCCCCTCCTCGGCCCTGGACTACGTGCTTTTCTTGGAATCCGACCGCATGGGCCACCTCCTGGGGGCCATTGACCAGGCCAAGCTGGACGAGCAGCGGGGGGTGGTGCAAAACGAAAAGCGCCAGGGGGAAAACCAACCTTACGGGGTGGTGCGCCAGCTTCTGGCCGAGTACACCTACCCGGCGGGCCACCCCTACTCCTGGACCACCATCGGCTCCATGGAGGACTTGGACGCCGCCTCCCTGGAGGACGTGAAGGAGTGGTTCCGCACCTACTACGGGCCCAACAACGCGGTGCTGGTGGTGGCGGGGGACGTACAGGCGGCGGAGGTCAAGGCCAAGGTGGAAAAGTACTTCGGTGACATCCCTCCGGGCCCGCCTATCGTCAAGCAAACCGCGTGGATCGCCAAGATGAGCGGGGAGCGGCGGGCAGTGGCTCAGGACCGGGTCCCCCAGGCCCGGGTTTACATGGTGTGGAACGTACCGCCGCTCACCGACCCCGAGGCGGATCTTTTGGAGCTCGCGGCCATGGTGCTCTCCGAGGGCAAGAGCTCCAGGCTTTACAAGCGGCTGGTTTACGACGAGCAAATCGCCACCGATGTGAGCGCTTACGTCTGGGGCAAGGAGCTGGGAAGCCAGTTCATGATCGTGGCCACCGCCAAGCCCGGCGGCGACCTAGCCACGGTGGAAAAGCACGCCCGGGAGGAGCTGGCGCGGCTGCTCGCCTCCGGGCCCACCCAGGAAGAGCTGGAGCGTGCCCAGCTTACCTGGCGCGCCGAGTTTCTCCGGGGCATCGAGCGCGTGGGTGGTTTCGGCGGCAAGTCCGACGTGCTGGCGAGCGGCGAGGTTTACTACGGGGACCCAGCGGCCTACAAGCGCCAGTGGGCCACCATCGCCAGCGCCACCCCGGCTGCGGTGCAGGCAGTGGCCAACAAGTGGCTTGCCGACGGTATCTTCGTCCTGGAGGTCCACCCCTTCCCCAAGGTGGAGGCCAAGGGAGGCGGGGTGGATCGCTCCAAGCTCCCGGAGGTGGGCCAGCTCCCGGAGCCCCGTTTCCCCCAGGTGGCAACGGCTAAGCTCGCCAACGGCTTGCAGTTGGTGGTGGCCACCCGCACCGCGGTCCCGCTGGTGGAGATGGAGCTGCTGTTGCACGCGGGGTTCGCCTCCGACGAGCCGGACAAGCTAGGCCGCGCCAGCTTGGCCATGGCGATGCTGGACGAGGGGACCAAGAACCGCACCGCGCTGCAAATCTCCGACGAGCTGCAGAAGCTCGGGGCGGATCTTTCCACCGGCTCCACGCTGGACGCTTCCTTCGTTTCCATGTCTGCCCTCAAGGAGCGGCTGGGGGAGTCGCTGGCGCTTTTCGCCGACGTGGTGCTCAACCCCACCTTCCCGGAGGCTGACTTTGCCCGCTTGAAGAAGCAGCAGCTGGCAGCTATCGCCCGGGAGAAGGTCACCCCGGTGTCCATGGGGCTGCGGGTGCTGCCTGGGCTGCTCTACGGCCCCGGGCACCCCTACGCGGTGCCTTTCACCGGCTCCGGCACCGAGGCCACCGTGGCCAAGCTCACCAGGGAGGATCTGGTGGCCTTCCACCGGGACTACTTCAAGCCCAACAACGCCACGCTCATCCTCGTGGGGGATGTCACGCTGGAGGAGGCCAAGGCCGCCGCGGAAAAGCTTTTCGGCAACTGGAAACCGGGGGATGTCCCCGCAAAGCGGCTTGTGCAGGTCCCCGGTGGGGAGCGCCGGGAGGTTTACATCCTCGATCGGCCAGGCTCCCAGCAAACCGTGATCTTCGCCGGCCTGCTCCTGCCCCCCAAGAACGACCCCCGGGAGGAGGCGCTGCGCCTGGTCCACGAGGTCCTGGGTGGTTCCTTCACCTCCCGGCTCAACATGAAGTTGCGGGAGGAGAAGCACTGGTCCTACGGGGCGCGGTTCGTCTTCCCCGAGGCCCGCGGCCAGCGTCCGTTCTTCGCCATGGCGCCGGTGCAGGGGGACAAAACCAAGGAGGCCCTGGCCGAGGTAGCCAAAGAAATCGCCGACATCGTGGGCTCGCGTCCCGTGAGCGCCGAGGAGCTAGCCAAGGCCAAGGACAACCTCACCTTGACGCTCCCCGGGCGCTGGGAAACCAACGAAGCCGTGCTCCGCTCGCTCTTCGAGGTGGTGCAGTTTGGGCTCCCCTGGGACTACCCGGCCACCTCCGCCGCCCGCATCCGCGCCCAGAGCGTGGAAGCCGTGCGTCAGGCCGCCGCTGCGGTCATTCAGCCGGCCAAGGTGGTTTACGTGGTGGTGGGGGACCGGGCGAAGATCGAGGCAGGGGTGCGGGAGCTGGGTTTGGGCCCGGTGCGCTTCCTGGACGCCGACGGCAAACCCCTGGAGTAGCGGCTCCGCCCCTCGCCCTGCCCCTCCGCCGGGGGGAGAGGGTTCGGAGCGCGTCCGCCCCCCTCTCCCTCCGGGAGAGGGCAGGGTGCGGGCGGTGCGTCCTGCTTTTCGCCCCTCACCCAAACCCTCTTCCAGGGGGAGAGGGCTTCGCTACTTCGGCCCCCTCTCCCTTTGGGAGAGGGACGACGTGAGGGGGTGTCGCGGGTACTCTCGCGTAGCCCAAGGTTTCGTTCGCTCGAACCGCCAAGGACAGCGGGGCGGGCGTTACTTGACGATCCCGAGGAGCCTGGCCACGAACTCCAATGCGTCCCTGTTGATCAGCACGACCGCAAAAAGAATCACCAGCGACCAGAGCGTTATCTTGCGGTCCATGGCGAGCCGCAGCGCCTCGATCTTGCCCAAAAGCTCCTCGCGGGTCGCCCGGATCAACCCTAGGAGCTCAGCTTTGTCCTTCTCGGTCTTCTCGTACAGCGCTTCGTACTTGCCCAAAAGCTCCGCCCGCAGCGCCCCCATGCGCTCCTCGAAAAGCTCCCGGGTCACGAACTCCCGACGGATGCTCTCGAGAAGGTCCACGCGCAGGCCAGCAAGCCGCTCGTCCAAAAGGTCCCGGGTCACAAACTCCCGACGCATCGCCACCAAAAGCTCGTCCCGAGTCCGGGCCCAGCTCACCTCGGTGGCCCGCTGCACCGCCTCCTCCAAACCCCGCACCACGACCAAGGCGTCCTCGCTCCCCAGGTGCCGCTCCAGCACCAACGCCGCATCCGCAGGGATCGTGCCAGCCATGGCATCATGCTCGCGGAAAAACCAGGTGATGTCAAGCGCGGCAAGGGAGGCGCGGCAAGCCGTCGGGGGAAGGAGCCACCGCGAGCGGGGGAAGAACGACGGCCGGAGGCACGAGCGTTCCGCCTCAGGGCGTGGCGAAAGATGGCTTCCGGGCTCTTCACCCCTCACCCAAACCCTCTGCCAGGGGGAGAGGGCTTCGCTACTTCAGCCCCCTCTCGCTTTGGGAGAGGGACGGGGTGAGGGAAAAAGCGGCGGGGTAAGGGGGGCGCTTGCGGGTTTTTGCCCGGCATCCTGGCCTTCCCCGAAACGGAGGGGCTTCGGTGGGCAAGGGCATTTCGGGAATCGTGTAAGGCCTGGAAAGGTTGGAAGCCTCGGAGGGGACGATGATCAGCAAGCTTTTCGGGTTCGTGATGAGCATGTTGGCTGCATGTGGTCTGGTGCGGGCGCAGAACCTGCTTCCCGAGGGGGCGCCGTTTCCCGCGTTCGAGCTGGTGGACCAGGAGGGCAAACCGTTTTCCTCGGCCAAGCTTGCCGGCAAGCCGTTCCTGCTTTGGTTCTACCCCAAGGCCATGACCCCCGGGTGCACCAAGGAAGGGTGCGAGCTGCGGGACCGCTTCGCGGCGTTCCAGAAGCTGGGGGTGCAGGTGGTGGGGGTTTCCTTTGACAGCCCCGAGGAGAACGCTCGCTTCGCGGCCAAGGAGCGCTTCCCGTTCCCGCTGCTTTCCGACGCAGGCCGGGAGCTCGCGGTGAAGGTGGGCGCGGCGGAAAGCCCGCAAGCATCTTGGGCCAGGCGCATTTCTTACCTGGTGGGGGCCGATGGGAAGGTGCTCAAGGTGTACCCCAAGGTTTCCCCGGAAAAACACGCCCAGGAGGTGCTGGAGGACTTGCGGGCGCTGGGCCTGGCGAAGTAAGCCCACCGAGCCTTTTCGGTCCTCGCGGGCCGAAGGGTAGCTAGGCGATCCGGCCTGCCTGCGCGGCGAGCCGGGTCTTGCCGCTAAGCGCGGGTGGCGCAAAGCACCGGGACCGGGGAGCGGCGGGTGACGTACTCGGTGGTGGACCCCAGCACCGCTTCCACGATGCGGCTGTGGCCGTGGGCACCCATGAACAGGAAGTCGTGTTCCGCGGGGTCAAGCATGGAAAGCAGCACCTGCTCGATGGCCTCGCCCTTCTCCCAGAGGGTTCGGACCGCCACGCCAAACGGCTCCAAGAGCTCCAGAGCGCGCTCCAGCCGCTCCCGGGCCTGGGCCTCCTCTGGCCCCAAGGTGACCACGGTGAGCGGGACACCCAGGGCGCTGCCGATCTCCCCGGCCAAATGCAAGGCGCGGTTCGCCTTGGGGCTTCCATCGAAGGCCACCAGGGGCTTTTGCGGCAGCTTGGCGCTCTCCGGTAGCAGCAGCACAGGGACCGGGCAGCGGCGCAGCAGCTTGGCGGCGTTGGAGCCCAGGAACTCCGGGTGCTGGGCAGCGTTGATCCCCCGCTGGCCCAGGACCAAAAGGTCGGCGGAGGAGGCTTCCTCGCAGAGCTTCTCCACCACGCTGCCGTGGAGCAGCAGAAAACGGTGCCGCACGCGCTTTTCTTCGGCTAAAGCCACGAAGCGCTCCTTGAGCAGCTGCCCCAGCTCCTCCAAGGAGCGCTCTACTTGGGCTTGCAGGCGGAGGAACGGCTCGAACCCCATGGCGCCGGAGATGTCGCTGATGAACGCGCCGGAGGTGAACGCCGCGTCCACCACATGCACGCCGCGCACGCAAGCCCCGAGCTTTTCCCCGAGGCCCAAGGCCATGGCTTCCGCCGCCGCCCCGTGGGTGGAGCCGTCCAAGCCGCAAACGATGTGCTTGATCATGGCCACCTCCCGGCGTTTGGCCGCCTTTTATCCGAAAGAGCTCGCGTCCCACCTCCAATGTGGGGTCTGCGGGAAAAGCTGGCAAGCTGGGGTAAAATGCGTCTTGGTTGCAAGTTGGAGGGTCTATGGCGGAGCGAGCGGTGGATGCGATCCCCATCTTGAGCAAGGAGGAGGTGCTGCGGGCCTACCGCTTGATGCTCACCTCCCGGCGCGTGGACGACAAGGAAATCCAGCTCAAGCAGCAAAACCTGGTGTTTTTCCAGATTTCCGGGGCGGGCCACGAGGCGGTGCAGGTGGCTGCGGGGATGCACCTCTCGCCGCGCAAGGACTGGTTTTTCCCTTACTACCGGGACCGGGCGCTGATGCTCACCCTGGGGATGACGCCCTACGAGATGTTCCTGGGGAGCATCGGCGCCGAGGCAGGACCCGACTCCAAAGGTCGGCAAATGCCCTCCCACTGGGGGATGAGGGCGCTGCACGTGGCTTCTTCCTCTTCCCCCACCGGGACCCAGTGTTTGCAAGCGGTGGGGTTCGCGGAAGCCGGGCGCTTCTTTCTGGCCATGGAGCAAGGGATCCGCTGCGCGGAGGCGGCCGAGGACGAGGTGGTGTACGTGTCCCTGGGGGACGGCACCACCTCCGAAGGGGAGTTCTGGGAGTCGCTGAACACCGCCTGCAACAAAAAGCTGCCGATCCTCTACCTCATCCAGGACAACGGCTACGCGATTTCCGTGACCGTGGACGTGCAAACCGCGGGGGGGTCCATCTCCAAGCTGGTGCGCTGCTTTCCCGGCCTCGGGGTGTACGAGGTGGACGGGTGCGACCTGCTGGCCTCCTACCGGGTCCTGGGGGAAGCGGTGGCTAGGGTGCGCCTGGGGGAAGGCCCAGCGCTGGTGCATGCCCACGTGGTGCGCCCCTATTCCCACTCGCTCTCCGACGACGAGCGGCTCTACCGCCCCGAGGCGGAGCGGGAGGAGGAGGCCCGCCGGGACCCGCTGCGCCGCACCGCGGCGCTGCTTTTGGAAAGCTACGGGGTGAGCGAGGAGGAGCTGGCGGCGCTGGAGCAGGAGGTGCTGGAGGAGGTGAACGCCGCGGCGGAAAAGGCCCTGGAGCAACGCCAGCCCCCCAAGGAGAGCTGGTCCGCCTGGATTTACTCCCCGGAGGTGGACCCCACCTCCGAGGCCTTCGCCACCGAGCCCAAGTTCCAGGACGATGCCCCCAAGACCATGGTGGACTTGCTGAACGCCTGTCTGCGGGACGAGATGGCGGGCAACGAGCGCATCGTGGTGTTCGGGGAGGACGTGGCCGATGCCTCCCATGAGGAGGTGCTGGCGGGGGTCAAGGGCAAGGGCGGGGTTTTCAAGGTCACCTACGGACTGCAGCGGCTCTACGGCTCCCGTAGGGTGTTCAACACGCCGCTGGCGGAGGCCAACATCGTGGGAAGGGCCATCGGCATGGCCCTGCGGGGGCTCAAACCCGTGGTGGAGATCCAGTTCTTCGACTACATCTGGCCCGCGTACATGCAGCTGCGCAACGAGCTGGCCACGATGCGCTGGCGCTCCGGCGGGGAGTGGTCGGCGCCGGTGGTGGTGCGGGTGCCCATCGGCGGGTACCTGAAGGGGGGCGGCCCCTACCACTCCCAGTCCGGGGAGGTGCTGTTCACCCACATCCCCGGGCTGCGGGTGGTGATGCCCTCCAACGCGTTGGATGCCAACGGCTTGCTCCGCACGGCCATCCGCTGCGACGACCCGGTGATCTTCCTGGAGCACAAGCACCTCTACCGCCAGACCCACAACAAGGCGCCTTACCCCGGCCCGGAGTTCATGATTCCCTTCGGCAAGGCTTCGGTGGTACGGGAAGGGGAGGACCTCACGGTGGTGACCTACGGCGCCACCGTGGTGCGTGCCGTGGCCGCGGCGAAGCTTTTGGCCGAGGAGGGGTACGAGGCAGAGATCCTCGACCTGCGCTCGCTTTCCCCGTACGACTGGGAGGCGATTGCCAGGTCGGCAAAGCGCACCAACCGGGTGCTGGTGGTGCACGAGGACTGCCTTTCCTTCGGCTACGGGGCGGAGATCGCCGCGCGGGTCGCCGACGAGCTCTTCCCTTACCTGGACGCCCCGGTGCGGCGCCTGGCTGCCAAGGACAGCTTCGTCCCCTACGCCCCAGAGCTGGAGGACGCGGTTTTACCGCAGGTGGAGGACATCTACAACGCCATGCGCTCCCTGGTGGCGTTCTGAGGCAAGCGGGCGATGCCCAGCATCCTGAGCCACCCGGCCGTGCCCCTAGGCCTGGCTTTCGTCTTCGGTAGGGAAAAGGTAAGCCCCCGCTTGCTCGTGGCGGGGCTCGCCGCTTCCGTGCTTCCGGATCTGGACGTGGTAGCTTTCCGCCTGGGCATTCCCTACCTCTCTCCCTTCGGCCACCGCGGCTTCACGCATTCCGCGGGTTTTGCTTTGCTCCTGGCGCTGGCGGCTGCGCTTTTCGCACCGGCCCTCCGCTCGCCCAAGCGCTGGTGCTTGGGCTTCGTGTTCCTGGCTGCCTTCTCGCACCCTCTGCTGGACGCGTTCACCAACGGTGGGCGCGGGGTAGCTCTGCTCTGGCCTCTCACCGCCGTGCGGTTTTTCGCGCCGGTGCGGCCCATCCAGGTGGCACCGCTCAGCCCCCGGGCGTTTTTCGGGCCTTGGGGCTGGCGCGTGCTTTTTTCGGAGCTGCTTTGGGTTTGGCTCCCTGTGGCTTTCGCGGTGGGCGCGGTGGCAGCGTGGCGCAAGCTGCGCTGCAAGAGCTCTTTCGGGGCTTGCCCTTAGGGCCAGACCGGTTTTCGATGGACCACGCGGTTCACCCGGCTTCGGCGAGGGCTGGGAATACGCCGGGCGTTTGCCTGGTTTTCAAACGTTCCTGGGGCCTCAGGCCAAAGCCCCGGAGACCAGGCAAGAGCCCAGTGTGGCCTCGGCACCTTGCGGGTGTAGCGGGGCTCAGTCCACCGTGAGGGTTTTGGAGAGGTTGCGGGGGTAGTCCGGATCGAAACCCAGCGTCACCGCCAGGTGGTAAGCGAAGAGCTGGAACGGCACCGCCCCCACCACCGCGTACTCCACCTCCGAGCCCACGGAAAGCGGGATGAACTGGCTCGCCTCCGCCCGCAGCGGCTCGAACTCCGGGGCGATGACGATGGCGTACCCCCCGCGGCAGGTGACCTCGGTGACGTGGTTGGTGAGCATCTCGCACCCCGCGGGGGAGGTGGTAAACAGCACCGGGGTGCCTTGCTCCACCATGGCCAGCGGCCCGTGCTTGAACTCCGAGGAGAACATCCCCTCGCAAGGGATCCCGGTAACCTCCTTGACCTTCAGCGCCCCTTCCAGGGCGATCCCGTGCCCCAAGCCGTAGCCGAGGATGAAGAGCTTGCCGGTTTTCGCCAGCTGCCGCGCCAGGGCCCGGGCGGTGCCGTCCATCTCGGCGATGGTCCTGGCAAGCCAAGAGGAGGCAGCCCCCAGCGGCCCCAGGTCCTTGCCCGCGGCACGGGCTGCCAGGGCGATGAGCGCGATGACCTGGTTGGTGTAGGTCTTGGTGGCTGGCACCGAGATCTCCCAGCCACAGGCCAGGGGCAGGTAGCGCTCCACCTTGCGGGTGAGGGTGGAGCCCAGCACGTTCACCAGCCCCAGCGCCTCCACCCCCTTCTCCGCGGCGTAGTTGAGGGCGTTGAGCACGTCCTTGGTTTCCCCGGACTGGGAGACGTAAAGCGCCACGTCGTCCGCTCCCAGGGCAGGGCCGAACTGCTCCACGAACTGCTGGGGCAGCACGGGAATCGCCAGGATGCCCGCCAGGTGCGCGAAAAAGCTGGAGCCCACCAGGCAGGCGTGGTAGGAGGAACCGGAGCCCACCAGGAATACCCGCCTTCCCTTGGCGAGCTTTTCCGCCATGGCGGAAAGGTGCTCCGAGTGCTCCAGAAGGTGCACCAGCTCCCTGGCTGCGGCTTGCTGCTCGTGGATTTCCTTGAGCATGAAGTGCGGGAAACCGCCTTTTTCTGGCACACCCATCTCGTCGGTGATGACCTTGGGCTCCCGGTGCACCGGGGTGCCGTCCTCCACCCGGAAAAGCGCCACTCCCTCCGGCCGGAGCACCACCATTTCCCCGTCCTCTAGGGGGATCACCTTCCGGGTGAGCGGGAGGATCGAGGGCAGGTCCGAGGAGCAGCAAGTGAAATCCGGCCCCAGCCCCACCACCAGCCCCGAGCCTTTTTTCACCGCCACCAGCATGTTGTCCCGGTTGTTGGCGATGACGAAGGCGAAATCCCCCGCAAGGTCGCGGTAGGCGGCGCGCACCGCCTCCGGCAGCGCCATCCCCCGGTTTACGTAGCGTTCCACCGCATGGACGCAGGACTCGCCATCGTTGGTGCCGCGCACCACCATCCCTTCGGCGAGGAACTGGCGGCGCAGCTCGGCGTTGTTTACCACGTTGCCGTTGTGGGCGCCCACCAGGTCGCCGTCGGAGTCCAGGTGCGGCTGGGCGTTCTCGTAGGAGGGAGCGCCGAAGGTTGCCCAGCGCAGCTGGCAGATCCCCCGCAAGCCAAAAAGCTCGGAAAAACGCAGCTTTTCCGCCACCTCGTCCACCTTTCCCGGCGCCTTGCGCAAATCGATCTTCCCGGCCCCGTCAATGGCCGCAGCCCCCACCGAGTCGTACCCGCGGTAGGAAAGCCGCTTGGCGGCTTGCGTGAGGATTTCTCCTAGCGGTCGCTCGCTGGGAAACACGATGCCGAAGATCCCGCACATGGACGCACCTCCCCGGGCATTGTACCTTCCCGGCACAAGCGGGTGGCTACAATCCCGCCATGGGCGACCTGGCTTTTGCCACGCCGTTGGAGCCGCAGCTTCCCCCCGAGCTTTCCCTGGACCTGGGCGGGGTGGTGCTGGTGGGGACCTCGGTGGCAGCCCGGGCCACTGCCTTCGCCTTGCCGCAGCTTGGCGTGGCCGTGGACATGGGGCGGCTCACCCCGCGGCTCGCAGCTTGCGGCACGGTGCTTTTGACCCACGGCCATCTGGATCACACCGCGGGGCTTTTGGCTTACCTGAACCTGCGGGCGCGGTTTTACGGGGGGGAGCCCACGCGAGTCTTCGTCCCCGGAGAGCTGCTCGAGGACGTGCTCGCCGCCTGCCAGCGCTTCCCGGGGATGGCCTCGGTGGGAAAGCGGCTGGACGTGCACCAGGTGTTTCGCCCGCTGCGGGCGGGGGAAGCGGTGGAGCTGGGCCCTTGCCGCGTGGTGCCCTTCGCCGCGGACCACGGGGTGCCGGCCCTGGGGTTGCGGCTGGAGCTCGGGCAAGGGCAGCGGGAGCTGGTGTTCGCGGGGGACGGCAACCCGGAGCTTTTCCGCCGCCACCCGGAGCTTTTGGGCAGCGACGTAGCGGTGGTGGAGTGCAGCTTCCTGGAACCCAACCGCCGGCTGGCGGCGCGCTTGGCGCGCCATGCTCACGTCCAGGACTGGATCGAGCTGGCCCCGGTTCTGCCTTGCCGTACCCTGGTGCTGACCCACCTCCCGGACGGGCCCCTCCCGCGGCCCCTGTTGGCGGAGCTCGCCAAGGCGTTTTCCGGACAGGTTCGAGTGTTCGCCCCGGAGGGGAGTTGAGCCGCGAGGGGAGTTGAGCTGCGGATTGCGTGGGCCTGGGGTGTTGCGCTACCTTTTGGCCGGGAGGGGGTGGTGAAGCCGACCAGGGTGCTCCTGGCCAAGGTGGGTTTGGACGGCCACGACCGAGGGGTGAAGGTGATCGCCCGGGCGCTGCGGGACGCGGGGTTCGAGGTAATCTACACCGGCTTGCGGCAAACCCCGGCCATGGTGGCCCAGGCCGCGGTGCAGGAAGACGTGGCTGCGGTGGGGCTTTCCAGCCTTTCCGGAGCGCACCTGGCGTTGTTTCCCGCGGTGGTGGAGGAACTCCGGAAGCGGGACGCCGGGGACATCCTGGTGTTTGGCGGCGGCATCATCCCCCAGGAGGATATCGCGGTGCTCTTGGCTTCCGGGATAGACCGGATCTTCCTCCCGGGGGCGAGCACCGGGGAAATCGTCGCCTACCTCCGCCAGCGCTTGGGGCTTGAGGAGTGAAGGCGCTGCCGGCGATCTGCGCAGCCAGCGCGCACTGGGAGCCACCTACGACCTTCGCAGGTAGGCCAGAAGCTGCGGGAGCAAGCGGTGGGCTTCCCGCACCGCGTAGTTCTGCCCGCGATCTTCGGGGTAAATGTGGGCCATGGAGCAGTGGAACAGCCCGGGGATGGGGGTCACCATGGGTGGCAGCTTTTCCCGATAGCCACAGGTGACCAGCGGTTGGGCATCGGCAGCCCGAAAGAGGTGCCAATCGAGGATCCACTCCTGCCGAAAAGCCGGCTGCAGCTTGGCGAGATACGGGATGAACGCGTCGTAAACCTCCTGGGGGCGAGCCTCCCAGAGGGGGTGGTGCGGGAAGAGGTACTTGGAAAGGTAAACCACGTGGCGGCCGCCGTACCGCTCGGCTTCCAGCAGGTTGGTGTGCTCGATGACCCCCCCGAAGGGGAAGGTTTCATCGGCCACGCTGGTCCAGTAGTAGGGCAAAAGCGGCCGGGAGAGCTCCAGCACCAGGCACAGCGCGTTGGTGGCTTCCAGCGCTTGGAGCTTTTCCCGAAAGGTTCGAGGGAAAGCCCCCTCGTCGGTGCGGAGCAGCTCCCGGGGGGAAGCGGTGAACACCACGGCATCCACTACCCGGGTTTCCCTCCGGGTGCGCAGGCGCACCCCCTGGGGGGCAGGGGCGAGCCCCAGCACCGGCTGACCGAAGTGCAACGCCACCCCATGCTGCCGCAGCTTCTCCTCCAGCGCTTGCACCAGCCGGCCGAAGGAGCCGTCCATGTAACCCAGCGCCTCCCCCAGCCCTCCGGCCCTTCGGGAGCGGCCCCGGAGGTAGACCTTTTTCCAAAGCCAAGCCATGGAAATCTCGGTCTTGCGCTCGGCGAACTTTTGCGCCAGAAGCGGTCCCCAGACTAACTGCAAAACGCGGCGACCTGCGTGCTTTTCCACCCATTTCCAGGCCGTCACCTGCTCGAACCGCTCCACCCGCTGGCAGCGGGTGAGGTAGAGCACCGAGAGCGCGAAACGCGCCTTATCCAGCAGGGAAAGCGGTGCAAAGCGCAGCAGCGAGCCAGGGGTGCCGAAGGGGTAGAGCTTGCCCGCGGCAAAGATCCCCATGGGCGCGGCAAGCCAGCGGATCGCCTTGCCCAACCCCAGCTCCTCCGCCAGGGCCACGTACTCCCGATCGGTGGTGAACAAGTGGTGGTAGAAGCACTCCAGCGGCTCGCCCCCGACCCGGAAGGTGGCCACCAGCCCCCCCGGGGCGGGGTAGCGCTCGAACAGCTCCACCCGCACCCCGGCCTGGGCCAGCCGCCAGGCGGTCACCAGCCCCGCGACCCCCGCCCCCACCACCGCCACGGTTTTCCCTTCGCCCACGGGCCTAGGGTACACTGAACTGGCTTGCCGAGGTGGGTGTCGGCTCGTGAAAAACAGGGCAGGGCTCGATGCGGTGATCGAAGCGTACAAGCGGCAGGTGGACCGCACCTTGCTCCGGGAAAACCTGCGGCGCACCCCCGAGGAGCGAGTGCGGGCACTGGAGGCCCTGCTGCGGGCTTTCGAGGCACTGCGCGCCGCAGGACCGCCCAAGGACCTGGAAACCGCGGCGCAGCTGGAGGCGATCCTCGAGGAAACTGGGCAAGGCTCGGAGATCGGCCACTAGTTGGGCTTTTTGCCCGCGAGAAAGCCCGGCAGCTGGTAGCGGGCGCTGCCGCCTTCCAACGCCGCAGGGGGAGGGGGCTCCACCACCAACCGCTGGTAAACCTGTTGGGGAAGCTCCTGGAGAAACCGGGAAGGCTCGGCTACGATGTCCACCCGGTAGCGATCGCGGATGACCAGGGGGTAGCAGAGGTACAGCTCGTCCTTGGCCCGGGTGCAAGCCACGTAAAAGAGGCGTCGCTCCTCCTCCAAATCCTCCGCCCGGGCGGAGGGGAAGCGACCTTCCGAAAGCCAAACCACGAACACCACCCGCCACTCCAGCCCCTTGGCTTGGTGCACCGTGGAAAGCGTGACCCGCTCCCGCTCCCCCTCGAACCCCGCCACGTCCTCCCCGGAAAGCTCGTTGGCCAAGGTTACCTCGTCGAGGAAAGCGGCCAGGGAGTCGTAGCCGTCGGCGAAGATCGCCAGCTGCTCCAGATCGTCCAGCCGGGAGGGGGCGTTGTCCAGCTGGGAGCGCACGTACTCCCGGTAGCCGCTGGCCAGCACCTCGCGGATCATCTCCCCCGGCCGTGCCGCAAGCCGCCGGAGCCGCCCGACAAGCTCCTGGAGCTGCCCCAGGGAGAACGCTGCCGCCTTGGGCAGCCCCAGCGCCGCGGCGTCTATGGCGAGGAAGCTTTCCATTGGCTCGGCAGCGCTGGCGAAGGCCTGCCAGAGCCTGGCCACCAGCCGCTGCCCGAGGCGCGGGCGCAGCTTGGCCATGCGGAAAAACGCCACCTCGTCCCGGGGGTTGGCCACGAAGCGCAGGTGGGCCAGCACGTCCTTGATGTGCCGCTGCTCGAAAAAACGCAACCCCGAGCGCACCTCGTAGGGGATGCTGCGGCGGGTGAGCTCCACCTCCAGCTCCAGGGCGTGGGAGTGGTTGCGGTAAAGCACGCCGATTTCCCCCAAGCTCACCCCTTCGTCCAAAAGCTCCAGGATGCGCTGCGCCACGAACGCCGCCTGGGCTTCCGGGGTGGGGCAAGCCACCGCCGCGGGTTTTTCCCCGCCCTGGCGCACCGCCACCAGGTGCTTGGGGAACTGCTTGCGGTTGTGGGCGATGGAGGCGTTGGCCAGCTTGAGGATCGGCGGCAGCGAGCGGTAGTTGGTTTGCAGGTGGAAGATCGTGCAGTCGGGGTAGCGCTCGGGGAACGTGAGGATGTTGGCGTACTCCGCCCCGCGGAACGCGTAGATGGACTGGGCGTCGTCCCCCACCACCATGAGGTTGCGCTCGGCACCCAAGAGCAGGTCCACGATTTCCGCCTGGAGGCGGTTGGTGTCCTGGTACTCGTCCACCAGCACGTGGCGAAAGCGGGCAGCCAACGCCTGGCGCACCTCCGGAAAGCTTCGCAGCAGCAAAAGCCAGTTGAGGAGCAAATCGTCGTAGTCCATGAGGTGCGCTTGCCGCTTGCGCTCCAGGTAGCGGCGGAACACCGCTTCCATGAAATCTAGCTCGCTTGCGAACTGGGGAAAGCGCTGCTCCACCACCTCCTGCAAGCTCCGGCCGGTGTTGACCGAAAGCGAGTACAACTCCGCGAGCACCGCTGCCCCGGGGAGCCGCTTGTCCGGCACATGGGGCAGCACGTCGGCGGCTGCTTGCCCCATGAGCTCCTGGGCGTCCTCCCGGTCCAGGATGCCGTAGTTGGAGGGGTACCCGAGCCGCTCCCCGTAACGCCTGAGGATGCGGTTGCCCACCGAGTGGAATGTGCCCCCCATCACCTGGGAGGCATCCCGGCCCAACAGCGTCCCCACCCGGGTGAGCATTTCCCGGGCGGCCCGGTTGGTGAAGGTGAGCATGAGGATCGCGGAGGCCGGGGTGCCCTCCTCCAAAAGCCGCGCCACCCGAAACACCACGGTGCGGGTTTTCCCCGAGCCGGCCCCGGCCAGCACCAGCATCGGGCCACCGGGGTGCAGCACCACCGCAAGCTGCTCGGGGTTGAGCGCCGAGGCGTAGTCCACCCGCTTGATACTCCCCTTGGCCAAGGCTCCCCCGCGGTCTTCGCTGCTCATCCCGGGCAAGCATACCCCAGGGTTAGCTTTCCCCGTGCCGGCCCCCCGGCGGCTTGCGGCCTTGTCGGATGGTCGCTAGGATGCAGCCGAAGGGGGCGACGGGATGCCCATAGACGAACACAAGATCGCGCTTTTCATTGACTTCGAGAACATCGCCTTGGGGCTGCGGGACGGGGGGTACAAGCAGTTCGACATCAACCTGGTGCTGGCACGGCTTTTGGAAAAGGGGAAGGTGGTGGTGCGCCGCGCCTACGCCGACTGGGAGCGGTACGCCCAGTACAAGCGCTCGTTCCACGAGGCGGCCATCGAGCTCATAGACATTCCGCTCAAGGCCTACTCCGGCAAGAACTCCGCGGATATCCGCATGGTGGTGGACGCCCTGGACCTTTGCTTTGGCAAGGGGTTCGTCACCACCTTCGCGTTGTGCTCGGGAGATTCGGACTTTTCCCCGCTGGTTTCCAAGCTGCGGGAAAACGACAAGTACGTGATCGGCATCGGCGTGAAAAATTCCTCCTCGGAGCTTTTGATTTCCAACTGCGACGAGTTCATCTTTTACGAGGACCTCATCCGCTCTCTCGAGGAAGCCACCCCGTCCCTGGAGGGCTTGCCCGAGAAAAAGCGCGAGGCGTTCGCGCTTTTGGTGGACGCCATCAAGGCGCTCATGCGGGACGGCAAGGAAGTGCTCTGGGGTTCGATGATCAAGCAAACCATGCAGCGGAAAAAGCCCGAGTTCAACGAGGAGTACTACGGCTACCCCACCTTCACCGCGCTGCTCAAGGACGCGGAAAACCACCACATCGTGAAGCTGCGCAAGGACGAGCGCTCGGGCACGTACGTGGTCACCGGCTTCGACGTGGGCTTTCCGGGGGAGAAGCCGGCCCGGGAGGAAGCGCCCAAGGCCAGCACCAAGAAGCGGCGGCGCCGGCGCAAGCAAGCTACCTCCAGCGAAGGCGAAGGGGAATCCGCGGAGGCCAAGGCCTGAGCGCCTCTGCCAGGCAGCGCTTTCCCGAAGCCCCGGGGCCGCAGGCTGCCCAGCGTTCCTAGCGGCAAGCTTTTTGCCGCAGCGTTTCCCTCCGGGGCTTCCGCAACAAGCTGCCGGCGAAGGTGACGGCACCCACGGCCAAGGCCGGGGGGATGTAGCCGATCCCCAGCTCCGCAAGCCCGGGATCCGCGGCAAAGCGCACCGTCCCGCTGCGCTCCAGGGCAAAGGCCAGCACCACCGCGAAAAGCCCCACCCGGGCGGCAAGCTGCGCTGGCTTGCGGAGCTTTTCCCAGAAAAGCCCTAAGGTGGGCCAGAAAAGCCCTGCGGAAAGCAGCCCCCCGGAAAGGTAGAAAAGCTCTGCCAAAGAGCGGGAGGCCAGCGCCACCAACAGCGCCGCTGCCACCGCCAGGGCCGAGGCCCAGCGGGCGGAGGCGAGGCTTTCGCTGCTCGTCCGCCGCTTCCGGGGCCAGTCCCTGGCCCAGGTGACCGCCACTACGTTGGCGGTGGTGGAAACCGTGGAAAGCGCCACCGCCCCCACGCCCCCCAGGAGCACCACCTTGGCGGTGGGGGGCAGCAGCGCCGCCAGCAGCGCCTCCAGCACCGGCCCGGCCACTGCCCTGGGGTCGGGGAAGCGGGCCCGGGCCACCGCCGCCAGCGCCGCCGGGAACAGCACCACCAAAAGCAGCGAAAAGCCGAAGGTGAACCCCATGGCCAGCCGGGCGTGGGCGTGGTCCTTGGCGGCGGTGAGCCGCAGCCAGATATCCGCTTCCGCCAGCCACCCGGTGATGTACACCGAAAGCGTCGTGAGCACCAGCTCCCAGGAAGGACCTGGCACCGCCAGCGCCGTGAATGGGACACTTCCCAGGAAAGCCTTGCCGCCCAGGTAGGCGAAGAACAGCACGATGAGCAGGAACTGTGCCACGTCGGTGAGCACCACCGCCCGGAAACCCCCTGCCCAGGAGTAGCTGGCCACCACCAGCGCCAAAAGCGCCATCACCGTTTGCGGCAAAACCCCCAGGGTGGGGGCGAGCATGGCGCCAGCAGCGGCGATCTCCGCGCCGCACCAGGCGAGGAACACCGCCGAAAGCACCACCGCCGTGAGCAGCTGCAGCTGGGTCCCGTACACCTTGCCGAAAAGCTCCCCCTGGGAAAAGGCCCCGAAGCTCCGCAGCCGCGGCGCGAGCCAAAAAAACAGCGCCAGCACGCATAGCCAAGGAACCCCCAAAAGCCAAACCCCGCCCCAGCCGTAGCGGTAAAACAGCTCCACGCCGTACACCAGCGACCAGGAAACCGAGAGCATGGAAGCGGAAAGGCTCATTCCCAAGCTCCAGCCCGAGAGCGAAAAGTGCGCGGTCCAGAACCCTTCCGCATCCCGCCCGGCGCGGGCCTCCAGGACGTGGGCCACCAACCCCAGCCCCAGCATCAGCGCAGCAAAGGCGCCGATCACCAGCCAAGCGAAGAGGTCCATGGGCTATTCTCGCTGCAAAGCCACAGCGCGGTCAAGCAAACCCCGCCGCTTCGAAAAACCTGCGCAATGATGGTGGTTGCTTGGCGGGGGGGGTTGGCGAAAGGGGGAAGCCGCGCGAAGGGAGGGCGGTTTCAGCGGCGCTGGTGTGCCGCGAGGAACCACTGGGCGGTAAGCTGCAACCCTTCTTCCAAGGCAACCTTGGGGGAAACCCCCAGCTCCGCCTGCAGGCGGGTGGAAGCGATGCAGGAGCGCCGCTGCTCCCCGGGTTTTTCCGGGCCGTGCACCGGAGGGGCGGTCACCCCGAGGGTCTTCGCCAAAAGCCCGTAGAGCTCCAGCACGCTGGTCTCCCGGCCGGTGCCCACGTTGTAGATGGCAAACCCCTCCCGGCCCAGGGCCGCCAGGTTCGCGGCCACCACGTCCCCCACGTACACGTAGTCCCGGGTTTGCAGGCCGTCCCCGTTGACGATGCAAGGCTTGCCTTGCAAAAGACGCTGCAGGAAGATCGCCACCACCCCCGCTTCCCCGTGGGGGTTTTGCCGCGGGCCGTAGACGTTGGCGTAGCGCAGGCAGGTGACGGCGATGCCGTATTCGCGGAAGTAGTAGTAGAGGTACCGCTCCACCGAGAGCTTGGAAACCCCGTAAGGGGAAACGGGCCGAGCAGGGTGGTCCTCGGTGGCGGGGAAGCTCTCCTGTTCGCCGTACATGGCGCCGCCGGTGGAAGCGAAGATCACCTGCCGCAGCCGCCCCTTGCGTCCGGCTTCCAGGAGGTTCAGGGTGCCGAGGATGTTCACCTGGGCATCGAACAGCGGATCCCGCACCGAGGCGCGCACGTCCATCTGCGCCGCGTGGTGCACCAAAAGCTCCACCCCTTCCGCAAGCAGCAGCTCCGCCGCTTCGGGGGAGCGGATGTCCAGCTGGAAAAAACGCGCTCCCGGGGGCAGGTTTTCCTTGCGGCCGGTGGAAAGATCGTCCACAATCAGCACCTCGAGGCCCCGCTGCAACAGGGCCTCAGCTACGTGAGAGCCAATGAACCCTGCACCGCCCGTGACGCACGCTTTGGCCAACTTCACCGCAAGCCCCCTCTCCCCCGAGCAGTGGGAAAAAGCCGTGCTGCCGCGGGCATTTTACCAAGCGGACACCGTGGAAGTGGCGCGGCAGCTGCTGGGCAAGCTCCTGGTGCGCCGCCTCCCCGAGGGGGTGGTGGCGGTGCGGCTCAGCGAGGTGGAGGCGTACCTGGGGGTGGAGGACCCCGCGGCGCACACCGCGTTCGGGCGCCGCACCCCCCGCAACGAGGTGATGTGGGGGGACGGGGGGCACCTGTACGTGTACTTCACCTACGGCATGCACCACTGCGCCAACGTGGTCACCCGCCACCCCGGGGATCCCCAAGCGGTGCTGCTCCGGGGAGCGGTGGCGGTGTGGGGGCAGGAGCACATGCTGGCGCGGCGCGGCGGCAAGGGGGAGCTGAACGGTCCTGCCAAGCTTTGCCAAGCGTTGGCGCTCACCAGGTCGCTCAACGGCTACGACCTCACCAGCGGCGGGGAGGTTTTCCTGGCGGACGACGGGGTGAGGGTGGATCCCCAGGAGGTGCTGGCGCTGCCCAGGGTGGGGGTAGATTACGCCGGGGAAGCGGCTTTTTGGCCGCTGCGCTACCTGGTGCGGGGGTTCCCCGGGGTCAAGGCCGCTTTTGCCGGAGGTGGCGCAGGCCTTCGAACACCCCGGGGAGCACGGAAACCACGATGATGCCGAGGATCACCAAGGTGAAGTGGCGCCGCACCACCGGGATGTTGCCGAAGAAAAACCCCGAAAGCGTGATGCTGGTCACCCAGGCAATGCCCCCCACCACGTTGTAGAGCAGGAACTTGCCGTAGGTCATGGCGCCGATCCCCGCCACGAACGGGGCGAAGGTGCGCACGATGGGCACGAAGCGGGCGAGGATGATGGTCTTGGCGCCGTACTTTTCGAAGAACGCGTGGGTGCGATCCAGGTGCTTGCGGTTGAGCCAGCGCACGTCCTCCCGGTGGAAAACCCGCGGCCCCACAGCGTGGCCGATCCAGTAGTTCACGGTATCCCCGGCAATGGCGGCAGCGGCGAGCACGAACATGGCGGTGGCGAGATCCAAGCTGCCCCGGGCCGCGAAGCTGCCCACGGCGAAAAGCAGCGAGTCCCCCGGGAGAAACGGCGTGACCACGAACCCGGTTTCGCAAAACACGATGGCGAAGAGGATCCCGTGCACCCAGCTGCCGTGGGTCTGGATGAGCGCATCCAGGTGCGTGTCCAGGTGCAGCAGGAAGTCAAAAAACTTCAAGACGTAGCTCAAGTTCCCCTCTCCTGGCAAAAGGGGCAGGCCCCGGGGCCTGCCCCGGCAACTGGGCGAAAGGCGCCCTTACTCCTCTTCCTCCTCCTCGGCGGCCACCGCGCCGGCAGCGGCGATGATCTTCTCCTGCAGCTGCTTGGGGACCTCGTCGTAGTGGGAGAACTCCATGTGGAAATCCCCCCGCCCGCCGGTGATGGAGCGCAGCGCCTGGGAGTAGGTGAGCATCTCCGCCAGCGGCACCTGGGCTTTCACCACGGTTTGCCCGTCCACCGGCTCCATCCCCTGCACCCGGCCGCGGCGGGAGTTCAAATCGCCCATCACGTCCCCCAGGAACTCGTCCGGGGTGGTGATCTCCACCTGCATCACCGGCTCCAGCAGCGTGGGGCCCGCCAGCTTCACCGCCTCGCGGAACGCCTTGCGCCCGCAGATCTGGAACGCCATGTCCGAGGAGTCCACCGGGTGCTCCTTGCCGTCCAGCAGCACCACCCGGAAATCCACCACCGGGTAGCCCGCCAGGGGGCCGGTTTGCGCCGCGTGCTGGATCCCCTTGTCCACCGAGGGGCGGAAGTTCTGGGAGATGGCGCCCCCGAAGATCTTGTCCACGAACTCGTACCCGCCACCCCGGGGGAGCGGCTCCAAGCGGATCTTGGCCTCGGCGAACTGCCCGTGGCCGCCGGTTTGCTTCTTGTGCCGGGTGGTGACCTCCGCGGCTTTGGTGATGGTTTCCCGGTAGGGCACCTTGGGGGGCTGCAGCGTCACCTCCACCTTGTAGCGCTTGGCCAGGCGCGCCACCGCGATCTCCACGTGGAGCTGGGCGGAGCCGGAGAGCAGCAGCTCCTTGGTCTGGGAGTCCCGGGAAACGTGGAGCGAGGGGTCCTCGTCCTGGATCTTGGCCAACGCCGCGGCGATCTTGTCCTCGTCCCCCTTGGACTTGGGGGTGATGGCGAAGGAAATCGTCGGCTCGGGAATGCGCACCGGCGGCACCCGGAGCGCCGCTTCCTTGGCGGCCAGGGTGTCGCCGGTCTTGGTTTCCTTGAGCTTGGTCACCGCGCCGATGTCGCCGGCCACCAGGCGCTCAACCGTGAGAAGCTCCTTCCCCTGCACCCATTGCACCGCCCCGAAGCGCTCCGCCACGTCCCGGGTCTTGTTGTGGTAGGTGGCGTCGGGCTGGAAAGCCCCGGTGTAAACGCGCAGCAGCGAGATGCGGCCGGCGTAGGGGTCGGAGACGGTCTTGAAAACGTACGCCACCGGGGCAAGCTCAGCGTTGGCGGTCACCCGTACCTCCTCCCCGTCATCCCGCAGCAGCGGGATCTCCACCTCGGCGGGGGAGGGGACCAACTCCACCAGGGCGTCCATGATCGGCTGCACCGCTTGGTTGCGCCCGCTGCTGGCGAAGAACACCGGGAACAGCTTGCGCTCGCGGAACGCTTGCTTCAGCCCGCTGGCAAGCTCGTTTTCGGAAAGCGTCCCCTCGGCGAAGAACTTCTCCAAAAGCGCCTCGTCCTGCTCCGCCACCATTTCCAAAAGCTTGCCCCGGGCCTCCTCGGCGGCGCTGGCCAGCTCAGTGGGCACCTCCGCTACCTGCTCGTTCCCGGACTCGTCGGTGGGGTAGGTGCGGGCCTTCAGCGTGAGCAGGTCCACCACCCCGGAAAACCCCGCTTCCTCGCCGATGGGCAACTGCACCGGCACCACCTCCCGGCCGAAGCGCTTTTGCAGCTGGGCAAGCGTGCGCTCCGCCGAAGCCCGCTCCCGGTCCATGAGGTTCACCACGAACAGCACCGGCTTGCGCTTTTCGGCGCACACCTTCCACATTTTTTCGGTTTGCACCTCCACCCCGGCCACGGCGGAAACCGTGAGCACCGCGGCCTCGGCCACCGCCAGCCCTTGGAGCGCTTCGGTGAGGAAGATCCCGTACCCCGGGGTGTCCACCAGGTTCAGCTTGCACCCCTTGTACCTGGCGAACGCCGCGGCTGCTTGGATGGTGATCTTGCGCTCGATGGCCTCGTCGTCGAAGTCCGTGACCGCGGTCCCCTTGTCCACCTTCCCCAGCTTGGGGGTCTCTTTGGCGCAGAAGAGCATGGCCGCGATCAACGAGGTCTTGCCGGTGGAGGAGTGCCCCACCACGGCCACGTTGCGGATCTTGTCGCTGGATACGGGTTTTTCCGCCATGAGCCTCCCTCCTGATGGCGCGGAACGCGCCGCGCCGCGATATTCAAAGCGCGAGCCTCGCGCCGGTGAGCTTCTCGTACGCTTGCAGGTAGCGCGCTACCGTTCCTTTTACCACCTCTTCGGGCAGGGGGAGTGCCGGTGGGTTCTTGTCCCAACCGCTTCCCGCCAAGAAGTCCCGCACGAACTGCTTGTCGAAGGAGGGTGGGTTGCTGCCCACCTGGTAGCTCTCCAAGGGCCAGAACCGGGAGGAGTCCGGGGTGAGGGCCTCGTCAGCCCAAACCACCCGCCCCTGCTCGTCCAAGCCGAACTCGAACTTGGTGTCCGCCAGGAGGATCCCCCGCTCTCTGGCGTAAGCCGAAGCTTCCCCGAAGATGCGCAGGGAAAGCGAGCGCAGCTGCTCCGCCAGCTCCCCCCCCACCAGCGCTACCATCCGGTCGAAGGAGATGTTTTGGTCGTGCCCGGTTTCCTCCTTGGTGGCCGGGGTGAACAGCGGCTCGGGGAGCTCCTCCGCCTGGCGCAAGCCGGCAGGGAGCGGGATGCCGCAAACGCTGCCGGAGCGCTTGTACTCCTCCCAGGCGCTGCCCGCCAGAAACCCCCGCACCACGCACTCCACGGGCACCATGCGCAGCGCCCGCACCCGCACCGCCCGGCCCGCCAGCTCCGGGAAAGCCGAAAAAGGCTCGCCGAGCTCGGCGAGCTCGGTGGCCAAAAGGTGATTCGGGACAAGCTCCCGAAAGCGGGCGAACCAAAAGTTGGAAAGCTGGGTGAGCACCACGCCCTTGCCGGGGATCCCCGGCTCCAGCACCACATCGAAGGCGCTGATGCGGTCTGTGGCCACCATCACCAGGCTGCCGTCGGCGGCGCGGTAGATGTCCCGCACCTTGCCCCGCCGCAGCAGCAACCCCTGGAGCGCTGGGGGAGCTTGGTACGCCTTACGCCCCATGGGCGGCCTGGGCCCGGAGGAACGCAGCCGCTTGGGTGGAAAGCCGCGACTTCAGGCGCGCGGCGGTGTTCTTGTGGAACACCCCTTTGCGCACCCCCACGTCAATCACCGAGATGGTCTTGGGCAAAAGCGCCTTCACGGTTTGCGCTTCCCCCGCACCGATGGCCTGGCGCAACGCCTTCACCGCGTTGCGCACCCGGGTACGCACGGCGCGGTTGCGCGCCCGCCGCACCTCGTTCTGCCTTTTCCGCTTCAGTCCCGATTTGATCCTCTTCGCCATGGACACTCCCTCACTTGGTCTTCACCCCGAGCTTGGCGAGCCGCTCCTTGGCCAGGCTCGCCTCGGGGCTTGCTGGGTACTCGAACACCACGTACTGCAGGTTTATGACAGCCTGGGACTTGTCCCCCTTCTCCTGGTAAGCGAACCCCTTTTTCAAAAGCGCTGCCGGGGCTTTGTCCGAGGTCTGGTAACTGTTCAAAAGCTGGGTGAACGTCTCGATGGCCTTGTCGTAGTCCTTCTTGGAGTAATGGCACTCGCCGATCCAGTACAGCGCGTTGTCGGCGAGCTCGGTATCCGGGTAGCGCCGCAGGTACTCGGCGAAACCCTGGATCGCCAAATCGTAGTTGCCCCGGAGGTAGTCCTCGTAGGCGCTGTTGTAAAGCTGCGCAGGCTCCGCTTGGCTTGCCCCGGTGCTCGGGGCGGGGCTGGGGGTTGCACCCACCGCTTGCAGCTTTTCCCGGGCCGCGGCCAGCTCCTGGGAAAGCTGGGCCAGCCGCTGGTTCGTGGCCTCCAGCGCCGCTTGCAGCGTTTCCATTTGCTCCCGCAGCGCGCGGATCTCCTGCTGGATATCGGCGTTGGACTTGAGCAGCGCGCTGGACTGCTGGCTCACCGCCCGGGAAAGCGCCGCCACGTCTTCCTTGCCGCTGCTGGCGCGGGCTAGATCGTCCACCCGCTTGCCCACGTCGGTGATTTCCCGGTGCAAGAGCTCGATATCGCCCGTGGAGACGCACCCCCAGGCGAAAGCCGCGGCGAGAAACAGCGAGGCACGGGTCATGAGCCACCTCATTTGGCGATCACCACGAAGTGGGCGCGGCGGTTCTGCCACCAGCAGCTCTCGTCGTGGCACGTGGCGAAGGGCCGCTCTTCCCCGTAAGAAATCGTGCTGATGCGGGAAGCCTCCACCCCCAGGGAAACCAGGTAGTCCTTCACCGCGTTGGCCCGGCGCCAACCCAAGGCCAGGTTGTACTCGTTGGTGTTGCGCTCGTCGCAGTGCCCTTCCACGAGGATCCTCAGCGTGGGGTGCTGGGCGAGGAACGCGGCGTTTTGCGCCAAGATCGCCCGGGCGTCTTCCCGCAGCTCGGCCTTGTCGGTGTCGAAGAACACGTCCTTGAGGTAGCCCGCCTTGTTGATGGCCTCCAGATCCGCGGGGAGCTCGGCCGCCGTGACCTCCGCCTCGGGGTGGGAGGCGGGTTGCACCGCGGGCTCGGGGCTCACCTCCTGAGCCGGGGCCGAGGAGGGTGCCGGCGCTGGGGTGGAGACCGGGCGGCTCACCTCCGGCGCTACCACCGGCTTCGGCCGGGAGCAGGCGAGCAGAGCGAGAACCACCACCAGCGCAGCGAACAAAGGCAAAGCCTTGCGCATCGCGCACCTCCAAGCCGGGCAAGCTTACACGAAACGCGGGGTTTCCACAAGCCGGCGGGGGAAAAACGGGCTACCATGGCCCGGGAGGAAAACGCGATGCGCACCATCATCGAGCCGTTCCGCATCAAGGTGGTGGAGCCGATCCGCATGACCACCCGCGAGGAGCGGGAGCAGAAGATCCGCCAGGCCCACTACAACCCGTTTTGCCTCAAGGCCGAGGACGTGCTCATTGACCTGCTCACCGACTCCGGCACCGGGGCCATGTCCACCCGCCAGTGGGCGGGGATCATGGAGGGGGACGAGTCGTACGCCGGGGCCAGGAGCTTCTTCCGCTTCGAGGCCGCGGTGAAGAACGTGTTCGGCCACAAGCACGTGATCCCCGCCCACCAGGGAAGGGCGGCGGAGCGCTTGCTGTGCGCGGCGGTGGTGAAGCCCGGGCACATCGTCCCGGGGAACACCCACTTTGACACCACCAGGGCCAACATCGAGGCCTCCCACGCCGAAGCGCTGGACCTGCCGATCCCCGAGGCCCGGGACCCGGAAAACCTCCACCCGTTCAAGGGGAACATTGACCTGGACAAGCTGGAGGCGGTGCTGCAGCGGGAACACCAGCGGGTTCCCTTCGTGCTCATCACCGTGACCAACAACTCCGGCGGCGGCCAGCCGGTTTCCCTGGAAAACCTGCGAAAAGCCCGGGAGATCTGCCAGCGCTTCGGCGTGCCGCTTTTCCTGGATGCGGCGCGGTTTGCGGAAAACGCTTACTTCATCAAGCTGCGGGAGCCTGGCTACGCCAGATGGACCCCGTTGGAGATCGCCCGGGCCATGTTCGCCGAAAGCGACGGCGCGCTCATGAGCATGAAGAAGGACGCCTTCGGCAACATCGGCGGGGTGATTTCCCTGAACTCCGATGCCTGGGCCGAGGCGATCCGCACGCTGTTGATCCTCACCGAGGGGTTTGTCACCTACGGGGGGTTGGCGGGGCGGGACCTGGAGGCGTTGGCCATCGGCTTGGAGGAGGTGCTGGAGGAGGACTACCTGCGCTACCGCATCGCCTCCACCGCTTACGTGGGCAAGCACTTGGAGGAGCTGGGGGTACCGCTCTTGAAGCCGTTCGGTGGCCACGCGATTTACCTGGACGGCCGGCGCTTTTGCGAGCATTTGCGCGACGAGCAGCTCCCCGGCTGGGCGCTTTCCGTGGCCCTTTACGAGCACGCGGGGATCCGCGCCTGCGAGATCGGCAACGTGATGTTCGGGAAAAAGGGCCAGGACGGGCACTGGCAGTGGCCGGCGCTGGATCTGGTGCGCTTGGCGATCCCCCGGCGGGTGTACACCCAAAGCCACATGGATTACGTGGTGGAGGCCATCGGCGAGCTCTACCAGCAGAGGAGGACGATCCCCGGGTTGCGGTTCACGTACCGGCCGGAGGTGCTCCCGCACTTTGCGGCTCGCTTTGCCCGGGAGGGGGAGTAGCCCGGGGACGCCAGGCGGCCTTCGGGGCGAGGCGGCGTTTTGCGGCGCTTTCCCTGCGGCTTTCGGTCTTGCGGGTGGCGTTCGGCGTCCTCGCAGCGCGCCAGCTTGCAGGCGGGAAGGGGTGCTGGTAGCATCGGCGCCATGCCAGGAGCTGCTGTTCCGCCCGGCGGGAGGTGCCCATGGTGGTGACGCTGGCGGCCCTTTCGCTGCTGCTGCAGCTGGCAGCAGCGTTTTGGGCGCTTTTCGCGATACGCCGCACCGGGCTTTTGCGACCCTGGCTGTTGCTAGCCACCGCCCTGCTGCTCATGGCAGCCCGGCGGGTGGCGACGCTGCGGCAGGTGGTGCTCCAAGCAGGCGCTGTCCCCGAACAGCTGGCGGTGGACGTGGCTTTCAGCGCGCTCATCGCCGCGGTGTTGCTGGCGGCGGTGATCTTCGCCCAGCGGGCGTTCGTGCAGCTTGCCCAGCAGCGAAAGGAGCTGGCGGCGGCCCGGGAGCTGGCCAGCGCCGAGCGCCAGCGCTTGGCCCAGCTGGTGCGCGCGCTCCCTCTGGGGGTGTTGGTGGAGGGGCCCGAGGGCATAGCCTTCGCCAACGCCTACGCCTTGGCGCTTTTCGGCCTGGAGGACTCGCAGGCCCAGGGTACGCGCTTTGCATCGTACTTGCACCCCGAGGACCGGACGGCTTTCGAGAAGGCCCTCCAGGGCTCCTCCGGGAGCAGCCGGGTGCAGGTGCGGGCGCTTGCCGCCGATGGCAGCGTGCGAACGCTCGGGGTGCGCTGCCAAAAAGCGGTGTGGGAGGGCAAGCCCGCGCTGGTGGTGACCTTTGCGGATATCACCGAGCAGCTCGCCGAGCAGACGGAAAAAGAAACGCTGGGAGCGCTTTTTGCCGAGGGGCCCGTGGTGCTCATGGAGTGGGCTCCACCCCCTTCCCAGGCTTGCCTGCGGGTTTCGGACAACGTGCGCCAGTGGGGGTTCGACCCCCAGGCGCTTCTGCGGGAAGGCCGGAGCTTTCACGAGTACGTGCACCCCGAGGATCGGCAGCGAGTGGCGGGGGAAGCGGCGGAGCATTTCGCCCGGGGGGAGGCGGGGTGGGTGCAGGAGTACCGGCTGCTTTGCCCCGACGGGCAGGTGCGCTGGGTGCTGGACCGCACCGTGGTGAGCAGGGACCACCAGGGGCAGGTGGTGGGGTTTCGCGGCTACCTGGTGGACATCACCGAGCAGGTGGCGGCCCGGCAGCTTTTGGAGGCGGAGCGGGCACGCTACGCCGCGGCGCTGGAGGCCACCCGGGAAGTGGTGTACGACTGGGACATCGCCTCGGGGAACATCCTCTGGAACCGCAACGTGCTCCCTTGCTTCGGCTACACCCAGCAAGCCATGGGGGGCATCGCCCAGTGGGAGGAGCGCATCCACCCGGAGGACCGGGCCCGGGTGCTGGAGGCGTTGCAGGCGACGGTGGAGGAGGGGAAGCCTTTCGAGGTGGAGTACCGCTTCCAGCGGGCCAACGGCAGCTACGCCCACGTGTACGACCGGGGGATCGTGGAGCGGGATGCCCAGGGGCGCCCGGTGCGCATGGTGGGCGCCATGGCCGACCTCACGGCGCTCCGCGTGCTGCAGCAGCAGCTGGCCACGGCTCAGCGGCTGGAAGCCTTGGGGCAGCTGGCGGGAGGGGTAGCTCACGATTTCAACAACTTGCTCACGGCAATTTACGGGTCGTTGGACCTGCTGGAGCGCAAGTTGCCAACCACGAGCCCGGTGCGGCAGGACCTGGCCCCCATCCGCCAGGCGGCGGAGCGGGCCGCCACGCTCACCCGGCAGCTGCTTACCTTCGCCCGGCGCCAGGTGATGGAGCCCCAGCCCCTGGACCTCAACGCCCACATCCAGGGCACCGTGGGCATGCTCCAGCGGGTGATCCCGGAAAACATCCGCATCGAGTTCATCCCCGGCCGGCAGCTGGGCACGGTGTTCGCCGACCCCGCGCAGCTCGATCAGGTGCTCATGAACTTGGTGGTGAACGCCCGGGACGCCATGCCGAACGGGGGCGTGATCACCATCGAAACCGAGAACGTGCTGGTGAACAGCGAGTATGTGGCAAACCACCCCTGGGCCAAGGAAGGGCGCTACGTGGTGCTTTCGGTGAGCGACACCGGGGTGGGGATGGACGAGGCCACCCGCAACCGCATCTTCGAGCCGTTTTTCACCACCAAGGAGCCCGGCAAGGGCACCGGCCTGGGGCTTGCCACGGTGTACGGCATCGTCAAGCAGCACGACGGCATGATCCACGTGTACTCCGAGCTGGGGAAGGGCACCACGTTCAAGGTTTACCTGCCCATCGTGGAGCGGCGGGCGGTGGAGGTGGGGCCCAAGCTGGAGGGCCCGGTGGTGGCGGGCAGCGAGACCGTGCTCTTGGTGGAGGACGAAAAGGAGGTGCGGGAGATCCTCGCCCAGGCGCTGGCAAGCCTCGGCTACCAGGTGCTCACCGCCCAGGACGGCTTGGAGGCGCTGGCGTTGTTGGAGGCGCGGCAGTTCGCGGTGGATCTGGTGGTGAGCGACGTGGTGATGCCGGGCCTGGGCGGGTGGGAGCTTTACCAGAAGGTCCAGGAGCGCGCCCCTGGGGTGCTTTTCCTGTTTTCCACCGGGTACTCGGAAAACGCGGTGCACGTGAACTTCCACAAGAAAGAGGGGATTTTCCTCATCACCAAGCCTTACGGCTTGGATGCCTTCGCCCGCAAGGTGCGCCAGGTGCTGGACAGCCGCAAGCGTTGAGCGCGGAACTTCCCCTGGCCCACGTGGTGCTGCTTTCCCCGGAAATCCCTCAGAACGTGGGGAACGTGGGCCGCTCCTGCTTGGCGTTCGGCGCCCAGCTCCACCTGGTGCGCCCCCTGGGGTTTTCCTTGGCCTCCTCCGCGTTGCGCCGGGCGGGGCTCGATTACTGGGAGCACGTCCACCCGGTGGTGTGGGAGAGCTACGCGGCGCTGGAGGCGCGGCTCGCGGAGCTGGGGGAGCCGTTTTTCTTCTCCGCCGAGGGGGCGCGGTCGCTCTGGGAGACCGCTTTTCCCCCGCATCCGGTGCTGGTGTTTGGCCGGGAAAGCGTGGGTCTTCCTGCCGCGCTGCGGCAACGCTTCGCCCACCGCTTGGTGCGCTTGCCCATGGTAGCGGGCCCGGTGCGCTCGCTGAACCTGGCCACCGCCGTGGGGATCGTGCTGGCGGAGCTTTCCCGGCGGTGCTGGGGGGAATAGCTGGCTGGGCGTGCCGGTTGCTCCTGGCAGCCGGCAAGGACCGGCAGGGAGGAACGATGCGCAGACTGGCTTCGATTTTTGCTTTGCTTTTCGCGGCTTTCGCGGGTGCGCTGGCCCAGGCCCAAGAGCAGCCGCTGGTTTGGACCGTGGATCCGGTCCACTCCTCGGTGGCCTTTGCGGTCAAGCACATGATGGTTTCCAACGTGCGGGGGGAGTTCCGCAGCTTCGCCGGCAAGGTCACCACGCTGGGAACCAAGCCCGAGACCGCCCAGGTGGAGGTGACCATCGAGGCGGCCTCCCTGGACACCCGCAACGCCGATAGGGACAAGCACCTGCGCTCGGCGGACTTTCTCGACGTGGAGAAGTACCCCACCATCGCTTTCCGCTCCAAGAAGGTGGAGGTGCTCGGGCCAGGCAAGGCCAAGGTGGTGGGGGAGCTCACGCTCCACGGGGTCACCAAGGAGGTGGTGCTGGACGTAGAGGGGCCCACCCCGGTGGTGAAGGACCCCTGGGGGAACCTCCGGGTGGGGGCCCACGCCACCACGGCGATCGACCGCAAGGAGTTCGGCATTAGCTGGTCCAAGGTGCTGGACACCGGCGAGGTGGTGGTGGGGGACCAGGTGACCGTCACCTTGGACGTGGAGCTGGTCACCAAGCCCGAGAAGTAGCGGCTGATTCGGCTTTTCGAACAAGGCTAACCAAAAACCTTCGGCTACGATGCCTTCGACGATATCCGCGCCGCCAACAACCACCAGTCCGGCTCGGACTTCCGCATTTACCTCAAGGCCATCGTCATTGGCCAGGACGTGTACGCGGCGCTGGTGCCCGGCAGCTCGTACCTCATGTGGAACCCGATCCTCAAGCCCACCGAGGGGACCGACTTCTGGACCAAGTCGTTCTTCGTGAACGACCGCTGGCGGTTGGGCAAGCACTTTTCCTTCAACCTCGGCGTGCGCTACGACAAGAACGACGGCACCGACCAGGAGGGGAAGAAGGTCATCAAGCTACGGCGCGGTGGGCACCATCAGCTTGCTCAACCGCAATGTGGCCGGCAACCCGCCCTACGTCACCAACCCCGGCTACAAGAACCCGCCTACCACCACCACCTACTGGTTCACCGCCCGGGACGCCTACCGCACTCCCGACATCACCTCCACGGACCTGGCGCTGAACTACTCCTTCTTCGCGGAGGCGTTCGGCTCCAAGCTGGAGTTCTTCGTGCAGCCCGAGGTGCGCAACGTCTTCAACCACAAAGATGCCATCGCCGTGGATACCACCGTGTACACCAGGGCCACCACCTCGGGGTTCGCCACCTTCAACCCCTTCACCGAGACCCCCCAGGAATGCCCCCAGGGGCAGAGCAACTGCGCCGGGTACCACTGGCAGAAGGGTCCCAATTTCGGCAAGCCCACCACCGCTGGTTCCTACCAGACGCCGCGGACGTTCCTGGTGTCGCTGGGGGTGCGCTTCCAGGCAGTTCCTGGCGAGCTTCTCTGGGCCCTGCTGCGGCGGGGCCCTTTTCTTTGCCACTTGCCGATGGGCAGGGAAAACCGCTAGGGTTTTCTCGTGCGCACCGAGGACTTCGCTTACGAGCTGCCCGAGGAAGCCATCGCCACCCACCCCCGCCCCAGGGGACGTTCCCGGCTGTTGGTGCTGGAGCGGGGAAGCGGCACCATCACCCAGGCTTCGGTGAGCAGCCTGCCGGCGCTGCTTTCCCCGGGGGACGTGCTGTTGCTCAACGACGTGCAGGTGCTCCCGGCTCGCCTCCGGGGGGCGAGGGGTTCCGGGGGGCGGTGCGAGCTGCTGGTGCTGCGCCCTGCTGGGGAGGGGGCTTGGGAGGCCATGGCGCGCCCTGCTGGCAAGCTCAAGGAAGGGGCGGTGCTGCGCTTTCCCTGGGGGGAGGGGAGCGTGGTGGCGAGGCGCGGGGAGGGGAGGGTGGTGGTGCGCTTTTCCCCGCCGCTTTCTGCCCAGCGCTTGCAGCAGGTGGGGGAGGTGCCGCTGCCCCCGTACATTGCGAAGAAACGGCCCGCCCTGGAGGAGGATCGGCGCCGGTACCAGACGGTGTTCGCCCGCAGGGGGCAGGCGGTAGCTGCCCCCACCGCCGGGTTGCACTTCACCCCGGAGCTCCTTGCGGCGTGCGCTGCTCGGGGGTTGGAGGTGGCGAGCCTCACGCTGCACGTGGGCCCCGGGACGTTCGTGCCGGTGAAAAGCCAGGACCCCCGGCAGCACCGCCTGGAGCCCGAGCTTTACGAGATTACCCCCGCCACGGCGCAGGCGGTAAACGCGGCGCTGCGCCAGGGGAGGCGGGTGGTGTGCGTGGGCACCACCGTGGTGCGGGCCCTGGAGGATGCCTTGGTGCGCGGCGCCGGGAGGGTGCGGCCGGGGGAGGCGCTGGCGGAAACCTACATCTTGCCGCCCTTTACTTTCCGCGGGACCGGGGCGCTTTTGACCAACTTTCACCTTCCCCGATCCACGTTGCTGATGCTGGTGGCGGCGTTCGCCGGGAGGGAGCGGGTGCTTGCGGCGTACGAGCGAGCCAAGCTCTGGGGGTTCGGGTTTTACTCCTACGGCGACGCGATGCTGGTGCTCTAGCGGGCAACCGCAGCACCGCGCCGCAAAGCAAGCCCGCTCCCGGGGCGAGCGGTGCGCGCCGCAAGGTCTGCTAGCATCCGCAGATTCGGAGGTGTGGCCGTGGAGCAAGCGGTACGTTGGGACCTCTCCCACCTTTTCGGAAGCGAGGGGGATTTTCGCCGGGCTTTCGAGGAACTCCAGGAGCGAACCGCCCAGGGAGCGGCGTGGCAGCAGCGGGAGCTGGCCTCACCGGAGGAGCTTTTCGCAGCAGTGGAGGCGTACTTCGGCAGTTTGCGGGCGTACGGGCGGCTTTCGGTTTACGCCCACGCTTGTTTCGACGAAGACACCCGGGACGGGCGGCGGTTTTCCCGCAAGGTGGCGGTGCAGGAGCTGGGGGCCAAGCTCGCGGCGGCTTGGGCGTGGCTTCCCCCAAGGGTCCTGGCCCTGGGGGAGCAGGTGGTGGAGCGGGCGCTTGCCGCAGAGCCGCGCCTCGCCCCCTACGCCTTTTACCTCCGGGACGTGCTGCGCCAAGGGGCGCACCTGCTGCCCCCGGGGGAGGAGCGGGTGCTGGCGGAGCTTTCCACCGTGGCCCGGGTTCCCTACAACCTCTACCAGATCCTCACCCACGCGGACCTGCCGTTCCCCGAGCTGACGCTCCCCCACGGGGAGGTGGTGCGGCTGGACCAAAACGCGTACGTGCGCCTGCGGGAGCACCCGGACCGGCAGGTGCGGGAGGCGGCAGCCAAGAGGTTCTTTGCCACCTACCGTGGTTTTTCCCGCACCTTGGCCTGCGCTTTGGACGCCCACGTGCGGCAGTACGCCACCGAGGCTCGGCTGCGCCGCTTCGGCTCCTCCCTGGAGGGGGCGCTGTTTCCCCACGCCGTGCCCACCGCGGTGTACCAGCAGCTGCTGGCCCAGGCCCAACAGCTCCTCCCGCTGCTGTTCCGGCTCTTCGAGCTGCGGCGCAAGGCCTTGGGCTTGGAGCAGCTGGCGTTTTACGACCTTTACGTGCCCTGGGGGGAGGATGCCCTGGGGCCGATTCCCTTGGAGCAGGCGCAGCAGCTGCTTTTGGAGGCGGTGGCGCCTCTCGGCCCGGCGTACGAGGAGCTTTTGCGCAAGGGGTTCGCTTCCGGCTGGATGGACCCTTTCCCGCGGCCGGGCAAGCGCAGCGGTGCGTACTGCGCCTCCGATGCCTACGACGTGCACCCCTACGTGCTCCTCAACTACCAGGGAAACCTGGAAAGCGTGGCCACGCTGGCCCACGAGTGGGGGCACGCCATCCACTCGGCGCTGGCCAACAGCACCCAGCCGTACCCCACCGCGGATTACCCGATTTTCCTCGCGGAAATCGCTTCCACGCTCAACGAGACGCTGCTTTTCGCCCACTGCTCCCGCAAGCTTCCCCAGCCCTCCCAGCGGCTTTACGTGCTCTCGCACCTTTTGGAGCACTTCCGGGGTACCTTTTTCCGCCAAGCGCAGTTCGCGGATTTCGAGCACGCCATGTTCCGCATGGTGGAGCAGGGGGAGGCGCTGGCGGAGGATACCCTCACCCAGCTATACCAGCAAAAGCAGCGGATCTGGCTTGGGCACCACCAGGGTGCGGTGCTGGTGGAGGACGACTTCGCGGTGGAGTGGGCCTACATCCCGCACTTTTTCTACGGCTTTTACGTCTACCAGTACGCCACTTCCCTGGCTGCCTCCACGTTTTTCGCCCGGCAAATCCTCGCTGGGGAGCCCGGGGCCCGGGAGCGCTACCTGGAGCTTTTGAAGGCGGGCGGCTCCGCCTACCCCTACCAGCTGCTCTGCCAGCTGGGGGTGGACCTGGCGAGCCCCGAGCCGTACCAGGAGCTGGGCCGGTTTCTTGCAGGGCTTTTGGACGAGGCCGAAGCGCTGCTTGCGGCGGTGGGGGAGAACCGCCTTCCTGCCGCCAACGTATCATAAGGCCAGGTTGGAGGGTCTTATGGCCAAAGGCTGGAAAGCGTGGGGCGTGCTGGGTTGCTTGGTGCTGCTGGTGGCGGCCAGCACCGTGGCCATCGTGGTGGGGGTGAAGCTGGCAGCGAGGAGCGTGCCGCGCAACGCGCTGCTGCACATCGAGGTAACGGGACCGATCCCCGAGCGGGGAAGCGACGACCCGCTCAGCGAGCTTCTGGGCCCTGCGGTGGCCTCTCGCCAGGACCTCCGGGACGCCCTGGTGAAGGCCAAGCACGATCCGCGCATCAAAGCGGTGCGGGTGAAGATCCACGACTGCTTCGCCGGCTTTGCCACGGTGCAGGAGATCCGCGAGCTCCTCCAGGGTGTGGCGGAGGCGGGCAAGCCCACCTACGCGTACCTCCACACCGCCGGGGAGGGGTACTCGGGGAACATGCCGTACTTCTTGGCTACCGGCTGCCGGAAGGTGGTGGTGGGGCCGTTGGGGGACATCACGCTCCTCGGGCTCAAAGCCGAGGTGCCTTTCGCCCGGGGGCTTTTGGACAAGCTGGGGATCGAGCCGGATTTTCCGGGCATCGGCGATTACAAGACCGCCCGCAACATGTACATCGAAAAAGGGTTCACCCCAGCGCACCGGGAGATGACCGCCTGGCTTCTGGATTCCCTCTCCAAGCAGATGGCCCGGGGGATCGCCACCGCTCGGGGGATGGAGGAGGCGGAGGTGCTGGCGCTCATGGCCCAAGGCCCCTTCGCGGACCGGGAGGCGGTCTCCCGCAAGCTGGTGGACGGCGTGCAGGACTGGGACAGCTTCGCGGCGGAAACCGCCAAGCTGGACGGCCAGGAGCTGGAGGTGGTGGGGCTGCGCCGCTACCTGCGGGCAGGTCGCCCCGATCGGCAGGGCACGCCGATTGCCGTGGTGCTGGCCACGGGGACCATCATGCGGGGGGAAAACGGGTTTTCCCCGGTACCGCTGTTCGGTGGGGAGGTGCTGGGGTCGGAGACCTTGGAGAAGGCCTTCCGGGAGGTGCGGGAGTCCGACGCCAAGGCGGTGATCTTCCGCATAGACTCCCCTGGCGGCAGCGCCGTGGCCTCGGAGATCATCCGCCTGGCCATGGAGAAGACCGCGGCGAAGATCCCGGTGGTGGTTTCCATGGGGGACGTGGCGGCCTCGGGGGGGTACTGGATCACGTGCGGTGCCCAGAAGGTGGTGGCGGATCCCGGGACCATCACCGCCTCCATCGGCGTGTTCGCCGGGCACATGGCCATGGCGCGTTTTTGGGAGGAAAAGCTCGGGGTGACCTTCGGGGAGCTGGCCACCAGCCCCAACGCCGATACCTTCGGGAGCCTCCACCCCTGGACCCCGGAGCAGCGGGCCACGGTGCTCGCTTGGCTGGACCGCATTTACGACGCGTTCCTGGAGCGGGTGAGCAAGGCCCGCAAGCTTTCCCGGGAGCAGGTGGACGCCATGGCCCGAGGGCGGGTGTTCACCGGGGAGCAAGCGCTGGCCCGGGGGTTGGTGGACCGGCTGGGGGGGTTCGACGCGGCGTTGGAGGAGGCCAAGAAGCTGGCAGGACTCGCCCCGGACGCGCCGGTGGAGCTGCGCTTCTACCCGCGGCGGCCCAAGGTGTGGCAGAGGCTTTTGGAGCGGGACGGGGAGGAGGCACGGGTGCTCACCGCGCTGCTTTCGGGCAAGGTACAGCTGCCCGGCCCGGTGTGGTGGCCTCCGGTCACCATCCGCTGACCGCCGCCAGCAACGCCGCGGGTTTGCCCGCTGTTCCCCAGGCAGGGTGCGGGGCGCTCGGGGTTTGCGAGCTCTTTGCTACCAACGCGGCGAAGGGGTGCCGCGGCGCAGCGTGATGAGGTCCACTTCCGGCAACGCCCCCACCCGCAGCGGCACCGCCCCCACCCCCACGCCCCGGGAAACGTACAGCAGGTGGGCGCCGGAAACGTAGGGTCCTGCCACGAAGCGGGTTCCCAAGCGGGCCAGGGAAAAGCGCTCGCCCATGGGGGAAATCTGCCCGCCGTGGGTGTGCCCGGAAAGCGTGAGATCCGCCCCGTGGCGGATCGCCTCGGGCCAGAGGCGGGGCTGGTGGCACAAAAGCAAGCGGAACGCGGCCTCGGTGCGCCGGAGCACCGTGAAATCCGGGCCGAAGGGGCGGGGGGCTTCCGCCTCGTCCACCCCGGCCAAAAGCAACGTGGCCCCGTCTCGCGAGAACGCCACCGCCTGGTTCACCAGCGGCTGGATCCCCGCAGCTTCCAGCGCTGCCAGAGCGAGCTCCCGCCCCGCCAGGTAGTCGTGGTTGCCGAGGATCCCGTACACCCCCAGAGGGGCCGCGAGCCCCGCGAAGGCTTGCACGAACAGCTCCGCGTCCACGTCCCGCCGGTCCAGCTGGTCGCCGGTGAACACCACGAGGTCGGGCCGCAGCTGGCAAAGAACCCGCCGTACCTCCTCCAGCCGTTCCCAGGTCATGAACTGCCCGGCGTGCACGTCGCTCACCTGGCCGATGGTGAGCCCCTCGAAGGCGGGGGGAAGGTGAGGGTGGAGGAGGATCACCCGGCGCACCAGCGGGAGCTGGCGGCGGGAATGCCAGCGCCAGGGGGAGCGGGCGCCGTCCCCCCCGAAACCCAGCCGTGCCGGCCAGCGCCGGTGGCGCGTGATGTACGTGACCGCGTGCACGCCTCACCTGCCCTCGGCAGCTCCGAGGACGGGGAAGTCTAGCACGCCAGCGCCCTCAGCGCTTGCAGGTGGAGATGCCGAAAAGCGTGTAAGCCGGGCAGAAGCTGAAAAGCCCGGTAGCCAAGGGGAGGAGCCCCACCGCACCCCACCAGGACTTGTAAGCCACGCCCAAAGCGATGATGGCGATCCCCAGCACGATGCGGATGATCCTGTCCACACCACCTACGTTGGCCTGCATATCCACCTCCCCGCTCATTCTAGTCCAACGTTCAGGCGGCGCTGCCCGGCGGAGGCGGTGGCGGCGGGAGGAGCTTGCGGAGGGGCCAGAGGAGCAGCAGGCCGGGGATCGCCAGGGCGGTGGTCAAGGCGAAGTACGCCCCGTACCCCAACTTGTCCACCCCGAGCCCAGAAAAGGCGCCCACCAGGTCCCGGGACAGCGCGAACGTGGCGGAGAGCAGCGCGTACTGCGTGGCGGCGTGCTCCTTTTCGCACTGCCGCATGAGGAACGAGAGGAACGCCGCGGTGCCCAGCCCCTGGGTGAACGATTCCAGGGCCGAGGCTGCGTAAATGCTTTCCCGGGGAAGCGGCAACAGCGCCACCGCCACGTACCCCAGGTTCGAGACCATCTGCGCCAGGCCCAGCCACAGCAAACCCGAGAAGATCCCGAAGCGGCTGGTGAACCACCCCCCAGCCAAAGCCCCAAGGATCGTGAGCACCGTGCCCAGGGTGACGGAAACCAGGCCGATTTCCGCCAAGGTGTACCCCCGGTCCACCCAAAAAGGCTTCACCATGCGCCCCAGGGTGGAATCCCCCAGCTTGAACAGCAGCGTGAAGGCGAGGATCGGCAGCATGGCGGGCCGGGCGAGCCAGCGCAGCACCGCAGCCAGCGACCCCCGGGTGCGGCCTTCCCCCACCGGCACCCGGGGGCTTTGCCAGGCCAAGGCAGCCAGCAGCAGGAAGAGCACCCCGGTGGCCACGAAAAGCGGCGGAAACCCCCAGATCCCCGCGGCGGTGATGATCCCGCCTCCGCCCAAAAGCAGCGCCACCCGGGCGGCGGTGACCCGGACGCCGTTGATCGCCCCTTCTTCCCCTGGCAAGGCCAGGTCCACCGCGTACGCGTCAATGGCCACGTCCTGGGTAGCGGAGGCCAGGGTGAAAAGCAGCATGCAGCCCCACAGGAGCAGGGTGGGGGCGCGGGGGTCCAGGGTGGGGAGGAGCAGAGAGCAGGCCCCCAGTACCAGCAGCGCGCCCACCATCCAGTGCTGGCGCTCCCCCCAGCGGTCCACCGCCGGTGCCCAGAGGAGCTTCAGCGTCCAGGGGAGGGAGAGCAAGCTCATGAAGCCGATGGCGGTGAGGGAAACGCCGTGGGCCCGGAAGTACACCGGCCACACGTCGTAAACCAGGCCGAAGGGGAGCCCTTCGGCAAAGTACAGCACCGCGATCCAAAAAAGCTTGCCTCGCAAGCCCACGGCCCATTGTAGCGTTGCTCGCCACCGGCTTTGCTGGCGCTGCTCCCGCGGGCTTGCGCGCAAAAGAAAAGGGGCGAGCGACGCTCGCCCCGAATCGTGCCGATGCGCCGCAGCTACAGCTGGCGCAGGGCTTCCGCCAGCTCCAGCGCCATCTTCTTGGCGTCGCCGAAGAGCATCATGGTGTTGGGCAAGTAGTAGAGCGGGTTGTCGATGCCGGCAAAGCCGGGGTTCAAGGAACGCTTGATCACCATCACCGTGCGGGCCCGGTCTACGTCGAGGATCGGCATGCCGTAAATCGGCGAGGAGGGGTCGGTGCGCGCCGCGGGGTTCACCACGTCGTTGGCACCGATCACCAGCACCACGTCCGTCTCCGGGAACAGCGGGTTGATCTTTTCCATCTCCCAAAGCTGGTCGTAGGGGACCTGGGCTTCCGCCAGCAGCACGTTCATGTGCCCCGGCATGCGTCCCGCCACCGGGTGGATGGCGTACTTCACGTCGATCCCCCGCTTGGCAAGCTCGTCCGCCAGCTCCTTCACCGCGTGCTGGGCTTGGGCCACGGCCATGCCGTACCCCGGGGCGATCACCACGGTGCGGGCGGACTCCAGGATCATGGCCGCTTCCTCGGCATCGCCACGGCGCACGGTCTTGGGGCCGCCGGGCCCCGCTGCTGCCACCTCTTGCACCGTGGCGCCGAAGCCGCCGAAGAGCACGTTGGTGAAGGAGCGGTTCATAGCCTTGCACATGATGTTGGTAAGGATGATCCCCGAGGCGCCCACCAGCGAGCCGGAGATGATGAGCCCGTTGTTGTTGAGCACAAAACCGGTGGTGCACGCCGCCATCCCCGAGTAGGAGTTCAACAAGCAGATCACCACCGGCATGTCCGCGCCACCGATGGGGATCGTGAGCCCGATGCCCAGGATGCTCGCGAGCACCGTGAGCACGTAGAACGGGGTCCCCACCTCGGGTTTTTGCACCAAGAGGATGCCAGCCACCACCGCACCGAGGAACAGGGCGAGGTTGAGCCAGTGCTGGCCGGGGAACAGCGTGGGCCGGCCCCCGAGGATCCACTCCCGCAGCCGGAGGAACGCCACCATGGAGCCGGTGAACGTCACCCAGCCGATAAGCAGCGAGAGGGCGATGGCCACGATGGCCACCATTCCCATGGTTTCCTCCGGGGTGTTTTGCACCCGCAGCAGCTCCGCCGAGGCTACCAGCGCCGAGGCAGCCCCGCCGAAGCCGTTCAAAAGCCCCACCATCTCCGGCATGGCGGTCATCGGGGTGAAGATCGCCAGAAGCAAGCCGAACACCGAGCCCAGGGCCAGGCCGGCCAGGACCGTGGGGAAGTCCACCACGCCTCCGGCGTACAGCGTGGCCACGATGGCCACCAGCATCCCCACCGCGCCGGTGAGGTTGCCGGCCACCGCGGTCTTGGGGGAGGAGAGCATCTTGAGAGCGAGGATGAAGCTCACCGCGGCCAGAAGGTACAGTAGGTTCAGCATGGCTTCCTCCTCACTTCTTCCGCCGGAACATCCCCAGCATGCGGTGCGTGACGGCGAACCCCCCCACCACGTTGGTCATCGCCAACACCACCGCGAAAAACCCCAGCCACTTCATGCCTGTGGTGATCGCGGCCCCGGTGGCGATGATGGCGCCGAGCACCGTCACGCCGGAAATCGCGTTGGAACCGGACATGAGCGGGGTGTGGAGCAGCGGCGGCACCTTGGAAATCACCTCGAAGCCTACGAAAACCGCCAAAACGAACACCGTGAGCATCATCACCAGGGATTCCATCACTGGCCTCCTTTGCGTCCCCTGACCTCGCCCCCGTGGGCCACCAGGGGGAAACTCACCAGCTCGTCGGCAAGGTCCAGCTTGAGCTGGCCGTCCTTCAGCAGGAAGCTCAAGAAGTTGAGAACGTTTTTCGAGTACATCTGGCTGGCGTGCACCGCCACGCGGCTTTCCAAGTCGGTGTAGCCCACGATGCTCACCCCATGGTGCTCCACCACCTCGGATGGCCGGGTGAGCTCGCAGTTGCCACCGAAGGCAGCCGCCAGGTCCACGATCACCGAGCCCGGCCGCATGGTTTCCACCATGGAGCGGGTGAGCAGCACCGGGGGTTTCTGCCCCGGCACCAGGGCGGTGGAGATGACCACGTCGGCGCTGGGCAGCCGCTTGGCCAAAGTTTGCCGCTCCAGCTCGAGGATCTCGTCACCCACGGCCACCGCGTACCCCTGCTCGTCCTGGGCCTTTTCCAGCTTCGCCTCCAGCGGGATGAAACGTGCCCCCAGGGACTCCACCTGCTCCTTGGTGGCGGGGCGCACGTCGAACCCCTCCACCACCGCCCCCAGGCGCTTGGCGGTGGCGATGGCCTGCAGCCCCGCCACCCCCGCGCCGATCACCAGCACGTGGGCGGGGGAGATGGTGCCCGCGGCGGTCATGAGCATGGGCATGAAGCGCGGCAGCAGGTCCGCTGCCACCAGCACGGCCTTGTACCCCTGCACCGTGCTCATGGAGGAGCGGGCGTCCATGTCCTGGGCCCGGGTGATGCGGGGCATCCAGTCCATGGCAAAGGCCGTCACCTGTTGGCGGGCGAGCTTTTCCACGGTCTGCGGGTAAGCCAGGTGCTGCAGCATGGCGATGAGCACCTGCCCGGCTCGCATGCGGGCGATTTCCTGGTCGGTGGGCCGGTCCACCTTCACCACGATGTCCGCTGCCCACACCTCCTGGGCATCGGCCACCTTCGCTCCAGAGCGGGCGTACTCCTCGTCGCTCACCCCGGCCCCGAGGCCAGCGCCCCGCTCCACCAACACCTCGTGCCCGGCAGCCACCAAGCGCTTCACCGCATCGGCCACCAGGCCCACGCGTTTTTCCCCTGGACGGGTTTCGCGTACCACGCCGATCTTCACGGGCATCCCCCCTTTCGCCGCGCTGTTTCAGGGGCGCGGCGGGCCATTGTACACCAACTTTGCGTGGGTTTTCACAGGGGCGTGACGCCGGTGCCATTCGCTGCGCCGAACCATCACCCCGGAGCAAGGGAAGGGGCGGTGCGGCGCCCAGGCTCACCGTCCGCCGGGCTCAGGGGGCGAGGTAGAGCACGTCCCCGGGGCGGATGACTGTCCCGCTGAGGTTGTTCCTGGCCTGGATGGCCTCCACGGTGAGGCCGTGCTTGCGAGCGATGCTGTAGAGCGTGTCCCCGGGTTTTACCCGGTAACGCAAGGGGTTGCGGAGGCTTGCGGCCTTGGAGGGGCGCTTCGCCGTGCTCGCCGCCACCTGGGGCTGCCACGGGCCCTTGGGGATCAGCAGCTCCCGACCCACCCGCAGCTTCCTGGGGTTGGCGATGCCGTTGGCAGCCATGATGGTTTCCGCGCTCACCCCGTAGCGCCGGGCGATGCTCGCCACGGTTTCCCCGGGGCGCACCGTGTGGAACAGCCGCTTGATGCGCTCTTCCTTGGGGATCGCGGCGATGACCGTGCGGGCTTGCTCCCCTTGGCCGCAGGGGACCGCCACCGGCCACACCTCGGAAGGGGGGGTGAGCCCGCGCACCAAAGCGGGGTTCAGCTCCCGGAGCGTGGCCAGGTCGAAACCACCCCGCTCCGCCAGCACCTCCAGGTCCAACGCCCCTTCCACCGGTACCATCTCGCGGCAGGGACGCTCCTCGGGGAAGGTGGGCAGGCCGTACTTTTCCGGCTGCTTGGCGACGATCAGCGCTGCCCAGAAGGCGGGCACGTAGTTGCGGGTTTCCCGCGGCAGCAGCTTGCGGATCTCCCAGAAGCTGGTCTTGCCTTTGGCGCGCCGCAGCGCCCTTTCCACCCGCCCCGGCCCGGAGTTGTAAGCCGCCAGGGCCAGCTCCCAGTCACCGAAGGTGGCGTAGAGATCCGCCAGGTGGTCCAACGCCGCCCCGGTGGCGCGAGCCGGGTCCAAGCGCTCGTCCACCAACCCATCGCAGCGCAGGTTGTAAAGCCGGGCGGTGCCCGCCATGAACTGCCACAGCCCCGTGGCTTTGGCCCGGGAGCGGGCGGCGGGCTGGAAGGCGCTTTCCACCAGGGGGAGCCAGGCCAGGTCCTGGGGAAGCCGGCGACGGGCCAGCTCTTGGCGGATCGTGGGCAAAAAGCGCGCGGCCCGCTGGAGCGCCGCCAAGAGCTTTTCCCGGTAAGGGCCGGTGTAGAAGTCTATGAGCGCCGCCACCTCCGGCGTGACCTTCACCGGCAGATCGAACGTCACCGCTTCCGCTTCCCGCGTGGCTTCGGCCACCTTTTCCGGGCTTGCCAGCACCAGCTCTTCCGGCAGCTCCGGGGGGGTTGCCTCGCCTTCCTCTTCATCGGCGTAAAGCGTGGCCGCCAGGATGTCCAGCTCGTCCCAGAGCTCGCCTACAGCTTGCGCTAACGCCGCATCGTCCCCGTGCTCCAGCATCGCTTGGCTCGCCTGGTGGACGATGGCCGCCTCGCAGGCGAGGAACCCCTCCTCGTCGGAAGCTTCCACCGCTTGCCGTGCCTCCTCCAGGGAGCGCTGCACCTTTTGGCGCAGCTGCTCGGCGGGGGCGGGGGGCTGGGGTTGCGCTGCCGGGAGCACGCTGGCCGCGGTGGGCACTTTTTCGCCTTTGGGCCCAGCGGTTTGGCAGGCGACGAGAAGCACGAGGCTTCCGGCCAAAAGCACCCGCTTGCTCATTCGCCCTGGAGGTTCACCGTGAGGGTGAGGGCCAGCTGCCGCAGCCGCTCCCCCTTCTTGAGCTCCACCTCCACCGGGGCCACCGTGGCCACCGGCTGCTCCGCCTCGTCCACGAGCTCGATGCGCACCCGGCACCGGGCGGCCTTGCCCAAAGCTTTACCCACGTTTTCTTCCACTCTTTTCCGCACTTCTTGGCGGGAGTTGAGCGATCCCGCCAGTAGCGCGTCCAGGTCCAAGCTCGGCTGCGGCGGTGCCACCGGTCCCTCCCGGAAGGTGCTGGCCTTGCGGAGGTTTTCCAGCTCCGCCAGGATGTCCAAGGAGGAGGAAACCTTCACGTGCCGCACTCCCGCCGGTGCGGGAGGGGCTGGCTCCGCGGTGGTGGCGAACTCCACCGGCACCTCAGCTTCCGCTGGCGGCGCCGGGGGTGGCTGGGGTGGAGCTTGGGGGGCGGCGATTTGCGCCGGGGAAAGCTCTTCCACCGGGGGAGCGGGTGGCGGGGCTGGGGTGGTGAGCACCTCCACCGGGGGGGCCACCGGCAGCTCCTCCACCACCGCGCTGGCGAGGCGGTCCGGGGAAAAGCTGGCTTTGGGAGCGGGGGCCGGTGGCGGGGGTGGTGGAGGCGGGGGTGCGGGGCGCACCTCCTCCCCGCGGCCCTCCTGGGCAGCCATGCGGGCCCGCAAGCTCTTGAGGGTGAGCTTGGTGATGGCCTTGAGGGTTTCGAACACCCCCACGCCCTGGGTGGCCACCGCCTCGAAGTACTGGTACTTGCCATCCGGGTTGAGGGCCGCGTTGAGCTCCTCCACCGAGAGGATGTTCTTCAGGTCCCGCTTGTTGTACTGCAGCACCAGGGGAACCGAGGCGAAATCTATCCCCAGCTCCTGGAGGTTTTCCTTGAGGTTCTCGAAGCTCTCGAGGTTGGCATCGGCCATGGGCCGCTGGGAGTCGGCCACGAACACCACGCCGTCCACCCCTTTGAGCACCAGCTTGCGGGTGGTGTTGTAGAACACCTGCCCGGGGACCGTGTAGAGCTGCAGCCGGGTGCGGAACCCCCCTACCTTGCCCACCTCCAGGGGGAGCAGGTCGAAAAACAGCGTACGGTCGGTTTCGGTTTCCAGGGAAACCATCTCCCCCCGGGAGTTGGGGGCGGTTTTGGCGTAAATGTAGGAGAGGTTGGTGGTCTTGCCGCAAAGGCCAGGACCGTAGTAGACGATCTTGGCCGCCATCTGCATCGTGGCCCAGTTAAAGAAGACCATTTACGGCTCCCCGTGCTCCACGGCGCAAAGCTAACACAACGCGGCTCGCTGGTCAACGGCTCCCGCTGGCAGGCGGGTGCGGTGCACCGGCTCTCAGCAGCTGGGACGAGCCGCAGGTAGGAAACGGGCGTAGAGGTCGCGGTACGCCGCGGCAGCTTTCGCCCAGGAGAAGCTTTCCCCCATGGCCCGGCGCTGCAGCGACAGGAGCTTTTCCGGGTTTTCCACCACCTGTTTCGCTCGAGTCAGGGTAGCCACCAGCGCCTGGGGGGAAAGCGGCGCGAAGACGAAGCCGTTTCCCGCCTCGCCGCTGGCGTCGCGCACGGTGTCCGCGAGCCCCCCGGTGGCGTGCACCACGGGGAGCGTGCCGTAGCGCATGGCGATCATTTGCCCGAGGCCACACGGCTCCCAGCGTGAGGGCATGAGGAAAAGCGTGCTGCCAGCGTAAATCAGCCGGGCCAGGCGGTCGTCGAAGCGGCAAACCAAGGCCACCCGCTCCCGGTGGGCCCCCTGGGCCGCCCGCAGCAGCTCCTCGAAGCGCGCCTCCCCGGTGCCCAGCACCACCACGTCGAACCCCAGCTGGAGGATCGCCTCCAGGGCCTCCACCAGCACGTCGGCCCCTTTTTGCTCGGTGAGGCGGGAAACCATGCCGAGGATCGGCCGTTGGGCGGGGGCCATGCCCAGCTCCGCCCGCAGCGCCGCCGCCGCGGCCTCCTTGCCCTCCCGGAGGTCCTCCGCACCGTAACGCCGCGGCAGGGCTGGGTCCAGGGAAGGGTCCCAAAGCTTCTCGTCCAAGCCGTTGAGGATGCCGAAGAGCCGCTCTTTCCGGGAGGCCAGCACCCCTTCCAAGCCGCAGCCGAACTCCGGGGTGAGGATCTCCCGGGCGTAGGTGGGGGAAACCGTGGTGATGGCCGTGGCGCTCACCAGGCCCGCTTTCAGGAAGTTCACCTGGCCGTAGAACTCCAAAAAATCCATGGTGAACCGCTCCCTGGGGAGCGCGCACGCCTCCAGCACCCAGGGGGGGAAGACCCCTTGGTAGGCCAAGTTGTGAATCGTGAGCACGGTGACCGGGGAGGGGAACCGGCCCTGGGCTTGTTCCTGCTGCACGAAAAACGGCACCAGCGCTGCTTGCCAGTCGTGGACGTGGAGCACCTCCTGGTCTGCCGCCACGGCAAGCGCCGCTCGGGCGAACCATGTGAAGCGCATGGGGTTGTCCGGGAAGTCCCCTTCGGGCAAGCTGTAAAGCCCCGGGCGCACGAAAAGCGGCGGGCAGTCGAGGAACAGCCACCGCACCCCGTCCTGCTGCAGCTCCCACACCTTCCCCGCCAGGCCCATTACTTTTACGGTGCCTACCGGGTTCCCCGGGGGCGTGGCCCGGAGCGTTTCCCGGTGGGCGGCGAGCACCACGGTCACCTCCAGCCCCAGGGCGCTTTGCGCTTTGGGGAGCGCCCCGGCCACGTCCGCCAGACCACCGGTCTTGGAAAAGGGGACCGCTTCGGATACCACGTGAGCCACGCGCATCAAACCACCTCCGCTGCACCCAGCCCGGCCAGCACCCCGTCCAGCACCGAGAGCAGGAGCCCATCAGGGAAAACCGCGTCCTCCGCGGTCCAAGCCGCCAGCTTGGCGTGTTTTTGCTCGAAAAGCTCCCGGGCCCGGGCCACGTGGAGCGCGAAGCGGCGCTGGGCGTAGTCCCGGGCCGCTTGGGTGGTGACCAGGAACGGCCAGTCGGAAGCCAGCGCCAGCAGCAGCTCCTGGGCTTGGGCGGAGCGGAACCCGTCGTGCCCGGGCCGTTGCCCCAAGGCCTCCCAAGCTGCCCGCTCCAGCTTTTCCAGCTCCCACCAGAACCGCTCGGTTTCCGGGTTCACCCAGACCCGGTGGTCGCCCCCTTCCCCCCAGGAGCCTTCCGGCAGAGCCACAGCAGGTGCTCGGGGGGAGAGGGCCAGGGAGGCCACCGTGGTGCGCACCTGGGGGTGGGAGGCAGCTTTGGTGAGCAGCTGCTCCAGGAAAGCTACCCCCTCGAACCACCAGTGGCCGAACAACTCGGTATCGAAGGGGGCCACCACAACCCCCTCCGCAGCCTCGGGGAGCGAGGCCACCACCTCCAGGAAGTGATGGGCGTGGGAGTCCACCGCTGCTGCGGTGGCCTCGGGGTCGTAGGGCGCCTTGTGCGCCAGGTCCGCCTTGGGGTGGGTGACGCGCCAGAGCTTCAGCCCCGAGGGCCAGTGGCGTTTGTGAAAGTCCAGGTAGCGCTCCTCCCCGGGGTAGCCGTGCTCCCGGGACCAAACCTGCAGCGAGGTGTGGGGGTCCCGGAAGAACGCGGTCACCGAGGAGGTGCCGATGCGTGCCGGCTGGTAGAGGGAGGGGTGGGAGCGCACGGGTTCGCTGAAAACCCCGGGAGCGGAGGCGGGCACGGGCCGTCCCCCGAGGAGCAGGTGGGAGTCCAGCACGGTCCAGGCGAACCCTGCTTCCTCCACCAGCGTTTCCAGCCCCGGCCGGAAGCTCTCGAAGGCCCGGGTGACCGGGTGACGGAACGGTCCCGCGGGGCGGTAGGCACACTCGGGAAGCCAAACCCCCTGGGCCCGGCGCCCGAAGACCCGGCGGTGGTACGCCTGGGCCAGCTGCAGGGAAAGCCTTGCGGAGCGCAGGTCGTGCACCAGGGGGAGGTAGGCGTGGGTGGCGGCGCAGCTGCCCAGCTCGATGACCTCGTTTTCGGCCAAGCGCGCGAAGGCACCGGCGATGTCCTCGCCGATCGCGGCGAAAAACCGCTGCCGCTCATGGAAAAGCTCGAACCAAAAGCGGGCCAGGGGCAGGTCCCGGGCTTGCTCCGCCGCTTGGAGCCGTTGCTGGAGGTACCCTTGGAGCTTGGCGGGGAACGCCAGGTGGCGCCACTGGGCTGCCAGCACCGGGGAAACCGTGATCGTGAGCAGGTGCTTGGCCCCTTCCTGGGCCTTGCGCTGCAGCATCGCCAGAAGCGGCAGGTAGCAGTGGGTGGTAGCTTCGAAGAGCCAGTCCTCCCCGTGGGGCCAGGCCCCGTGGTGCAGCACCCAGGGGAGGTGGGTGTGAAGCACGAGGACCAGCTTGCGGGGACGGCTCATGGGGTGCCTCCGTTGGGGCTGGCCTCCCGCACGAAGCGCGCCGCTTCTTCCGGCGGGGTGGGGTTGATGGAGTAGCCGGAGCCCCACTCGAACCCGGCGATGCGCGTGATGCGCGGCACGAACTCGATGTGCCAGTGGTAGTCGTACTCGATGGTGGTCCAGTACTGGGGCTGACCGGGGCGGGGGTGAGGGCTGGGGGCGGTGTGGAGGATCAGGTTGTAGGGCGGATCCGCCAGGAGCTGGCGGATGCGCCGCAGGAAGTCCTGGAGCACCTTGGCGAGCTCCAAAAGCAAGCTGTCCGAGGCCAAGGCGAAGTCGTGGGCGTGCTTTTTGGGGAGGATCCAGGTCTCGAAGGGGAAGGAGGCGGCGAAAGGTTCCAGCAGCACAAAGTGCTCGGTTTCCAGCGCCACCCGGTCGCCAAAGGCTTTTTCCTGCTGGATGAGGTCGCAGAAGATGCAGCGCTCCTTGTGGGCCCAGTGGTTGCGGGCCACGTTCAGCTCCTCCACCACCACCGTGGGGATGATGGGGGTGGCGATGAGCTGGGAGTGGGGGTGGGCCAGGGAGGCCCCCGCGTCCCGCCCCTTGTTCTTGAACAGCAGCACGTAGCGGATGCGGATGTCCCGCCGCAGGTCCACCAACCGCTCCCGCCAGGCCAGGAACATGCGCTGCACCTCTTCGGGGGTGCGGTCGGCGATTTCCCGGAAGTGGTCCGGGGTTTCCACGATCACCTCGTGGGCACCGATGCCGTTCACCCGATCGAAGATCCCCACCGCTTCCCGGGTGAGCTCCCCTTCAATGCGCAGCGCCGGGAACTTGTTGGGAACCACCCGCACCTCCCACCCGGGGGTGTTGGGGGCGCGGCCCTCTCTGGGGAGCGCCCAAATTTCCGGAGGGGTGGCGTGCTCCTGCCCGTACTCGAACGGGCAGCCCACGGGCGTGGTTTCTTCCGCCTGGGGCTTCACGAACTCGTGGGGCCGAAACTTCCGCTCGGTGGCGATGATGGACCAGCGGCGGCGAATCGGGTCGAAACGAAGCTCTGGCATGGCCTTTCCCTCTGCTCCCTTACGGTTCGTCCACCTCGAAAAACTCCAACCGGTACGATCCCCAGGGGGGCAGTCGCACCCCCGGGGCCTCCACCACCATGAGCACGCTGCCGGAAAGCCGCGGCAGGGAAGCCTCGAGGATCGTGCCGCAGGCGCAGCTCCCCGGCCGGTCCGCCGGGAGCTCGTAGCGTACCACGTGGGGGCCCGAGGCCAGGGTCACCACCACCGGCAGCGGCACCGGGCCCCCTTTCGCCGGGTCCAGCCGCAACCAGAGGTTTTCCCCGTCGGCCCAGAGCCCCACCCGTACCCCTTCGCCCTCCACCCACTGCGCCAGCACCCACTCGAAGTAGCTGGTGCTCTTGCCGTCCAGCACCGGCGCAGGCCAGGTGCGGGAGGTGGGGATGCGCAACGCGGTTTCCCACCGGCGTACCGGCACCGCCAGCTCTGGTAGCGGCTCCTCCCCGGCAGCGCGGAGGGCATCCGCCAGGTGCAGGCGGAAAAGCCGGTCGTAGAGCGGAGCCAGCGGCGTGGGGTTGTCGTCCCCGAACCACCACCACCAGTCGGACCCCTGGGCGGCAAGCCACGACCTACCACCGCGGTGGGCCCCTGCTTGCCGGCAGCGGGCCAGGAGCTCCCAAGCGCGGCACTTTTCCTCGTGGCCGATCCAGGTGGCGAAGGAAGCACCGATCCAGGACCCGGCGTGCAAGCGGGGGAGCCGCCGCGGCGTTTCCTCCGCAAGCCGTTGCCGCAAGCTCACCAGGCGCAGCTGGCCCTGCAGCTGCAGCTGCTCCGCAAGCCTCAAAAGGAACGTGGCCCCCCCTTCGGGGTAGCTGCTCCAGGGGTTTTCCCCGTCCAGGGCTACCAAAAGCCCCCCATCCCCGGGCAGCTTGCGAACCACCGCAGCGAGCATTTCGGAAAACTGCTGGGCGGCGCGAGCTTCCGGCAGGTGCTGCCCCTTGAAGCCGATGAAATCCGCAAGCTCCCGGTGGCGGAAGAACAGCACCGGCCCGCCATCCGCAAGCTGCCAACCGCTGGCGAGCTCCGCCGCCACCCCGCTTTCGCCGCTCACCGGGTGGCCCAGGGAGGCGGCGAGGATCCCCTCGTCGGTGGCTAGCCAGCGCACCCCGTGCTGGCCGTACAGCGCCACCGCCTCCGGGGAAACCGCCCCTTCCGGTGGCCAACATCCCACCACCGCGAAACCCAGCTTTTCCATGAACGCCAGCCCTTCGCGGATATGGGCCGCGGCGTCCTCCCGGGAAGCGAAACGGGGGAAGCCCCCCGGTGGCTCGGGCACCGAGGCAGCGGCCACCCGGGTGTCCAACAGCAGCGGGAGCAAGGGGTGGGCGTAGGGGGAGGTGGCGATTTCCACGGTGGCGGCCAGCTCCCGGTAGAGCGAGAGCAGCTTGGCGGGGCAGCTGGCAAGCCAAGCCACCAGCGCTTGCTGATCGGAGCTGGAAAACCCCGCGCCCTTGGCGACCAGCGCCGCGATGGGTTCCTCCCACCGGGCGTTGGGAGCCGCGTAGGCGAGCACCGTTAGCACCTGCAGCTCGGTGATCTCCCCAGGGGAGAGCCGGCGAGCGAGCTCCTCCGAACGGGCTCCCCGGAGCTTTGCCCCGAGCTCCCCCAGCCGGGGCAGGCGAGCCGCCTGCCGCGGATGGAGCAGGAACGCCCAACGCACCAGCTCCCCTAGCGCTTCGGGGGAAAGCTCCCGGGCTGGGGTGGCCAGGGCCTCCAGCAACGGGTCCTGGGCCCGCCCCTCGGCGTACGCGGCAAGCTGCTCCAGGAAAACCGGGGTGAGGTTCAGCACTTGGCCGGCAAGCCCGGTTTCCCGCAGCGCGTGGGCCAAGGTGAGGTACTCCCCGGCGGCGTGGAGCAGCACCCAGGGGGCGTGGACCCTCCCGTCCGCGGTGCGGTAGCAGGGTTGGTGGAGGTGCCAGAGGAACGTGAGCTTGGTCATTCACGCCTCGCGGAGCAGCTGCTCCACCTGCTGGCAGTAGCGTTCCGCGAGCGCAGCCGCCAGCTCCCTGGTGGGGGCTTCCGCGTGGATGTGCAGCTCCGGGCGCAGGCGGTCGGAGCGCACCAGCACCCAACCTTGGTCCTCGGCGATCTTCACCCCTTCCAGGAACGACCGTGGCTTGTCGCTGGCCAGCCGCTGGGTGACCTCCCGCATCACGCTGCCCTTCTTTTCCACCGGGCAGGGGAGCGTGCGGTGCACCACGGTCACCGGCGGGGCGCTGGCCGCCACCTGGCTCAGCGGTTTGCCGGCTTGGCTGGCGTACTTGAGGAACATCCCCAGGGCGAAAAGCGCGTCGGGGACGTAGTGAAGCGCCGGGAAGATCAGGTCCCCCTCGCCGGCGGAGGCGAACAGCACCCCCTTCTGTCGCGCCGCTTCAGTCATCGCCCTGGGGGCGGAGAGCGTTTCCCGCACCCCCACCCCCACCTGCTGCAACGTCCGGGCGAAGCTTTCGGGGGCGTAAGCGGGAAGCACCACCTCGCCGCTGGTGGGCGGGTTTTCCGTCACCAGGGCGATGAGCAGCGCCAAAAGCCCCATCCCCTGCCAAACGGTGCCGGCATCGTCCACCAGCACCAGCTTTTCGCCGTCGGGGTAGAGGAAGAACCCCATGTGGGCGGAAAGCGCCCGCACGATCGTGGCCAGGCGCTCCAAGCTTGCGGGGATTTCCTCCGGGAGCAGCGCCTCGTGCCGCTCGGTGTGGGCGTTGAGCGTGACCACGTCGCACCCTAGCTCGGACAAAAGACGCGGCAGCACCACCACCGCCGGGGAGTGGGCGTAGTCGATCACCAACCGGAACCGCTCGGGGAAAGGCTCTTCCGCCAGGGCCTTCAGGTAGGCTTCGGCGTAAAGGTCCAGCACCCGGGGTTGCTCGAAGATCAAGCCGATCTCCTGATGCTGCACCCGGCGGAACTCCTCCCGCTGGAACACCCGCTCCACGGACTTGGCGAAGGCGCTGGAGATATCCACCCCGTGCTCGTCGAAAAAGCGGATGGAGGTCATACCCCGCACCAGCTGCACCTGCTGGAAGGAAACGCCGCCCTTTTCCCCGAACCCCTTGAGCTTGTAGCGCAGCACCGGGATCGGCATGAGCCCGAGGTCCACCACGTGCACCCCGGTGGAACCCACGCCCCCCACGAACGCCCGCCGCAGCATGCGGGAGGCGGGGTGGCCGTCCCGGGCGGTGAGGATCGTGCTGCCTGGGGCCAGGAGCGTGCCGTACGCTGCCCCGAGGCGGGCAGCCACCTCGGGGGTGAGCTCCAGGTTGGTAAGCCCGGTCACCGCCCCTTCTTCGAAGGCGGAGGTGCGCCAGCGGTCAGCGTAGACCAGGTTGGCGTGCACCACCGCCCAGTCTTCCACCACCTTGCCGGGCCAGATCTTCATCCCCTCCTTTACCCGCACCCCGCGCCCCAGCACCGTGCCGTCCGCCACCACCGCCCCTCGCTCCACCACCGCCTCCTCCCCCACCCGCACCCCTTGCCCCAGCACCGACCGTTCCACCCGCGCCCCGGCCCCCACGGTGATGCCTTCCCAAAGCACCGAGCGGCGCAGCTCCGCCCGGGGGCCCACCTTCACCCCCCGCCCCAGCACCACGTCCTCCAGCCTCGCCCCCTCCTCCACCACGCACCCCTCCCCCAGCACCACGGTGCCCCGCACCTCCACGCTGGGAGCCACGGTGACCGCCCCTTCCGCCCAGAACGGGCGTCCCCCCACCTGCTGCAGGCTCCCCTGGGGGACGAGGCGCAAGGTGCCCGCGAAAAAGTCCTGGTGGATGGCCAGGTAGCTTTCCGGGTCCCCCACGTCCCGCCAGTACCCCTGCATCACGCAGCCGAAAAGCGGCACCTTGGCGGCCAAGAGCCGGGGGAACAGGTCCCGGGAAAAGTCGAAAGGCTCGTCCAGCGGCACCTCCCGGAGCACCGGGGCTTCCAGCACGTAAATGCCGGTGTTCACGGTGTCCGAGAAAACCTCTCCCCAGGTGGGCTTTTCCAAAAACTGCTGGATGCGCGACTCCCCGTCCACAATGACGATGCCGAACTGCAGGGGGTTGGCCACCCGGGTGAGGGTGATGGTCACCTGGGCGCGCTTGGCCTCGTGGAAGCGGAGGATCGCCGAAAGATCGAAGTCGCAAACTACGTCCCCGGAAAGCACCAGGTAGCGCGGCGCGGGGACGAGCCGGGCGCCGTGGGCCACGGCGCCGGCGGTGCCGTAGTCCTGCTCCGCCTGGTAGTACACCAGCTCCATGCCGAAGCGAGAGCCGTCACCCAAGGCTTGGCGGATCTTGGCCGGCTCGTGGTAGGTGAGCAGCACCGCCTTGCGCATCCCGTGGGTTTTCAGCTGCTCCAGGACCAGCTCGAGGATCGGGCGGTTCACCACCGGCAAGAGCGGCTTGGGGATGTTGGCAGAAAGCGGGCGGATGCGGGTGCCGAAGCCGCCGGCCATGATGATGGGGATCATGCTCCCTCCCCCAGGTGGCGGCGGAGCGCGCCCTTGAGCTCGGCCAGATCGGCGGACTTCACCACGTACTCGTCGGCGAGCCAGGAGGAAAAGTCGTCCTGGTAGCGGGCGTACGCGGTGGAGAGGATCACCGGCAGGTGCGGGGTGGCGGATTTGATTTCCCGCAAAAGCGAAAGCCCCAGCCCCTCCGCCAAGCGGATGTCCAGCACCACCGCGTCCACCCCCCCCTGGGCCAGGCGCTGGCGAGCCTCCTCCATGGTGGCGCAGGTTTCCACCGCGTAACCCTCGCTGGTGAAAACGTGGCGGTAAAGCTCGAGGATAGCCTCGTCGTCGTCCACGAAAAGCACTCGCTTCATGCACACCTCCGCAACAGCAGCGAAAACCTCACCCACCCAGGCTCGCTTTCATCATACTCCACGCGCCCGCCCATGGCTTCCGCGAGCCGCCGCACCGAGGCCAAACCCTCCCCGGTGCCCCCGGGCTGGTGGAAACCGCCGCCGAAGGGGTTGCTGCGCAGCGGCTGGGGCAAGGGCTGGCCGGTATCCGCCACCACCAGGCGCGCCCATTCCCCCTCCTCCTGCACCGCTACCCGCACCTCCCCACCCAGCCCCACGGCTTTCAGGGCGTTGGAAAGCAGGTTTTCCAGGCACCGCTCCAGGTAGGAGGGGTCAGCCCAAACCCAGGTTGGCCTCTCGGGGGCGCGGAGCTCCAGGCTCACCTGGCGCGCCTCCGCCAGCGGCTGCCAGGCAGCCAATAGGTGGCTTGCCACGGCAGCGGCGTCGGTGCGCACCAGCTGCATCCCTTCCCCCCGCTGGGCGAGCTCCAGCACCAGCTGGTTCACCTGACGCTCCACCCGGGCGAGCCCTTCGGCGATCTTCTGCCCCCAGCGCTCCCACTCCTCCAGCGAGGTGGGCTTGTGCTGCAAAAGGTACTGGAGCTGGCCGTAGGCGGCGATGAGGGGGTTTTTGATGTCGTGGGCCAAGGCCCTGGCCGCCTCCACCAGCGCCACCGCGTGCTCCGCTCGCTGGCGGCGTTCCTGCTCGGCGCGAAAGCGCTCCCACAGCTCGGTGCGTTCCAGGGCCACCTGCAAGCTGTGGCAGAGCGTCTGGGCCCCTTCCAGAAGCGGCGCGGAAACCGGGGCGCGGGTGACGAAGTTGTCCGCCAGCACCACCCCCCAGAACTTTTCCTGGCGCACCAGGGGAAGCACCACCAGGGTGGGGGAGGCCAGGACCTGCACCCAGTGGCGCACGCAGGGGTTGGGATCCCCGGCCCGGGCCAGGAAGGCCCTGGCCCAGTGCCCGCACCCCTCCCCCACCGTGACGTTGAGCGCTTGCAGCAGCTCGCCAAGGCGCGCCTTTTCCCGCTGGATGACCTCCGGCTGGAAGCGCTGCACCGTGGCCAAGGGCTTCACCTGCAACGCTTGCAGCTCTTGCCAGAGCGCGGCTGCTTCCTCGCCGCTGCGGGGGCCGATCCCCAGCCACCCTTCCAGGGTGCCGTTGGTGCGGCGCAGCAGGAACGCCCGGTTGAAGCCGAACCCCTCCCCCGCCGTGAGCGCCACCAGGGCGATCCAGGCCGCGTGCTCGGGGGTGAGCGCCCGCTCCAGCAGCTCGGTGGCCAGGTGCAACGTGGCGAGGATCCTGGTGGAGCGCCCCCGGTCGCGCAGCAGCGGGTGTCTCCGGGACGCCTGTCGGCTCCGGCGTACGCCTCGACCCATGCAGCGCCGCTCCGCCACCGGGGAAAGTGTAGCCCATTGGAGCCCCGCCTCCCGCGGCGCACGAGGCCGCGAGGCTAGCCGCCGGCGTTGCGGACCAAGGTGAAGCCGACCTCCTGGAACAACAGCAACAGGCGGTGCACCTTCACCGCCACCCACCGGGGGCGGCAGGGAAAGCGGACCGAAAGCTTGCCCCCCCAGGGAAAGCCAGCGAGCTCCAGGGCGAGCTCGCCCCCGGGGGTTTGCTGCATCCGTCTGCCCCGGGGCCAGCAGGGCAGCCGCAGGGTCGTGGCAAAAAGCGTTTGCTCGTACCAGAAAAGCTCCAGCCGCCCAGGGCGCAGGGTACGCCAGGAGGGGGGGAGGGAAAACCCTACGGCAAGCTCCTGCCCCGCCAGCGTGGCTCGCAAGCGCGGGCGGGGCTCCGGGGCGTCCACGGGAAAAAACAGCTCTTCCCCACGGGCGAAGGAGCGGTGGAAGCGGTGGCGGAACACCATTTGGCTTTCGTGGCAGGCGATGGCTCGGGCTTTGGTGGCTCGCTCCTGCCCGTTTCCGGCAAGCCGCAGCACCGCCGCAGCGGCTCGCTCCCGCAGCGGCGTGTGGGTGGCGTAGCCCAGAAGCTCCGCCGCAACCCCTTCCGCTGCCGCCAGCACCAGCACCGCCGCCGCGCTGTGGTCCGGGTGCCGGTCGGCCAGGACCGGGCAGAGCACATGGGTGGGGCGGAAGGCGGCGAAAAGCTCCCGGAGGTGCGAGAGCAGTGGCTGTGGCTCCTGGAGGGCCAGAGGCGCCAGGCGGGTATCCGGCCAGCGGAGGAACACCGCCCCCGCAGCGTGGTACCCCAGCACCGCCAAAGCAGCGGCGGTCTCCCGCTCCCGGCGGGCGGCGAAGCGGGTGCGGTGCGCTGCGGTGACCCACAAGGTGCGCTCCAGCACCCGCAGCGGCCAGGTGTTCCCCTCCCCGGAGGTGAGGAACACCGGCAGCACCGCAGCCCCCGCCCGGACAGCCCGCTGCAGCAGGATCCCTGCCCCCAGCACCTCGTCGTCGGGGTGGGGGAAGATCCCCAGGATGCGGTGGCGCGCTTGGACGGCAAGTTGCCCTTCCAGTGCTCCGAGCCTCCTTTCCCTGGGCGGGGCCAGGTGCCTTATTACGCTAGCATGGCGGCGGAGGTGGCCGATGGCTTGGCGGAGCAAGCTCGCGGTGGTGGCCGGGGTTCTTTTCGCGCTGGCGCTGGCGCTTGCGGCCATGGGGTTCTACCTGCTCCGGGCCTCGGTGTTCGTGCCGCCACCGGGGAAGGTTGTGCTCCCGGGCCTGGGCGCGCCGTGCACCGTGCGCTTCGACGCTGCAGGCGTGCCCCACGTGGAGGCAGCGAGCCTGCGGGACGCGTTTTTCCTCCAGGGCTACCTCCACGCCCGGGAGCGGTTTTTCCAGATGGAGCTGGCGCGTCGGGCAGCCCGGGGGCGCCTAGCGGAGCTCCTTGGCCCCGGGGCCGTGCCGCTGGATGTGCGCTTCCGTCGCTGGGGGGTTGCCGAGGCGGCGCGCCGGCAGCGGGCGCTTTTATCCCAGCAAGCGGAGCGGGCGCTGGCCGCCTACGCCGCCGGGGTGAACGCCGCCCTGGGGAGCTTGCCCCCCTGGCGGCTTGCCCCGGAGTGCCTGCTGCTTCCGTGCAAGCCGGAGCCGTGGCGCATCGAGGACACCCTGGGGGTGGGGCTTGTGCTGCAGTTCAACCTCACCTGGGCAGCGGGGGAAGAGCTGCAGCGGGCCCGGGTACTTTCGGCTTTAGGGAGGGAGCGAGCGGTGGCGCTGTGGGGGTGGAGCCCGGAGCAGGCGGCGGCCTGGATCCCCCCGGAGGGGCCCTCGCTACCCCAGCGCTCCCCCGAGCCCCCGTTGCCGGTTTTTTCCGGGGTGGGCTCCAACAACTGGGCCCTGGCCGGCTCACGCAGCGAAAGCGGCGCACCGCTTCTCGCGAACGATCCCCACGTGGGGGTGGCCAACCCCGCCACCTGGTACGAGGTGCACCTGGTAGCCCCCGACCTCGCGGTGGCAGGCGTTTCGGTGCCCGGGGCCCCGGGGATCCTCATCGGCCACAACCAGCAGGTGGCCTGGGGGATCACCATGGCCATGCTGGACGACCAGGACCTGTTCCGGCTGCAGCTGAACCCCTCGGGCACCGAGGAGCGCTTCGGCGAAGCTTGGCTGCCTTTGGCGATCGAAAAGGAAACGCTCCCGGTGCGCGGGGAAAAACCCCGGGAGCTCGTGTTGAAACGCTCGGTGCACGGCCCGGTGGTGCGGGAGGAAAACGGGGAGGCTTACGCGCTGGCTTGGACGGCCCTCCAGGCCCGCTCTCCGGTGGAGTGCTTCCTCGCGCTCCAGCTGGCCCCCGATGCCCGCCTGGCCATGGCTGCCTTTGACCCCTGCGAAGCCCCGGCGCTGAACCTCCTGGTGGCGGACCGCCAGGGGCACATCGGCTGGCGCATCACCGGGAAGGTGCCGCGGCGGGGGCGGGGGGCGGGGAAGCTCCCATCCCCCGGGCAGGACCCCTCCTGGGCCTGGGAGGGGCTCGCCAGCTTCGAGCCCCGGCTGACCAAGCTCGACCCGCCCGAGGGGTTTCTGGCCACCGCCAACCACGACCCGTTTGCCGAGGGGGACTTCCCCCCTCCGGGGTTTTCCGGGGAGTTCGCTGCCCCCCACCGGGTGCGCACCATCCGGGCAGCTTTGGCTTCCCGGCCGCGCTGGAGCGTGGCTGCCTGCGCCGCGCTGCAGCTGGACGTGGGCAACCCCCAAGCGCTGGAGCTGCTGGCGGCGCTGCGGCCGATCCTCGAGACCGTGCATCGGCCCGAAGCGGAAGCGCTTCTGAGCTGGGACGCTCGCATGGAAGCGGGAAGCAGCACCGCGCTGCTCTGGGCGGAGTTCCTCGGGGCGCTGGTGCGGCGGGTGGGGGGCGACGAGGCGGCGCAGGTGGGGCTGGACCGCTCCCCGTTCACCGCCGAGGCGCTGCGCCGGCTGGCGCTGGGGCTCTTGCCCGCGGTGTGGTGGGACGACGTGAGCACCCCGGAGGTGGAGAGTCCCGCGGTAATCGTGGCAGCTGCTTTGGAGGAGGCTTCCCGGCGGGCGGCGGGCAAGCGCTGGGGGGAGGTGCACCAGGTGCTGTTTGCCCACCCGTTGGGGTCCGTGCGGCTCCTGGCTCCGCTTTTCAACGCTGGCCCCTACCCGGTGGGGGGTGCCGGCCCCTGCGTGAACGCCACCGCCTACCGGGCGCAGGGGGAGGATTTCGCGGTGGTTTCGCTGCCCTCCATGCGCTTCGTGGCGGACCTGGGGGACTGGAACCGCTCGCGGATGGTGCTGCCGCTGGGGCAGGCGGGGCACCCTTTGGCGGCCCACGCTCGGGACCAGGTGAAGGCTTGGCTCTCCGGTGGCAGCCACCCCATGCCGTTCACTCCGGAGGAAGTAGCCAAAGCTGCGGTTCGCACCACGTTCTTCCTCCCGCGGTGACGGCCGCTTTTTAGCCGGCGCGGCCTGGCTCGCGGGGCGAGGCGCGGCGCTTTGCGCCGCTTCTCCTGCGGCTCGCGTCGGGTTTGCGAACAAGCTTCGCAACCGCCGCT
>Ga0209018_1000167_pt1 | contig 62867 bp, 52 predicted proteins | sample YNPBryBLVA2012_FD_185814 | JGI IMG/M metagenome (GOLD analysis project Ga0209018, IMG submission 185814) | Anoxygenic and chlorotrophic microbial mat microbial communities from Yellowstone National Park, USA - YNP Bryant BLVA 2012 (SPAdes)... ...
CTTGAGCAGATCCTGGTCCATCAGTCCCTCCCCGGCCGTCTAAAAATCCACCTGTGCCCCGGGCCGCAGCCCGTTCGCCTTGGCCATACCGGCGCGCACCTCCAGCACGTACAGTGCATCGAAGGCCCCTCCGTAGGCCAAGCAGCGGTCTTGGGGTCCCGGGCAGGGCGGCGCCGCATGGACAACCTGCACCACGCGTTTCTGCCCGTCCAGCCAGACGATGTCCAGCGGCACCTTCACCTGGTACATCCAGTACGGATAGCGGCCCGGCTTGCCGTGGTAAAACAGCAGTCCGCGGTCTTCGGGCAAATCGTCGCGGAACATCATGCCCCGCGCCAGCTCTTCCGGCTGCACGAGCTGTTCGGCCCGGATGACTTTCCCGCCGGGAAGCCGGACGGGCACCGTGTTGTACTCTTCCGGCCGCATGGCCGTGCCGGGACCGCTGCAGGCGGAAAGTCCGGCCACCAGGATCCACACCGCCGGGCTGAGGGCGCGCATCTCTTAAGATGGTAGAAGAACCGCAGCCGCCCATGCATCCGGCCGCTCCTCTCGCCAGCCCTTTCAGCCGCCTTTGGCGCCGTCTTGTGCTCACGCTGGAGATGATCCGCTTCGAGCACTCCGTCTTCGCGCTGCCGTTTGCGCTCACCGCGGCGCTGCTGGCATGGCGGGAGACGGGTCTCCCGGCCGCCTCGCTGTGGCCACGGCTCGGCTGGATCCTCGCCTGCATGGTGACGGCGCGCTCGGCGGCGATGGCGTTCAACCGGATTCTCGACGCCGGGATTGACGCGCGAAACCCGCGCACGCGCAACCGCCACCTGCCCGCCGGGCTGTTGTCGCGCAGTTTCGCCTGGGGCTTCACGGCCGCCTGCTCCCTGCTGTTCATTCTTTCGGCAGGGATGCTGAACCGGCTGTGCCTGCAACTGGCGCCCGTGGCGCTGGCTATCGTGTTCTTCTATTCCTGGACCAAACGTTTCACGTCGCTGTCCCACCTTGTGCTGGGCTTCGCCCTGGGCATCGCTCCGGCGGCGGCGTGGATCGCAGTCGCCGGTTCGCTCGACCTGCGCATCCTCTGGCTGACGGCGGCGGTGACGCTCTGGACAGCCGGGTTCGACGTGATCTACTCCTGCCAGGACTTCGAGTTTGACCGCCGCGAGGGGCTCTTCAGCCTTCCGGCGCGTCTCGGCATTGCGCGAGCGCTTGCGGCGGCGCGCGCATTCCATGCCGTCATGATGGCTTCGCTGGCGATGCTCGCGTACAGCTTCGGAGCGGGCGCGCCGGCGTGGGCAGGCATCGCCGTGACGGCGGCTCTGCTCGTCTGGGAACACCGGCTGGTGCGCGCGGACGACCTGTCGCGCGTGGACGCCGCGTTTTTCACAGTGAATGGCTGGGTGGGAGTGTTATTCTTTGGTTTCTGGGCTGCCGACATCCTCTTCCGGCCACTGGGAGATTGATTCCGTGATGACGACAACGCTTGAGACCCGCGTGTTCGACGACGCGCGCCTGTGGCCCGTGCTGGAGAAAGTGCAGCGCGGGGATCGGCTCACCTTCGACGACGGCGTTCTCCTTTACCGCTCGCACGACCTGCTGGCCATCGGCTACATGGCGAACCTGGTGCGCGAGCGGATGCACGGCAACGTCACCTACTTCAACGTCAACCGCCACATCAATCCCACTGACGTCTGCGTCGCCTCCTGCAAGCTCTGCGCGTTTGGCAAGAAGGCGAAAGACCCGAACGCGTACACAATGTCGCTGGAAGACGTCTGGGCGCGCGCCGCGCAGGGCGCCGCCGAAGGCATCACCGAGCTGCATATCGTCGGCGGGCTGCACCCCGAGCTGACGCTCGATTGGTATTGCGACATGCTGCGCGGGATCAAACAGCGGTTCCCGCAGATCCACCTCAAAGCGTTCACGATGGTCGAAGTCGCCTACCTGTCGCGCCGCTTCCGCATTCCTCTGGAAGAGGTCCTGCGCAGGCTGCGCGAAGCGGGGCTGGACTCGATGCCCGGAGGGGGCGCGGAGATCTTCTCCGAGCGCGTGCGCCGGATCATTTGCGACCACAAGATCGATGGCGGCGAGTGGCTGGAGGTCGCGCGGCTGGCCCACCGCATGGGCATCAAGTCCAACTGCACGATGCTTTACGGGCACATCGAGACAGAAGAGGACCGCGTCGACCACCTGCTGAAGCTGCGCGCCTTGCAGGACGAAACCGGCGGCTTCGTCACCTACATTCCGCTCGCCTTCCATCCCGACAACACGCCGCTCGAGCATATCCCGAGAACCACCGGATTCGCCGATCTGAAGAACATCGCCGTGGCGCGCCTGCTGCTCGACAACATTCCGCACATCAAGGCGTACTGGATCATGATGACGCCGAAGATCGCGCAGATCGCGCAGCGCTTCGGCGCCGACGACATCGATGGCACGGTGGTGGAAGAACGGATCTACCACGACGCCGGCGCGACCACCAGCCAGGGGATGCGGCGCAGCGAGCTGCTGCACCTGATCCGCATGGCCGGCCGCGAGCCGGTGGAGCGCGACACGGAGTACCGTCGTGTGAAGCGCAACGAGGCGACTTTCGCGATCCTCGTCTGAGGCCGCCGTCAGCGGCCCAAGAACTTCTCGATCCGCGCCGTCTCCCGGTCGGCGTTGTCCAGATGCTTCTTCGCCGCGGCGGCGTCGCCGCGCTTGATGGCCCCTTCGGCCTCGTCCATGTAGAACTCCATCCGCTGCGCAGCGGCGGCGATGTCGCCCCGCAACCCCAGCCCCGTGCGCGCCTGCTCCTGCTTCAGGCGGTTCAGGCTCGCCTGTGCGGCATTCACGCGCGCGCCCAGCAACATCAGGCGCTCGCGCAGCTCCGCCAACATGCTTTCATCCACCGCAGGCGCGGCAGGCTGCTGCGGCGCGGCTGCCGCGGGCGCGGACGGCTGTCCGGCGGGTGCCTGCGCCCCTGCGGCCGGCGTCGACGCGGCCTGTTGCGTCTCCACGCGCGGCGGGCGCATAACGGGCGCCTGCTGCGCCGGGCGAGGCGCGGCCGCCCGCCCTGTTGCGGCGCCGGAATCACGAGGTTGCTCAGGAGCGGCGGCGGCCGAAGGCGCCGGTCGCAGAGGCTCCACTTGCAGCGGTTCGGGTGTGGCGGGCGTCCGTTCCTCGTGGGAGGCGGCGGGCTCCTGTGCCTGCGTCTGTACCTCCGGAGGGGTGGAGACAGGCGCCTCGGCGGCTGCCGGCTCGCCCGCCTTTGTGCCAAAGAAGCGGGGCAGCTGCATCGCCGCCACAATCAGCACGGCAATCGTAACGACCGATCCCAGCACCACGTAGAGAGCGCGGCTGGAGTGCTTGCGGGGCTCGGGTACCGGCGCCGCGCCCCACGCCTGCTCCGGGCCCCCCTGCGGCGCCGGCGCGTTCCACGCGCCCGCCGGAGTGGCGGCGGGCTGCGCGGCCACCGTCACGCCGAGGCTCGAACCCAGATTGCGCAGCGCCGCGCCCATCGCCGCGGCAGTCTGGAACCTACGGGTGCGATCCTTCTCGATCGCCATCAGAATGATGTCGTTCAGCCCCTGCGGCACGTCCGGCATCAGCTGCACCGGCGGCACCGGCATCTCCTGGAGATGCTTCCGCATCAGCGAGTACTCGCTGTCGGCTTCGAACGGCACGCGGCCGGTGACCAGCTGGTAAAGCGTGATGCCAAGCGAATAGATGTCGGTACGGTGATCGATGTCGGCCACGCCTTCGATCTGCTCCGGCGAGATGTAGGGGAGCGACCCGACCAGGAAGCCGGTCTTGGTCATGGACCGGTCCTGGGCGAACTTGGCGATGCCGAAATCCAGGAGCTTCACCGTGCCGTCCGGCATGAGCATCATGTTGGACGGCTTCAGGTCGCGGTGGATGATGCCCTTCGCGTGCGCGTAGGCCAGCGCGTCGCACACCTGAGCGATGTAGTGGATGGCATATTCCAGCGGGAGCGGGCCGGAACGGACCAGCTCGTCCAGTGTCACACCGTCGACGAACTCCATCAGCATCAGGAGCTGGTTCTCGAAATGCAGAGCCGTGTGCAGCGCGGCGATGTTGGGATGGTTCAACGTCGCCTGCAACTTGATCTCGCGCACGAAGCGTTCGCCCAGTTCGGGGTACTCGGCCAGGTTGGGCAGCAGGATCTTCATGGCCTCCACCCGGTCCGAGATCACGTTGCGGACCTTGTACACCTTGCCCATGCCGCCGGCGCCGAGCACGGCCAGCACTTCATAGTCTCCGATCCGGTCTCCCAGTTGATAGGACATGAACTCCTCCTCTTCGCGCCCCTCCAGGCGCCTAGTTTCTCACCGTATCGCCTACCTTCGGCGGCGTGGCACCGGTGAAGGTGCCGACGGCGGATTCCTCGTCCGCTTCCGTGACCGTCAGCGTCCCGAGCGTGTCCTCCACCTTCCGGATCACCCGCCCGCTGGCAGGATCCTTGATCTCCCGCGAGAGCCGCCGCACGCTGAGCGTCATGCCCGGGCGCACGCCGGCGCGCGTGCCGACATTGATGATGACCGTGTTGCCGGTGACGTCCGCCACCAACCCTTCGACAGGCCGCACCTTGCTCTCGATCCGCGAGGAGTTCGCCGTGAGCTGCGTGGCCAGCTGCGCCACCGCGTTGCGCGTGGCTTCGCCGAGAATCGTGTTGGCGAAATTCGTGCTGCGCATGTCCACGACGCCGCCCCCCGCCGAGCCGCCGCTGCCGCCGGCGCCGAGCAGCGACGTGCCGCTGCGCTTGGACTCCCCTGCGCCCGTGGCCACGGCCAGGATCTCGCCCGTCTCGACGTTGACGAGCCGCGCCGTAACCGCCACGACAGCCTTGGCGCTGCGCACGCTTGTGCCGCCCAGCCCGTACTTGCCGATGCTGCGGCCAAAGCCGCCCAGACCCACCTGCCGGTCGTCGCGCCCGAACTGCGTGATGGAACCGACGATGATGGCGTCGACGCCCAACAAACGCCCGATGCGCGCTGCGCTGGCCGGATCGGCCCGGTCGCTGTTGGAGAAGTTCTGCTCGGCCAGCAACTTGTCCAGCGCCTTGCGTTCAATGACGGAGTAGGCCCCGCCCTCGACCAGCTTCTCCACCAGCATGTCGCTGATGCCGGTGCCCACGTCGACGTCCGTGCCGAAGATCGCCGCCACGCCGCTCCGCACCGTACCGTAGTCGAAGTTCAAAACGGCCACCCGCTTCTTTTGCGGCGCCTGGCCCCAGGCGGCGGAAATCATGAGTCCCAAGGCCGCCGCCACCATCCAGATTCGTTTCATCTCGGGATGAACCTCCACTGAGGGCAAGTGATCCGAACAAGTGCCCTCCATAGATTAAACGAAGAATCGCACTGCGACAAGCTGGGGAAAGCCCGGGAACGTCACCATTTGCGCGTTTTCGCGGTCTCGGTGACGTCGTAGCCGGCCACCGAGGCGAGGCGCCTGCGGAAGCCGCCTGTCGACAGCACGTCGAACAAGCTGCGTACCGGAGACAGTTCCAGGTCCCCGCGCCGCGCCACCAGATCGAACCTCTCCTCTTCGAGCGGGACGAAGTCGAGCCCAAAAGCCCGCGCCGCGGAAGAGGCGGCGATGCAGCAGTCGGCCTCGCCCCGCGCCACCGCGGCGGCCGCGGGCAGGTGCCCGCCGACAACGGTCTCATACCCGCGGATCGAGGCCCGGCTCAGGCCGGCCTCCCGCAGCAGCCGGTCGAGCAGTGCGCGGCTGCCCGTGCCGGGCTCGCGGTTGATGAACCGCACTCCCGGCCGGGCCAGGTCCTCCACGCCCCGGAGCCCCAAGGGATTGCCGCGCGCCACCAGCAATCCCTCCTCCCATCGCGCGAATGTCACGACGCAGAGATCCTCGCCCGGAAATGCCCGCCGGAGCTGAGGCAGATTCCATTCGCCTGTGGCCGGGTCTTTCAGGTGGACCCCAGCCACGCGTACGCGGCCCTTCTTCAGCAGGTCCATCGCCTTCCGGCTGGACACCGGCGCCAGCAGAACCTGGGCCGCCCCGGCGCTCTGCGCGGCCGAGGCCAGCAGTCCGAGCGCGGGGTCGCAGCCCGCCACCGCCACCACGCCTTCGGCGGCGTCAGGATTCAGACACTCCACTTCCACCCGCGCCCCGCCCAACACGCGCCGGATGCGCCCGTCCATCTGCGCCAGATAATAGCCCTGCGTCCGGCATGGCGCGCACACCCATCCCGACGCCGCGCGTGCCAGCCGGACGGGCAGGTCCGGGCGTGGCGTGCCCGCAATCATGACGGCGCGGCAGATACGGGCGCGCGCCTTAGGCGCCTCCGTTTCCGCCGCCAGCGAGAACAATTGCTCGACCGGCACGCCCAGAGCCTGCGCCATGCGCAAGGCCACCGCCGTGTTGGGGATGAACGTCCCTTTCTCGATCGCGTACACCGTCTGGCGGCTGACGCCCGTGCGCCGCGCCAGTTCGGCCGCGCTCATGCCGCACGCCTCGCGCACTTCCGCCAGGCGCACCCGAATGCCCGCCGGCCCGCTCATCAGCGGATCTTTCCGATCTGGAGAGGTTCGGCGCATTGGTATACTTTCCTTGACTATGTTGAGTATAAATGACGCAAAGCGGGCCTGCTGCGTGCTGGCCGCGGCGGCCTTGGCTTGGGGCCAGACGGCCCCTTCCGCGGTCCAATGGCTGACCGCGCTCCAGTCCCTGCAAGCGAGGCTCGGGGCGGACGGGCCGGCCGGCACCGCGGAGGTGAAAGCGGCCGCTGCCGAGCTCCGCTTTCTCCATAGAGAGATCTCCCTGTCGAGGACGCTGGACACCGGCCCCGTGCCTGAGTCCGCCGGCCCGGCCGAGCTGCGCGATTACGTGGCGCGGCTCCGAGCCGAAATCGAACAGCAGGAGCGCCAGAGGCCCGGTGGCGCCTTCCGCCTCGGCCGCATCGGTATTGATGTGACTGCTCCCGGCTTGCAGGCGCCGATGGCCATGGTGCAGGACGAACCGGCCTGGCGCGACTGGAACCAGCCGGCGCTGTCGTCGGCGCTTGAAAGCCTGCCTGGCGTCACCATCCAGCGGATCGGTCTTCGCAATGAGCGTGCCGTCTTCGTCCGCGGATTCGATGTCCGGCAGACGCCTCTTTACATCGACGGCATCCCGGTCTATGTCCCCTACGACGGCTATGTGGATCTCGATCGCTTCGTCACCAGCGGCGTGCAGGAGATCCAGGTCGCCAAAGGCTTCACCTCGCCGTTGTACGGGCCCAGCGCGATGGGAGGCGCGATCAACATCGTCTCGAAAGAGCCCGAGTCCCGCTTCGGCGCCGACGGCGGGCACGGCTTCGCCTCCGGTGGCATGTTGGATTCCTGGCTGAACCTCGGCAGCCGCTGGCGGCGGGGCTGGATTCACGGCGGCTTCTCGCGCCTCTCCGCCAGCACATTCCCGCTGCCCGCTTCCTTCCGCGGCGTCCCCGCCCAACCCCCCGGCGACCGTGTGAACGCGTCATCGGAGGACATCGATCTGCGCCTCCGCGCCGCGTGGACCCCCTCCCAGGAGGCGCAATATGTGTTCTCGTATTACCGCCATTGGGGCGACAAGCAACAGCCGCCTTACGCGGGAACCGATCCCGGCGTGCGCGTCCGCTACTGGCGCTGGCCCACATGGGACAAGGAAAGCTTCTACTTTTCCGCCCGCGGCCGCGCCCACACGGGCGGTTCCTGGACGGCGCGGCTTTTCTGCGACAAGTTCGACAACCTGCTGCGCTCCTTTGATGACGCGCGCTACAGCACCCAGACAAGGCCGAGCTCTTTCGACAGCCTCTTCGATGACGACACCTGGGGCAGCATCGCACACTACACGGCGCGCGCTGGCCGCCGTCACACGTTCAACGGGTCCTTCTTCTACAAGGACGACACCCACCGCGAGCGCAACATCGGCCAGCCGTGGCGCAGTTTCCGCGACCGCTCGATCTCGGCCGGCGTACAGGACACGATCCAGCTTGGCGAGCGGCTCTCCGCCGTGCTCGGCTTCAACGCAGACCGGCTCTCCTCGCTGAACGCCGAAGACTTCCAGGGCGGCCGCGTGCTGCCGTTCCCGCGCAATTCCCGCAGCGCTGTCAACGCCCAGGCGGGCCTGTTCTACACCCTGAGCGATTCCGCCAAGGCGCGGTTCACCTTCGCCCGCAAGACGCGGCTGCCCACCATGAAAGACCGCTATTCGTACCGTCTCGGCGTGGCGCTCCCGAACCCGGACCTCGGGGCGGAAACGGCCGCTCACTGGGAGACTGGCGTTTCCCGGCTGTTCGGCCGCGTCATGCTGGCGGACGTGTCGCTGTTCTGGAGTGAAATCGGCGGGCTCGTCCAGCGTGACTACCTGCAGCCGAACCTGTATCAGTTGCGCAATCTCGGCGACGCTCGCCACCGCGGAGGCGAGGTCTGGCTGCGCGGCTCGTCGTGGCGCGGGCTGGCCTGGGATGTGAACTACACCTATCTCGACCGCCAGTTCCTTTCCGGCGGGGGCGTCGTGCTGGTCGACGTGCCGCGCCACAGCGGTTCCGCCCGCATGAGTTATTCTCCCTGGCGAAGGCTCAGCCTTCAGGCCAGCCTCCAGGCGGAAGCCGGGCGGCTCTTCCAGAATGACGCCGGCCGCACCGGGCGTGTGCCCGGCTTTGCGGTCCCGGGGCTGGGGGCGCTGGTCCGGCTTCACCCGCGGGCCGACCTCCTGGCCGGCGTGAACAACCCGGGCGACCGGTTCTACTTCGTCGGTGAAGGCTATCCTGAAGCCGGACGCACGCTCTATGTCAAACTCCGCTTCCGCCTCTGACGCCGCCCGCCTGTGGACGCGCGCCGCGGCGCTGGGGAGCTTGTGGGCGGCGCTGGAGATCACCGCCGGCACCCTGCTGCACAACCTGCGCATTCCGTTCGCCGGCGCCCTGCTGGCAGCAGGCGGCGTGTTCCTCGTCACCACGGCGCTGCAGCGCTGGCCGGCGCCGGGCCTGGCGTGGCGAGCCGCGCTCATTGCCGCTCTCATGAAGTCGATCTCGCCAAGCGCGATCATCCTCGGGCCGATGGTGGGCATCGTTTCCGAGGGCGTCATCCTGTTTCTCGCCGTGACCGTTCTGGGCCGCGGGTTGGCGGGATGCCTGATCGGCGGGGCGCTGGCCGTGGCGTGGACGCTGGCGCAGAAGATCCTCTCGCTGCTCATCACCTACGGGCTCGATTTCATCTCCCTTTATGAGGGGCTGGTCCGCTTCGCGGCCAGGGCCACGGGCTGGCAGTCTCTGGATCCGGCAGGAATCGTTCTCGGGCTGCTGGGCGTGCAGGGTTGTTTGGGCGCGGCGGCAGGCGCGAGCGGTTGGTGGATCGGCCGCAAGCGCCGGCAGGCGGGCGTCCTGGCGCTGAACGGCGCTCCTCCCGCCGCCACCGCTCCGCGGCTGGACGAGGAAACGGGGCGCCCGGCAGCACTCCCGCTGCTCGTGCTCATCCTGGTGCTGGGGCTCTGGTGGTTCGGCCGCGCCGGGCTGGCGGCGGGCGGCCCGCCGTTGCTGGCTGCGGCCGGGTTCGCCGCGTACCGTTACCGCCGCGGCATGCGCCGGCTGGCGAAGCCGCGCTTGTGGATCGAGCTCGCGCTGGTGCTGCTGCTGTCGGGGCTCGTGCTCGGCGCGCTGGGCAGCGGCCGCAGCTGGCGGGACGGCCTGCTTGCCGGCGCGGAGATGACCGTGCGGGCCGTTTTCGTCATCGTCTTCTTTTCCGCCGTTGGTACAGAGTTGAAGCGGGCGCCGTGGATGCACCGGCTCGGCCGCGGCCGTCTCGGCCCGGCGAGGCAGGCCGTGGAAGCGGCGTTTCAGGCGCTGCCGGATTTCATCGCTTCCCTCCGCGATCTGCCCGCGCTCTGGCGCCATCCGCGCCGCGCCATCGCTGAACTGCTCGACCGCGCGGAACTCTGGCAACAGGAGTTCGAGCGCCAGCACGCCCGCGCTCCGCGCATCCTGCTGACCGGCCCGAAGGGATCGGGCAAGACCACGCTGCTGGAAGCCGCGGCCCGCCAACTGGCGGCCGCCGGCCTGCGTGTGGCGGGCATTCTCTCACCCGGTTCTTTTGAAAACGGCAGGCGCGTGCGGTACGATCTGCTGGTTCTCGACACCGGTGAACGGTTGCCGCTCGCCGAGCTCGACCCCAACGAGCCACCGGACTCGGGCCGATGCTACCGCTTCCACCCCGAAGCGGTCGCCGCCGGCCTTGCCGCTCTCTCGCCGGAACGGCTCGCAGCCGCGGGCGTGATCTTCGTCGACGAAGTCGGGCCCATGGAGCTGCGCGGAGAGGGCTGGGCGCCGGAGCTGGACCGCATGAGCGGCGTGCCCGCACCCGTGGTCTGGGTGGTGCGCCCGAAGCTGCTCGGGGAGGTGCGCCGCCGCTGGGGATGGGCTGAAGCTGAAGTGATCGAGGCGGCTTCGACCGCCGCGCCGGCGTTTGCAGAGATGCTCCTTCAGAGGCTTGCGGCGCGGGAGGGGGCCTGCCGGTAACTCAGCCCTGGTTGTCCTTCCACTCCTCGTACCAGGCCATCTGAATGGCTTCCAGCTTGGCTTCGTTGGACGCCATCGGGTCGTCGTCGAAGTCTTCGAGCCCGGTCACCATGCGATGCAGGTCGGTGAAGCGCACCGAGAGAGGATCCACATCCGGATGCGCCTCGTAAAGCGCCATCCCGATGTCTTCGAAATCGTTCCAGGTCATCGTCGCCCCCTATTCGATCTTGGTGCCCTTCAGCGCCTCGCGGACCGCCGTATTCATCATGGTTTCCGCCAGCCGGCGTGTGGCTGCGTCCAGCTTCTCGATCCGGTCCCGGATCAGCAGGTAGTCGCCCGCATGGTAGACCATCTGAAGCTCGTTGATGGCGGCGTCGATGGCGGCGCGCTCCTCCTCGGTGAGGTCCAGCCAGGCGTCGCTCGAGCGCGCTTTCTCCACCGCGGCGAGGATGTTGTCGGCCTCGACGCGCGCCTCGCGCACCTGCCGCTCGCGCAAGTCCTCTTCCGCTTTCTCGTAGGACTCGCGGATCATCGCCTCCACCTGCTCCTCGGTGAGTCCGTAGCTCGGTTTCACCTCGACGCTCTGCTCCTTGCCGCTGCGCAGGTCGCGTGCGGTGACGTTCAGGATCCCGTTGGCGTCGATCAGGAACCTCACCTCGATGCGCGCCATGCCGGCGGGCATCGGCTCGATGTCCTTCAGGTCGAAGCGCGCCAGCGAGCGGCAGTCCTTCACCAGTTCGCGCTCGCCCTGCACGACGTGGATCAGCACGTTGCGCTGCCCGTCCACCGAGGTGGTGAAGATCTCCGTGGCGGAAGCCGGGATCGTCGAGTTGCGGTGGATGAGCTTGCTCACCACGCCGCCCATGGTTTCAATGCCAAGCGAGAGCGGCGTGACGTCCAGCAGCAGCTTGTCCTGCACGTCGCCCGACAGGATCGCCGCCTGCACGGCGGCGCCGAGCGCCACGACCTCGTCCGGGTTCAACTCCGAGTGCGGCTTGGCCTTGAACAGCGCCTCCACGGCGCGGCGGACCATCGGGATGCGGGTGGAGCCGCCGACGAGCACGACCTCGTCGATCTGTTCCGGCTCGAGCCCGGCGTCGCGCAGCGCCTGCCGGCAGGGCCCGAGCGTGCGGTCGACAATATCGCGGATCAGGTTCTCGAACAGTTCGCGCCGGAGCTCGCGCTGATAGCGCCGCCCGCGGTATTCGATGTCGATGACCGTGGCGGGCTGGAAGGAGAGCTCTTCTTTGGCGCGAATCACCGCCTGGCGGATGGTCTGCACGGCTTCGCCGTTGTGTGAAAGGTCCTCGCCCCACTCGCTGGCGATGTCCTCGAGCGCAATGGCCAGCAGCCGGTTGTCAATGTCGTCGCCGCCGAGGTGCGTGTCGCCGTTGGTGGCCAGCACTTCGAAGATGCCCTCATGCAGGCGCAGGATGGAGATGTCGAACGTGCCGCCGCCCAGGTCGTAGACGGCGACGATGCCCTCGCGCCGCTTGTCCAGCCCGTAGGCGAGCGAGGCTGCCGTGGGCTCGTTCACCAGGCGCAGCACCTCCAGCCCCGCGATGCGCCCGGCGTCGCGGGTCGCCTGCCGCTGGGCGTCATTAAAGTAGGCGGGCACGGTGATCACCGCCTGGGTGATCTCCTCGCCCAGATACTGCTCGGCGCGGCGCTTGAGCTCTTTCAGGATCTGCGCCGAAACTTCGGGCGGGGTGAACGTGCGTTCGCCGAGCTGGAGGCGAATGACCTGCTCGCTGCCTTCGGCGATGCGGAACGGGAACAGCTTCAGCTCCTCGGCGACGTCCTCGCGCCCGCGCCCCATCAGGCGCTTCACCGAATAGACAGTGCGATCGGGCGAATCGATCAGCAGGCGGCGCGCCGGCTCGCCCACGACGAACGATCCGTCGGCGGCCACGCTGACGATGCTTGGCACCATGCGGCTGCCGTCGGGACCGGGGATGATCTCCGGGCCGGTCAGGTCCATGAAGGCAGCCAGCGAGTTTGTCGTGCCGAGGTCGATGCCGATGATGCGGCGCTTCTGCGTGGAAGAGAAGTCAATCTGAAAAGTACTCATGGGATTGGCGGAGGTGCGCCTTCAGGCGTTGCGTGCGGTCAGCTGTTTGTCCACTTCCTGGACCAGGTTGCTGATGTAGCGGCGGCGGTTCAACATCGAGCGGACGGCGGCGAGCGCTTCCTTGCGCTCTTCAGGCGGCGCGGCGTCATGACGGGCGAAGAGGGCTTCCAGGCTGCGGTCGATTTCGGCCAGCATGTCCAGGAAACGCCGCCGCATGGCGTCAAGCTGCGGCAGCACATCGAGATCGCCGCCACGCAATTCGTCGAGCGCCATGTTCAGCTCGAAGACCTCCTCGAGCAGCTCCGGAGGAACGTCTTTGTTGCGCTGGTCGCCGATGGGGAAGCCTTCCTGGCGCAGCACATATTCGGCGCGCTGGATTGGGTCCTTCAGCACGCGGTAGGCGTCGTTGAGAATGGAGGAGGCTTCCAGCGAAAAGCGCCTCTCCTGCTCCGAACGGCGCGTGTAGCGGTCGGGGTGGAGCAGCCGGCTGAGAGTGTAGAAGCGGCTCTTGAGATCTTCTGGATTGACGGCGAGGCGGCGGGGGAGATCGAAGAACTCGTAGTAGTCAGGCGTGGGCGCCTGGATGGTGTTGCAGTAGCGGCAGAAGAGCGATGCCGCGTCCTTCGCCCCGCAATGCCAGCAATCGTGCAGATGGGCCATCAGGCGGAAAATGACGTTCCGCACCCGCAGCTCTTCGTCGCGTGGGGATTGTCGAACGCAAAGCCCGAGTGCATCAGGGATTCCTTGTAATCGAGGGTCATGCCGTCGAGGAAGATCATGCTCTTCGGATCGACATAGACTTCCACGTCTTCGAACTGGAAAATGTGGTCCGAGGGGCGCGGCCTGGGCTCGTAGCGGAACAGATAGCTCAAGCCCGAGCAGCCGCCGCCCTGCACGCCCAGCCGCAGACCGCCGCCCTGGACGCCCTGTTTGGCGAACGCCTCGCGGATCTTCTGGATGGCTTTGGGTGTGACCTGGATCTCCGGCATGGCCTCGTCTCCGGCCGGGCCCCGGCCGCTGCGCGGCGTGCGCCCGGCTCCAATTCCAGATTACGCCGTCTGCCCGGCGCTGGCGGGCACGCTCGCCTTCTTCTTGTAGTCCTCAATGGCCGCCTTGATGGCGTCCTCGGCGAGAACCGAGCAGTGGATCTTGACCGGCGGCAGGCTGAGCTCGTTGACGATGACTGTGTTCTTGAGCTCCAGCGCTTCCTCGACAGTCTTGCCCTTGAGCAGCTCGGTGGCCAGCGACGAGCTGGCGATGGCCGATCCGCAGCCGAAGGTCTTGAACTTGGCGTCCTCGATAATGCCCGTTTCCGGGTTCACCTTGATCTGCAGCTTCATCACGTCGCCGCATTCGGGAGCGCCCACCAGCCCGGTGCCCACGTTCGGGTCGTTCTTGTCCAGGCTGCCCACGTTGCGCGGGTTGTTGTAGTGATCCAGAACCTTGTCGCTGTATGCCATGTTTTCTCAAGTCCCCTTCTGCTTCAGTATTGGTACCGCAGTCGAATTTCTGCCGTCAGTGCGCCGACCACTCCACCTTGGTCAGGTCGATCCCCTCTTTCACCATCTCGTACAGCGGCGAAAGCTCGCGCAACTTCTTCACCACCTCCACCACCTTGCCGATCGTGTAGTCGATCTCTTCCTCCGTCGTGAAACGGCCCAGCCCGAAGCGGATGGAGGAGTGCGCCAGATCATCGCCCGCGCCCAGCGCCTTCAGCACGTAGCTGGGCTCAAGAGTCGCCGACGTGCAGGCGGAGCCCGACGACACGGCGATGTCGTTGATCCCCATCAGCAGGCTCTCGCCCTCGACGTAGGCAAAGCTCATGTTGAGGTTATGCGGGAGCCGGCGCTCCATGGTGCCGTTGATGTAGACCTCGTCGAGCTGCGCCAGGATCGCGTCCTTCAGCCGGTCGCGCATGCGCTGCAGGCGCGGCATCTCTTCCGGCATCAGTTGCTGGCACAGCTCGGCCGCCTTGCCGAAGCCGACGATGCCGGGCACGTTGAGCGTGCCGGAGCGCATGCCCCGCTCGTGCCCGCCTCCGTCCATCTGTGCCGTCAGCTGCACGCGCGGGTTCTTGCGCCGCACGTACAGGGCGCCCACGCCCTTCGGCCCGTACATCTTGTGGGCCGTGCAGGAGAGCAGGTCGATGTTGTCGGCGATCACGTCCACCGGGATCTTGCCCACCGCCTGCGTGGCGTCGGTGTGGAACAGCACGCCCTTCTCGTGGCAGATCTGCCCGATGGTGCGGATGTCCTGCACGGTCCCGATCTCGTTGTTGCCATACATGATGGAAACGAGGATCGTCTTGTCGGTGATCGAGTCGCGCAGCTGGTCCAGGTCGATCAGCCCGTCGGGGCGCACCGGCAGGTAGGTCACGCGGCAGCCGCGCTTCTCCAGCCGCTTGCAAGTGTCCAGCACGGCCTTGTGCTCGGTGGCGGCGGTGATGATGTGGTTGCCCTTCTCCGCATACATCTCCGCCACGCCCTTGATGGCGAGGTTGTTCGACTCGGTGGCGCCGCTCGTGAACACAATCTCCTTGGGCGAAGCGTTGATCAGGGAAGCGATCTGTTTGCGCGCCTTCTCCACGGCTTCTTCCGCCACCCAGCCGAAGCTGTGGTTGCGGCTGGCGGCGTTGCCGAAATGCTCGCGGAAGTAGGGGAGCATCGCTTCCAGCACGCGCTCGTCCATCGGCGTCGTCGCGTGATAGTCAAGATAAATCGGGAATTTCAACATGGCCGTCTCTTCCTCTCCATCGCCCTAACCGGGGATCACCGTCAGCGATCCTGCCCGCCCCAAACCCCGCGAGCCGCGCAGGGGATCCTCGTCGCTCAGGTCTGCTATCGTGATGCTCTCCAGCACCTGCTGGATTCGCTCGTGCACCTTGCGCAGCGGCTCGCGCACGTTGCAGCAGCCGGCAATGTCGCAGTCGCTGTCGGCAGTGAAACAGTTGGTCAGCAGCACCGGACCATCGATGGCGCGGATCACCTCGAGCGCCGTGATTCGCGCCGGATCCCTCGCCAGCCGGTAGCCCCCGTTCACGCCCTGCTCGCTGACCAGGAAGCCTTCCCGCACCAGCCGCTGCAAGACCTTCGACAGAATCGGCGCCGGGATCCCGTAAGCCTCCGCCATCTCCTTGGTGCTCGCCGAACGGTCCCTGCCCAGTGTGGCGATATGCTTCAGGCTGATGAGACCGTAGTCGGCTTTCTTGGTCAGCTTGAGCATGACGGCTAAATCCAGGACCGAATCGGTCCACTTCCAACTATAGCATTCCGGACCAAATCGGTCAAGGTTCTTGTCAGGGGGCGCCCCGCGGCCTGTGGCCGTTCTGTCAACCGGGAGGGGCGGCGCGATGGGTCAGGCTTCCAGGGCCTGCGCGATGTCGGCGATGACGTCTTCGACGGCCTCAATCCCGGCCGAGAAGCGGACGAGATTTTCGCGCAGCCCCATTGCCGCCTTCTGCTCCGGCGGCACGTCCCGGTGGGAGGCGATCCACGGATAGAGCACCATCGTGTGGACATCACCGAGCGAGGTAGCCCGCACGCACAGCTTCAGCCGGTCGAGGAACGCGAACACCTGCTCGCGCCCCGCCCCGCGGATCTCGAAACTCACCATGCCCCCCATCAGCCCTTCGGGAAGCAGGCGCCGGATCACGGCGGCGTCCGGGTGCGCGGGGTCGTCAAGATAGAAGACGCGCTCGACGCGCGGATGCCGCCGCAGCCACGCCGCCAGTTCCGCCGCGTTCCGGCACTGCCGCTCCATGCGCAGCGGGAACGTCTTGATCCCGCGCATCGTGAGATAGGCCTCCATCGGCCCCATCACCGGCCCGGCGACGCGCGAGAACCGCCGCATCGTTTCATAGTGGCCCTCGTCGCTGACGATCAGGCCGCCGAGGGTGTCCCCATGCCCGCCCAGATACTTGGTGGAGCTGTGCACCACCATGTGCGCGCCCAGCTCCAGCGGGCGCACCAGCAGAGGCGTGGCGAAGGTGTTGTCCACGATCAGCGCGGCGCCGCGCGCCCGGCACAGCCGCCCGAGCGCCTCCAGGTCGGCCACGCGCAGCAGCGGGTTCGAGATCGTCTCCACCAGCAGCGCGCCGGGGCGGAAATCCTCCATCGCCGCCTCCACCGCCGCCGCGTCGTTCGCGTCCACCAGCCGCGTCTCGAAGCCGAACGGCCCCAGCACGTCGAACAGCAGCTTCAGCGTGGCGCCATAGATGTCCCGCGCGCAGAGGATCCGCTTCGGCCGCTCTGCCAGCGCGCACATCAGCGCATGCTCGAGCGCCATCATCCCCGACGCGCAGGCCAGCGCGCCGTGGCCGTTCTCGAGCGCCGCCACCTGCTCCTCCAGCGCGTCGTTGGTTGGATTGGCGTAACGCGAATAGGCGTATCCGTGCTGGTCGTGTGCGAAGATGCGGTCCTGTTCCGCCTGGCTCGAGCAGATCCACGAGGCTGCGAAATGCACCGGCGTAGAGACAGGAACCTGCTCCTGCGGCCGCTTGCGCTCGCCGGCATGCACGGCCTTTGTCTGTATCCTCATTGCTGCTTCCCTCTCGCGCCCCCGCTCATCCTACTTGCGCTTCCAGCGCACGCCGTCGCGGGTGTCTTCCACCACGATGCCCTTTTCGAGCAGTTCAGCCCGGATCCGGTCTGCGCGCGCGAAGTCCCGCGCCTTCTTCGCTTCGGTGCGCTCGCGCACGAGCGCCTCCACTTCCTCGTCGGCCAGCGTTCCTTCCTGCACCGTGGGCCGCAGCACGTCGAAGACGAGGTCGAAGTCCTCCAGCAGCCGCTGTGCGCTGGCACGGTTGCCTGTGCGGAACCGTCCCTGGTCCATGGCGATGTTGGACTCGCGGACGAACTCGAACACCGCCCCCAGGGCATCAGCCGTGTTCAGGTCGTCGTCCAGCCCCTCGTGGTAGGCGGCCCGGGCATCAGCGGCGCGCTTTTCCTGTTCCTCGTCCACCCCGTCGTCGAAGCGCTCCGTCTTCAGGCGGGTTTCGAAGTTCCGCAGCCTTTCAATCGCCGCAGCCGCCGCTTTCAGCCCGTCGAATGTGAAGTTCAGCTGCTTGCGGTAGGGCGCCGAGACCAGCAGGTAGCGGATCGCCTCGGGCGAGTAGCCCCTGTCGAGAATGTCGCGCAGCGTAAAGAAATTGCCGAGCGACTTCGACATCTTCTGGCCCTCCACCATCAGGTGCTCGGCGTGGAGCCAGAAGCGCGCGAAGGGCTTGCCGGTCATGCACTCGCTCTGCGCGATTTCGTTCTCGTGGTGGGGGAAGACCAGGTCCACGCCGCCCGTGTGGATGTCGATCGTCTCGCCCAGGTACTTCATGGCCATCACGGAGCACTCGATGTGCCAGCCCGGGCGGCCCGGTCCCAGAGGCGTGTCCCAGAACGGCTCGCCCGGCTTGCGCGCCTTCCACAGCACGAAGTCCCGCGCGTCGGCCTTCTCATATTCGTCGACGTCGACGCGCGCGCCGGCCACATTGCCGCTGAAGTTCGTGTGCGAAAGCTTGCCGTATTCCGGAAAGCTGGCGATCCGGAAGTAGGTGGAGCCCTCGCTCAAGTAAGTGTGCTGCCGCTCGGCCAGCCGCTGGATGGCCTGCACCATGTCTTCGATGTGTTCGGTGGCGAAGACCAGCTTTTCCGGCCGCTCCAGCCGCAGCTTCGCCGCGTCCTCCAGGAACGCCTCCGTGTAGCGTTTCGTGTACTCCTGCAGGGTCTTGCCTTCGGCCACGGCGTTGCGGATGATCTTGTCGTCCACGTCGGTGATGTTCATGACGTGGAACAGCTTCCAGCCGCGCATCCGCAGCACGCGCCGCAGCACGTCCTGGAAGCTGAAAGTGCGGAAGTTGCCGATGTGCACGTAGTGGTAGACGGTGGGCCCGCAGGTGTACATCCGCACGGTCTGGCCGTCCAGGGGCCGGAACTCTTCCATCTGCTGCGTCAGCGTGTTGTAGAAGCGCAAGGGCATGGGGGGCTAAACTAGCTAGTTTAACCCTTGCAGCCGATCCGCTTTGAAATTCAGACCGTTTGCCCGGCCACCGGCGCCCGCGCCGGCCTGCTTCACACCGCGCACGGGACGGTGGAAACGCCCGTCTTCATGCCGGTGGGGACACAGGCGACGGTGAAGGGGCTCACGCCGCGCCACCTGCTCGAGGAACTCGACGCGAAGATCCTGCTGGCCAACACGTATCATCTTTTTCTACGCCCCGGCCACGAACTCATCGAACGCCTTGGCGGACTGCACGGGTTCATGAAGTGGCCGCGCGCCATCCTGACCGACTCGGGAGGCTTCCAGGTGTGGTCCCTGAGCCAGCTGCGGAAGGTGCGCGAGGACGGCGTGCTGTTCCGCTCGCACCTGAACGGCGATGCCCATCTGTTCACGCCGGAATCGGTAGTCGACGTCCAACTGGCGCTGGGCAGCGACATCCTGATGATGCTCGACGAGTGCACGGCGTATCCGGCTTGCCACGCCGAGGCGAAGGCTTCGATGGAGCTCACCCTGCGCTGGGCCAGGCGCGGCATGGAGCACTACCGCCGCCGCATGGCAGAACGGCCGAGGCCGCAGGCGCTGTTCCCCATCGTGCAGGGATCGATGTATGCCGACCTGCGCCGCCGTTGCGCCGGGGAGCTGGTGTGGCTGGACGCGCCCGGCTACGCCATCGGCGGTCTGAGCGTGGGCGAGCCGCGGGCGCTCAGCCTCGAAATGGTGGAGGCCACCGTCCCGCTGCTTCCGCCGGACCGGCCGCGGTACGTCATGGGTGTGGGGCTGCCGGCAGAACTGCCGGAGTACGTGGCCCGCGGGGTGGACATGATGGACTGCGTGATGCCCACGCGCAACGCCCGCAACGGCTGCCTCTTCACCAGCGAGGGGCGCATCCTGATCAAGCAGGCCCAGTACCGCGACGACCCGCGGCCGCTCGACCCGGCCTGCTCCTGTTACACCTGCCGGACCTTCTCCCGCGCCTACCTGCGCCACCTTTTCCAGGCCGGCGAGTTGCTGTTCAGCACGCTCGCCACGCTTCACAACCTGACCCATTACCTTGACATCGCCCGCCGGATGCGAGACGCTATTTTGCTTGGGACGTTTCCCGCGTTCTTGAGCGCCGTCCGCTCCTCCGGACCGGCCTGTGGCCCAGCCTCGACTGCCGGAGAAGTGGGCGAACCCATGCCGCGGACGGCGTCCAGCACGGATCCCCGTTAGTGAACGGACCGCCCATGGCATTCCTGCTCCTCCTACAGTCGCCGCAGGCGCCGAGCCCGCTGCTGCAGTTCCTGCCCATCATCCTGATCTTCGCCATCTTCTATTTCCTGCTCTTCCTGCCCATGCAGCGGCAGAAGAAGCAGCAGCAGAAGATGCTGGCGGAGCTTCAGCCCGGCGATGAAGTCCTGACCAACGGCGGCATCATCGGCACTATCCTCTCCGTGGGCGCCGACGACACGCTGGTGCTGCGCGTCAAGCCGGACAACGTGAAGCTGACCTTCGCGCGCGGCTCGGTGGCGAGCAAGATCAGCGGGGAGAAGAAATCGTAAGCCCGACGACAGCGAGAACCGACATCCCATGAAAAGCCTGAAATGGAAAGCGGCTCTGATTGTGGCCATCACGCTCGGCTGCCTGTATGGCGTGATCGGACTGCCAAAATCAAAAGACGAGCTGGCCGCCAACTGGAACAAGAACATCCGGCTGGGGCTGGACCTCCGGGGCGGCAGTTTGCTTGTCGTCCAGGTGCAGCTTCAGGACGCCTTCAAGGTGGAGGCCAACACGCAGATCGAGCGGTTGAAGGAAGAGCTCGGCAAGCAGTCCATTGCATATGCGTCGATCGACCACAACGATCCGCAGACGCTCGCCGAGGCCGACCAGATCGCCATCCAGGTCCGGGGCATCCCGGCGGAGAAATCGCAGCTGTTCCGCAACATCATCGCCGAACTGCTGCCCAGCTGGGTGCTAACGCCGCTCAGTTCCACCGACTACCGGCTGACGCTGAAGCCCACCGAGGCGCTGCAGATCAAGGAAGACACCATCACGCGCGCCATCACCACCATTGAGAGCCGCATCAACGGCCTGGGGCTGGCCGAAGCCAGCGTGCAGCGCCGCGGCGGCGCCGGCTCGGAAGCCGAGATTCTGATCTCGCTGCCCGGGCTGGACGACCCGGCGCGAGTGAAGAACATCCTTCAAACGGCCGCGCTGCTGGAGTTGTATGAGGTGAAGGACGGGCCCTTCCCGCGCCAGGAGGACGCTCTGGCCAAGCTGGGCGGCGTACTGCCTCTGAACACCAAGCTGATGCGCAGCGCTCCCCGGCCCGGAGATCCGGCGGGCGAGGGCTGGTATCTGGTGGCGCGCACGCCGGTCATCACCGGCCGCGACCTGCGTGACGCGCGTCCCGCGCAGGACGAGTTCGGCAAGTGGGAGACCGCGTTCGTGCTCTCCCAGGAATCCAAGGGGCGTTTCGGGCGTTTCACCGAGGCCAATGTGGGCAACCGCCTGGCCATTGCGCTGGACAACCAGATCCGCAGCGCACCGGTCATTCAGAGCCGGATCGAAGACCAGGGACGGATCACCGGCGCCGCTTCGCATCAGGAGGCCAGCGACCTGGCGCTGGTGCTGCGCGCGGGCTCCCTGCCGGCGGGCGTCGTGTACCTGCAGGAGCAGACCGTGGGGCCCTCGCTCGGGGCGGACTCCATCCGCAAGGGGCTGATCGCCGGCGCTGTCGGCCTCGTGCTCGTCGTCGCTTTCATGCTGGCCTACTATGCCGGGGCGGGCATCAACGCCGTGGTGGCGCTGGTGTTGAACGGAGTGATCCTCATCGGCTGCCTCGCGTATCTGGAGGCGGTCCTGACGCTGCCGGGCATCGCCGGCATCATCCTGCTGATCGGCATGGCGGTGGACTCCAACGTGCTGATCTTCGAGCGCATCCGCGAGGAGATCCGGGCCGGCAAGGCGACTCTGGCGGCCATCGACACCGGCTTCAGTAAGGCGTTTCTCACGATTATCGACACGCACGTGGCCACGGTAGTGAGCTGCGCGTTTCTGTTCATGTTCGGCACGCCCGCCATCCGCGGGTTCGCCGTGACGCTTGTCATCGGCCTGGTGGCCAATGTTTTCACCTCGGTCTTCGTCTCCCGCGCCCTGTTCCAGTTCTCGGTGGCGCGGCAGGGGTTCAATCCGAGGATCAGCATCGGGATCTGACGGCAGCGGGGCGCCGGGCGCCCCGCGATTGTTTCGGGAAGCCTCATGGAGCTATTCAAGAACACTCAAATCGACTTCCTCGGCAAGCAGAAGTACTTTATCGGCCTCTCGCTGATCCTGCTGGCCATCGCCATCGGCAGTTGGGCGGCGAAGGGCGGCCTGAAGTACGGCATCGACTTCACCGGCGGCGCCAACATCAACGTCCGCTTCGCCTCGGCGCCTCCCATCGACCGTATCCGCTCCGCCATCAGCGCCCGGATTCCGGGCGAGATCTCTGTGCAGGAGGTGACCGGAGAGAACGAGGTGATCATCGGGCTGCCGCTGAAGGAAGACTCCGCCCTCCAGCGGGAGCGCGAGTCGGTGGTCGAGACGCTCAACACCACATTCGGCGAGAAGACTGACCGGCTGGATCTGAACAACGCCAACCCACAGGCGCTGGCCGAGCGGCTGCGCGAGCCGCTCCAGCGGGCTTCGATTCCCATGAATGACGAGCAACTGGCGCAACTGGCGCGGCGCATCTTCGATTTCCGCAACACGCCGCCGCGCTCCGGCGTGCTGTCCAGCTTCGATCAGCTGAAAGAGGTGGAAGGCGTGACGCCGCAAATCCTGGAGGTGATCCGCCAGCAGTGCTATCTGGCGCCCTTCACCATCCGGGGGGCGGAAGTGATCGGTCCGAAGATTGGCGCCGAGATGCGCAACAAGGCGGTGCTGGCCGTGCTGTACGCTCTAGGCGGCATGCTCGTCTATCTCGCATTTCGCTTTGAGTTTGTCTATGGTCTGGCGGCGGTGATTGCCGTCTTCCACGACGTGATCATCACGCTCGGCTTCTTCTCGCTGACCGACAAGGAGATCAGCCTGAACGTGATCGCCGCCCTGCTGACGCTGGTCGGCTACTCGATGAACGACACGATCGTGGTGTTCGACCGGATCCGGGAGACGCTGAAACTTTCGCGCAGGGAGTTGACCCCGAAGATCGTCAACGATAGCATTAATCAGACGCTCAGCCGAACAGTGCTGACCTCCGGGCTGACCTTCATCTCCGCCCTTGCGCTGTTGTTGTTTGGCGGCCCGGTACTGAACGGGTTTTCGTCTGCTCTTGTCGTGGGTGTGATCGTCGGCACATACTCGTCGATCTTTATCGCCAGCCCGATCCTTGTCTTCTGGCATGAGAAGTTCCAGAAGGGGAAGAGGGCGGCGGCCCCGGCATCGGCCAGGTGACCTCCAGCCATGCAAGTGCCCTGGAGAGACCGGCCGGAAAGAAAGTTGGAGGGACGGGCGGTTTTGGGAACCTCCCGCCCCGGATGGTGTCCATAGGATTGGAAACGGTCTCGGCCCGCCACGAGCCGGCGGCCCGGATCGAAGGAGAAGGAAGATCCCATGTTTGAACAATCCCTTGTTGAAGGACGCGCCAAAACCAACAAAGGGTGGACGGTCATCATCTCCACCACCCTTCAGGTTTTGCTGGTCGTTGTGGCGATCATCATCCCGCTGTTGAACCCTGAGATGCTGCCGCAGACGGCCCTTCAATCGATGCTGGTGGCGCCTCCGCCTCCGCCTCCGCCGCCTCCGCCTCCGCCGCCGGCAACTGCCGTAGTCCGCGTGCAGAAGGTGATCCCGCGCCAGTTCGACGGCTCCCGCCTGATGGCGCCCAAGCAGGTACCGAAGGAAATCGCCATCATCAAGGAAGATGAGCTGCCGCCCTCCACGGGTGTCGGCGTAGTGGGTGGTGTCCCCGGCGGCGTGCCTGGCGGCACTCCCGGCGGCGTCATTGGCGGCATCATCAGCAGTGTTCCGACCGCCGCTCCGCCCCCCCCGCCTCCGCCGGTGAAGCAGGAGGTGAAGCCCGTGATCCGCCGGATCACCGTGGGCGGCAACGTTCAACAGGCAATGCTGATTTTCCAGCCCAAGCCGATGTATCCGCCTCTGGCCAAGCAGGCGCGCATCCAGGGCACGGTTCGTTTCACCGCCATCATCGGCCGCGACGGGACCATCCAGAACCTGACTCTGGTTTCCGGTCACCCGCTGCTGGTGCAGGCGGCGACCGAAGCCGTCAAGCAGTGGCGCTACAAGCCCACGCTGCTCAACGGCGAGCCGGTCGAAGTGGTCACCCAGATCGACGTCAACTTCACGCTCAGCCAGTAGCCCGAAGTCGACGGCGATCCAACAACCAAGTGTAGTCCGTTCCGTTCAACTCAACTCGCAGGAGAGAAAAGAAGATGTTTCTTCAATTGCAAGTCTGGTCGTTCCTGTTGCTCCAGGAAGCCGGCGCCGTCGGGTTCGACCTCCGTTCGATGTGGAACCAGATGGGCTGGATGGCGAAAGTGGTCGTGATCATCCTGTTCATCATGTCGGCATGGTCCATCGGCGTGATGATCGACCGCCTGATCGTTTTCAATGCGGCCCGCAAGCAGTCGCGTTTGTTCGCCCCCGCCGTTGCCGGCGCCCTGCGCGAAGGCAAGCTGGATGAGGCGATCAAGATCGCCGACCGTTACAAGAAATCCCATCTGGCGAAGGTGGTGGTGGCTGGCCTGCAGGAATTCCGCGCGCACGAAGTGAGCGCCGAGATTCCTGGCGACATCGTCGAGGCGTCCAACCGCGCCCTGGAGCGCGCCCAGGCGATCGTCCGTTCCGAGCTGGACCGCGGCATCAGCGGCTTGGCGACGATCGGATCGAGCGCCCCGTTCGTGGGCCTGTTCGGCACGGTGGTCGGCATCATCAACGCGTTCAAAGGCATTTCGACCGAGAAGTCCACGGGCCTCGGCGCCGTGGCCGGCGGTATTTCGGAAGCCCTGGTGGCTACGGCCATCGGCCTGTTCGTCGCCATCCCCGCGGTCTGGATGTTCAACTACTTCAACGAGCGCCTGAAGGCGTTCGACGTGGAAATGTCGAACTCCAGCTCCGAGCTGATCGACTACTTCCTGAAGCGGATTCGCGCCGGGGCCGTGAAGTAAGGTTCCGGCAGGAGCCTGGCGCCCGCGCATGGACTTTCCGGCGAGTTGAAGCCTGGGGCGGGGAGCGGCTTACGGCCGCTCCCCGCAGCAGGGCGGGCCGGATCGAGTGTGAGGCAAGGAGGCCTGGTGCATGGCTAAGAAATCCAAGATTCCGCAGGCGATCTCCGACATCAACGTCACGCCCATGGTGGACGTGATGCTGGTGCTGTTGATCATCTTCATGGTCGTTACGCCGATGCTCTCCAAGGGCGTCAGCGTGGACCTGGCCAAGACGGCGAACCCGATCGCCATGAACGATGCCGACAAGGAAGACGCCGTGGTTGTCGCGATCACCCGCGACGGCAAGGTGTTCCTCGGCTCCAAACAAACAAACCCGGCCGACATCGCGCCGAAGGTGAAGGACCTGCTCGCGAACCGTCTCGACAAGACGTGCTACGTCAAGTCCGACGCGCGGGCAAGGTATGAACGCGTGGTCGAGGTGGTCGACAATCTGCGCGCCGCTGGTGTGGACAATATCGGTCTGCTGACCGAGCTCGATGCCAAGGCGAAGGCGCGCATGGAAGCTCTGAGCGGGGGCGCCGCGACGACGGCGCAGTGAGCAGCGGCGCTGCCGGGCGGCAATTCCCCGGCCCGGCGTCCGCGTTTAGCCCCCGGCTTGGGGGCGGGTAGAGATTGAGTACCGTCAAGGAGAGTTGCTATGGGAATGGCAGTGGGCGGCTCCGGTCAGGGACCGAAAGCCGACATCAACATGACGCCGCTGATCGACGTCCTGCTCGTTCTGCTCATCATCTTCATGGTGATCACGCCGCTGACCCCGAAGGGGCTTGAGGCGCTGATCCCGCAACCCCCGCCGCCGAACGCCCCGCCGCCGGAGGTGGATCGCACGGTGGTCATCATCATCAACAAGGACCGGTCCATGATGCTCAACACCGAGCCGATCAACGAAGACCGGCTGGGCGAGAGGCTGCTGGACGTCTTCAAGACGCGCGCCGAGCGAGTGGTTTTTGTGAAGGCGGATCCCGACCTTGAGTTTCAGTACGTGGCCAAGGCGATCGACATCGCCAAGGGCGCGCAGATGGACAAGGTCGGCCTGATGACCGCCAAGGTCGAGGCGGGCGAATAAGCCGGAGGTACGCTGGATGAAACGCAATATCCTCATCACGCTTGCGGCTGCCGCCGTGCTTCTGCTCGCCGGTTCCATGGCGGGATGCAAGAAGCTGGAGGCGCGCGACAACCTGAACAAGGGCGTCGCGGCGTTCAAGAACGCCAAGTATTCCGACGCCGTGGAGTTCTTCAAGCGCGCCATCGAGCTGGACCCGACCTATCCGACCGCCAAGCTCTATCTGGCCACGGCTTACATGAGCCAGTACATCCCCGGGGCGGAATCGCCGGAGAACCTCGCTTTCGCCGAGAACGCAGCGAAGTACTTCATGGAGGTCCTCCAGGACGATCCCAACAACACTACGGCCATCAAGTCCCTCGCGTCCCTGGCTTATCAGCAGTCCAGCGGCGCGCCGACGGTGGAACAGAAGCTCAACCGCCTGGACAAAGCCGCCGAGTGGTACAGGAAGCTGATCCAGGTGGACCCGAAGGAGAAGGAAGCCTACTACTCTTTGGGCGTGATCGCGTGGGCGAAGTTCTATCCCCAGTGGATGGCGGCGCGCAACAAGCTCGGGATGAAACCCGATGAGCCCGGACCGTTCAAGGACAAGAAAGTGCGCGAGGAGCTGCGGGCGAAGTACTGGGATCTGATTGAGGACGGGATCCAGAATCTTCGGAAGTCGCTGGAGATCGACCCCGAGTATGACGACGCGATGGCCTATCTGAACCTGCTGTACCGCGAGCGGGCGGATCTGCACGCGGAAGTGGCGGAGTATAAGAAGGACATCGACGAGGCCGATATGTGGATCAACAAGACGCTGGAGACGCGCAAGATCAAGGCGGAGCGCCAGCCGAAGTCCACCGGAATTGTCAGCGAAGATAAATAAAGGCTGCCGCGGCGGCGGCGCCCGGTTCCTGTAGAATGAAGGCGAGAGCTTTTGCTCTCGCCTTTGCCTTTGGCGGCCTCCGATCGTGACCCGACGACACCCCTCTTCCGCAGCTCCTGCCGAGCAGCCCCCTCGTGAGGAGACGTCCGGCCCGGTCATTCAGGCGGAGATCGAGGCCGCCTACCTCGGCCTCGAGACAAAGTTGCGCGAACGGCGGCCGAGGGAAGATCTTTCCCCGCTCCGCCGCGCCTTCGAGTTCGCCGCTGTCCGCCACGCCGGGCAAACGCGCGACTCCGGCGAGCCGTACATGGCGCATCCCCTCGCCGTCGCCGAGATCCTGGTCGATATGCAGATGGACCAGGTCTGCCTGGTGACGGCGCTTCTGCACGACACGCTGGAAGACACCTCGGCAACGCTCGAAGAGATCCGCCGCCTGTTTGGCGAGGAGGTGGCGCGCTGTGTGAACGGCGTCACCAAGCTGAGCAAGATCGAGATGCACAACCGCGAGGAGCGGCAGGCGGAAAGCGTCCGCAAGATGCTGCTGGCGATGGTGGAGGACATCCGCGTCATCATCGTCAAGCTGGCCGACCGGCTGCACAACCTCCGGACTCTCGGCTCGCTCTCCCGCGAACGGCAGGAGCGGATTGCCGCGGAGACGCTTGAGCTGTACGCTCCCATCGCCCACCGGCTCGGCATGGGCAAGCTGCGCGCCGAGCTGGAGGATCTCGGTTTCCAGTACCTGGATCCCGACACCTGGAAGGAGATCACAGAGGCGATCGAGCAGCGGCGCCTGGCCAGCCACCTGGACCTGGACTCCATCCGTGCCCACATCGAGAAGCGCCTGAAAGAGGAAGGGATTCCCGCGCGGGTCGAGGCGCGGATCAAACGCCCCTGGTCGGTCTACCAGAAATTGCGGCGGCAAAAGATCACCATCGAACAGGTCTACGATCTGTTGGGCGTCCGGATCATCACGGATTCGGTGAAGAACTGCTATGCCGCGCTCGGGATCATCCACCACGAATGGCATCCCATTCCGGGGCGGATCAAGGACTTCATCGCCATCCCGAGGCCGAACCTGTACCAGTCGCTGCACACCTCGGTGATGGGGCCGGGCGGCGTGCCGTTCGAGGTGCAGATCCGGACGGAGCAGATGCACCGTCTCGCCGAAGAGGGCATCGCGGCGCACTGGAAGTACAAGGAGGGCAGGAGGGGGCCGGCAGAGGACGACCAGCGCATTGCGTGGCTGCGCCAACTGGTGGAATGGCAGCGCGAGATGCGCGACCCTTCGGACTTCCTTTCCAACCTGAAGGTCGACCTGTATCCGGAGGAGGTCTACTGCTTCACGCCAAAAGGCAAGATCGTGGTGCTGCCGCGAGACGCCACGCCGGTGGACTTCGCCTACGCCATCCACACTGATGTCGGGCACACATGCACCGGAGCCCGGGTCAACGGCCGCATGGTGCCTCTGAAACACCCTCTGCGCAACGGCGACGTAGTGGAGATTCTCACCCAAAGCGGCAGCCGGCCCAGCCGGGACTGGCTCGCCTTCGTGAAGACGGCGCGCGCCCGAAACAAGATCCGCCATGTGATCAACGCTACCGAGCGGGAGAAGGCCATAGAGCTCGGCCAGCGCATCCTGGAGCGGGAGGCGCGCCGGCTTGGCATCGCGCTGAGCCGCGTGAGCCGCCAGCAGATGGAAGCCGTCGCCGCCGAATACGGCTGCGCGAAGATCGAGGACCTCCACGCCTCGCTTGGGTGGGGGAAGTTCTCCGCCCGGCAGGTGCTGGGCAAGCTCGCTCCCGAAGCGGTACCGGAAGAGGCCCCGGCGGCGCCGGAGCCGGCGGAGGCGCCCGCGCAGCGGGAGAAGACGGGCGAGGTGGGCGACTACGTGATTCAGGTGAAGGGTGTCGACGACCTGCTCACCTACCGCGCCAAGTGCTGCAACCCGATCAAAGGCGAGCCCATCGTGGGCTACATCACGCGCGGCAAGGGCGTGGCCGTCCACTCAAAGAGCTGCCCGAACGTGCAGAACCTGATGTATGAGGCCGAACGCCGGATCGAGGTCGAATGGGCGCGTTCGGCCAGTTCCAGCTTCCATGTGAGGCTGGTGGTCCGCACCGACGACCGGGCGGGGATGCTCAACCAGCTCACACAGATCCTGTTCGACGACAATGTGAACATCCGCAGCGTCGAGGCGCACGCCGACGAGAAGAACTTCGATTCGGCGATGGTGGAGATGACTATCGAGGTGCGCGACAAGAAGCAGCTGGAGCGCCTCGTTCAGGCCATGCGCCGCGTGCCGGGCGTGCGAGACATCGAAAGAATCCACTGATCCTGAGTCCGCCTGCCAGAGCCATGACGATCAGCACCGACCCCCAGCACATCGCTGTTTCCCGCTCCCGGGGCGTCACCATCGACTGGGCCGACGGCCACCAGAGCCACTACAGCTGCGAATACCTGCGCGACCACTGCCCCTGCGCCACCTGCACCGGCGCGCACGGCACCGAGCCGCAGCCGTCGTCCTATTCGAAGCCGCAGGCCAGTCCGTTCCCGATGTACCGGCCGAAGCTGAAGATGGAGCGCATCGAGGAGGTGGGAACCTATGCGTTCCGTGTGGACTGGAACGACGGCCACAGCGCGGGCATCTACAGCTACGAATATCTGCGCCACATCTGTCCCTGCCCGGAGTGTGATGCGGCCCGCCGCTCCGGACTACTCTGAGCCGGCGACAGGCCGCCCGCGTCCTCAGTAACGCCAGCTCTTCAGATCGGCGCCCGGCGGATGGTTCTCTTCCATGCGCTTGAGGATGCGTGGCAGGTACATGGTGTTGTACCGCAGGCGGCTGACGGCGTTGGGCAAGTTCGGGTCGCCATTCCAGCAGTGTTCAAAGCGGTCGCCGTACGCCACGACAGCCTCGGCCGGAGGGTTCTGGAGCTTCCTCAGGGCTTCCTCCATCAGGTAGACGGCGTTGTTCAGGTAGTAATTGTCCATGTCGCCCACGTAGATGTGGATCTTGCCGCGAAGTTTTGGGCCGAGTTTGCTCCAGTCGCGTTCCAGAATGTGGCGCAAATCGTAGTTCTCGCGCCAGTATTCAGCGACCTTCCTGTCGATGGCGCCCGTGATTTTGTCGAAGATGCGCGCCGGGTAGCCGTCCGGACCGACCGGAGAGTATACGGCCTCCCAGATGTCGAACTGCTGGCCGCTGCGCGAGCGCGTGCCGAGCGCCAGTTCCATGCGGTTCATCTGCTCCAGCGTGATGGCCACCTCTCCCAGCCAGTTCCGCTTGCCGGGGCGCGGAACACGCAAGTGCGGACCTTCCACATAGTAGGCGTTCTTGTCCTCGTACAGGTTGATGAGCGTGTAGGCGCGGAAGTCGATGGGATCCGGGCAGGCCGCGAAGGTCCCGTTAAAGTCGTCGGGGTAGAAGATCTGCGCCGCCAGCGCCTCCCAGCCGCCGGTGGAACCGCCATATGTGAAGCGAGCCCATCCTTGGCCGATTCCCCGAAAACGGCGCTCGATTTCCGGGATCAGTTCGCGCATGATGGCGTCGCCATACGGGCCGAGATTCGCGGAATTGACGGCGTAGGAGTCGTCATAATACGGGTTTGCGTGCTGAATTTCGACCACGAGAAAACGGGGGAAATCCGCTGAAATCCATTTGCGGTAGAAATCGTACGCCTCCTGCTGCTGGGTCCGGTTGTAGCCGTGGAGGCGGAAGCGCTCGCTGTAGTCCGGCTTCAGGTCCGGATCGGGGGGCTCGGTGCGGAAACCGCTGAAGTCGGCCGGGAAGTGGCCGTGGAAGACCATGAGCGGATAGCGGGCCTCCGGGTGCTCGTCGAAGCCGTGAGGCAGCAGGACATGGGCGCCCAGATAGACGGGGCGGCCCCAGAACTCGCTGAGCAGCCGGCTTTGGATACGGATGTGGCGGATGTACTTCGTGTCCTTCGGCGGCTGGATGGGCGGAATGGACTGGTCGAGCGCCAGCGAGATTTTGGCGTCACGGCGCAATTCGACCGGAACAGGCTTCGAGTAAAGGTTGCCGGGCGCGCGGTTCCACTGCCGGCCCTCGCCCCGGTCCACGGGGAGCTTCAGCACGCGGCCGTCCTTCAGGCGGTAGGTGTCGTAGATGTCGAGCAGCGCCTGTGCGAAGTACTTGCCCGGCTTGAGATCCGCGAGGCTCGAAACAGGATAGCCGGGCGTGTCCGGACGGAAGAGGACCGGTGTGCCGGGGCGCCAGCCTTCCACGTCCTGCCCGAAAACGATCTGGGTTTTCGGGCCGTCGGTGATCTGAAACCGCGGCTCGGCGGAAGGATCGGTGGAGAGCAGGAGAAGGAGCCTGCCGTCAAGCGGCTTGTCCGCGCGCGCGGCGGGCAGGGAGACCGTGAAGGTCTGGCCCGCCGCCACGGCAGCGACGAGGATGGCGATTACCAGAGCTTGCATTGTTTCTCCGGCGGGCGGACCATGGGGTCGCCCGGCTTGCACCCGAAGGCCTTGTGGAATTCGGGCATATTTTGCAAAGTGCCGATGGCGCGGAAGCGCGGCAGCGGATGCGGGTCCGTGTTCAGGCGCAGGCGCATGGCTTCGGGCCGGTCGATGGTGGCCCAGACGCGGGCGAAGGCGAGGAAGAAGCGCTGGTCGGCGGTGAACCCGTCCAGTACCGGCCCCTCCTTGCCTTTCAAGGAGCGCTTGTAGGCGCGGTAGGCAAGCGTGAGCCCGCCCAGGTCGCCCAAGGCTTCGCCGACCACAAGCCTGCCGTTGTGGCGGAGGCCCTCGCCGACATCAAGCGAGTCGAACTGTTCAATGATGCAAGCCGTGCGTTGCTCGAACTTCTTGCGGTCCTCCGGAGTCCACCAGTTCCGCAGGTTGCCCTCGGCGTCGTATTTCGAACCCTGGTCGTCGAAGCCGTGTCCCATTTCATGGCCGATCACGGCTCCGATGGCCCCGTAATTCACCGCGTCATCGGCATCCATGTCGAACATGGGAGGCTGGAGGATTCCGGCCGGGAAAGCGATCTCGTTCATGGTGGGGTTGTAGTAGGCGTTGACGGTGGGAGGCGTCATCCCCCAGTCGTTGCGGTCGATCGGCTTGCCGATCTTCGAAATCTGGTACTTGCGGCCGAACTCGGTGGCCGAGCGCACGCTCTCGAAGAAACGGTCCCGGCGGACCGTGACACCGGAATAATCGCGCCACCGGTCCGGGTAGCCGATTTTGGCATAAAAGGCGTTGAGTTTGGCAATGGCATTTTTCTTCGTCTCCGCCGTCAGCCAGTCCGCTTTCTGGAGTTCTTCGCGGAGAGTGGCGCGCAGATTTTCCACCAGATCCAGCATCCTTTTCTTCGCTTGAGGCGGGAAATGCCGGGAGACAAATTCCCGGCCGAGCGAATCGCCCAGGGCGCGGTCCGCCATATTGGCGCACTCCTGCCAGCGGGGCAGAGGCTCCTTGACGCCGGTGAGCACGGCGCTGGAGAACTGGAAGTCCTCGTCGCGGAATGGCTTGGAGAGCATGTACGAGGCGCTCTTCACCAGCCGCCACTTCAGCCAGGTTTTCCAGTCTTCCAGCGGCACAGCCGTCATCTGCGCGTCGAGCTTCTTGAGAAACCCGGGTTCGCTGACGTTCACAGGCGTTGTCTCAGGCAGGTCGAAGAGGCGGTAAACGGCCTTCCAGTCGAAGTTGGGGGTCAGAGCATTGACGCCGGCGAGATCCATCTTGTGATAGCGGGCGTAGGGGTCCCGGCGCTGCACGTTGGTCAGCATGGATCCCGCCAGTTCCTTTTCAAACGCCATGACTTTCTGCGCGGCGCCGGCAGCCTTGTCCTGCGGTTCGCCCATCAGCACGAACATCCGCTCGACGTGCTTGAGGAATTCCTCCCGGATCTTCTGTGAACGCGGGTCCTCACGGAAGTAATAGTCGCGGTCGGGAAGCGAGATGCCTCCCGTGCCGATGTTGGCGATCATCTCCTTGCTGTTCTTGAGATCCGGCAGGGCGAAGAGAGCGCCGGGCGCGAGTCCGGTCATCTGGAAGTCGACAAGCACGGTGCGCAGCCCGTCCAGGTTCGAGATCTTCGAGATCCGCTCCAGATCGGCGCGGAGAGGTTCCAGGCCGCGCGCATCCATGGCGGCGGTATCCATGCAGGCAGCGTAGAGATCGCCCATCTGTTTGACATAGGCGGGGGCGCCGGGGGGCGCAGCGGCGGCTTCCTCAAGAATCGCCTTCAGGCGCTCGCGGTTATTCTCGTTGATCACCGCCATGGTGCCCCAGCGGGCCAGGCGCGCCGGCATCGGGTTCCGGTCCAGCCAGCCGCCGGCGGCGTAGCGCCAGAAATCTTGGCAAGGTTTGCAGGAAGGATCGAGGTCTTCCTTGTGAATGCCGCTCTTCTGCGCAGGCAGGGTGGCCGCCAGCGCGAAGGCCAGGCAGAAGATGCTGGTCAGCTTTCTCATGCCTACAGTTTATCCGGCGGCGATGCCGAAGACGTTCTGGGCGTACTGGCGGCTGCGGCGGAGATTCTCCTCGAGCGAGCGGGTGACGGCCGTTTCCTTGTCCCAGGCCAGCTCGACCGAAAGGAAGCCGGTGAATCCGGTCTGGCGAAGATACTGGGCCACCGGCCGGTAATCGATGTCGCCGTCGCCGAAATCCTCGGTCCAGACGCCACTGCGGGAGTTGCGCACGTGGAGGCCGTAGAGCCGCGGGCCGCATTCCTTCAGCAGGGTCATGACGTCGAGTCCCGCGCGGTAGACCCAATGGGTGTCGAGGCAGACGCGGAGCCAGCGGCGTTCGGTATTGGCCAGCATGAAACGCCATTCGCGGCCGTTTTCGGCCAGTTCGGGAGCGTGCTGGTGGAGCATGAGCCGGACCCCGGAATTCCAGAGCGCCCATCCCAGCGTGTTGAGCGCTTCGGCCTGCACTCTGAGTTCTTCATCGGTCTTCGCGCGGCCAACCGGGTTGGGGTTGAACACGATGGCATCCAAAGGCCTGTGGCGCAGGATGCGCTGCGCCAGCTCCACGGTGGTTGCGATGGTTTGCCGGGCGGAGTCCGGCGTGTGCATCGGGCCGCCGTTGTAAACGCAGGAGCAGGCGAGCCCGGCCCGCTCCAGAGCCTGGAGCGTAATGCGGTCCAGACCTGGCTCGAAGAACAGGCTCATCAGTTCGACGTCCTGGTACCCGGCACGCGCAAACGCCATGCAGATCTCCGGCACATGATCCTGCGTGCGCTGGCCGAGGCGGCTGTAATACTGCGTCCAGACATAGACGCCTGCCTGCATCACAGGGTCGTATTCGGGAGCCGCCAGAGCGGCTGGCGCCGCGCTGGCGGAGGCGAGAAAGATACGGCGGTTCATCCTGCGGGTCTCCCCGCAAACTATACCGGAACCGCGCCCGCCGCGCCAGTTTTAAGCCGGGGCGCTTCTCGGCACGAAGCGCAGCGCCGCCGAGTTCATACAGTAGCGCATGCCGGTCGGGGGAGGGCCGTCGGGGAAGACATGGCCCAGGTGTGCCTCGCAGCGCGCGCACTGCACCTCCACGCGCACCATGCCGTAGGAATAGTCTTTATCGAGGCGCAGGTTCGCAGCGTCCAGAGGAGCGAAAAAGCTTGGCCAGCCGGTGCCGGATTCGAACTTCGCTTTCGAATCAAACAGCGCCGTTCCGCAACAGACACAGCGGTAGATCCCCTCTTTGTGGCAGTCCCAGAGGGCGCCTGTAAAGGGCGGCTCGGTGCCCTTGTTCCGGGTGACGAAGCAGACATCCGGGGCCAGCTGCCGGCGCCATTCCTTTTCGTTTCGGCGCACGGGCTCGACCTCCGAATAGCCGAGAAAACGCCCAGAGTCGTCGAATTCCGCAATTTTCATCGGTTTCCCTCTCAGGAACGGCAATCTCATTTCTTGCCGCCCCGCACCAGCCTGGGGCAGGCTTTCTTCAATTTCTGCACCTTGGGAGCCGCGTTGAAGTAAATGTAGGGGTTGCCGGGATTGTCGGCTGCGTAATCCTGGTGGTAGTCTTCCGCAGGGTAAAAGGCCCGGAAGGGCACGACCTCGGTGACGATTTTCGAGCGGAACACTTTCGCTTCATTCAGAGTGCGAATGTAGCTCTCCGCAATCCGCTTCTGCTCCTCGTTCAGGTAAAAGATGGCCGAGCGGTATTGCGGGCCCACGTCCGGGCCCTGGCGGTTGAGCTGTGTGGGGTCGTGGGCGGCCTCGAAGAAGACCCGGAGGAGCTGGCCGTAGGTGACCACCGCAGGATCGTAGGTGATCTCGATGGCCTCCGCGTGGCCGGTGTCACCCATGGAGACGCGCTTGTAATTGGCCGTCTCCGGCGTGCCGCCGGAATAGCCGGAGACGACGTCTTTCACGCCCTCCACGATCTCGAAGACCGCTTCGGTGCACCAGAAGCAACCTCCGGCGAGGACAGCCTTTCGCAGCCCGGGCGCGGGCTTCTCGTCGACGGGCGGATCGGGGAACTGTGCGGCGGATGCTTGGAACGTCATGGCAAGAACCAGGCTGCCAAGGGCAGACCACTTCATGACGGATCAGATGCGCGGGAACCACGGACGGGTGCAGGATTGCGTCCCGTCAGGCGAAGCGCGGCGGGCGGCGGCTCAAACCGGCGCGGTCCTCGAGCGCCGCTCCGATCCGGAGCAACAACGGCTCGTCCCACGGCCTGCCGACGAGCTGGCAGCCGATGGGCAGCCCGGCGGAGGAGAAACCAGCGGGCAGGGCGAGCACAGGGAGCCCGAGCAGATTGAACCCGCGCAGGAGCCGGGTTGCGGCGATGCGGGTATCTTCGGTCTGGCCGCAGATCTCCACCTGTTTCTGGCCGATGCGCGGCGCGGTCATCGGAGTGGCTGGCAGCAGCAGCGCATCCACGCGCTTGAGGATATCGAGATAGACCCCCAGAATGCGCTTGCGCAGCCGCTGTGCCTGGAGGTAGTCGACCGCCGGAACGAGCCTGCCCATGTCGAGCAGCGCGCGGACGTCATCGCCGTAGGTCTTGCGGCGCTTGCGCAGGTAGGGTTCATGAACCGACGCCGCCTCCGCCAGCAGCGTCAGGTGCGCCAGCGTGTTGAGCTGTTCGCCGTCGGGCACCTGCACGCGCATCAGTTCGGCGCCGAGGTCCTCGGCCGTGTAGCCCAGGAAGTAGACCGCTGCATCGACTTCCTTGTCGATGCGCTCGAAGTAAAAGTTACGGGGCAGTCCGATGCGCACGCCGCGCAGCGAGATTTCGCCTTCCTCCGGGAGGCAGCGCGGCACGGGACGGTTAACGGAGCTGGGATCCCTCGGATCGTGTCCGGCCATGGCCTGAAACAGCAGAGCAACGTCGCGCACGGTCTGGGCCATGGGTCCGGGATGGTCGAGCGTGTAGCCGAGTGGGAGGACGCCGTGCTTGGAGACGCGGCCAAAGGTCGGTTTGAGGCCCGTGATTCCGCACCAGGAGGCAGGCACGCGGATGCTGCCGCCCGTGTCGGTGCCGGAGGCGGCCAGCGCCATGCCCGTGGCCACTGCCACGGCGCTGCCGCCGGAGGAGCCGCCGGGGCTGCGCTCTGGATCCCAGGGGTTGCGGACGGCGCCATAATGCGGGTTTTCGGACGTGATGCCGTAGGCGTGTTCGTGCAGGTTGGTCTTGCCCACCAAAACGGCGCCGGCATTCTGCAGGCGCTCGACGACGGCGGCGTCGAATTCGGGCACGTACTCGGCGAAGATCCTGGAGCCGCCCGTGGTCCGGATGCCGCGCGTGCAGAAGAGATCCTTGTGGGCGACGGGGATGCCATGAAGCGGACCCCGGTCCATGCCGCCGGCCAGCTCGGCATCGGCTTTCCGCGCCTGTTCCAGAGCCAGGTCCGAGGTGACGGTGATGAATGCGTTCAGCTCAGGGTTCCACTTCTCGATGCGCGCCAGGCAATCCAGGGTCAGCTCCACGGAGCTGATCTCGCGCCGCCGCAGCGCCGCCGCCGCCTCGGTCAGTCTCATGAACGCGGCTCCGGGTGCGGCAGATCCACCTGGAAGACTTGCGCGGGTTCCTCGCCCCAGTCGAGCATTCCGCGCAGTCCCAGCATGGTGCGGGACAGCGACTCCAGGCGCTGGAGCGAGGCTTCCGGGAGCTCGATTTTCTGCGCCGCCGCCAGAGCGGCCCAATCCGGGAGAAGCGAAGACCGCATGGTTTAATGATGGCATGACGCACCGGGAGCCGACGGTTGCAGCTGTGCCGCTGCTGGAGTGGGGTGAAGAGGAGCGGATGTTCCGCGCCGCCGTGGCGGAGTTCGCGCGCAAGGAGATTGCGCCGCGAGTGCGGGAGATGGACGAGTCGGGCAAGCTCGATCCGGGGCTGCTCGCATCGCTGTTCGAGATGGGTCTGATGGGCATAGAGATCCCCGAGGAGTATGGCGGGCAGGCGGGCACGTTCACACAGGCGCTGCTGGCGATCGAGGAGATCGCCCGCGTCGACCCGGCCGTGGCCGTGATCGTAGATGTCCAGAACACGCTGATCCACTGCGCCATTCAGCGATGGGGCGGGGAAGAGCAGAAGCGGCGCTGGCTGCCGGCGCTGGCCGCAGGCACGCTGGGGGCCTTCGCGCTCAGCGAAGCGGGCGCCGGCTCGGACGCTTTCGCGCTCTCGGCGAGGGCGGTGCGGGATGGCGGCGGCTACCGCGTGACGGGGCGCAAGCTGTGGATCACGAACGCTGCCGAGGCGGGCCTGTTTCTGGTGTTTGCCAACGCGAACCCCGATGCGGGCTACCGCGGCATCACGTGCTTCGTGGTGGAGCGTGGCGCGGCGGGGCTTCAGGTCGGGCGGAAGGAGGACAAGCTCGGCATCCGTGCGTCGTCTACGTGCGAGTTGGTGCTGGACGATGTGCGCGTGCCGGCAGAAGACGTGCTCGGGGAGCCAGGTCAAGGCTACCGGATCGCCATCGAGTCGCTGAACGTGGGACGGATCGGGATCGCCGCGCAGATGACCGGCCTGGCGGCGGCGGCGCTGGATCACGCGTGCGAGTATGCGAAGCAGAGAAAGCAGTTCGGACGGCCGATTGCGGAATTCCAGGCCGTGCGGATGGAGCTGGCCCGGATGGCGACCGATGTGGAGTCGGCGCGGCTGCTGGTCTACAACGCGGCGCGGCGCCGGGAGGCGGGACTAGACTTCGTGAAAGAGGCGGCGATGGCGAAGCACTGGGCCTCGGAGATTGCGGAAACGGTCGCCTCGCGGGCCATCGAGATCTTCGGGGGCGCCGGCTTCACGCGGGACTATCCGGTGGAGAAGCTCTACCGCGATGCCAAGATCGGCAGGATTTACGAAGGCACCACGAACATGCAGTTGCTCACAATCGCGAAGCAGGTGGTGGGTTGATACGCAACGCGCCGCCGGTAGCGGGCATCTACAATGAAGAGGGTCGTGTGATGAAGCGGCAGCTTTTTCTCGCGCTGGCTGTGGCGGTGTGCGCTGTGGCCCAGAGCGCGCCGGATCCGGGGCCGGAGGAGATCGAGCGGATCATCCGGAAGGTGGCGGAGAAGGAAACGGAGTTCGCGCGCGCCCGCGAGAATTACACCTACCGCCAGCGGTACCGCTTTGACGAGTTGGGGCCGGACCGCCGCCCGGTGGGCAAGCTCGAGATGGAAGCCGACATCGTGTTCGACAAGAGCGGCAAGCGGATCGAGCGCATCACCTATGCGCCGATGAACACCCTGCGCAACATCATCTTCACACCCGAAGACGAGCAGGACATGCGCAACGTGCAGCCGTTCGTGTTCACCGTGAAGGAACTGCCGAACTACCGGGTGCGCTACCTGGGGCGCGAGCGGCTCGATGAGATCGACTGCTACGTTTTCGCAGTGAAGCCGAAGAGCATGGTGGAGGGCCAGCGCTATTTCTCGGGCATCGTGTGGGTGGACGACCGGGACCTGCAGATCGTGAAGACCTACGGGCGCGGCGTGGGCACGGGCAAGCGGGTAGCCGGTCAGCGGTTCCCGAAGTTCGAGACGTGGCGCGAGCAGATCGACGGCAAGTACTGGTTCCCCACCTACACCGTGTCGAACGACGTGCTGAACTTCGAATCCGGGTCGATTCCCATCAAGCTCGTGATCACCTACCGCGACTACAAGCAGTTCAAGGCCGAGACGGTGATCACCTACGAGGGCGTGGACGAGCCGTCCGCCGAGCCGCCCAAGCCCCCGGCCAAGAAGCAAGAGTGATCCGTTCGACGCCTTCTTTTCGCCTTTCGGGGCTTGGGATTCACCGTTCGGCGTTGCATCTTCCCTGCCGCTGGCGGCGTCAGAGATAATGTCAGGTAGTTCATGACGGATCACGGCTTCCGTGCCCGCCGCGACTGGGCAGCTCTGAAAAGACGGCTGCGCGAATTGAAGATGATCGCCTGGGGTGCGTTCCATGTGGAGCACCCGGTGATGGCGCACATCGTTCCGATTCGCCGCTGCAACCTTTCGTGTGCTTATTGCAACGAATACGACGACGTCTCGCGCCCGGTGGACACGGTGGAGATGTTCGGGCGGATCGACCGGCTGGGACGGCTCGGCACGTCGATCATCACGATCAGCGGGGGCGAGCCGCTGCTGCATCCGGATCTGGACCAGATCATCACGCGCATCCGGCGCAACGGCGCCATTGCGGGCCTGATCACCAACGGCTATCTGCTGACCAGCGAAAGGATCGAGCGGCTGAACCGCGCCGGGCTGGATCATATGCAGATCTCGATCGACAACGTCCAGCCCGACGAGGTGTCGAAGAAAAGCCTGAAGGTGCTGGACAAGAAGCTGCAACTGCTGGCGAAGCACGCGCTGTTCCACGTCAACATCAACTCGGTGGTGGGCGGCGGCGTCCGTTATCCCGAGGATGCGCTCGTGATCGCGAAGCGCGCTCTCGAGCTCGGTTTCAGCTCGACGATCGGCATCATTCATGACCACACCGGGCAGCTGAAGCCCCTGAGCGAGAGGGAGGGCGAGATCTACCTGCAGGTGAAGGCGCTGGAAAAGCGGAACTATTCCCAGCTCAGCTTCTTCCAGGAAAACATTGCCCGCGGACTGCCGAATCAGTGGCGCTGCCGCGCCGGGGCCCGATACCTCTACATCTGCGAGGATGGGCTGGTGCATTACTGCTCGCAGCAGCGCGGTTATCCGGCGAAGCCGCTGGCGGAGTATACGCTCGAGGATTTCCGCCGCGAATACGTCACCGAAAAGGACTGCGCGCCGCACTGCACGGTGAGCTGCGTGCACTACGTGTCGTATTTCGACTTCTGGCGCGCGCCGCAGACAATCGCGGATCCCCGCCGCTCGCTCGACGCTCAGACGCGTCCCCCGCTGGTGCAAATCAGTTCCGCGGGAAGATAGGAACGGCAGCGGAACCGTCCGGCACTCCGGGCTCTGCGGGGGATCGAGCGGCTCATCCGCGTGAAAAGCGGTTGCGCAGCGCGCTGACGCACCGTGACGCCGCCTGCCCGTCCCACAGATCAGGGACACGCGCGGCAGGACGTTGAAGCCCATGGCGCCGCCATGCGTCAAGGATCGAAGCCTGGGTGGTGCCGGCCAGCACGTTCGTACCCTGTGTGATCGTGACGGGCCTTTCCGTGTTGTCCCGCAACGTAAAACAGGGGATGCCGAGCACTGTGGTCTCTTCCTGAATGCCACCTGAGTCCGTAAAGACCGCGGCAGCGTCGGACATGAGGCTGAGGAACTCCAGATAGGAGAGCGGTTCGAGCAGCCGGATGCGGTGGCTCGGCCTAGTTTCGAGCGCCTGGAGCCGCGAACGGGTGCGGGGATGCACGGGGAACACAAGCGGGAACTCGTCGCCGATTTGCGCGAGCGCTTCCATGATGCCGGCGAGCGCGGCGGTGTCGTCCACGTTGGCGGGACGGTGCAGAGTGACCACACCGTAGGAGCGTGGAGTGAGATCCAGCCGCTCCGCCATGCGAAGCTGGCGCGACTGCTCCAGATGCCGGTGGAGCGAATCGATCATCAGATTGCCGACGAGGTGAATCCTTGCGGGATCGGCGCCTTCGCGTTTGAGGTTTTCGATGCCGCTCGGCTCGCTCACCAGCAGCAGATCCGAGATGGCGTCGGTAAGGACGCGGTTGATTTCCTCGGGCATCGTGCGGTCGAAGCTCCTGAGCCCCGCCTCCACATGAACCACAGGGACACAGAGCTTCGCCGCTACCAGTGCGCAGCCGATGGTGGAATTGACGTCGCCCACGACGACGACGGCGTGCGGTTTTGCATCCAGCACCACCGGTTCGAAGGATCTCAGGATTTCGGCGGTCTGTTGTGCGTGGGAGCCGGAACCAACGCCGAGGTAAAAGTCCGGATCGGGCAGGCCGAGATCGCGAAAGAAGGCGCCGGACATCTGATGGTCGTAGTGCTGCCCCGTGTGGACCAGGAGCGGATGGAAGGCACCGTCCGAGCGCAGCGCATGGAGCAGCGGCGCGAGTTTCATGAAATTCGGCCTTGCCCCGCCGACGCAGAGCAGACGCAGTCCGGATGCGGAATCTCTCATCGTGTGCCCTACCAGTTTGCCACGAGAATCGCGGCGGCCAACCGGAACAGCCGGCGCGCAGCAACACCTGCCTCCGGATGGAGGAGACTTGTGTGTGGAAGAGGTGCGGAGAGACAGAAGCCCGCCCGGACGATGAACCGGGCGGGCGAAAATCTATCGGGGAAGCACCGCAGACGGCGCTACTTCTTCAAAGTGCGGATGAATGCGATGACGTTGTCGAGATCGCCGGGCTGAAGAGCCTTGATCAGAGCCTTGTGGTTGGCGGCGTCATTGAACTTCTTGGCGATCTCGGCGTCCTTCATCGCCTGGACTTCCTTGCCGCCCAGGCGCAGGAGCTTCTCGCCGTACTTCTTCTGAATGGCAGGCGTGCCCGCGCCATCATCGGCGTGGCACGTCTTGCAGCGCTTCATGTAAAGCTCCTTGCCTTTTTCCGCGTCGCCGGCGCCCAGAGCGGGCAGAACCACGATTGCGGTGAAAATTGCGGGAACAAACAACCGGAGCAGTTTGCGCATGAATCAGACCTCCATGTCCATTATACGCGGCCGGATTCCGTGCCGTTGCACCGTGTGGAGGATTCTTTCCGGGTGCACCAGGAAGTTCCATGCCGGGCGCCAGCGGCAAGCGCCTTCCCGCCGAAAAGGCAGCGGTGCCCGCCCGGGTCAGAGGGGCGGGATGTACTGAATCTCGGCCGGACCGCTGTCAGCGCCCGTGATGCGAATCGTCCGGACCTTCGGCGGCGGAGGTGGCGCGGGAAGGTGGGAAACGCCGTCGTCATCAGAGGCCTTGGCACGGACGGAGACCCCTGGGCCAGACCCGGGATCTCTTCGATCTCCTGCGAGCCAGGATTCCAGGGCCTGCCGTCCTGCCTGTTGCACGGCCGCCTTGCCCGCCTCAATCCCGCGCTCCAGTTCGCTGGCTGGAATGGAGAGCGAGATCTGCAGGGAGTTGCCCTTGAACTCAGCTTGCATCTGGCGCAGCCAGGCCGACGCAGCGTTGCCGCCGCCCATGGCAGCGGCCAGTTGCAGCAGGCCCGCCAGATTTTGCGCTGCTTCCGCCGTGGCGGCTTCCATGGAGGCCTGAATGCGCAGCCCTTCGCGGAGCGAGATGGCCAGTTCCATGCTCCGCAACTCGCGCAGCGGATCGGTTTGGGCCGGTCCGCCAGGCAACTTTTCCAGGCCCGAAGCCACCAGCCAGAGATCGGCCTCACCCGCCAGCCGCGCTGCGCGCCCGAACAGATCCGCGTCCTGCGGGCCACCCCTGCCGGCGAGGATCAGCCCCAACGACTCGCGATCCCCGATCAACATCAGATGGTCCCGGACGACGGCCACCAGTGGCTCTCCGTCCCGGGCTTTTGGAGGCACATAGAGATCCGCGCCCCGAAACTTCTCGACCGCCGTGCCTGGCGGCAGCTCCTTCCTGAGACGGGCGCGGTCCAGCTTGCCTTCCATGGCCACCACGAGTCCCTTTGGCGATTCATTGCCGGCTTCCATCGAGATCCCGGATGCGACGATGCGCTCGAGCGAAACCATGGCGCCGAGTCCGAGTCCGGATGTCTCCAACCTGCCGCGCGCACCGGCAAGCTGTTTCGAAACCACCTGCGCGGCTGCGGAGTTCCGGGCGCGCGCCCAGTCCACGCCGAGGATCCACCTGGCCTGCGGGTGGACGAGTTGCCACGGCTCGCTTCCGAGTGCGTTCTGCCTTGCGCCTCCCGGCAGATACATCACGGCAAGGACCGCACTCAGCGTCACCTTGGCTGGCAGCGGCATGGCTTACCTCCACTGATAGCTTCGGCAGAACGAGTTGCCGCCTTTACCCCTTGCCGTGACCTCGCGGCGGCCGCCGCTCCGCCCGGTGGAGAATAGAGGCATGGGGAAACTCCGGGCAAGGAGCGAGAGGAAGATCCGTGGCTGAACGAGCACACCCGGACGATCCCGGCTTTCAGGGCACGGTATACGAGCGCAAGATGCACGAGCGGCACCGCTTCGCAGCCGCGTATGTGGCGGGGCGAAACGTGCTCGACATCGCCTGCGGAACGGGTTGGGGATGGGCCGACTTTGGCATTGTTCGCGGCATTGTGGGCATTGATGTTTCCGAAGAGGCGCTGCAAGAAGGGCGGCGGCTCGGATTCATCCGTCATGCCGCAGCTGCGGAGATGGGGAGTCTGCCCTTCCGTTCCGGCGCATTCGACGCGGTAACCTGCCTGGAGGCGATCGAGCACGTTCCGGCGCGTGCAGCCGGCGAATTCCTGGCCGAGTGCCGCCGCGTTCTCCGTCCCGGCGGGATTCTCGTTCTTTCCACGCCTCTGAGGAAAGACGACAGGCACTCCGGGAATCCATGGCACTTCCTGGAGTACTCGGAGGAGGAGATTCGCAGTCTCCTCGATCCCTGCTTCGATTGCCTGTCCGCCCGAGTCGACACTGATGGCGACCTGCCGGTTTTCTTGTACGCCGGCAAGCTGAAGCCGCAACCGGAAGGCGGGACGTCCGTCCATTGGTCGCGCCCCCGTCTGCACGAGAAGGCGGCTGAATGGCTGCGGAACGTCCACAGCGGCTCAGGGTTCCTCTTCACGCCGGGCGGGAAAGAAACGGTTCTCTCGACCTCGATGGGGGTGCTTCTGGCAGAGGGACTGGGCGTGGCGATCCCGCATCGGGAAGCAGTGGCCAAGACCATTCTGTCGGCGCAGGACGGCAAAACAGGAATGTTTCTCGAGCCGCTGGCAGACCGGGTCCCGTTGCGCGGCGGCTTGCATGACCGGAATTATCTCGACTGGAGTTGCACCTACTTTGCCCTGCATGCGCTGGACGCCCTGGGAGAAAAGCCCGCATATCCCCTGTCTTTCCTGGATGAATTCCGCCGCCAGGAACGTGTGAGGGATTGGCTGGAGAGTCTGGACTGGCGAGATCCGTGGCGCGAAAGCAACCTCGTGATGCACCTGCTTTCATCGCTGTTGTTCGCCCTGCTCCGGGAAGAGAAGCTGTGGGCGGCTGAGCGTTACCACGATGTGCTGGACTGGCTGGACGAGAGGCAGGATCCCCACACCGGACTCTGGGGGACGGAACGTGGCGCCTCGCTGCTGAACGCCGTGGCTGGAGCCTATCACTTCGTCCCGTTCTACAGGTATGCCCGCCGGCCGGTCCGTTGCTGGCCCAAGATCGTGGACGCCTGTCTGGAGCTGCAAAACGAGGACGGGCTGTTCGCTCCGTCGGCGGGCGGAGGCGCGTGCGAGGACCTGGATGCGATCGATCTCCTCTGCACGTCCGTGAGAGTCACCGGCCGGCTGACGGCGGACGTTCGCAGAGCGCTGACGCGGGCGTTCTGGGCGATCTGGAACATGCAGCGCGAGGACGGCGGATTCCCCTACGCCGACATTCGGGGCGACGCCACATACCAGTATTCGAGCTGGCCTGCGATGAAAGCGCGGTTGGGCGGGAGCGACGCGTGGGCGACATGGACGCGCCTGTGCTCGCTGCACACCATCGGCTTGCTGCTGGAAGGCGACCTGCCCCATGCGGGCCCCTGGACGTTCCGGCGTCTGCCGGCTCTTGGCTTCCACCTTGAGAACACTGCCGTCCCGGAGCAGGCTCCCCGGCAGCACCGGGACATCTGGTTCCGCCCGCTGCCTGCGCCGGCGGCACCCCGCGCGCCGCGAGTCTCGGTCGTGGTGACCTGTTTCAATCTCGGCGAGTACGTGCCGGAAGCCCTGGCCAGCGTCAAGGCGCAGACCTTGCAGGAAGTGGAGACAGTGATCGTCGACGACGGCTCCACGGACGCCTTCACAGTGGCGCGGCTGGATGCGCTCGCCGAAGATGGGTGGCGCGTGCTCCGCACGGCGAACCGCGGGCTGCCCGCCGCGCGCAATCTGGGCATCCGGGAGTCGCGCGCGGAATTCATCTGCTGCCTGGATGCCGACGACAGTCTGCGGCCGCCGTACCTGCAGAAAGCCGTGGCGGCGCTGGAAGCGAATGGCCGCGCCGGCTTTGTCACCTGCTTCTACGAGCTGTTCGACGGGAGCGAAGGCCGGCATTGCTGCCCGAGGCCCCGGCTGCCGCGGATGCTGGTGCGCAATGAGGCTGTTGTGGCGAGCGTCTTCCGGCGCGAGGCGTGGGCCGCCGCCGGCGGCTACTGTGAATCGCTGCCTGCTATGCAGGACTGGGATTTGTGGATCTCGATCCTGGAAAAAGGCTGGGAAGGCGAACTCCTTCCCGAGGTTTTGTTCGATTACCGAATCCGCGCCGGATCCATGTATTCGGAGACCCGGAAACCGGCCAATTATGCACGAATCGTGGCCATGATTCACGCCCGCCACGCCCGTCTTTATGAGGCGTACGGCGCGGAGGTGTTCCGTCTCATGGCCAGACAGTTTGCCGAGAGCGTCCAATACTCGCTGAAGAAGGACGAGGCCCTGGCCGCTGCACTCCGGCAGTCGAGAAGACTGGCCGCAAAGCTCAAAGAGGCGGCGATTGCACAGCGGCACGGATTGCTTGCGCAGAGCCAGACTTTTCGGCGCGGGACGCCTCCGTCGCTCTGGAGGACCGTGGCCTGGGCCTTGTCGCAAGCCTTGCAACCGGCCGGCTCCTGGCGGGCTGCGCGAAACCTGGCATTATTCGTGCGGGCGTGGGCAAGGCGGGGAGCGCGGAGCGAATGGCAGAGATATTTCGACGGGGAGTCCTATGCCGCCTCGCGCCCGGACGTGGCCGCCGCCGGGGTGGTGCCCGCCATCCATTATCTGCTGGCAGGCGCCTGGGAGAACGCCGATCCGTCTCTGGCGTTCTCGACGGCGCGTTACTGGAAACGGAATCCGGACGTCGCCGCCGCCGGGTGGAACCCGTTGCTACACTTCGCCGTTTACGGACGCGCCGAAGGCAGGATCGCGCTGCCGGCCAGCCTTCCGGCACCTGGCGAGGCGTTTGACGCGATTGCAGCCCAAGCGGGTTCGGCAACGGCTTCTCCTGTTGTGAGCGTCGTCATCCCCTGCTTCAACCTCGGGCGCTATGTGGAAGAGGCCGTCTGGTCCGTGCTCCGGCAGACGTGGCGCGACCTTGAGGTGATCGTCGTGGAGGGTGGCTCCACGGATCCCGAAACCTGGAAAAGGGTGCGGAGGCTGGAGCGTGCGAACTTGCCTGGAGTCCGGGTGCTTTATCGCGACAGACCCTGCCTGGCAGGGGACAACAGGAACTTCGGCATCTCCCAGGCCCGGGGGCGCTATATCTGCTGCCTGGACGCAGACGACTTGCTGGATCCGTCCTATCTGGAGACGGCGCTGTTCGCGGCAGAATTCGGGGACTGCGACTTTGTCTATCCCTCCCTGCAGGAGTTTGGAGCAACCTCCGGGCGATGGTTGGTCGAGGATCCGTCATGGCCGGAGATCCTCCGCAAGAACTGTGTCTCGACTGTGGCGCTTTTCCGCCGTGAAATCTGGGAGAAACTGGGCGGATTTCGGGATTGGGGGAAGGGAACCGAACATGTGCCGGAGGACTGGGACTTCTGGATCCGGGCTGTGGCCGCCGGGTTCTCAGGAAAAGCGCTTGGGGACACGCTGATGAAATATCGCGTGCTTCCCGGAAGCCTCTCGCGTCAGGAGACGGGCGGGCTGGCGGGCTTGGCCAGGCGGATCCGCAAAGTGCACAAGAACTCGGCGCGCTTGAAATCGTTGCCGCCAAGGCCCGTGGCGGCTACCGGCAGGCTGAAATGGGAGTGCTTTGCGGCGAGCGACGCGCCCACCGCCATGCTGGTGATCCCGTTCTACACGATCGGTGGAGCGGAGAGGATCATTCATTCGCTGACAGCGGAATGGCGGCGGCGCGGCACGAGAGTGGTGGTTGTGACCACGGTGCAGCTGGCCCCCGAAATGCCGGACCGCATAGACGAGCTGCGCAGCTTCACTCCCCACGTTTACGCGCTCCCGGCCCTGTTTCCGGGAAGGGAAGACCTGCAGTCTGGATTCGTTTATTTCCTTCTGAGGCGATACAGGCCGGATCTGATTTTCATGGCCGGAAGCGATCTGTTTTACGGGCTGCTGCCGCAAATCAAGAAGTATTTTCCGGAGATTCCCGTCATCGACCAGCTTTTCAATGACGAGGTGCATTTCCACACAAACCGCGCATTCGCCCGGCTCATCGATTGCACGAGCGTGCCGGGGGAGCGGATCGCTCAACGGCTCCTGAAGGAATTCGGCGAGTCCCCGGACCGGGTCGCCATCGTGCGGCAATGCATCCGGCTGCCGCGCGTGGTTCCCGGCGCGGTTCCGCCGGGCTGGCCTGCGTCGTTTGTCGGCAAGCCGGTGGCGGCCTTTGTCGGCCGGCTTTCGCCCGAGAAGGCGCCGGTGGATTTTGTCAGGATTGCTTCAAAAATCCTCGAACGTTTCCCGGAGGCCCGCTTTGTGATGGCCGGCGACGGCCCGGAAATGGCGACCGTCCGGAAGGAATTGCAGCGGCGAGGGCTGGAAGACAGAATCCACCTCGCCGGATTTCTTCGCAACGTCCATGACTGGATAGCCGCCTGCGCTTTCACCATTCTCACGTCGCATCTGGACGGAATGCCGCTGGCGGTTCTGGAGGCGCAGGCGCTGGGCAAGCCGGTCATCGCCTCGCGCGTGGGGAGCGTGCCCGAGATGATCGACGACGGAGTGACGGGGATCCTGTGCGAACCCGGTGACATGGAAGGGTTTGCGGCTGCGGCGCTGCGGCTTCTGGAGTCGGAGGAGCTGTGCAGAAAAATGGGAGCGGCAGGACAGGAAAAGGTGCGGCGTGAATTTGCAGAAGATGTCATGCTTGCCCGGTATTTTTCGCTCTTTGAAAAGGTGTCCGGAGCGAAATACAAGCCGGCCGGGCCATGAGCCGCGGCCGGGCGTGGCTGCTGCCTGTGCCGGCGTGTGCCTCCCGCGGTCCAAACCCGGCCGCCTTGCGAATCCGCCGGCGAAAATTCCGCATCCCGGTGCGGGTAGAACAGGATCCGGACTCCTATACTAGGAGGATGCAGCGCAACTCCGATGAGGAAGGCAGCAGGAATGGGGGCCGAACCGCAGGCGATCCAGGGCAGGCGGGTGGTTGTCACAGGAGCTGACGGCTTTATTGGCTCCCACCTGGTGGAACTGCTGGTGCGGGCAGGCGCCGACGTGACTGCCCTGGCGCAGTACAACTCTTTCAACTTCTGGGGCTGGCTGGAACGGCTCGACTGCCTTTCCCAGGTGCGCGTCGAAACGGGCGATGTGAGGGATCCGAATTTCTGCCGTCTCCTGCTGAAAGGCGCGGACATTGTTTTCCACCTGGCTGCCCTGATCCCGATCCCTTATTCCTACCGTGCGCCCGACAGCTACTTCGACACGAACGTCAAGGGGACGCTCAACCTTTGCCAGGCGGCCCGGGATGCCGGAGTCCGCCGCTTCATTCATACGTCGACCAGCGAGGTCTACGGCACGGCTCGTTATGTGCCAATCGACGAGTCTCACCCCTTGGCGCCACAATCGCCATACAGCGCCAGCAAGATCGCGGCGGACGCTGTGGCGTTGAGCTTCTTCTACTCGTTCCAGACGCCTGTAGTGGTGGCCCGCCCGTTCAACACCTTCGGGCCAAGACAGTCGGCCAGAGCCGTGATCCCGACCATCATCACCCAGCTGGCTGCCGGGCGTGAGGAAATCATGCTGGGCGACCTGACAACCACACGCGATTTCACTTATGTGGAAGATACCTGCAGTGGTTTTCTGGCAATCGCCGCCATGACGGGTGGTGAGGGAGAAGTCTTCCACATAGGATCGAACAGCGAGATTTCGATAGGCGAACTGGTGGAAAGGATCGCGGGGATCATGGATCGTCCGGTGCGGGTACGTCAGGACCCACAGCGCCTGAGACCGGTGCATAGCGAAGTACAGCGGCTCCGATGCAACTACGACAAGCTGCACAGGCAAACCGGCTACCGCCCTCAAGTGAGCCTGGAAGAAGGCCTTCGCCGCACGGTGGAGTGGTTTCGGGAGCCGGCCAATCTCTCCTTGTACAAGGAGAGCCTCTACAATGTCTGACCGGGCAGTACTTCTGGCAGGCGGGAAAGGCAGCCGGTTGCGGCCGTACACGGTCGTTCTCCCGAAGCCACTCATGCCCATCGGCGAATATCCCGTGATCGAGGTGCTCATCCGCCAACTGGCCTTCCGTGGTTTCAACCACATCACGCTTGCAGTCAATCATCAAGCCGAGATCATCCGGGCTTTTTTCGGCGACGGCGAGAGATGGGGCGTGCGGATGGATTATTCGCTGGAGCCGGCGGCCTTGTCGACAATCGGCCCTCTGCGGCTGATCCCGGATTTGCCCGAGAATTTTCTCCTGCTGAACGGCGATGTCCTGACGGACCTGGACTTCAGGGCCTTTTTCGACCGGCACGTGAACGGCACAGCGGATTTTACGATCGCCGCGCACAGGCGCGTTCACCAGATCGATTACGGGGTCCTGCATGTGGACCCGGAGTCCCGGCTCTCCGGGTTTGAGGAGAAGCCGACGGCCAGTTACCTGGTTAGCATGGGTGTATACGCGGTGAGGCGGCGGATCCTGGAGTTCGTTCCCGCCGGAAAGCCGTATGGCTTCGACCATCTGATGCTCGATCTGCTGAAGAACGGGCGTCCGGTTCAGGTGGAGACTCATGACGGAGTGTGGCTCGACATCGGGCGCCCCGACGATTATGCTCTGGCGATCGATACCTTCGAGCAGCATCGCCAGAGGCTCCTGCCATGATCCGTCCATTCATCACCGGCGCGACGGGCTTCATTGGCAGGCATCTCGTGGCGGCTCTGCACGCGGAGGGGATGGAATTCCGCACCCACCATTCCGGCCTGGGCGATATCCAGAGCGCTGAATTCGACCTTGCCGGTATGACGCACGTGATTCACCTGGCGGGCAAGTCCTTTGTGCCCGACAGCTGGAACAATCCGCGCGACTACTACCGTGTCAATGTCCAGGGGACTGCCAACGTTCTTGAACAGTGCCGGCGCCATCGCATACCGGTGATTCTGGTCAGTTCCTACGTCTACGGGCAGCCGCGGAAGTTGCCCGTTGCCGAGGACCATCCCAGAGAGCCTCTGAATCCCTATGCCCATTCGAAAATTCTTGCCGAGGAAATCGCCGAATTTTACCGGCAGTTTTTCGAACTGCCAGTGACAATTATTCGCCCCTTCAACGTCTACGGGCCGGGACAGGCCGGCCGCTATCTCATTCCTCTGCTCGTGCGCCAGGCGATGGATCCTGCAGTGGACCGCCTTGAAGTTGCCGATGCACGGCCGCGCAGGGATTTTCTTTACGTCGATGATCTCGTGGACCTGCTCTGCGCGAGCCTCCGGAGCCATCCTGGAGTGACAGTGAACGCCGGCTCCGGCAAGTCCTGCAGTATTCAGGACATCGTCGACATTCTCAACCGGGAGCTGCCGCGGCCGAAGACCCTGTATTCAAGAGATGAGAACCGGCAGACCGAGGTGATGGACGTGGTTGCGGACATCACGCTGGCCCGATCCTTGTTCGGTTGGCGGCCGAGAGTCAGCCTGGAGGAAGGACTCCGCCGGATGCTCCGTTCCGTGCCGGCCGAGTCCTGCAGGAACTGCGAGACCGCTGAGTGAGACGGCTTCGGCCTATAAGACCCCCGGGGCCGGGCGCCATGAGATATAATCCGCGTGGACTATTGGAGGGTCAAGGCTTTGAAAGCACTCTCTTTTCTGCTGGCAGCATCCATGTTTGTTGCGGCGGGCACGGCACAGGACACCATTGCCGTGGACGAGCTGATCGAAAAGCACGTGGCGGCTGTGGGAGGGTGCGAGGCGCTGGAGAAGGTGACCAGCACTGTGATGACCGGCTCGTTTGAATTGCCCGCCATGGGGGCGACGGGCACCATCACGATGTACGCGAAGGCTCCAAACAAGCGGATGACGGTGATCAACATCGACGGTTTCGGCGAGATCTTCCAGGGCTTCGACGGCGAGCGCGGCTTCAGCGTCAGCCCGATGGGCTCGATCGACATGAGCGGACAGATGCTGGAGGACATGAAGCGCGACTCGCTGCTGCACCAGGAGCTTCAGCTGAAGCAGATCTACCCGAAGATCGAGGTGAAGGGCAAGGGCAAGGCGAGCGATCGGGAGGCGTGGATCCTGGTAATGACGCCGGAAAAGGGCAACCCCGTCACCGCCTGGTTTGACGCCGAGACGTTCCTGATGCTCAAGACCTCCGGCGTGCGCATCACCGACCAGGGGGAGGCCGAAATCGAGACCGAGTTCGGCGACTATCGCGAGGTGCCGGGCACCGGCATGAAGGCGCCGCACCTGATCAAGCAGAAGCTCCCCGTGGGCGAGATCATCACGCGCATTACCGAGATCAAGGCGAACGCCGACATCCCCGATTCGCGATTTGCCAAGCCTTAGCGCGGCGCGGGCTCGGGTTTGAGGTTCCGCCGGCCGAACCTGTCTAATAGGAGAGTGGGCGGTTTCGCGCGGCTGCTCAGAGAGAACCGGAATTACCGCAACTGCTGGCTCGGGCAGGTGGTGAGCGAGATCGGCGATCACTTCAACTCGATCGCCGTGCTGTCCATGGCGTTGCACCTGACCGGCAGCGGCGCTACGGTCGGCGGCGTGATGCTGGCGCGCGTGGGGCCGGCCCTCCTGGCGGCGCCGCTGGCGGGAGTCTGGCTCGACAGGATGGACCGCCGGCGGGTGATGATCCTCTCCGACCTGCTGCGCGCAGTGGTTGCCGCCGCGCACCTGCTGCTGCTGGCCTACCCGCAGACGTGGCTGCTGTATGGGCTGAGCGCGCTGCTGACCTTCGCCGCACCGTTTTTCAACAGCGGGCGGGCGGCGATCCTGCCGCGGCTGGTGACCCGCGAGGACCTGCACACGGCCAACGCGCTGACGCAGACCACCGGGTGGCTGACTGTGGCGGCGGGCACGATGCTCGGCGGATTCAGCACGAGCTGGCTGGGTTACCGCGGGGCGTTTCTGATCAACGCGGCGAGCTTTCTGTGGAGCGCCTGGGTGATCGGATCGCTGAAGGTGGAAGGGGGCTTCGCGCCCGCAGGCGCGGCGCCCGCCGGTCCGCAGCGCAGCTCCGGCTGGAGGGAGTTTCGTGACGGCGTCCGATACATCCGCAGCCGTCCGCTGATCCTTGGGATTCTGCTGCTCGGGGCCGGTTGGGCCACGGGGGGCGGCGCGGCTCAGATCCTCTTTACACTTTTTGGTGAAAACGTTTTTGAGCGGGGCCCGGCGGCAACGGGGATCCTGTGGGGCTTTGCCGGCTTCGGGCTGGTGGCGGGCGGGCTGGCGGCGCGGAGGTGGGAGGGCCATCTGAACTTCCGGCTGTACAAGCACACGGTCACGGTGACCTTCCTGCTGCACGGCCTGTTCTACATGATGTTCAGCGTGGCTGCGGGGCTATGGCAGGCGGCGGCGTGGATCTTCCTGTCGCGGCTGTGCGTGGCGTTGAACTCCGTCATGAACCGCACGATGTTGCTGCTGCACGTGCCTGACCGGTTGCGCGGGCGTGTGTTCACTGCCGCTGAAGGGATCACCAACGGCGTGATGATGATCTCGATGGCCGCAGCTGCCGTGGCTGTCACGCATTACAGCCCGAGGCAGATCGGGTTGGTGGCGGGCGCGCTGAGCGCCTCGACGGCGGTCTTCTGGGCGTGGGCCAACGCGGCGGGGAAGCTGCCCGAGCCTGAGCAGGACTGGCAGGAGCCGGAGGGCGAGTTCCGGGATCCTGTGACGGTAGCCTGACCGGCGGAAGAATCGCTGGATAATTCTACAGGGCTACGCAAGGCTTACTCGCAGGAGAAAAAGACCGGATGATATGAATATCTGCCAGAGACGTGGCGGCCGGGATTCATGGAGAGTGGTTGTGAGCTCATATGGCTGGTTGATCGAACCGAAGCGCTGCATCGAGTGCAGCGCCTGCGAAACAGCCTGCAAGCAGTGGAACCAGGTAGAGACCGGTGTCAACGTGAGATGGAGGCGGGTGCTGAAGCTGGAAACCGGCACGTTCCCGAATGTTTCGGTGACTGCCTTGTCTATGGCCTGCAATCACTGTGAGAACGTTTTTTGCCAGTAGGTCTGCCCGGTGAAGGCCATCTGGCGGCGGGACGAAGACGGGCGGTGCTGATCGATCAGAGCAGGTGTGTAGGGTGTGGGCAGTGCTACGTGTTCTGTCCGTATGGCGCGCCGCAGCTAGATCTGGCCACCCGAAAGACCAGCAAGTGCACCATGTGCTTCGACCGGATCGAGCAGGGTCTGGAACCGGCATGCTCGACGGCATGCCCCACGGGCGCGCTGCAATGGGGCAAGTGGGAGGACATCCAGGGCAAGGGCGCCGACAGGATGGCTGGTTTTGTGCATCCGCGGCGGATGCAACCTCATGTCCGGTTCGTGACGGAGCCGTGGCGATCGTAAGGAGGCGATGAAATGATCACGAGAAGAACCATCCTGCAAAGCGCTGGCACGGCGGCGGTGCTCAGTGCTGCGCCGTGGGAGCAGCTTCTTGCCGGCTACTTCGAGGAGGCCAGGACCGTTCCCTATTCGCCGGAGTCGATCGTCACCAGTTGCGGAATTTGTGATTCAGCGTGCGGCATACGGGCGTAGGTGAAGGACGGCGCCATCCGGTTCCTGCAAGGGCTGCCGGAGGATCCGCACAACGAGGGGAGGCTGCGCGCGAAGGGCACGGCGTCGGCTTGGATCAAGAACGACCCGGACCGGCTGAAGTTCCCCCCTAATGCGGACGAATCCCAGGAAGGGGTTTGAAGAGGACCCCCGTTGGGTGCCGGTGAGCTGGACCGAGGCGCTGGACACGATCGCGGCACGGTTCCGGGAGATCCGGGAAAAGTATGGCCAGGAGGCGCTGCTGGCGGTATCGCGAGGGAGTCCGGCCTGGTTTGCAAGGCTCTACAAAGCCCTGGGATGGAGCGCGTGGATCACAACGACATGTGTTACGGCGTGGATATTGCTGTCTCCCAGCGGACCATCGGGGCGCACACCTTTGCCTGGGACCTCGAGAACGCGAAGTACATCGTGCTGTTCGGCCGGGACATGATGAGCCGGGCGAAGCTCTCGCTCGCCAACCGCCTGTTGCACGCAAAAGAGAACGGTGCGTGGGTGGTGAACTTCAATCCGCCCCATACAGCAACGGCGAAGTTCAGCAACGAGTGGCATCCCGTGCGCCCGGGAGGCGGCTTGGCCATCGCGCTGGCGATGATTCACGTGCTGCTCAGGGAGAACCTGTACGACAAGGAGTTCGTGGACAAGTACGCGAACTTCGCGCAGTACGAGAACGAGATCCGCAACCACTTCCAGAAATACACGCCCGAATGGGCGGAGACGGAGAGCGACGTGCCGGCATCCGTCATCTGGCGCGTGGCGAGGGAATTCGGCACGACAAAGCCTGCCGTCGTTCCGCTTCACAAGAAGACCCTGGCGGCGAACTATGAGAACGCCGCGCCCATGTGCCACGCTACCGCGATCCTGAACATCCTCGCCGGCAACATTGACCGGCCCGGCGGGCACTATTTGCCCAGGACGATCTCCATTCCGTCGCTCGATGCCATCTGGCGGCCTCCGGCGTACCCGAAGCTCCCCGCGAAGAGGGTGGACGGCCGCGAGAAGCTTCCGCTGGCGGGAAGCTGCGGAATGTTTTCCACTCTGGCCGACGGGATGACCCGCGTTTATCCGGGCCGCGTGAAATTCCTGTTCTGGAACAACTACCACCTGAACAGCTTTCCCGATTACCGCCGCATTGCCGAGGCGTTGAAGACAGTGGAATTCATGGTGCTGGTGGATATTCTGCCCATGGATGCCATGTACTTCGCCGATGTCGTGCTGCCGGGCACGATGTTTCTGGAGGGCAGCGATCTGATTTCGCGCACCTACAACGCCAAGTCGCCCTTCGTCGTGGTGCGGCAGCCGGTGACTCCGGCGCCGTTCGAGACGAAGAGCGCCAGCTACATCGCCCTCGAGCTTGGCAAGCGTCTGGCGCCCGACTATTTCAAGAAGCCGGACGGCGCGTGGCTGAACGGGTCGGAACTCCTCGATGAGCAGGTCAAGAGAGCCGGCCTGGGAGAAAGCTTCGCGGACTTCCGCAAGAAGGGCTTCTTCGCGAAGGAGCAGGCATTCACGCCGCGGACGACGTTCGCAACTGCGACTGGCAAGTGTCAGATCCACGTCCCCGAGTTCGCGGCGAAAAACTACGATCCACTGCCCAACTGGCGCCCCAAGCGGGATCTCCCCGGCCCCGAGTATCCCTACTACCTCATCACAACTCTGCCCGGCGAGCACAAGCGAAACTCGACGCAGAACAACCCGATCCTGAACGAGATCGGCGGCGAGTCCCACGTGCAGATCCATCCTTCCACGGCGCAGAAGCACGGCATCCGGAACGGCGGGCTCGTGCGTGTGCGCTCCCGCGTGGGAGAGGTCCTCGGGCGGGCGAGGCTGACAGAAACTGTCCGTCCGGATGTCATCGTGGTGCCGCATGGCTTCGGCCACAAGTCAGCGTGGCTCAGCCTGGCAGGAGGGAAGGGATTCTGCGACAACGATCTCGTGCCGGCGCAATCGGTCGAGGAAGCTGACCAGCACGGCAACTGGCTCGGTTCCGGCTGCATCATGGATTGCGTGGTGGCCATCGATCCGGCGGGTTGACGGGGGCCTCCGGGTTGCGTGGCGTCGGGCCGACAGCCCAAGCGCCCGCACAGCACTCTCGCCCTGACCGGCGAACACAAATCAGGCACGGGAATGCTGGCGCAGAGCAGGCCGATGCGCGGCAACGCATCCCGCTGGTGTGGACTTGCAGCGGAGCGCTTCGCCCGGAGCCCGCAAGCATCCTCTGCGGCCCGACCGGCATGGTGGCCGCATGAAGGCCGGCCAGCGTGTGCAGGTGCCCCCATTGTATGCTGTAAGCGATTTCTCGACGCCCGCACCCGCGTTCTGCAAGTGCGCAAAGCGGCGATCCGAACCAAAGTGAGATGCAAGATGAGAGCTGTACTTCTTGTGGGAATGGCGCTGGCAGCCGTGGTGCTGGAGGCTGCCGTGGTTGATGCCACAGTGGAAACGGGCAAGCTTCGCGGGGTGATGACGGGCGGCGTCATCGCGTTCAAAGGAATTCCCTACGCGGCGCCGCCAACGGGCGCCAACCGGTGGCGCCCGCCGCAGCCGGCAGCGAAGTGGGCCGGTGTGCGCGACGCGAGCCGTTACGGCGCCGACTGCATGCAACTGCCATTTCCTGGCGATGCTGCGCCGCTCGGCGTTCCACCCGCGGAGGACTGCCTGTATGTGAATGTCTGGAAGCCTGCCGCGGGGGGCAACCGGCTGCCCGTAATGGTGTGGATCTACGGCGGCGGCTTCGTCAATGGCGGCAGCTCGCCGGAGGTGTACGACGGCAGCCGGTTTGCCGCGAAAGGGATCGTGTTTGTCAGCTTCAATTACCGCCTCGGGCGGTTCGGGTTCTTTGCGCATCCGGCTTTGACCAAAGAGAATCCGGACGGGATGCTGGGCAATTACGCTTTCATGGATCAGATCGCGGCCCTCAAATGGGTGCAAAGGAACATTGCCGCATTCGGAGGCGATCCGCAAAATGTGACGATCTTCGGCGAATCGGCGGGCGGAATGTCAGTGTTGACGCTGATGACGTCGCCCGCGGCGCGGGGGCTGTTCCACAAGGCCATCGTCCAGTCCGGCGGCGGGAGAAACCTGCTGGGACCGATGCGGAGGCTGCGTGAAGCCCAGGGAGAGCTTTCATCCGGCGAAAGCGTGGGCCTGGCGTTTGCAAAGAAGATGGGCATCGAGGGGGAGGACTTGAGAGCGCTGGAGGCGCTACGGGCGCTTCCCCCGGAGAAAATCGTGGACGGGCTGAACATGGCGACGATGAACACGCCCACCTACAGCGGGCCGATGCTGGACGGGAAGATCATCGTGGAGAGCGTAGAGGACGCATTCCTCGGCGGGCGACAGGCGAAAGTCCCCTTCATCGCGGGCGCCAACAACATGGACATCGGGTTCAGCTTCGCAAAGACGATGGAGGACGTCTTCAAGCCCTTCGGCGATCTGCGGGCCCGTGCCGCGGCGGCTTACAACGGCGACGGCAAGGGCGAAGTGCGGACGGTCGGCTACCAGGTGGCAATGGACCGGATGATGATCGAGCCGGCGCGGTTCACGGTGCGCCGCATGGCGGCAGCCGGGCAGAAGGCGTTCCACTACCGGTTTTCCTATGTGGCGGAGTCGATGCGAAAAGAGTGGCCCGGGGCTCCGCATGCCACGGAAATTCCATTCGTGTTCAACACCGTCAAGGCGAAATACGTCGAAAAATTGGCCCCTGCGGATCAGGCAATGGCGGATCTGGTGCATTCGTTTTGGGTCGATTTTGTGAAGAACGGCGATCCGAACGGCAGCGGGCGCCCCGCCTGGCCTGCCTGCGATGCCGCTTGTGACACGATCCTCGAATTCGGCCCGCAGCAGACCGCTGCAAAGACCGATCCCTGGAAGGCGCGGCTCGATGTCACAGAAGCGCTCGCCATGAAAGGGAAGTGACCGGACACGAGTCGGCTTCAGCCTTGTGAAACCGGCGCCGCAGCAGAGAGGCGCGTTCGAAGTGCAGCCAGCAGCGCAGGCAGGGCAGACTCGAAGTAGAAATGGCCGCCGGGGAACTCGATGCGTTCGAAGGCGGCGGTCGTCTGTTCGCGCCACGCTTCCAGGTGGGTTGAAGTGACATTGGGATCCGCGTCGCCACCGTAAGCATAGATGGGAACGTGGAGCGGCGGCTCCGGCGTGTAGACGTAATGGCGGTACAGCCGGGCGTCAGCGAGCAGCGCCGGCAGGGCGAGTTTCAGCAACTCGGGCTGACCGAGAACGCTGGGCGGGAAGCCTTCCAGGCGGCGGAGCTCTTCGATGAAGTCCCGCAACGACGGCTCGGGCGGCGGCACATGATTCAGCCGGAACTGCGGGGCGCGGGTGCCGGAGACGTGCAGCGAGACGGGCATCGGGAGCCCGACGCGCCGAAGCGCTCGAGCGAGCTCGAATGCGATGCCTGCCCCCATGGAGTGGCCGAAAAAGGCGAAGGGCGCGCCAACGAAGGGCCGGATCTGGTCCAGCAGGGCGTCCACCAGCGCGTTCATGCGCTCCAGGGGAGGCTCGGAGGCGCGTGATTCGCGCCCCGGCAGCCGCACCGGCACTAGGAAAGCCACCGGCTCCAGGGCGCCGCCCCACGAGCGGAAAGGCAGCGCGCCGCCGCCGGCCCATGGGAAACAAAAAAGACGCAATTTGTTTTCGGGGGCGGAATGGATGGTAGGAAACCAGGGGTGCGTGGCCGGCGGCTTGCCTGCGGCGCGCCGCGAGAGCCGCAGGGCGAGCAGGCGGCGCTTCTCTTCGGACAACTGCGGCGGCGCCTCCGCGCGCGGGGGAGACTTTTTCGGCTTTCTCAACAGATCGAGCAGCGCGTGCTCGAAGGGTTCGACGGAGAGCGACGCAGCGTATTCGAGAGCGGCCTGGCGGCTGGCGGCGGCGATCTCCGCCCAGTGGGCCCGGTCCGTGACGAGGCGGTGCAGGATGCGGAGCCAAGGGCCCACGTCCTGGGGCGGCACCTCGGCGACGGGAACCATCGAGGCGTCCAGGGACGGCCGGTATCGGACGATCGGGTTGACCCTCACGAGATAGGGCACGCCGAGCTTGGCTTCATGGAGTCCGCCGACGTCGGAGGCGACCACCGGGATGCCGCGGCTCATGGCCTCCAGGACGATGCGGGAGCGCGCCTCCGCCCAGACGGACGGGACCAGCACGACGCGGCTGCGCCGCAGCAGATCGTCAATGTTGTCCACGCGCGGCAAGAGAGCGATGTTCGGCACGCTCCTGAGCTGCTCCAGTTCCTCCGGCGTCGTTCCCCAGGTGGGTATGGCGGCGAACCGCAGGTCCGGCATGCGGCGCGCCAGTTCCAGGAAGATGGAGATCCCTTTGACAGCGCAGGGGTTCACCATCGAGACGAACTCGTTATCGAAGCGGCCCAGAAGCGGAAACTCCGAGCCGGGCTCGAGCAGCGAGATGGGGACGTGGATGGCGTCCAGACCGCTCCATTCGCGCACATAGCCGGCGACGTAATGGCTGACGCCGACGATCAGGTCCGCGTGTCGCAGGTTCGCCGTCTTGGCGGCGCTGACCATCGAGCTGTCCGGTCCGAACGGCACGGCGATGGTGGCTCGGACGAGGTAGACGACGCGAGCCCGCGGGTGGCGCAGAGCGATGTCGAACAGGATCTGCCCGGGGTCGTCTGTGGAGGTGACGATCACGTCCGGATCGAAAGATTCGAGGCAGGACTGGAAGAATCCGCGCAGGTGAGGGCGCCGCGTCAGCACGCGGACGCGGACTCCGTTCAAGGCGTAGGACAACGATTCGGGATCCTCTTCCGCGCCGATAGAACGTGCGGCGAGTTCGCGCTTCAACTCTTCGTGCGACGCTTCGGAGAACTCCGGGACGCGCGTGACGACAAGCACGTCGTGCCCTCGGGAGGCGAGAGCTTCCATGAGCAGGCGGTTGCTCTTGTCGCCGCCGCCCAGAGCGGGGAAGTACGTCGAGTTGTGGGCGAGCAGAACCTTCATGGCTGGCGGCGCCTCTTCTGAAGTTCCCGGAGCAGCAGCGCGCGGCGGGCGTCGTCGAGCGGCGGTTTCCCCGCCTGCGCCGGAGAGGCGGCTTCAGCCGCGCGGGGCAAGGAGGCCAGCAGCTTCCCCATGGCGCCGGGGTCGATAGCCGAAACAAACGCAGTCGCAGCGGCGCGGGAGCGCGCGCTTTCCTCGCGGTATTCCCGCTCGTCTTCCAGCAAGCGCCGAAGGGCGGCGATCCAGGGCTCGACGTTTTGCGGCGGCAGCACCGGGCGCGGCATGTGCGCGGCGTCGAACTCCAGCCGGTATCCCTCGACCGGGCGCACGGGAATGACGTAACCGGTGCCATGCTTGGCCTCGAGCAGCCCGCCGGAGTCGGACGATACGACCGGAATGCCGCGCAGCATCGCCTCCATGACGATGAGGCCGAAGCCTTCGTACCACAGCGAGGGCATGATCAGGACCGAGCACCGGCGCAACGCGTCCTCGATGTCGGGAACATTCTCGAGCAGCGTGGCGTTGGGCAGGTCGGCCAGCGCGGCCTCGTCCTCAGGGGTGGTGCCCCAGCCGCGCAGCGCGTCGAAGGGGATGTCCGGGAAATTGCGCGCGAGTTCCAGGAAAATGCTGATTCCTTTTGCCGCGCAAGGATTGATCATCAGCACACGTTTTCTGCCGAAGCCGGACAGGTCCGGCCAGGGTGGCGGGCCGTAAATCGGCGGATGGATCACGGTGGCTTCGCGGCCAAGATGAGTCCTGACATAGGCCGCCATGTGACGGCCGATGACGACCACGGCGGCAGCGCGGCGGACCAGTTCCGCAGCGGGCGGATCCGCATGCCAGGACTCGGGCCCGAAAGGAAGGAACTGGGGTGTGTGCGCAAGGTAGACCAGCCGTCCCGGCGCCGAGCGCGCAGCCTCACGCAGAAGAGTGTGGGAGAGATCCTCGCTGGAGACGAGAACCCAGTCTGGCCGGGTTTCCCGGATGAGCCCGGCCAGGTCGCCCGCGTGCAGGGAGAGCGAGGGGATGGAGTGGATGGTGATCCCGCCAGAACAGGCAGTGCGGCGCTCCGGCGTGAGCGAGGAGGCTGCCACTGTGCATTCATGCCCGGAGGCTGCGAGGATGCGCAGCCAGGCGAGGTTGGACCGGGTGGAGCCGCCGCGGGGCGGATCGTAGGAGGCGTTGGAGGCAAGCAGGATGCGCACCGGCTAACGCTCCCCGTCGAGTTCGCGCTCCAGCAAGGCGCGGACCTCTTCGTCCGACAGGCTGGCGAGTTCGGCCAGCAGAGCCTCGTACTCCTCCGGGTCGGCGGCGCCGAGGCGGCGGGCGTCGATGACAGCGGCCAGCGAGCCCAGGGTCAGCGATCCCGAGTAGACCTCGTCCACTGCCAGCTCCACTCCGAATTCCTCCCTGATCCGCATGAGCAGGAGTACAGCCAGGAGGGAATGGCCCCCAAGATCGAAGAAGTTCGCTTCGGAATGTTCGACCGGTTTCTGAAGAAGCTCCGCCCAAATTCTGGCCAGTTTTTCTTCCGTTTCGGTCGCAAAAGCGGCGGCGGACGCCGGGGCCTGGATGGCGGCGGCCTCGCGCCGGGCCGCGGCGAGGATCTGCGCCGGAGTCCTGAGCGAGCAGGCGATCTCGGCGTACCCGGTGAAGGAGCGCGCAGCGGCCGGACGCGGCGCGGCAGGCTGCGGCAAGGCGGGCGAAGCAGGCGCCGGCGACCACCGCAGCGTCTGAAGTTCCACGGCGGGAAAGCGGAACACGAGGCCGCCGTTGTCCTCGTGCGCTTCTCCGCACCGGATGGACTCGAGAAAGGCTCTCGCGGGCGCGTTGCGGGCGGTGGGAGTGAAGGGAACCGTCACCGTGTAGATGCCCTCGTCGAGGGCCAGCTCCGCCAGCCTGGCCAGGATCCGGTGCTCGACCCCGCGGCCCAGGACGCGGCAAGAGAGCAGGAACGAGTCCACGTAGAGTTCGTTGAGGCGAGTGAATATGACGGCCAGGCCGGTGAGTCCGTATTCGCCGAAGCGGTCGCTGACTTCGGCGGTGAAGATGCGCACGCCCGGAGTCCGGGATAGCGCTGTGATTTCGGCCTCCGTGCGGCGGATGGTGGTTGTGTTGAACTGGTTGGTCCGCTGCGTGAGCTGGGCGGCGCGCGGGATGCGCTCCGGGTCGAGCGGCTGGACCTCGACGCGCAGGTCCAGCGAGGCCAGGAACTCTTCCAGAGAGCCGGCCGATTGCGCGGCCCGCGAAAACTCGAGCGATTGCGCGATCAACTCCGAGCGGCGGCGGTCCTCGTCAGTGATCGCCGGATGGTCGAACGCCCACAGGTGATCGAGGAAGGCTGGCAGTTCGGCGATGTCCGGAGGCAGGGGGATGGAGAGCACGCCCGGGCATGACGAGGCGACCTCCGCGCACTCTTTCGGGTTGTCGTCGAGGAAGATGAACGAGTCCAGGCCGAGGTTCAGCTCCGCGGCAAGCGAATCCAGGTTCACCGGTTTCGGGTTCCAGTCGATGCGCCAGGCTGCGAAGTGCTCCAGGCGGAGCGGGAACTCCGGGTGCGCGTTGAACGTTTCCTGGACGTCGCTGAAATTGTTCTTGGAGGCGATGACGAGCAGCACGCCCGCCTCCCGCTGGGCGAGCAGGAACTCCTGGAGCCGCCTGCGGGGCGGATCGAGGACGACGCCCCCGGGTCCGTCCTCGCCGCAGATGCCGCGCCACAGCGTATTGTCGAGATCGACGGCAACCACCTTGTACGGGGCCGCGGTGAGGGCGTGGGTGCGACGCACGATCACAGTGGCCAGCACTGCGTACATCTCTTCGGTGTAGGGGATCTGGGCGATTTCCGAAGCGCGGGAGTCGTGGATCTGGCCCACGGGATAAAGAGAGAGGACGTCCGCATGGTCAAAGAAATGCAGCCCGGGCAGCTGTCCAAGGGACCGGCTCAGGATCTCCTCCGCGTCCCGGACGGGCGCGCCTTCCGGAGAGGGGCAGATGACGACGATCAGCGGAACCTGGAAACGCGAAAGCGCGGCGCGGATCGTATCCGCGGCTTGCCTGGCATTGGCTGCCGCCGCCTCCGCCATGCCCGGTTCGCCGGCGGGCAGCCGGGCCAGGTCGGCGGCGCGCAGAAGGATCAC
>Ga0209018_1000168_pt1 | contig 62700 bp, 50 predicted proteins | sample YNPBryBLVA2012_FD_185814 | JGI IMG/M metagenome (GOLD analysis project Ga0209018, IMG submission 185814) | Anoxygenic and chlorotrophic microbial mat microbial communities from Yellowstone National Park, USA - YNP Bryant BLVA 2012 (SPAdes)... ...
GCGGCGAGAGCGGAAGTGGCCCGGTGGCTGCCCTGGTCTTCAAAACCTGTGGGCGGGGTGACGAGCCTCGCCGGTGGGTTCGACTCCCACGCGCTCTCGTCGATGTTGGCCTGAATGCTGGTGGTTATACTACCGCCGCTCGTGGTTGTCAACTCGGCGCCCCAGGGGTACTCGCGGTGCCCGGCGCGGGAGTCACCGACCGGCAGGGCCGGCGGGTAGGCGGCGGCCCGCTCCCACTCGGCCTCGGTGGGCAGGCGCACCTCCTCCCCGGACGCCAGCGCGCCGATCGCGCGCAACCATTCGTTGACCCACCAGGCGAAGGCCGTGGCGGCGTACCACGTTACGCCAACCACCGGGTGGTTGCCCTCGCCGGCCCGGTAGCGCGCGCCCGGCCAGTAGCGCGGGCGGAACTCCTCTGGTTTTTGCTCGTGCTCCTGCATCAACGGCAAGAGCTGCCGCGCAGCCGCGACGGCCTCGGCTGTGCCACGCCCGGCCAGGGCCTCGACAAAGAGCAGGTACTGGCGGTTAGTGACCGGGAAGCGCGCCAGGGCGTAGGGACGGCGGATGGTGCAGTCGAACTGCGGCTTTTCGTCGTCATACTGCCCATTTTGGTCGCCCATGCTGAACGTCCCCGGCTCGATGCGGTTTGCCCAGTAGTCGTCCTGCGCCAGGTCAAGCCCCGGGCGGTCGGTATCGGCATCCAGCCGGTCGAGCATGGTCGCGGCGCGGTTGCGCAGCGTGGGGTCGGGGTGGGCAGCAGTGCGCCAGTCGTCCGTGAGGGCGGCGAGGGCGCGCAGGCGGGCGGTGGCCTCATCACGCAGGGTGGTTAGCTCCTCGACCACTCCGACATCGACGAGCGCGGCGGCAGCGAGTAGCAGTCTTTCGGGCTCACGCATGTCGAGTAGCCCGCGCAGGAGCCGCTCCGTCTTAGGGAGCTGCTGACCATTGCTCCAGTAGCCGGCAGCGAGCAGCAGGGTCTCGCGCCAGCGCGCATCGCCACTATGCTTCAGGAGAAATGCCACACTATCCGGCGCACCGTCGCGGTTGTCGAGGCTGTCGAGCGCCCGCGCCGCCAGATACTCCTGAAACGTGTAGTGGGAAAAGGAGTACATGTCCTCGCGCCGCTGGATGATCCCGCTGTCGACGGCAAGGCGGTGGAGCAGATCACGCACCCGCTCATCAGCTGCCTCGCGGTCGATCTTCAATCGTTCGACATAGAGTGGGCTGAGCCATTCCTGCGCCTGACCGATCGTCACCTCGCGAACCTGCTGCGCCTGTTGCTGCATCGACAGGGCAAGCGCCTCCAGGCGGCGTTGCTCGGTCGCCAGCTGCGCAACGCTCATCACCAGCGTGTCGTTGGCAACATTCTGCTTGCGCCAGAGGTCGAGGAGGAGCTCGATCAGCTTCTCGTACAGCTTCGCGCGCTGGTCGGGGAGCTTCACGCTATTGAACTGGAGCAGTGCCATCACCGTCAGCAGGAGCGGGTTCGTCGCCATTTCGAAGAGGCGATCATTACGCTCGACTGCACCCCAGAGCTGTGCGGCCTGATCAGCGGCAGCGTCCTGTCGACAGCGCCCAATCGCTGCCAGGCGTGCATAAACGGCATCGAACCACTTGTGGAGCAGCGCTTGAGCCGCTTGCTCATCAAGCGGGCGGAGGTGCCGTTCCAAGAATTCGGGCAGGTAGACGCTCCCGCGATAGCCTGCGGTTCGGCTTGCGACGACATAGCGCTGCTTCGCATATCGGCGCGCGAGATTGTCGATCAACTGCGCGAGATACGCACGGCGCTGATCGTCGCCCGCCTCGTCCAGTCCGTCGAGCAGCAGCAGCACACTACCGTCGTTCTTCTTAATCAGCGACGAAAGCACGCCCTCCTGAATCTCACAATACTTCGCCGTCTCGCGATCCAGCCAGTTGAGGAAGAGCTCGGGCGGCGCGCCAACATAGCGTTGCCGCTCCTGCAGCGGCAGTTCTTGCAGATCTGGCGGGATGGTCGCGGCAAAGAGCGTCAGGCGAACATAGATTGGCAATGGCGTCTGCCGTAGATGGAGGCGCAGACCTTCATTGGCGTCTGCCAGCAGCGAGGCCTTATCCTGACGATACGCATCAGCAAGGCGGAGCGCTGCGTAGCGCAGGGTCATTGTTTTCCCACTTCCCGCATCGCCAAGCAGCAACAAGCGTGTGGTGGTAACAGGTGGCGGGGGCTCATCATCGGTCGACATGCGGCGATTCACCTGTTGTCGACGCTGGTCGCTCGGAGGCGCCTGGTGTGCCGCCAACAGATCCGGCTCGCTCAGCAGTTCAAACACATAGCCGCTGCTGTTCTCCGTATCGGACAACTCTTGCCCCGACATTTGCCGATCTTCACCGCGCATACGCCTGCGGTAGGCCTCGATCGCACCTCGCTCGACGACCCGCAGCGGCACGTGAACTGCTTCAAGACTGAGTTGCACCTGCTCGGTGGCTATGCCAAGGGGTTGCGTGGAGCCATATTCTGCCTGGAGCCAGTCAAGATAGTGTGCGAGACCGGTCGGCAACGCCGCCTGGAATTGTTTGGCTTTCCGTTCTTCTTCGACCTTCTTCTTCTGCGCTTCGCGCTGCACCTCATTCTCAATGTCAATCCGCACCCCGCCCGTCTTTCAGTCAAACGAGCGCAAGACACGCTCGCGCCAGGGCTTGACGACAGCGACACCGCCGACGACGAGCAGCGCCATCACAAGGAGACCGGCGATCTGCAACGGCGGCCGCTGTGCGAGCAGCGTGAAGAAGGTTTCAACAGGCTTCTCGCCGCTGATGATCCGGTCAATGGCCTCCGGCACGGTGAGCGTCGGCTCAGGCGTTGGTACGACCGTCGGCGTAAACGGAGGCGTTGCAGTTTGCGTAGGGAGGGCAGGGGTCGGTGTGAGCAGCACCGGGGTCGGCGTGGGCGGCGCCACGGTGGGCGTGGAGGTTGCCGGAACTGCTGTGGCCGTCGGCGCGGGCTGCTGCGCAGTGGCAGGGCTGAGCGCGCCGAGCAGCAGCGCGACAAGCAGCGCGAGGGCGAGCAAGATGCTGGCAGTAGGCCGTATGGTGCGCATCAGCATTTCTCAGCCTGAATGGCGAATTACGTCGAACACGGGCGATGCGCCTCATGATAATCGAGAGCGTGTTTTGGGGCAATTTCCATGGCAGCCGCGATGACACCGCTGGTTGACCAACCCACCGTTGAAAAGCAGCGGCGCCCCTCATCAACGAGGGGCGCCGTTGTGCTCTTTGTACAGGCCGTTCATAACGGAAGATAGACCACCTGATTCCGCACGTCTTCTGCCATCCTGAGGAGCGCGATCAACGCGCCATCAACTGCCACGGGCGGCGCGCAACCGCTGCCCAAATGCGGTCGGCGCCTGACTCTGGCGAAGCTCCTGGACGCGTGCCGCCCGCGCCGACAGATCGGCGTCCATGGCTTCCTGGTGGTCAAAATAATACGCCAGTGCCGAGTAGATCTGCCCCAGCGAGAGATACGGATGCTGAAACTGGAGTTCCTCGGCGCTCCATCCGTAGGCATAGCGTTCCGCGACAAGTTCGCGGACCTTCATCGTCGTACCGGCGATGTATGCGACCTGCGCTTCATCGAGCACAATATGCTCATATCGGGTTTCAACCGTGGTCATACCAGTATCCCCTTGCCGATGCTGACGATCACCCTCATTATAGCATTCCGCCCCCCAACCCAAAGCGGCGCCCCTCATCAGCGAGGAGCGCCGCCATGCTGTGAAGACAACGATGGGCGCTTCAGCTTTTCTCAAAGCCTAAACCGCGTTCCCTGAGACTCACCCAGCGCCCGCGGCCGATGACCAGAGAATCAAGGCACTCGACGTCGAGCAGCTTGCCGGCCTCGACGATCTGGCGGGTGACCAGTAGATCTTCGGGTGACGGCTCGGGGCAGCCACTGGGGTGCTGGTGAGCGACGATGATCGCGGCGCTGTTGAGGCGCAGGGCGGTTTTGTACACTTCGCCGACGCGCACGGTGGCGCTGTTCAGGCTGCCACGGTAGAGGGTGATCATGCTTTGCAGCCTGTTCTTGGTGTCGAGGTGCAGCACCCGAAATTCCTCCTGGTCCAGGTGGGCCAGCTCGATCATCAGCAGGGCAGCGACGTCGGCGGGGCTCTTGATCTGCTCGCGCGGCGCGGGGTGAAGCAGGACGGTAAGGGCGTCGAGTAGGGCCAGCACCTCGGCGGGCGGCGGCGTGCCCGGCACAAGGGCGGCGCGCAGGTCGTCGCCCTGGGCGGCGAGGCGGCGCAGCCGGGCAGGGTTGATGTAGGGGGCGAGGGCTTCGCGCAGGGCGCGGTCGGGGGTGGTGGTTCGGGCGGTCATGGTGGTGTTCTCCTGAGCACCCCGAAGCGCACCACGCCCCGCGAGGGCGCAGCGCACCCTCGGGGGAACTGATATTCGATAGCCGATAGCCGCCTGCCCTGAGCGCAGGCGAAGGGATAGCCGATACGGCAAGCTAGAGCGGTGGCGTCCAGATGCCTGCCACTCGTCACGCGTCACGCATCACTGAGTAACGTTCAGGCGTCGCAGACGTGGGCGACGTCGCAAAGGGCGCAGGGCGAGAGGAAGCCGGCGTCGATGCCCTTGCGCGGGATGGTCAGGTCGGCTGCGACCAGGGCGGCTACGTGGGCCAGCTGGCGCTCGATGCGGCTCAGCAGCCGCGCGTGATCGGATGCGGGCGCCCACTGGTGGGTGACTTCGCGCTCGCCCAGCACGATGTGGCCGACCTCGACCGGCTGGCCGGCGGCGATGATGCCGTTCTGGCGCAGCAGCTCGACGTAGATCGTGAGCTGGGCATCCTCCAGCAGTGCGGCCTGGCCGAGCGGCCGGCCGGTCTTGTAGTCGCCGACCAGGGCGGTGTCGCCGCGCCGGGCGACGATGTCGGGCACGCCGGCCACCGCTACACCGCCGATTACGCCGACCAACGGGCTGTAGGCGGCCTTGCCCTCCTCGTCGAAGGGCGCGTCGTCGCCGGCGCTGTCGGCAGCAGGTGGTTCGTCATCCTCTACAGTGCGAAATGGCCGGCCCTCGATCAGGATGGGATCGTCGATCAGGATCTCGGCCTCGCGCTCGCCGAGGACCACGGCGCGCCGGTAGTAGTCGGCGAGCGACTGGGTTTTGCCCCAGCGCAGGTGGCCAAGGGCCGCGGCCTGGTACGCATTGACCCTGCGCGCTAGTTCGTCGTACGCGGGGTGCTGGTCGCGCCAGGCCTGGGCCGCCTTCGAGGTGGGCCGGCCCGCGGCGGCGTACTCCGCGTCGAGGGTGACCAGCTCCTCCAGGGCGTCGAAGATGGGGGCGCAGGCCGTCTCCCAGGTGGCGCGCACGGCGTCGTCGAGGGCGAGGCCCTGGTAGGCGAGCTGGATGGCCTCGTGTATCATGCGCCCGAACCAGGCGCCGGCGCCGACCCGCGGGACGTGTCCGAGGCGGTAGCGCAGGTGCCAGGCGTGGCTGCAGCTGAGGAAGAGGCGCACCTGGCTGATCGAGAGCGGACGGGTGGGTGGTCTGGTGTCCATAGCAGGCTCCTTTTGCGGTGAGAAGCGAAGCGGTGTATAGCTGCGGCTCCGCGTCACGTGGCGCCGCAGCTGTGTGTGCCGTGATGCGCAACGCAGCCGTTCCGCGTGTTACGGTCTGCGCGCTGCGTTCTTGAGCAGCAGCCGACCCAGGCGCTTCGGCAGGTCGCTCAGGTCGCTGACCGGGATGGTGCCGGTGAGGCCGAAGATGGCCTGAAGCTGGGCGATCTGCTCCTGGGGGCCGACGTAGACGCCGAGCACGATGATGCCGCGCTGGCGCAGCTCGGCGACGGTGGCGGCGGCCGCGGCGGGCGACTCGTCGGTCGGCACGCCGTCGTGGAGGTAGAGCAGCAGCTTTGTCGGCTCGGGGCGGGTGAGCAGCTTCTGCTGGGCTTCGCGCAGCGCCGCGCTGACCCGTTCGCTGTAGCTGTCGCCGTAGAGCCCGGCGATCAGGGCTTTCGGCCCCTCGGCGTGGGGCGGCGTCTCCCAGACCCGCAGCCAGGTGATGGGGCGATCGGGGCGGTGGAAGAAGCTGGCTTCGCCGAGGGCGTGCGGCAGGTGCACGCTGTAGCCGCGGTCGCCGGCGTAGCCGATGCAGAGCGGGATCTCGGCCCGGGTGCAGGTCAGCTCGAAGAGCATCGCCGCCCGCCGGGCGTGGGTGATGCGATGTATGTCGGCGTAGAACCCGGCGTCGGGCTCGCCGCTCACCCGGTCGATCTCCGGGGGCGGGCCCATCGATGTGGTGCGGTCGATCAGCAGCACGATCGCCAGCCCGCGCGGGTCGTCGGCGGTCTCGCGGCGGACGTGCAGCGGGCGCTCGCCCAGGGTGCGGCTGTGGGCGCGGGCCGAGAAGCTGCCGCGCACGGACGAGCGGCGTGGGGCGCTGTCAGGGGCGGGAGCCTGGAGCACACGCAGCAGGCGCTGGGTCTCGCCGGCGACCTCGCGGGCCAGCCAGGCGTAGGGCCGCAGCCACAGGCTGCCCGCGCTCGGGTCGGTGTCGACGCCGGGCGGCTCGCCCTCATCGACCGAATGGGTATCGATCACCTCAGCCGGCTCGAGGGTCGGGGCCTCGCCCTCGGGGAGAGCGTTGGTCGCGATCACTTTGAGCGGCGCGTCGCCGGGGCGGCGCGTGGCGGAGGCGGGCAGGCGGTCGCTGGCGATCAGGGTGCGGCCGGCGACACCGGCGCTGTCGCTGATGCCGAGCAGGCGCAGGATCTCCAGGGCGATCGCGGCGACTTGTAGGGCGTCGGGGGCGGCCCAGGCCTGCTCGACGAGCGGGCGGATGCTGGTCTCCCAGAAGGCCTGGTCGTCAGACGTCGCGAAGCGGTAGCGCGAGGGCGTATCCGCCGGGCGCTGCACGTCCCAGCGGTGGAAGAGGCAGGCGTTGAGCAGGGTATCCTCGCGCGAGCGCGTGGCGGGGTCGGCGAGCGGGAGCTTCGCGGCGAGCAGCCGCGCCAGGGCGACGAAGTCGGCCCGGGCGGGTGGGTAGTGCGCGCCGGTCAGGCGCTCCATACGCTCGTCCTCGAGGGCGTTGCTCAGCCAGGCGTGCAGCGCGCCGGCGACCTCGTAGGCCTCAGTGAAGAGGACGTGGCCGGCTTCGTGGCGGCCCATCGCGCGGGCGACGCGCCATTGTAGGCCGGCCAGCCCGGCGACGACCTGGCCGCGCCAGGCGACCGGCAACAATGCCGGGCCGCCCCAGCCGTCGGCCATGGTCGGGTCAACCACGATCTCCTGGGTGTCGAAGCGCACATAGCTGCCCGCGCCGGGATCGTAGCGAATGTGGTAGGGGCGCGCGCCGATCAGCACGCGCACCCAGTTTTCGAGCGCCCGCTGGGCGCGTCTCCAGTGCCACCAGTGCATGGCAACCTCCGGTTGCGGAAGGATGAAGTATGAGGGATGAAGGATGAAGCGTTCATTGCTCACCCTGCCTGCACCGCACCCTGCATCCTTCCGCCTTCATCATTTGAGTTTTGCAGGCGCAGCAGTGCTCACCATGTCGAGCAGGACGCGCTCGACCTGGGGGTCGAGGTCGGCGCCCTGGAGCGGGCAGAGGCGGTCGAGCCAGGTGTCGCGGGCGGCGTCCTGGAAGGCCAGGCGGGCGTTGCCCTTCGCCGCCGTCGTGGCGTGGGCGTGCAGGTAGAGCGCGGTGCGGCCCCAGGCGATCAGCGTCGCCAGGTCGAGGGTCGCGCGCAGCGCCTCTTCCTTCTTCTGATAGGCCAGCACCTGCAGCTCGACCTGCTGCATGGCCTTGATCAGCGGCGCCGCCGGCGCAAGGCCGAGCCGGTCGCCGATGATGCGGGCCGCCTCGTCGGGCGGGTAGCTGCTCAGCTGCAGCCAGCCGCCGGTCCAGCGCCGGCCAAAGGCCGGATCGGAGAGGTCGATGCCGCTGTAGCCCTCGCCCTGGTTGGCGGTGGCGACGATGCGCACGCGCCGGCAGGGCAGCACGATGCGCTGCTGGGTGGCGCGGATGTCGACGATGTAGAACGGGCCGGCCTCGTCGGCGGGCAGGGCGAGCTTCATGCCCTCGATGGCCGAGCGGGTGTGCTCGTTCATCAGGCGCATCACGGCGGAGACGACGGTCTTGTGGCCGCGGGCGAGCTCGTCGATCAGCAGGAGCACCTGCTCGCCGTTGGCGGCGCGCTCGGCCCAGCGCGTGACCGGGCCGGCGACGAAGCTCCATTCGCGGTCGCGGCGGGTGCGGGTGTAGCTGCCGAAGAGATCCTCGGCCTCCCAGCCCTCGTCGAGCGTGACTGCCTCGACGCCGAAGCCCAGCCGAAGTGCTGCGGCCATTGCCTGAGTGGTCTTGCCGGTGGCCGTCGGGCCGACCAGCATCAGCGGGCCGCCGCGGCGGAGGGCCAGCTCGATGCGGGTGACCTGGGCGCCGAAGAGGCGCAGGTCGGGCGGCTCGACGGGCGATGGCGCGCTGGTGCCGGCGGACGGGGCCGGCGCGGTCGTAGAAGATGCGGGGGTACCAGCTGCGGGTGCGGGCGGTGTGGGCGAGAGGGCCGGCTCGGGTGTCGGAACGGGTGCGTGGGCGATCTCGTCCGGGTTGAGCAGCAGCGCGCCGGGGACGATGATGCTCGCGCCAATACCGCGCTCCAGCGGATCGGCGGCGAGCACGGCGGCGTTGCGGTCGGGCAGGTCGGGCAGGCGAAAGCTCAGGGCGATGCGCAGAGCATCGCAGACGCGCATGATGTGCGGGCGGGTGGCGGTGGTGGTACAGGCCAGGGCGACGCTGCGCCGATCCCAGCCGGCGCTGTGGTCGCGGCGGGGGAAGGCCCGCTCCATCGCCTGCACCAGGGCGAACCAGCGCTCGACCAACTCGGCACTCTGCTCGCGATGGCCGGAGCGGAAGAGAGCGACGGCCTGAACCAGGGCCACCAGGGCGGCCTGGTAGGTCGGCTTGCCGCCGGAGTGGCCGAAGCCGCCCAGCAGCAGCCCGTCGGGGCCATCGCGCCAGGTGAAGCGGTAGAGGGTCGAGCCGCCGGTGCTGTGGGTTTCCACGCGACCGCAGAGGCCAGGCGGGTCGTAGGTGAGCACGGTGACCACGCCGTGCAGCGCGGCCAGCACCGCCTGCACATAGCCCAGGCCCAGCTCAACGCGGGTCAGGGCGCTCGACGGGCTGTAGCGGCTGCGGTCGGACGGGTCGATCAGCTCATAGCGCGTAAACGCGCCGTCGCTCAGCTCGGCCGCCTTCTTGTGCTGCAGCACGTGCAGCGGCGAGACGGCCTCGCTGCCGGGGGTGGTGATGGCAGTCATTTGGTCGTACTCCTGGGATAGCCGATAGGCCGATAGCCGATAGCCGATAAGTTCGGTGCGATCGGTGCGGGCATCGGCGAGGTGAAGTAGCGTTCGGCCCTCCCCCCGCCGCTGACGCGGCACCCCTCTCCCGCGCGCGGGAGAGGGGACGGGGGGAGGGCCAAGATAGGCTCAGGCGGCGTGATGTGGGCGGACGGTGCCGGTGGGCGGAATGCCGTTCGGGTTGACGTGCTCGATAAGCGTCTCGGCGGCGATGATCAGCGCCTCGACGAAGTCGTCGCTGGTCGGGTAGCGATCAAGGGCGGCCAGCACCGCGGCCAGGCCGGCGATCGCAGTGTGGAGCGAAGGCTCCGCGGCAGGGCCGGCGTTCAGGGCCGTGGCGATAAAGACCAGGATCGGCGTCTCGTCGCTGTCAGCGGCGAGCACGGTGGTGCCGTTGGCGGCGACCAGGCGCGGGCAGGCGGGCTCAGCGACGACGTGCCAGGGCAGCGGGTAATCGACAAGCAGCCCGGCGGCGCCGGCGCTGGTGGTGGTCGGTGTCGACATGGTGGCATCTCCTGAAGAAATAAGGGGCGCAGGACATGGCAAACAGGGCCGCTCCCGCGCATCCTGATGCGGTCTGACAGTGAAGATCACCGCAACACAGTGACCTATCGGCTATCGGTCTATCGGCTATCCCTTCGACTGCGCTCAGGGCAGGCGGCTATCAGCCGCCAGCCCGGCGAGGAAATAGATCTTGTGCACAATGCCGCGTGGATCCTTGAAGGCGCGCTTGGCCTCGTCGTAGTCGGCCCAGACCTGGGGCAGGTCGTAGAGGTAGCGGCCGAGGCCGTAGAGCGCGCAGGCACGCTTGAAGGCCTGCATCGCGGCGGTGGTCAGGCGATTGGGATCGCCGGCGTCGGTCGGGTAGTCGCCCACATCCTCCTTGGTAATGCCCAGGATGGTCAGGCGGCAGACGACGCCGTGCGGCAGGATGGAGTAGGCGACGCTCCAGTCAGCGGGGCCGATCACCTCGTCGAGGCGCTCCATATACTTGCGCGGGTCGCCGTAGGCGAGGGCCAGGCCGCGGCTGCGGTCTTTGGTCAGCGCGCCGGGCTTGACCTCGATCGCCTCGCTCGGAAACGGGCGGCTAAGGGCAGCCTGCAGGTCGTGCAGGCAGGGGATGGTTGCTTCGGTAGTCATGGTGGTGTGCTCCTGAGAATGAGTGAGACGCCCCGGGGGCGTCGGTACGGGGCCGGCCGGCGAGCTACTGGCGCGTATGGACGCGGCGCAGGTGCTCGGCGACGAGGTTGAGCAGCCAGGTGATCGCGAAGGGCTTGACGACAAAGTCGTCGGCGCCGGCGTCGAGCGCCAGGCCGGCATTGTCGTCGCGGGCGCTCATTGCGAGCAGCGGCAGAGCGGTGGTACGCGCATCGGCGCGCAGCCGGCGGATGGCATCGATCCCATCGAGCAGCGGCATCTCCAGGTCGGTGAGCACCAGGTCGGGGCGGGCGGCGAGCGCCAGGCGGAGCAGTTCCTCGCCATCGGCGGCGAGCAGCACCTGGTAGCCGGCGCTACGCAGCAGCTGGTCGAGCAGGTGGCGCACGAGGTCGTTATCCTCGGCGACCAGGATGGTGGGAGTCATGGTTGGTTCTCCTGAGCGCGTGGGGAGCGGGCGCGGGCCCACTCCCCGGTCGAATAGCCGGAAGGCGGGCGACACGCCGCGAGGGGCGCATCAGGTGGGCGTCGGGTGGCGCGGCAGTCTACGCCGCGTCGTCGTCATCGCCGTCATCGTCGTCGTCATCGCCGCCCGCAAGGCGGTCAAAGAGATCGTCGATCTCGTCGTCGGAGTAGGGCTCCAGCTCCGGCACATCGGGGGTGGGCGGGTCCTCGGGCTGCGCGACAAGGAAGTCGAAATACCAGGTGAACATGGTGGGGTTCCTCCTGAACAGAAAACCGCCGGCCCCCGACGCTCGACCGGCGGTGCACAAGCACGGCCCCGAGCGGGGAGGGCGTTGCGGACTACGGCCGCGGGCGGGATTTGATCAGTAGGCGCCTCCTGGAAGTGCAGGGCAGAGAAGAACAGCCCGCGGACAGGCGCGGGAGCAGAAGATCGGGAATCGAAAAAGCCGCCACAGGGTGGGCGGCATCTGGAGGGGCGAGCCAATGTGCTCGCCGTCAACGCAATCGATGTCAGGGCCGAGCGTGGAAGAAGGCAGACAGGCGGAAAAGGGCAGGCGCGGCACGAGGCCGCAGGTCAGGTCCGGGCGGGCCGGGACGAACGGGGTCGCGACGCGCCGCGGCGCTGTGGGGTATGCGGTTCGCCAGGTGCATCCGCATGCGGCCCACGGATTGCCGGCGCGATCGGCTCGCTCGCGCTGCCTCGCGCAGGGTATGGAGCGGGAGGCCGGGCGGGGGAGCAGGGGCGCGGCGGCGGGAAGGGCCGCTGCTACTGCGAGTGTAGCATGGACGTGCGCATCGTCAATGGGCTGGCGCTCAGGTTTAGTTCATCCCCAGGGCCTTCATCGCAGCGGTCAGCGGGTCACTGTAGAAGATCGGATCGACCCGCTCGACAATGTCGGCCGAGACGTCCATGAAATTGCGCTTGTTGGGTGTCGGGATCAGCGTCCGGCGGGCGCCGTTGTCCATGCCGACCTGGAGCGGTTCGGCAAGCGAGCGTACGGGCTTGATGTTGCCCTGGATGCTCAGATCGCCCATGATGAGCATGGCCGGGAGCACCGGCTGCTTCTTGAGCGCCGAGTAGATCGCGACGACCAGCGCCATACCCGCGTCGCACTCAATCCGGTTGACGAGCAGATCGATCGCCTCGACGTGGAAGTCGGTCGTGTCGAGGGCCTGGGCGATGCCCATCTCGACCTTGTGCCCTTGCAGGTAGGCGAAGGCCCGCTGGATCGATTCTTTCATGCTGCCGTCGATACCGCCCGTAACCCGCAGTTTGCCTGTTCCGGCGGCGAGCCCAACCTCAAGCCGGTAGAGTCCCACTTTGCCCTGGTCGTCGACTGAGGCGGCGTAGACCGATCCGGGCGCCAGAGGATCGGTGGCGATCAGGTTGCGCCCGCCCTCCTCCGGCACGCCGACAAAGCGCTCCTCGCGGGTTTCGTTGTCGATGTAGGAGAATGAGGTCTGGTGGTACTCGAAGGAGCCCATCTTCTTGAGTTGCTCCTTGACCCGCCGCCGGCCTTCGACGGCCAGATCTACCAACTCGGCGAGCTCGTCTTTTGTGACGACGCCATCAGGGTAGATTAGCTTCACCAGCCCGGCGACCGTTTTGCGCACGGCCTTCACATCACGGGCGTTCAGATGGGAGCCAAGTGCAAAGTGGCGGTCGATGATCTCGGTGAAGTTATGCCGCCGCAGATCACGCAGCGCCTCGGCAAGGTAGTCAACAATGAAGCCATAGTGGTCGGTGAAAAACTCGACCCGCATCTTGGGGATCTCCCAACCGGGGATGTAGTAGTGGATGCGGTCAAGGAAGGCCATATCCTCGCGGATGACGTCCGGCATTGGTATGAAGAGGTGTGATGAGCGCACCATCACCTCGACCGGCTGGTTGGTGTTACCGAACATAGCGATCGACGCCGTGCCCGAGAGAGCGTCCTTGCCACGCGCGAAGGTGCCTGACTCACAGTAGGTCTTGAGCGTGGTGACAACCTCTTTCGGCATCTTCTGCAGGTCGGCCACCTCGTCAAAGGCGACCGCGTCCCACAGCCCGACCAGGCCGATCCTGCCGCTGGCCATGTTGTAGAACAGGTTGGCCACGGTGGTCGGGCCGGTCATCAGGATCGCGTAGGGGCTGAGCTCCTGGAAGCCGTAGGATTTCCCGGTGCCACGCGGCCCAAGCTCGACCAGGTTGTAGTTCTGCTCGCAGAGAGGGATCAGGCGAATGAGAAACAGGAGCTTCAGCCGGCGATCAAAATGGGTCGGCTCAAGCCCGATGCTGCGCACCAGCAGGTCGATCCAATCATCGGAGGAGAACTGGCGCCGCCCCTCCCGATACTCGTCGAGGTCGAAGGAGGCAAGCTGGATCGGCTTGATCTCCTCGATCCAGAAGGGGCTGCGCTTGCCCTTGGCCTCCTCGTCGTAGCGATGCTGGATCTCGATCTGCGCCCAGACGCCGCCCATCAGCAGCCGATCGTAGTCGCGCACGTAGCGCTCCGGGACGTGGATGTACTTGTGGCCAAAGTTGAGCAACTCGGCCCAGTACTTGTCGTCGTCGGAGAGATAGCGCACCTTGACCTTGTCGATCAGGGTGTGCCGGCCCTTCTCGCGCACCTTCGACTGGGCCTTGTTGGCCTCATCCGGGCGCACGAAGTTGTCGGCCAGGGTGGCGTTGACCACCCGCAGCCCGGCGTCGATCGCGGCGGGATCGTCAGTGGCGCAGTATTTGCCGAGCAGGTATTCGAGGACGAAGACCGGCACATTGGCGCCGACCTTCACTTTGCGCACAAGGTCTTTGCGCACGACCCGGCCTGCAAAGATGCTATTGGCTTGCTGATCAAGTTCGGACATGCCGGCTATCCCTCTCTGTGAGCCCTACAGCGCGAGCAAGGCCACTTCAATCTTCTCAATCCGAGCCAATTCGCGGCCGGTCGTGGCGTCAAGCAGATGCACGGTTGCTGTCTTACCCGCTGCGCCACTGATCATCATAGTAACCGTATTTGGCTCGATGCTCTGGGGTTCATCGGTCTGCGTTCTGAGCTCGATCTCCTGGGTGCCGCCAATCAGGCCATAGGTCGCCGAGACCGGCTCGGCGATGCTCTCGCCTTTTGAGCGCACTTCAATCCGCACTCGCGGCGGGTCGAACTCGAAGAGGCTGTTCGAACGGGCGGCGATCTGCACCGAGAAGAAGCGCGTGGCGATCTTCTTCGTGCCAGTGCTGAGCCGCCATTCAATGGCATTTAGCGGTGTGACCCGGCCCGTCGTCGCCGGTTGCAGCACCAGCACCGGGACAGCAAGCTCCTGCGGGGACATGCCGCCGTGGAAGTAGGCCCGCGCCCCGCCGGGAACCTTGAACGCGCCCAGACCCCAGGGAACGGCAATGTCGAGGTCGTCGCTGAGACCAAAGCTCGCCAGGCTCGTGCGCAGATAGGCGTCGCTGGCGGAGCCGCCGCGACCGATCCAGACCCGCCGGTGCAGGTCAATCGTCTGTCCACCGGGCGGGTCGATCTTCATACTGCTGTCGAGTTCGTCGCCGAAGAGGTAGCCGTGGTCAGCGGCAATGACGATGGTCTTGCAGCCGTACTCACGCAGTTTGCGCACCAGCCGGGCCAGATCGGCCAGGACATCATCCATCACCTTGCGCGCCAGGCGGATATTGTCGCGCTCGGCCAGTTCATCGATCTCTTGTGAGGTGACCAGGATCAGCTGAGCCTGTTGCAGTTCGCTGTGGAGCGCCGGGGCCGGTTTGGGCAGCATCTCTTCGAGCGAGGTGATCACCAGCGGTTCGGTCACCTGTTTGCGCAGCCAGGCCAGCCGGCCCTGACGATCTTTCAGCAGCGTGTTTCCTATCTGCAGGCCGACCTTGCCCTCGCCGGCCGGTACCACCTTCGCATCGCCCTCGGCGCCGGGCATCAGCGCGGCCATGCCGATCTCGGTGATCGTCGGGACGGTGCCGACCGCGACCGTGAGCCGGCTCTGGTACTCGTCGTCAAGCCCGAGCACCAGCTCGCGGGCCATCTCGAAGCGCAAGGCATCAACCAGGATATAGGCGGTTTTGCCCTCGGCGAGCGCCGGGCGCACGCTCGTAGCAAAGGTGTCGCGCTGGCGATTGAGCCCGTGGAGCGCCCCCTTTGACCTGGCGAGGGCCTGGGTAAAGGTGCAGGCAAGACGATCGCCGACTTCCATAAAGTGCTGGCGCGCCCGCGTGACCAGGTCTTCCAGGGTCTGGTAGGCGGCCAGGTCGCTCAGTTCGAAGGTGTGCCAGCGGCGCTCGAGGTTGCGCTGATAGGTGTCAAGCAGGCACCAGGGTTGCTCGCCCTCGGTGTAAGCACGCAGGAGCGCCACCGGGTCTGCCGGCATATCTCTGAGCTCGCGCTCGATCCGGGCGGCCTCGTGCAACAGCAGCCCCGCAGTGTGGGTCAACGACCAGCGAGCCTGGATCGCCGGGCGCTGCTCGGCCCAGAAGCTCGCAATGCGTGTCCTGGCGAGCTCCAGCAACTCCTCGGCAGGTCGGCTCGCCAGCCCAAGCTCAACAGCGGCTTGCAGCGTCTGCTCAGTGAGCGCGAAGGTCTCGCAGCTGCGCAGTTCCTCTAGCGTGAAGGCAATCTGGTGCAGGCCCAACTCGCTCTCGACCCGCTCGGCGTGGGCGACATAGCTGGCCTGGAGATCACGGCGCAGCCGCCAGGTACGCACCAGCGTGATACACGCCTCCAGCGCATCCGGATCGCTCGGGCGACTGATTGTTGCCAGCTCAGGCGGAATCGCGCCGGCCAGGCTGGCGAGGAACTCGACGGTCAGCAGATGGCGCGCCAGCCTGGTGCGTAGCTCAGGACAGTCGAGGTCGCCAGGCAATGTCACCCCAAAGGCGCGCCCGAAGAGCTGCGCTAGCTCATCCGTCGCGCTGCGGGCAACAATCTTCGCATCGTGGCGCTCGCTGTGCAGCAGGGCCAGCGCGACATCCTGCGGATCTGCAGTGCCGAAGATGCTCTTAATCACCGCCGAGCCGCCATCGACGCCGCCAAGCCGGTCGAGATCGGCAAGGCTCAGCCGGCCCGCTTCAACCTGGCGCGCGACCTCGTCGGCCTGCTCGTCGCCCAGCACCGGCCGCAGCGCACGCCGGGCGACCACCGCGAGCCGGGTGTTGCGCTGCGCCGAGCCCTGCCCCGGCTTGAGGATCGCGGCGGTAGCCGCCAGCTCGATCAGGGCATCGTGGGTCTGCTCCTCAGCGAGTGGGACGTAGATGAGCAGGTGGGGCGGATCATCACCATTGAACAGGTGATCGACCGTACGGCGCAGCGCGAAGAAGCTGCCCTCGTAGCGGGCCACCGTCACACCCGGCAGGCTTAGCTCCTGCACAAATGCAGCATAGTGTTGCTCAGGGTCGAACCAGAGCACGATGTGGTGCTCGTAGTCGGCGACCTGGCGCGCGATGGTGTTGCGGAGGTAGTCAGTGACAATGCCCATAAATACTCGTTCTCTGTGCGCACATTATATGAGCGCGCTCATATAATGTATGCGCGCGCTCATATATTTGGGCCGCGCTCATATACAGTGCCTTTGCGCTCGCCGACGCGCAGCAATACGCCCTTGTCAACCAGACGCCGCAACAGGCGCGATGCCTGGTGCTCCCCCAGGAGGCAGAGATCGACGACATCTTTCCGGGTGATGCTGCCGTGTTTTTTGACATACTGCAGCACCATCTGCTCTTGCTGGATCGGGTCGAAGCCTGCCTGGCGCACATAGTCAGCCGACTGGCCTAATTCACGGTAGACGCGCGGGCTCAGCGTGTAGGTGCGGCTCTTCTTGACCCCGTGGGCCTCGATCATCCCGGCCTCGACCAGCAGTTCCAGGGCCGCTCGTGTCGTAAAGTCGTTCTTCTGAATAGCCTGGGCAGCCTCGGCCAGATCGATCCGGCGCTGGGTGCGCAAACGCGCCAGCACGATCAACTCATCGAGCGAGATCCGGCGCTGGGTGCGGTTTTCCTGCTCCAGAATCATGCGCAAGAACGGCAGATCGGCCTCGGCGCTGCTTAGAGCTACCACGACGGTCGTCGCGTCGCTGCGGGTGTAGTCGGGCGCGGGGCGGCCAAAGCGCAGTAGCCCTTCGTAGATCAAGTCGACGCCGCGCCCGGTGCGCTCGGCCAGGCCGATGCGCTTGATGGCGTCGGCCAGCAAGGGGTTACGCGGTTTGGGCTCGACGACGAGCAGGTTTTCGAGGGTCACGCCTTCGACGAAGCCGCCAGGGTTGCTGATAATGAAGCCGTCCGACTCCCAGCGCACATGCACTGCGCCGCGCCGGGTGTAGTCGCGGTGCACCAGCGCATTGACAAAGGCCTCGCGGAAGGAGCGGCGATCGAGGGTCGGAATCGGCACGCGGAAGAGGCCAACCTGGACTTCATCCTCTTCAACCCGCGCCTCGAACTGCTCCAGCACCCGCTCGAAGGTCTTCAGCAGCGGGGCACGGTAGAAATCGTTCACTCGGACCTGGGTGCCTTCGAGTACCTGGAAGGCGACTTCGTGGGTCGGCAGATGTTGGCGTAGCGCGGCCTCGCGCCCCAGGATGAGCAGGCCTGCGACGGTGGGCACCCGGCGCCCCTGCTCGCTGCGCGCCAGGCCCAGTGCGCCGTCCAGTTCGTCATCGCTCAGGCCGATCAGCGAGCGGTCGCCGCCGTAGCGCTCGATCAGCTGGCGCAGCCGCTCGCGCTCCAGTGGGTCGAAGTCCGCCTCGGTCGCCTCCACCACCGGCAGCGCGGCATAGTCGAGCGTACCCAGATCGGACTGACGGCTGGCAAACTCATGAGGGTAGAACGGCACGCACTGGGGCGTCCCATCGGCCTGGAGCCGCCGGCGCTGCAGGAGGCCATCGGATGTCGCCACCAGCCGGGTTGAGCGCGGCACCTCGATGCGGGCGATGGTAACCCCGGCCTCTACAAGGGCGCTAACCCGGACGCTGAGCGGTGGGTTGGTGCGGTTAGCGATCAGTGCGCTCAGCCCGCTGACGTTCTGATGCTCGGCGTGCAGCCCGGTCACCCGGCCGTCATCCTCGACGCCCAGGTAGATCTCACCGCCCTCGGTGTTCGCCAGGCAGACCACGGTGGCGACCAGTTCGCCGTCGGGCAGGCGCTTGAGGTCGCTCTTGAACTCCACGCTGAGTGACTCGCGTTCTGGGATTGTGCGCATGACTTACCCTATGCTGAAGCTGGCGGCAGCCCGATCCCAGCCTGGCGAGCTAGATATGCGAAGTACGCTTCACGCTGCTCGCGATAAAAGAGTGTGCGCTTGCCCCGCTGGGTCGGCTGATGCACTACCGGGAAGATCGCTCGGCTGACCCTGCTTTCAGGAGCGGTGATATGGCGCATGGGTGTGAACGTGCCATGCTGCCAGTTCTTATGGTAGCCCCAGTAGTCACGCATAGGCAGTAGCTGTTCCGCACGAACTAGCATCGTTAGCACCGGCTCCCCAAGGCTGATCACAATGGCGTCAGGAAACTGGGCCAACTCTCGTTGGAGCACTGGCAGCCAAATGTGTGCGCTGGCTCCCAGGACATCGACCCCGTGTTCGCGCTTAATCGTTGTCGGCGGGTCGCTGAAGAAGCACTTGCAGGCGTTGGTAGCGTAGACGTGCTGATCGAAGACGAGGCCGAGCCGTGCGCAGATGTCCTCGAGATAGCTGCGTAAGCTCCCGCCCCGGTCGAGATTGAGCACTGTCGTAATGTTGCGGCGGCTTTCGGCCCGCTGAACGGTTGGGTCTTGGCCGATAACCACCAGCCGGATCTGGCCGTTCGCCAGATATGGGCGAGGGAGATCAAGTGACATATCCAGGTATGTCCCCACGCCAGCGAACTGGCGAGTCTGCTCGTGCGCCGCTTGTGACAGCGCCATTACCTCATCAACGAAGCTGGAAGCTGTGCTCATCTCACCAGTCCCTTCTCGCGCAGCTGCTTGCCGATGCTGCTCCATTCATACTTGCCGGCCAGCAACTCGTTCCAGTAGTGCTTCGCCTCCTTCCACGGTACCAGCTCCCAGAGCGGCGCGATCGTTAGCACGACACCATCGTTGTGATCCGGCTCGAGATACCGCTGGGCCGTGCGCACCAGCCGGTCGCGGAAATCCTCCAGGTCGCTGATCAGCACCTCCTGGCGCTCGATCTCGCGCTCCAGCTGGCGCAGCTCGCGCCCGGCCAGCCCGGCCCGGCGGGCCTGCATCCCGGTGAGCCGCTCGCGCTCCAGGCGAATCTTCGGCTCGACATAGGTGACCTGGGCTTTGAACAGGGTGTCCTTGTCGAGCCGGTGGTAGTACAGCCAGAGCGCGTAGTTCTTCTTCGGCGACTGGAGCAGCCAGTAGATCGGGGCCTTGCGCCGGCTCTTCGAGTAGCGCTTGATATGGTCGTCCCAGAAGCCGCCCTTGCCCGGCCGGCGGAAATAGTCGCGCAGCTCGTCCACACCGAGGATCTGGCAGGCCTCGCGCTCGATCGCCTCGGCGCGCTCGCCGAAGATGGTATCGAGTGCGGTGCGCACCCGGCGCACGATGTCGTCTTCGTGGTCGGGGGCGTCGACCAGGATGCCGTCGGCATCGAGTTGGAGAGGATAGCCTTCGGGCGCGACCAATAGGGGGAGACCATCGTTGCCGGTGAGCATGCCCGGCGAGCAGGCCGGGAGCGGGGCGAAGGGGTCAGGCAGATCCGGCGTAGGCCGTTCGCCGGTGGCATAGCGGATGTCGAAACGGCCAAAGGCGCAGCCGACTAGGTAGCTCACCACAGAGGCACAGAGACTCAGAGGATCGAAGGGAGGGGCGCTTTCGTCCAAGGATTCCTCGTCATTCTCTACGATCTCATCCTCACTCTGTGCCTCTGTGTCTCTGTGGTTCAACCCCTCCTCAATCGCGCGCCGATCCTCGCCCTCGATACCGTAGAGCTGGAAGGCGATCTCGTCGATCTCGCGCTGGTTGGCGGCGAGCTGCGCTTCGGTGGCGGCGACGTGGGCGGCCCAGGCCGCAGCGCGCTCGGCCAGTGTTATAGGCGGTTCTTTCCCCTCACCCCCCCCGTCCGCCTCAGCCCCCTCACCCCCCCTGTCCCCCTCCCCCACGAGGGGGGAGGGGGGAGTCGTGGCCGCAACGCCCCCGACTCCCCTCCCCCCTTGTGGGGGAGGGGTTGGGGGTGAGGGGGCCACCGCCACCTGCAACAGCGCCGGCAGATGGAAGACGTGCGAGGTCTCGTTGGCCCGATCCAGATCGCGCTTCAGTTCCACGCAGGCCAGCGCCAGTTCGCCCAGGCGGGCACCCTGGGGGTTGTCGAGATCGGGTACTGGGGTGCGTTGGATGACGCCGACTTGATACGCTCCAAAAGCTTGTGAAACATCAAGAAGCCTAGAAAAAGTAGATGAATTAGTTAATCCGAGAATTCCGTGTAAATGATTATTATCAGAGTCGAATATGCATGGACTGACATTCGCGAAGATGAAACCCGCCGGCAGAACCCGAGCGCTAAAACCACGCTGACTACGAAGAGGCCAAGTTACTCCAGTTCGAAAGTAATACCCTAGCGACTCCGGCCTCGCCGTTTCACGCCCCACACGCCCAAAGAAATCACGAAACGTCTGTCTTTTCTCGTCCCAGTCGACTAGTAATGAGAAATCAAAATAGTATGCGGAGAAATCACCACCTTTCGCAAATGGCACCCATCGAATGTTGCGATTTATGGATGATGTGGAAACTTCACACCAAATGCGGAGATAACGAAAATCGTCACCAGCCCAACTTCCTCTTCGGGCTTCCCGTGGCGGCTTCTCTATAGGCGATAGTGAAGTAAACTTGTCGCGAAGGCGCTGGGAAAACCAATACGCCATCGGGCTCCCCGGCACCTGACGGAAGCTAGTGGGTTCGGCGCGGTAGACATCGCCGCAGGCCTCGCCGCTGCGCAGCGCGTCAACGGCGGCGGCGAGGGCGGTCTGCTTATCGTCGTGGGCGAGGAGGCGGAGGAAGATAGTTTCAGGCATGATCGTCCTCCGCGTTATGGGTGCGGGCAGGGGCCGGCATCGCGGCGTCCGGGCGGTAGAGCGAAGGCTCGAAGAGGGCCAGGTAGGGGTCGTAGCGGAAGCGCCGGTTGCGCTGCCAGCCGGTGGTCTCGCGCAGCAGGCCGAGCTGGACAAAGGCCTCGACCAGCTTGGCCGCCGTGGCATAGCTGCAGCCCAGCCGTTCCTCGACCAGCCGTACCGTCAGCAAAGGCTGCTCGAAGAGCTGGTCGAGCAGGCGCAGGCCGGCGGTGCTGCCGTCCATGCGTGCGGCGATCAGCTGGCGGTGCTCCTCGCGCAGGGTCAGGATGGCGCGCGCCGTCATCGTCGCCGCCTGGCTGACCTCGGCAACGCCGCGCAAGAAGAAGCTCAGCCAGCCTTCCCAGTTCCCAGCGTTGCGAATGGCCATCAGCCGGTCAAAGTATTCGGCCCGGTGCGCCTTGAGGTAGTAGCTCAGGTAGAGCAGCGGCAATTGCAGTGCCTGGCGCTCGCAGAGCAGCAGGGTGATCAGCAAACGTCCAACCCGGCCGTTGCCGTCGATGAAGGGGTGAATGGTCTCGAACTGCGCATGCACCAGGCCGCAGTGGATGAGCAGCGGCTGCGTCGTGTCGTGTAAGAAGCGTTCGAGGTCGGCCAGGGCGGCCGGCAGCTGTTCGGCGGGCGGCGGAATAAAGGTCGCCTCGTGAATGCCGCAGCCTGCCGGCCCGATCCAGTTCTGGTCGCGGCGAAACTCGTCCGGGGTACGCTCACCGCCGCGCACGCCCGTGAGCAGGATGGCATGAATCTCGCGGATGAGCCGCAGGCTGAGGGGCAGCGTCTTGAGGCGTTCCAGGCCATAGTTCATCGCCTGGACATAGTTGACCACCTCGGCGACATCGCTCGGTGTCTCATGGCCCTTCGCGTCCAGCTCAAACTGCAGCACATCCTCAAGCGTGCTCTGGGTGCCCTCGATCTGCGAGCTAAGCACCGCCTCCTGGCGAACATACATCGCCACAAACAGGTTCGGGTTGGGCAGAACTGAGGCCACGCCGTCGAGCCGACCGAGCGCTCGGTCGGCCTCTGAGAGCAGCCGGGTCAGTTCACTGTCCAGCTGAACCGGCGGCTGAGGCGGCAGCGGTCGCGGAACAAAGGCCCGGTAGCCGCCAATCTGGGGAAGGTACTCTCCTGCACGCATCATTCGTTGTGCCCGCGGCGCATATGCTTGCCGACAATAACAAGGTCGTTTGAAAGACCACCTTATTTTACTACATGGCGATTTCGTAAAACAAGACGCACGTCGAGGACGTATATCTCAGCACATCACAATACGAACTGCCGATCGCCGATCTGCTCAAGGCAGTACGCCGCCGTCTCGACCATCGCCGTGTCGAGCACGCCGTAGCCCAGGTCGGCCACGACGGTAGGCCGGGCCTCTTTGAGCAGGATCTCCTCGCGCCACTTCTGGAAGCTGGTCAGGAAGAAGCCGGTGCGCGAGGTGATCGCGCCGAGCATACTCCCACGGTGTAGCCAGGCCAAGCCGCGCTCAACAAAGGCGGCGTAGAGGTCGTTCTTCGTACGCGGGTAGGCTTTTTCAAATGGGGCTTTCCAGCCCTTGCTGGCCGCGCCAAACGGTGGATTCATCAGCACCACGTCGTAGCGGCGCTGACACACGTCGATAAAAGCAAAGCCGCGCGCCGCGTCGCCGGCGAAGAGGCGACGCCGGTAGCCCTGGCCGTTGGCGGCGCGCTCGGCATACTGTTGCAGCGCCTCTAGCACGCGCGCCTCGGCCTCACTCCAGAAGGCCTCGTCGCTGATCTGCGCCACATCGTAGATCGTCAACTGCTCGGCGATTGCACGCCGCTCCTCCGGGAAGAGCGTCAGTTGCTCGGCGCGTGGCCGGGCCTTCCACTGGCACTTGGCCGCCTCGATCGCGTCGCGCAGCTCCTCCTCGATCTTCAGCAGCGAGCCAGCCTCGCCGGCCAGTTTCATGCGCTCGAAGACCACCCGCACCAACTGCCCCAGCACGGCCGGCTCAAGTTCCTGGACGAACTCATCGAGCAGCGCGCCCTCGCCGGGCATCGGCTCGGCACAGACCATGTTCACCCGCGTGATCGGCAGACGCTCGTTTGCCTTCAGTCCCTGCTCCTGGTAGGCGCGCTGGGCGCGCAGCCAGAGCGCCAGCCCGGCGATCTGGGTAGCCCGCAGGTCGATGTCGATGCCGTAGAGGTTGTGGCGCAGGATCAGGCCGGGCGCGGCGCGGCGTAGCTCCGCCAGGGTTGGATAGTCTTCGTGCAGCGCCTTGCCGCTCACAAACCAGGCCGGCGCACCATCCGGCGTGCTCCAGGCCTCCTCGTAGATCGCCAGCAGCAGATCGAAGCTGTAGAGCAGGAAATGGCCGGACCCCGCAGCCGGATCGAGGATGCGTAGATCACGCGGGTCTTTGCGTGGCCGGTGCGGGATGTAGACCGGCTGGCGCAGCAACTCCTCCTGGTTCAGATCTTTATCCGGCGCTTCCGTTGCGGGCACCGGCTGATCGGCGGCCAGGAAGATCTCACTGGGCCGGCGCACCAGGTAACGGCAGCGCTCGACCAGCACGCTGTCACCCTGCAACATCTCGTACCATGTGCGCCCGAGGGTGTTGTCGGTCAGGAACTCGACCACATAGCGCGGGGTGAAGAACTGATTGCGGAAGGCCAGTTCGTAGCTATTGCGCGGGGCAGAGCTCTCCTTGCGGGCCTGGTCGCGCAGCTCCTTCGGCGTGAAGTACTGATAGATCCAGCCAATCGTCTCGTCCTGCCCCCAGATATCGGCCAGGGTCGGGTCATTGAGCAGGGCCAGCACCTGGTCGAGCACGGCCTGCTTCGGGAACAGACGATTGGCCGGGTCTTCGGGCGCAAAGAGCACGCCGATCTCGCCGCTGAGCTGGGCGCCCTGCCAGACCAGGAAGTGGCGGTAGGCGACATCCTGCCGACCGCTCGACCAGTGGCGCTCATCGTCGGGATGCTCGACCAGGTAGAACTTAAAGCCGTTCGAGTTCAGCCCGCGCCCGATCGTCTCGCGGATCAGCTTGCGCTCGGGATGCTCCATCAGCTTGAAAGCGCAGAGCCGGTTGAGGTGGGTGAAGGCCACCTCGCGGATCAGCTGAGCCGCCGCCTCGGCGGGCTTGAACCCTGCAGCCTCGATATGCCGCAGATGCGCAATCAGCTGTTCGCGGATGGCAAGATCCTCTTCGCCGAGGGCGCCAAGCCGTTTGACATCCTCCACCGCGCCATCACGGTGCAGCCCGAACTGCCCCTGCAAGACCTCCGTAATCGAGTCCTCAAGCAGCTTGCGGCACTGGGTAACCGTGAGACGAAGATTGTTGCGCAGGGTCTTGTCCATACTATGTACCCTCAGACGGCATCAGGATGGCGAAGTTGGGCCATGCGTGCGACGACCAGTTCATCGAGCGCAAAGCAGACATGGGCGATCGTATCAACCGATTGCCTGGCCCAGGCATAGCTGATCTCCTGAACCGGGCCATCGGGCTGCGTTTGCGGCCGATCGCCACGGTGGACAATATCGTTGCGCCGGCGCGTCGTCTCGTCGATGATATTCATCAAGTCTTTCTTGTCGCGCTGGAGCTTGCCCGCAATCTCGTCCCAGGTCTTGGGGATGGTGAGCAGCGCACCAACGACATGCACACCCTTGCGCGAGCTGAGGTATTTGAACTTCGCCAGGCTCAGGATCTTATTGCTGATATACAGCGGCGCGTCCGGGTCGCTCAGCAGGCGCAAGGTCTCAGTCAGGTCGAAGGTAAGATCAGCGAAGAACTCCCGCACCGATTGGTCTTCGGGCAGGAATTCACGGCCCTTGGCCTGGATCACCGTCGGCAGATTGGTCTGCAAGAGCGAAGGCAAGTAGGTGTCGAGCGCCGTGCAGGAAGCGACCACCGCCTGGCGCAACAGATTGCAGAGCGCCGAGCGCTTCAGGGCGGTCGGCGGAATCTGTGCCCGCTCGCGCACCAGACCGAGGAACAGCTCATTGTAGATGAGCATGAGCCCCTCGTCCGGCAGTGCGCCGACCAGTTCGCGCAAAGCCCCAATCATATCGCCATCGAACTGCGCAACATCATGTTCCAGCAACCGATAGACCCGGAGCAACAGATCGGCCGGGCGCATGGTATCTTCCAACACCTGTCGCGGGCTGATCATGGCGTTACTCCAGCACCACAAGCGCGCCTTCGGCGACAAGCTTGTGTAGCTCGGCGCGCAGTGCCTCAACCGCGGCGTCAACAGCCTCGGGTGTGTCGAGGGGCGCGCTGAAGAACTCGGCGATGCGGATGCGCGCAATCGGCTGCTCCGGCGCAGTGAGTTCCTGAATTCTGGCGATCACCCTTGCTTTCAGTGCCGTAACCGCCGCCAGGTCCGACTCGATCTGGCCCAGCGTTGCGCCACAGCGGACACAGCGAGTCGCTTCTCCGGGCAGGAGATCGGTAGCAGCATCAGCCTCATCGTCAACACACATCCTGGCGCTGAGCGGCTGGAGGGTCAGCTCACGGGTCTCCTCAGGCATGAGCGCCCACTCGACACGGCTCCGGATGTCCTCGATCGCCTGGGCGAAGGCCCGGTAGCGCTCCCGGTGCCGGCTCAGATAGAGCCGACGGTGCTCGCCCTGAATCGCGCCGCTGGTCGTCTCGATCGCTGCAAGCTGCTCAAAGAACGTCTCCGCGCCAATCAGGGCTTCCAGTTCGGCCGCCTGTGCTGCCAACTCGGATGCGGCGCCGCGCTCGCGCAGCTCGGGCCAGAGCTCACCGAGCACGATCCGCGCCTGCCGTAGCCTGGCGAGGTTACTGTCGCTGACGGCCACGCGGATTGCGCGCACCCGGTCGCGGGTCTCCTTGAACGACACACCTTCGCCGACGAGGATGCGCACACAGTCGTCCGAAGCCGCGCTCTGAATGCCGAGCAGCGTCGTGCGATAGTCCTCAAGGATTGGCTGCACCGGCAGGTGGTTGGCGCGGGCCTCGGCAATCACCGGCAGGAGTGCGTTCATCTCGTCGCCGGCCAACTTCTTGAAAGCGGCCGCGATCGCGCCCTCCTCGACATCGACCTCGTCACCCGTCAGCTGCTCGTAGCTCTTGACCGCGTTGATCAGCGTCTTGAGGTCGATCGACTCGCGCGGGGCAAAGCCGGCCGCGCGGAAGGCCACATTATTGACCAGCGGCACGCGGCACTGCGGATCCTGGTGGTTGCGGAAGCGCCGGCCCTGGTGGGTGACTTCAATCGCGCCGGCGCGCAGCAGCACGGCCAGCACCAGTTGCAGGACATCGAGATCCCAGCCGTAACCTATGCCGCGGAAATGCTCCTCAAGGCCACGCCCGGTCACGCGATTGCCGTAGCTGTGTTCGGCGCGCAGATAGTCGAGCACCTCTTTGGCAATCGGCGCGGCGGAGTTGAGCACATACTTCTGGCCTTCCTGAACGACGAGGCCCAGGCCGTTGTCGTTGCCGTAGAAGACCTGGGGCAACGCATTCAGGTTGGCGGCCTTGAGCACCTCTTCCGCCTCGCTGCCTTTGAGCGAGCGGGCGCCGAGCTCAAGCTTGGGATAGAGATCGGGGACATACAGATCGAACAGCCGTTTGAAGATCTCGGCCGGCGCGCGCCCAAGCTCCGAGGAATCCTTGGTACGGCCGCGAAAGACCCCGATCCCATTCACCAGCGCCTCGCTCAGCTTATCGCGCAGGCGTCGCTTCAGGCGCTCCTCTTCGGCGCGCTCCCCACTGAGGCTCGTCGCCTCCTCTGAGTTGATCTTGTTTTGGGCCTGGAGCGCGTTATAGCGCGCAATCATCTGGCGTGAGGCATAGACATTGGCGACCAGGTCGTCAATCTCGGGGGTAAGCGGAAAGACCCAGCTGATCTGGTGTTCCTGGCTCTTCTGGCGGCTCTCGGTCACCGTCTGGTCACGTTTGAGCGGCAGGTCGGTCTCATCGTCGGCCACAACCAGCGCGAGCGGCACCTGGCCCTCGTCGCCGACCCGCGCCCCATCGACCGTGATCCCGACCCGGAAGTTTTTCAGACCTCGATAGTTATAGGTCTTGAACGCCGCTTCGGCGAAGATGCTGCCGAGCATTTCGCGCTTGATCTCATTGCGCTCTTTCGGGCGTGGCTCCAGAAAGCCCTTACGCTCGGTCGTCCAGTTCTTCTCCTGAGCGGTCTGGAGCTTGAAACCCTGATCGGTCTCACGCACGAAATCGGCCTTGACCAGCCAGGCGAGCGCTTGCTCGACCGCAGGGACAGGCGCCGGCCGGCCAATCTCGTCGACCAGCAGCGCCGCGATGTTCGCCGGCGTGCGCGGCAGATCCCTGACATACTCAAGCAGGGCAATCACGCGCGCCACCCGCCCGGCCCAGGCCCGCACCGTCGGGTCGTCCTTCGGCCGCTCATCGATGTCGCTGATATCTTTCTGCTTTGCTGAGCCAACCTGGGCCTCGATCAGCTCATAGATGCAATCGAGCGTCACCAGCGCACCGACCTGCCGGTCAGCAAAGCGGGTGCGCTCATTGACCAGCATCTGGTAGACCTGGCTGATGATCGTGCGGTTGCTGCCGCCGATGTGGCGGGTCGCACCGGGCTGCAACCTGATCCCGGAGACAATATCGATGGAGAGCTCGATATAGTGAGGCAGGTAGGGGTAGAACTGAGTGAACTCGACCGCGCCGAAATCGGTGCGGCGGGTCGTCCGTTCGATGCGGGTCGCCGTAATCAGTTGCCCCTGGTGGCCGGTAAAGAGCTGATCAAGCTGGCGCTCGCCGGGTTCAGTCTTCGAGAGCACACGGCGGGTGGCCACCTCGCGGATGTCGGCGGGCGAAAGATCGACGCGATACTGAAAGCGATCCTGCACCTTAGCGAGCAACACCTTCTTGTCATCGCCCATCGCCGAGGTCACCTCGTCCAGCCGCTCCTGGGCCGTCACGATCACCCAGGTCGGGCCGACGATCTTGCGCGCCTTCGCTCTATTCTTGCTCTGCTTGCCGAATTCCTCGACCACAGCGCGCAGGTCTTCCAGGCGATCCTGACTAAAGGCCACATATGCGCCCACTTCGTCGATGATAAACGCCAGGGCTTTGCCCGGGCGACGGCGCTCCATCAACTCAAAGGAGCGCTGAACCAGAAACTGCGCCGAGACTTCGACCCGGTTCTGGGCCAGACCGCGAGCGAACGAATCCGGGCTGGGGTAGGTGCGCGGATCGAGCTCGTGCAGGATGGCGCCGGCCCGGTTCCAGACCTGCGAGCCGGAGCGCCCACGCCGCTCCCAGATGTTGCGCTCGTCGTCGGCGGCATAGCGGGCGTTGAACCGGGCGATGAAATCGGGCAGCAAGCCCTCGGCCTCAAGGCTAATCTCAAGCTCCGCGATATCGAAGTCCTCAGCGTAGCCGAGCTTGCGCAAGAGCACCCGGTACATAAAGGGCGAGATACTCAGATTGCCCTGGCCGGTCTGGGCGCGATCCTTCTGGATATCAAACATCACCACTTCGGTCGGAATGCGCGCGTTGATCGAGTCGACAAGGGCCGCAATGCGCGCATCATCAACCTGAGCCTTGAACAGCTCTGCCGCGGGTTGGCCGAGCACGGTGGGGTTGGCGAGGACATAGCCCAGGTTCTTGGCAAATGACGACTTACCGGAGCCAAAGAAGCCGGAGAGCCAGACGCCGACGCGCTCATCGGGAGCGGCCGGACCCTCCGCAATCGCTTTGAGCAAGGTCGCGTAGCTATCCCGCATGCGATCAGTGACAACGTAGTCGGTGATCTCCTCATAGACCGACTGCTCATCCGCCTGATCGACCTGGATAATCTCCTCGATTTTCCTACTCAGATCGCGCTTGAGAAGGTCTTTGATCAGCATGTGGTACTCCGTCGTGGATCAGCCATAGATCTTGACCCGATAATTGCCCAGCGCCTCGCGACTCTTCAAGTTCATGAAGCGCAAGCCCGTCGTGCCTTCGAGTGCGCCCGGGTAGAACAGAATCGTCGTGACCTCGACGCGCCGCTCGTACATTGCGTCAAGCAGGCTGGACATGTGATAGATGGCCGGCCCCATAGCCGCGGCGCGGGTGAGAAAAATGATCTGGCGCTGCGGGTCGAGCGGGCGCATCACATCCGCAAGCATATCCGCCAACGGCGACCAGTTGGGGTCGGAGAGGTACGTGGTCACCAATGCCTGGGCGACCGGGAAGCCGCTCTCCTGCTCGCAAGCGACGACCGCATCAATGCCCTCAGAGTCTGCGATCGCCTGCCAGAGCAGATCAGCCAGCGAGACGAACTGCACCTCTTTGCCGACTGCCGCGAGGCGCGTTGCCAGGCGGCGGGCCTCGCGGCGCATCTGCCACTCCTCGCCAGGGTCATAGCGCAGAATCGCGAACGGCAGATCGCGATAGGCACTGATGCGCATCGGCACCGCCTTCAGGTCGGCCTCCAGCAACTCAATCCGTTCTTTGAGCGAGAGTGTGGGCATAATCCTCAAGCGACTCCGTTGGAAACGTGATCCGGACAACCCTGCCGGCTGCGTAATGCTCGAGCAGGTGCTCCTGGTGCGCCTCGATCAGCGAGCGTTCAACCGCAAGTTCGGACAGGAAAAAGACTTGCCACTCCGGATCGTGGATCAGCCGATCACCGGAGCGTAGCTCTCGATAGCGCAGCAACGCTAAAAAACTAAACGCGGTTGCTGGCAAATGTGGCGGGACAATGCGCTTATGGACAATGCCCTGGAGCACCCCGAAGTCGCGCAACGTCGCCATAATGCCCTGGGCGACACGCGTAATCGTCTCATCGCCCCAGGCGCGCTCTGTGCGGCCCTCATTGCATTGTTGGCGTACCCAGGTCGTCATCTCGCCGATGGAAAGCTCGGGTTGGCCGCGATCATAGACCGGCTTCACCAGGTCAGTCACCGCATCATGCAGCAGCGGATCGGACTGCAGGGCGAGGAAATAGAGGATGCGATCGAAGGAACCGGCGGGAAAGCCGGCCTGGGCGAAGACCACCAGTGCTTGCAGTAACTCGGGATCGCGCAGATAGCGCTGCTTGAAGATCGCGAGAATATCCTCAATACGTGAGCGTGACGCCTTGCCAAAGAGATTCTCGCGCTGAAACAGGTCTAGATTTTGCGCAACTGATAGCGTCTTATCCCAATAGGCAAGCAACGTCTTGGTGTCAGCCAGCAACGCGCCTGCCTTAATGATCTTGCTCGAGTATTTTGCCGTGATCGTTGCGGTTGGCATAACGCTCCCTCGCGTGCTCCGGGGATCTACGCTGATTGTTCGTCCGTCTCAAGCGAGCGTGCGTGATGCGACGGCGTATCCTCTGCTCTCGCGGGGTCAGATGGCATGACTCGGCGCTTCTGATCTTCAATCCAGCCATCAATATCGGAACGCTTGAAGCGCCAGGTCCCCGCAACCTTAAAGCCCGGCAGATCACCCTGCTGGACCAACCGATACACAACCTTGGGCGCGACATTCAGATAGTCGGCCACCTGACGGACGGTCATCGCTGGTTCCAGCATAGCGTGCTCCGTGTCCGCAGCGAATCAGGGGACAGTAGAACAATCCAGGGTAAGATATACCAACGGAGGGGAAGCTGTCAACCGCAGAAATGGGGATTTGGGGTGATCAGGGGCGTGAAAAGCCTGTTAGATGCGGGGTAATTCTGGCATGCGCTTATCTGCCAGAATTCGCGAGCACTTGCATCCCACAGTAGCCCACCAGCAGATGTCACAGATCACCGATGTAGTGTGTGGCGCAGGCTAACGCATGATAACACACAGCCGGGGCGGCATCGACCGCCCCGGCTGTGTTTGCAGGGCTGATGCAAAGTCGGCGGCAAACCGCTGACGCACAGTGAACACCTTTCCGGTACGATGAAGGTACCAACCAATCATCACTACCAACAAGGTGTTCACGATGGATGCTACCACAGTGACCGTCCACCCGTTCGGCAGCGAGCGCGCTTGTACGCTTGACCTCGCGGCGATCTATCATCACTTTCAGAACATCCCCGACCTGCGCGACCGCCGCGGTGTGCGCTATTCGCTCGCGCTGTTGCTGACGATTGCGCTCTGGGCCAAGCTGAGTGGCGCCTGTCAGTTGCGCGCCATCGCCGAGTGGGCACGTGAACGGCAGGGCGAACTGGCCGAGCGCTTCGCCTTGCCGCGCCCGCGCATGCCCCACCCCACCACCTGGAGCCGTGTGTTTGGCAGCGCTGTGGCTGTTGATGCCCTGGAGCAGCAACTCGCCTTGCTCGTCGCACCTCCGCCCTCGGCCGAGGAGCCGCTTCCCGCCAGCGAGCAGGTGGCCCTGGACGGCAAAACACTGCGCGGCACCATTCCCCAGGGCAGCAGCCAGGGCGTCCATCTGCTGAGCGCCTACGCCGTTCGTGCTGGTCGCGTCCTCGACCAGGAAGCGGTCGCCTGCAAAGAAAATGAGCTCGTCGCCGCCCCGCGCCTGCTGGCCCGCGTGCCCCTGCGCGGTCGGATTGTCAGCGGCGATGCGATGTTTGCCCAACGCAGCTTGAGCACCCAGATCGTCGAAGCTGGCGGTCACTACTGTTGGATCGTCAAGGAGAATCAACCAACCCTGCTCGACGACCTGCGGCTGCTCTTTACGCCGCGGATCTTCCCCGTCGCCAAGGGCTGGAGTGCGCTTCCGCTCGACTTCGTGGTGGTGGAGCAGCACGAGAAAGGACACGGCCGGCGCGAGTATCGCCGCTTGACCGTGAGCAGTTTGCTGGCGGGCTACAGCGACTGGCCGTACCTGGCGCAGGCCTTCGAGATTGTCCGGATCAGTCAGGTTGGGCGGCAGATCAGCCGCGAGGAGCGCTATGGCATTACGAGCGGGTCGGCCAGTCAGCTGTCGCCGCGGCAGCTGATGGCGGTCGTGCGCGGCCATTGGGGGATCGAGAACGGCTTGCACCATCGGCGCGATGTGACGTTGCACGAAGATGCCGCGCAGGTGCGGATGGGCCAAGCGCCGCAAGTACTGGCCGGGCTGAACAATGCGGTATGCGGCCTCCTTGCCCAAGCCGGCTTGAACAACCTTGCCGCCTTCCAGCGCTCAATGGCGGCTGCCATCGACCGCCTCCTCTTTCGATCCTGACTTTGCATCAGCCCTGGCTGTGTTTGGAGAACCACCACCGCCGCTATTGTACCAAGGGTAGAACATGTGTACAATGGGCGTCTGCTCAGAATCGCGCTGAAGTCGCGGGCCAAGTTCAGCTGAGCGCCGGAAACACGCCATGAACGATCTCTGCTGTCCCAACTGCCGCCGGAGCGACCGGGTGCGCAAGGTGAGCGCGATCGTCGCCGAGGGCGAGCGCTACACCACGACGATCACCGACCATCGTCGCTCGACCTCGATCAGGGAGGGCGTCACGACGACGGCGCTGGCCGCGCGGCTGGCCCGGCCGGCGCCGCCGCGGTCGTCGGGCTGCGCGATCCTGGTCGGGAGCGCCGTCGCCGTAGTTGTAGGTTGTGCTCAGCTATCCTCAGATGGGCCGCAAAAGAACACAAAACGCACAAAAGACCACCGCAATCCGCCCACTGTGCATACATTTTGCGCTCTTTGTGTTCTTTTGTGGCAAACATATGTACGGAACATTGTGATGTACAACTGTAGTACTATCGGCTATCGGTCTATCGGCTATTCAAACGAGCGCCTGGCGAGCGGCGCGCTTTCGTCGCGCACAAGCGCGGCCGAGCTGCGCTGGCAACGCGCTGTGGCGCGCTGGGAGACGCTGTTCTACTGCGGGCGCTGTGACGGCGTGTTTGTGCCGGGGGATGTCGGGCTGGCGCCGGCGACGCGAATGCGGGATGTACCTGGGGGCGAGGAGCCAAGGTGACTGCGAGGGGTGTTAGCTCGCGTGTAAACCCTGTATGGCAAGCTGTTTGTACTGTTGGAGGCGTGGTCCAAGGACTTGTTTGAACTTGAGCAGATAGGTGACACTCCACGTGCGAAGCTCTTCCAGCACAGGTTCTTCGTCAAGGATAGAGCCGGGGCGATAGACCGCAATACGGCACGCGCGGCGATCATCGAGCCGCTCCCAGTTCAGAGTCGCGCCAATCTGCGCCTCAATGCTCTCTTTCTGGGTATGCAGCCAATCGAAGAGTTGCTTGTTCTGCTGCTTATCACCCTGGTCGATATAGAGCTCAACGCGAGCCTGGTTGTTTTGCGCGAAGGACATGCTATAGCCGATCCCGGTAAGTCCAGAGGCGAACATGTACCAGCTTTGGGGCTGCCCTGCACGAGCGTTAGTGAAGTGATGTTTGTCACGCAGTTCGTCAATCAATATCTGGAAATATCGTCGATATGCCTCAGACCTGGCGGAGCTCGGACTGCCAGAGCTTTGCTGCTTCGTTTTCTGCCATTCGTTCGGATAGACTACAGGCTTGAATTGATACGCGGGGCGCGAGTCGTCAATCCGAAAGACTTGCACAGTAACGGCGAAGAACTGCGTGTCAGGAAGCGTGCGGTTATTCAGCCACTCGAGAGCTGAACGATGTTCTTCGCGAATGGTTTCGGCAATCCAGATGATGGTTGACGCGTCATAGCCAGCTGCATAGGTCAATAGCTTTCCGAAGTGATCGTGATCGGTAGCCCCGAACTGATTCTCGATGATGACGCTACGGCCACTGCCGAGATCTCGGGCAAGCAGGTCAAGCGAGAAGTCGCCCACGCTTGCCTCGCGCGCGACAATCTCGAGATCCATACCCAGGACTTCGCCCAACTTCTGAATGTTTCCCTCGAGCCACGGTGTGAAATTGAGCGCTTCATGCGGCCAGATAGTGCGCAGGTCGATGTATTTGATCTCTCCAAACCCACTCATAGTAGCCCCAACTCCGTCAATGTAACGTTATGGCCTTGCATCATCCTCTTGAATCAGCTTGGTAAGGTAGTCTATGTCACCGGTAATACCAGACTCCATTTGGGCCAGAGTGAACTCCTCTGATGGCCTCATGAGACCGGTGTAGTGATTGACAATCCTCAAGAGGAGCATAAATACCTGATCGAGTTCCTGATACTGGAGTGGGGGATGACTGTAGACTGCCTCCGGATCGTTGACGTGCAATTTGTCGAGGTGCGCAATCGTTCGATCACGCTGCTCCTTAATGTTCTCGATAGTTTTAGCGATCGCCGCAAGATCTTTCCGATCAGTAGCCACCTGTTTCCTGAGCGCATCTGTTCCAACATGTGAGAATGCACTTGGATTCTGCTCCAGATAGTCAAGCAAGTATTCAACGCTTATCGATGACTTATGTGATACGACAATTCTTGAGAGCGCCAATATGGCAGCCTCTATTGTTGCGTCTTCCGTAATACCCAACAGCCAATGCAAAGAGTTTACGGATTTCGAGGCACGAGCGCTATGAACATACTTGGCGACTAGATACCTACCCCATCCTTTGGCTATCTGATGCTGGATGTGTCCGATCAAGTCACGGGCTTTCTCGTCTGGCTGCATCATTATGCTCTGCAGGAACGGCACTCCCTGTTCCTGATCGCGATTCTAGGAAATCTCAAGGTAGCCGTCAAGCGCAGACTGAGTTATCTCTGCCACCACCGGTGGCAGTCTCCCGCTCCCCTGGTTGCACAGCTTTTTCTCGCGCCACCGGTGCAAGTTTTTGTCACCCTGATCAGCGCCAACGTCACCAGGCGACCGCTCGTACGTCATCCCAGTAGTTGGTGAGCCAGACCGCCTCGCCTGTCGCGAGCACCCGCCCCTCCAGCTTCATGTCGGTCGGGCCGGCGATGAAGTCCACGCCGCCCGCGGCGAGCTCGGCGACGACCGCGGGCGAGTCGCGGAAGGGCAGGGGCAGCACGGGCGCACCCGCCGCGCTGGCGCCGGCCGGGCCGATGCGCTGCGTCAGCACGAGCGGGGCGTTGTCGATCTCCTCGGCATCGTCGGCAGGCGCGAGGCTGAGCAGCGCCTGCGCCCGCCGCGTGGGCAAGTAAAACATGAACTCCCACGTGAAGGAGCGGCCCGCGTGGCTGATATCCAGCCCGCTGGTGATGAAGGTCAGGCGGGCCTGCGGGTCGATCGCGGCGACGATCGGCCGGACGATGGCCCAGGCCTCGTGGGCCGTGAGCGGCCCGGGCTGCTCGCAAACCTGTAACTGACTCATCTGTCACCCCTCCCGCCGGCGCTTCCAGTCGAGCGAGACCCCAATCCGTCGCGACCACTCGCCGTTCCAGTCGACGCGCAGGTCGTGTTGCTGAAGGGCAGCCACAATCTCGCCGGCGATCGCCACTGCGGCAGCTTCGCCCTCCTCGGCGGCGCCATAGCTCAGGTGGAGCCCGTATCCCTCCACGGCCGAATCGGTGTCCTGCACATGGTAGAAGGCATAGCCGCGCACGGGTGTCCCGGCCGCTTCAAGGGCTGCAGCCTCGTCCCAGATCTCGTAGGCGCCGCAGGTGCCGCAGCAGCTGAAGTTCTGGCGGCAGACGATGCCGCCGGCCTCAAGGGCGGCAAAGGCGGCGTCGAGCCGGTCGCAGTCGGTTATCGTCGGCCAGGTCGCCTGCTCGGCCATGTGCGCGGCGAGGATCTCACGCACCAGACGCTGCGCGTGGGGCCGCAGGATGGCCGGGTCGGCCTCGTCGCTCAGATACTCGACGGCCGACTCGATGATGGCGTCGGGCGCCTCGAAGGCGGCGGCGATCTCGCGTCGAATGTAGCCGTGCAGCTCGTCGAGGGTGGCGTGGATGTCGGGGGTGGTCATAGGGTCTCTCCCTTGCACGTAGATGCTCGTCCCGCCCATAAGCCTACCACGGCTCTGCGACACCCACGGTCACAAGCTACAACGTGAACATGTGTTTTACTTTCGGCTCTCACTGTGCTATACTACCGCATATCTGCGGTTGATTACTCGCAGATTATCGGAACAAGTCTGGACGCACCGAGGTGCCCGATGGCCCTGCCCCCGCCACGTCTGGCCGAGCCGCTGCCCGATCTGCTCGCGGTGGACGATGCACTGCTGGCCCACCCGGCGGCCCAGGGCGCCCTGCGGATGGGCCTGCTGGAGGCCAGGCGCGCCGCGCTGATCCAGGCCCGCGGCCTGATCGCCTGGGGCCGGCCGCTGCTGGTGGCGATCATCGCCGTGAGCTTCCTGCACCTCTGGGACACCATCGCCGCCATTCGCCCGGCGGCCGTGCCGGAGCTGGCCCTGCCCGGCTGGCTCTATCACGCCACCGCCGCCGCGCTGACCCTGGCGATCGACGCGGCGGCGCTCTTCTGCCTGGCCGCCGGGGCGGTGACGAGTCGGGCCGGCGAGCGGCTGCGCCATAGCTGGGGGCTGAGCTTCTTCCTCGTCACCACCTTCCTGCTCAACGCGGCCTTCGTGGTGCGCTACGCCCCGGCCCTGGGCGCGGACGTGCGCGACCGGGTGCTGCCGGGCCTCGAGCTGCTCTTCGCCATCCTGCTGCCGGCGACCGTCCCGGTCGGCCTGTTCGCGGTCGAGGGCTCGCTGGCGCGGCTGGAGGGCGCCCGGGTGCGTTTGCTGATGGAGACCACCGCCCTCGATGCGCTCGTGCGCGAGGAGCGCGCCGGAGTTGTCGTCGCTGGCGGCGGCGATGCGCCGCACAGCGCAGTGCCTGCGCTCGCCGATGCGCCGCAGCCGGGCGCAGCTGCGGCGCTACCCGGGGGCGCGACCGAGCCAACACGGCAACCCGCAGCGGAGCCGGTGAATACTCCATCCAGCGATTACCGCTGCCCGCGCTGCGATGCGCCGGTGGCCCAGCCGGTCTATGCGGCGGCGATGCGCTGGGGTGCGAAGTGGAAGGGCTGTGCGCGGTGCCGCGCGCCACAGCGGGGAGCCAGTCAGGCCAGTGACGAGTGATACGTGATGAGTGACGAGCAGGGTTTATAGCGTTCCGACGCTTTGGTTCGACCGTGTCTGCGTTTGCTCAACCGGAATTGGGGAATTGGTATCACCCGGTGTGATTATCCATCAATCAATTCAGAAGGAGGCCCGCCTTGGCCCAGGTCGCAATCATGTACTACGACAACACCGAGCACGCCCGGATTGTCGCCGCCGTCCCACGCAACCGTACGGTCGCCATCGTGGAGGAGGCGCCGGAGTTTATCGACTACCTCCAGTTCGCCGACGAGCGACCGGAGTTGATCGTCTTTGACACGAGCGTGATAATCTTCGACGGCCTGCTGCTCTGCGCGCGCATACGCGAGCTCTGCCCGCGCGCCCGGCTGCTCCCGCTTGGCATACCGAGCGACACGACTGCCGCCCTGGCGCACCTGGGCTGCCTGCCGCCGGTAGACGCACATGATCCGAATCTGCCCGCACTGCTACGCGCCGCGCTGGATGCGCCGCCGCCGCCACCGCCCGATGCGCTGGTGCGCGCGCTGATCGCAGAGGCGCGCATCGCCGAGGCGCATATGCGTCTCCCCCACAACTGGCCGGAAACGCTGATTTACGCGACCACCGCGGCCCGCGCCCAGGCGCTCCGCGCGCAGTTCTGCGGCCAGGGCCCGGTCTATGTCGCTGCGAACCTCGACGAGTTGCGGCTGCTAATGAACGAGATTTACATCACGCGTTTTGTCGCCACCGTCGAGGATGCGCCGCTGGCCGAGCCCATGATCCGCGACGATCGTCTCGAGCGGATCATCATCAAGCTTCGGCCTGAGCCGATCTGGCCGCTCGAACTGGGGCTCGTGTGGGGCTGACGTGCCGGTTGCCGGACGCCTTGTAGCGCATCAACTCTGGTCAAGAAGCTTCCTGCTCCAGTGCCCGCAGCAGGCGCGCGATCACCGCCGCATCGGCCTGGTCGAGCACGGCGATGAGCGGCGCGGCATCGTCACGCACCGCCAGCAGCGCCGCCGGCGTCGTCCCGTAGACCGTCGCCAGGGCCGCCAGCCGGTCGAGCGGCGGCTGGGCGGTTCCGTTCTCGTAGCGCACCAGCTGGGGGTGGCCCGGGAGACCGGCTTGCGCCGCCGCCTCGCGCACGGTCAGCCCGGCCGCAAACCGCGCGGTGCGCAACCGGCGCCCGAGCCGCTGGGCAAGACTCTCACCCTCCATCACGGTCATCTCCAAACCCTTGCTGCTCTACGGCCGGCAGATCGCCCCCGGTCAGGGCCCGGTAGCGCTCCTTGACGAACTGCACCGCTTCATCATAGCGTGCCGCCGGGAGGTCGGTGTAGGTGCTGACGCCGAAGCGGGCATTGATCTCCGCCCACGATTTGCGGATGGCGACTCCCGGCGTGAGATCCGGCGTGTGCTCAGCGCGAGCCTGGCCCCAGGCCTGCACCATACGATAGATCGTCCCGCGTTGCGTCGGGCTCAGTCGCGTGCGCGCCTGGGTCTCCAGCGCCTGCACCCGCTCACGCAACTCGCGTAACAGGTCGCTCAGGTCGCGAAAGGCCGCTCGGGCCCGATCCTGGCTTGTTTCAAGTGCACCCTGCCGGCGACCAAGCCCAGCCAGCTCGGTGAAGGCCTGGTCAATGCGATCCAGGTCGCTCAGTTCTTCGATCGCGCTGCTCGGCGCAGCAGGGAGGCCGGTCAGCTGCGCGAAGGCCTGGCGTACGGCCTCGACCAGGTAGGTTTTCACATAGGCGAATCGCTCGCGGACCTCGGGCGCCACGCGGCGCTGCTGCACGCTCAACAGCCATACCGGTACATCCTCGAGCAGCAGGAAGTCTCGCGTCCGCAGTTGCTGCCCGTCGACCGTCACTCGGAACTGGGTGAGATGCAGCTCTTCGCCGGCCAGGATGCGCCGGCGCTGGGAGGAGGTGTCCAGCCCGAGAGTCGTGCAAAGGTCGCGCAGATCAAGGTAGATGCGCGCGTCGTGGGCCCGCACCGCCAGCACCACCCCGTCGAAGAGCGGGACCGGCAACTGCTCGCGCGGGCGCGGCGCGGGTGGCGGGGCGGGCGCGTCGGTGGACATCGCAGGCTCCTCTCCATCTGGTGCGTTAAACGCACCAGAGATTGTCATATGACTGGCATTGGTGCGTTAAAGGCACCAACAGGCGTAGTATACCATATGTTGGTGCCTTTAGCGCACCAGAACAGAGGTTTGCTGCGCTGGGGCATGAACAGAGGAAGGGAGGGGATGATCGAGGGTGCTGACAGAGGAGTTGTCGCGTCTACGGTGTGCGCGGCGCGGCGCATCGCCGCGCACACCACAGCGCATCCCTACGCCGCATCCGCATCGCGCTCTTTTCGCCGCGGGCGCAGCGGAACGACGTTGGGCGGTGCTGCGCTCGCGGCGTCGGGCGCATCCTCGACCGGCGCTGCAACACCGTTCTGGGCATCGCGCTGCGCTCGGCGTTCGCGCAGCCGGCGCACGAAGGCGCGGCGGGCCTCGGCCGCTTCGTCCAGGGTCATCGCTACGGCATGCTCCAGCCCCTCGACGTAGCCGACCAGCACGATCGGGCGCGGGGCGCTGAGCAACCTTCGGCGCTCGCGCCGCTCCGCTCGCTCCGCCGCACTTCGCTCGGCCTCGCCGCCGGCCTGCGCCCGCTGCGCCGCATAGCGCTCACCCAGCGCATCAAGCGCCGCAGTCACCGCCGCACCGCGCTGGGGCTCCAGCAGGCAGTCGATCACGCCCTCGACCCGCACGCGGTTGCCCGGCCGGTAGAGCAGCCCAGCGTCGGGGTGATCGAGCGGGACGGCGATGGGCACCTGAACGTGGCGGCGAATGATCGCCCGGCTGCCGGGGTAGGTCGAACGCTCGGCGATCACGACGTCGAGCAGGGTGGTGGCCAGCTCCAGCGCGCGGTTCTCGGTATGGCGGATGCGCCGCGGCGGCTCGGCCACGCTGCCCTCCAGCCAGACCGCACTGCTCGCCGTGGGCTCGTCGTCGCGCGGCGTGCGCAGCGCCTGCACGCGCATGGCGAGGACGCGGACCTCGCGCCCAGGGTCGTCCGGCCCGCGAGCGTAGCGCGGGTCGAGGCTGGCCCGCAGCAGCACCTCGCCCTCCACGACCAGCTGGCTGCCCTCAGCCGTCGCGTCGAGCAGCTCGCGGCCGCTCACCCCCACGCCGACCTCCAGCTCCAGCGCGAAGGGGTCACCCAGCGGTGAGGCCAGCTCCAGGGCGAAGCGCCCCACCGTGCCGCGGGTCGCCGTCCGCCCGCTGACCAGCGTGGCCTCGCGGCCGCGCCGGCGCAGCGCGCCCAGCGCGCCGATCACGATCGCGCGGTTGGTTGTTGTGGTGTCTTCGGTCATCGTTGTTCCTCCTTCTATCAGTGACGAGTGATGTGTGACGAGTGACGAGCCGCACGGCCCGCGTCGCAGTGCGGAGAAGGATCACCTCGATCCGCAATGCTTCATCCAGATTTGGCATGTGATAGGCCGCGGTAGGCTGCGTCCTTACGATCCGGCGCGCTGGGCTACGCCGCTGTCGATCTGCTATCAGCGGGGCGCAGCAGGCTGCGTCCCTATTGGCCCTGATTCTTTGTCGTTTCACCTGCCCCACCCGGTCGCGCCCCGCCGCCCCGCCGTCCGAAGCCGCCGGCACCCCAGGCGGCACCGAGCGTGAACCGAGGGTGAACGCCACCTGGAACGCCAGCCGGCACCGAGATGCAAGTGACGAGTGGCGAGTGACGAGTGATGAGCACGTGCCGTTCATCCTTCATCCCTCATCCTTCATCCCTTCACTCATCCCTCATCCTTCATCCCTTGCCTCCAGCGCTCCAGCGTGACCAGGGGGTGGAAGCGCACCCGGCTGCGCCCGTCCTGGACCAGGGCGGTCAGCAGGCTGAAGGGCTTGCCGTCGCACATGCCGCGGTAGTCGCCCCAGAGCGTGCCGTGGGTCGGGTGATCGCAGGCGCGCACGACCGAGATCACGCCCCAGCCGTCGGGCCAGGCGCTCTGCCACTCCTTCGCGATCTGCCCGGCCCGCCGCGAGGTGGGCGCCAGCACGACCGGCAGCACGGGGCCGCCGAAAGCCTGGCCGTAGATCCCGCCGGCGGTCAGGTCGCGGTAGGCCACCGCCTTCTGCAGCAGGATCGGCAGCGGCTCGGTGCCGCGGTCTACCTCCAGCGCCAGGCGCAGCTCGACCTCGTCCGGCCGGCGCGGGGTGCCGTCGAACCAGGGGATGCGCCCGAGGTCGGGCCGTGGCGTGGTGAGGTTCAGGCGCAGGATGACCAGGGCGTCGATGCGCTGGCGCGGGTGGACGGTGAACTCGACCTGGACGAAGACGCTGTGGCACCAGGGGCTGCGCTGCACTTCCAGCAGCAGCGCGGAGCACCACCACGAGGCCTGCAGGTCGTGGGCGATGGTGTTGGGCGTGATCACCGGTGCCCCGGCCTCGCGGGCGCGCAGGCCGTCCAGGCTGCGCTGGTCGTGCTCGACCTCCAGGGTGTCGAGCAGGGCCTTGCCCGCGCTGGTCAGGCCGTAGACGTAGGGCGGTGCGACCGGCGTACGCCGGTGGTCGCTGCCGTCCCTGACGCGCTCCTCCAGATGGACTCGCGTGCGCCAGACGAGCTGGTGGCCGAGCAGGGTGACCAGCTGCTTGCCCATGCCCCGCGCACTCATGTCGGGGTAGACCAGGCGCTTCAGCTGGTTGCTGCGCATCACCTCCAGCCGGCCGAGCAGGCGCAGCACGGCGATCTGGCGCTCGACGATCGCCGGCAGCGCGGATGGCGGGGTCAGGCCGAAGGAGCCGGGCGGGCTGCTCATACGGCCTCCTCGGTCTCATCGGCTGCCCTTGCCGGCTCGAACTCGAAGCCGGGGGCGATGTCGTCCTTCGCCCGCCGCCGGCCACGCGCCCGCAGCAGGTCGCTCGCCGGAGCCAGGGCGGTGACCGCCGGAGGCGGCGGGGTTTCACCGGGTGATGGGGCCAGCCCGCTGATGATCGCCACCGGGCTCGGGCGATCGCTTTCGGCGCGCTCGGCCCCGCGCTGTTCGCGGAAGGGGCGCAGCGGCTGCGGCGTCTCACGCGGATCGAGCGCCCAGCGCTGGCGCTGGTAGGCCGCCGCGGCGAAGATGCGCGGTGTGGCGGCGGTGAGCCGCGAGAGCCAGCGCTGGCGCTCCAGCCGGTCGCGGATGCAGCCGGGGTGAGCCAGGATATGGGCGCGCTGGGCCTGGCGAATGGCGTCCCAGCGGCCAGTCAGCTCGGCCCATGCCTCGTCGCCCAGTCGGGCCAGTTCGGCCACGGCGATACTCGGATTGGGCAGCCCGCCATAGACCAGGGCCAGGATGCGCTCGTCGGCCGGGTCGGGCTCCGCCGGCAGCACGGCCTGCCAGTCGGACGCCGGCTCGGGCGGCGCGTCGGCGCTCAGCGGGGCGGGCCAGGGCAGCGGCTGGATCGAGAACGGCCCGGCCGGCTGGCCGTCGCAGCGCAACACGGCGTACTGGTGGCTGTTCGGATCCTGGCCGCTGATGTCGGCGGCGGTCAGCCCGGCGGCGGCGTAGGCCCGGGCGTAGACCGAGGCGTCCGGCTCCTGGGTCTGCAGGATGAGCCGGTTGGCGGCGTTGATCAGCATCAGCGGGGCGAGGTCGCCGAGCTGGGCCAGGGCCTGGTGGGCGTAGATCGTCGGAATCCCCAGGGCGCGCAGGCGGGTAATCGCGGTGCGCACGTCGGCCGACTCGCTCACCCCGTCGCCGATCAGCACCTGTAGCTCGTCGACGACCAGCGGGTAGCTGGCCCGGTCCTGGTCGGAGCCCTGGCGCGCGAAGGCGGCGCGGATAAAGGCCTGGAAGAGCAGCATGCCGATCGCCCCCGCCAGCCCGCCCAGGGTCATGTCGGGCAGCGGGATGAGCACAATCCAGCGCTCGGTGATCGCCTGCTCGAAGCGGAAGCTGGGCCGCGGCTGGGTGATCAGGGAGCGGGTGGTCTCGGTGGCGAGCAGCAGGTCGAGCCGGCGCAGCAGCGCCTCGCGGCTGACCCGCTGGCCCTCGGCGAGGGCGGCGAAGGTCTGCTCCCAGAAGGTGCGCACCTCGATGTTGCCGGCCCGGGTCAGCAATCGCCGGCGATAGCCCTCGTCGAGCAGGGCCTGCTTGATGTGGGCCAGCGTCGGCTGCGGCTCGCCCTCCAGCACCAGCAGGGTTGCCATCTGGGCGAAGTGCTGCATGCCCATCGCCTTGCCCCAGGTCGCCGGGTCGAGCCGGGCGAAGGTGGCCAGCACCTGGCCGACGGCGAGATCGGCGCCACCGGCCTGCTGCAGGGCCACCCCGGCGAGGGGGTTCAGGCCGATCGGCCAGTCGGTGTCGAGCACGTCGAGGATCACCAGGCGCGCCTCGTCTTCGCGCGGGATGAGCCGGCGCACGGTGGCGACCAGGCTGCCCGCCTCGTCGTCGCCCTTGCCGTCGATCAGGGTCAGGCCGTGGGGCAGCAGCTGGCGGCAGAGGTTTGCCAGGAAGCGCGACTTGCCCGCGCCCATCCCGGCGGTCAGGTGCAGCACCTGGCGCAGGTCGCGCAGGCTCGGCCCGACGCCGACCAGCTGCCCGTTGCTGCGCCGGGCGCTGCCGACCACCAGGCGCTCGGCGGCGCCGTCGACGAAGGCGTGGGGCGGCGCGGGGAGCTGCCGGCAGGGCAGCCAGCGCACCAGGCGGCCCAGGGCCGGCGTGGGCAGGTGCCAGAGCCCACCCAGCTCAATCGGGGCGAGGATGCCCGGCGCGCGCCAGGCCCGCAGCGGCCAGACCACGGGCGGGGGCGGCGCCAGACGCGGCGCGCGCAGCTGGAGCTGGCGCAGCCGACTCGTGGCCGCCTGGCCGCTCCAGCGCTGCGCGACAGTGAGGCCAAGGAGGGCGACAACCAGCGCCACAAGCACACCCGGCAAAGAACCGAATGGCAGCGCTGGTACGGACGGGGGCATAGCACGAAGCTGGAAGATCAGCCCGCCCAGCAGCCCGGCCCCGACCAGGCCCGCGGCGTCAACCCAGCGGCGCCGGCGTGGCACAACCACCATCCCGCCGCCGGCGCGGCTAAGGCGCTGCAGGCGGCTGCCGCTGCGCGCGGCGTACTGGCCCAGCGCCGCGCCGATCTCGTCCAGCTCGGCCAGGGTTGCCTGGCGGTCGGCGCGAGACTCGCCCACGGCGACCGCGCGTATGGTGGCGTCGTAGACCGGGCCGGCGAGCTTGGCCTCCAGGGCACGGGCGTCGGGGCCGAGGGCACGCTCGTGGCGGCCCTTCAGGCGCAGCAGGCGGCGCAGGGCGCCCGCGCGCCATCCCTGAGCCAGCTCCCAGTCGCGGCGGGGCCGCAGGATGATCTGCACCTCGCCGTAGCGCGTCCCCACGCGCGGGGCAACGGCGGCGGCCAGTGGGCCGAGCAGGTCGCTGCGCTCGCTGTCGCTGGCCAGCCGCAAGGGGTAGGCCGGCGGCTGGGCGGGCAGCCACGTGCGCCAGGCGACCAGGCGCCCGGGTTCAAGCGCGGCGGCCAGCGGGTCGGGGGTAAGCTCGATCAGCGCCTCGGGCGCGATGCCGCCGATGACCTTGCGCAGCGCGGCGGCCCAGGTTTCGCGCTGGCGCGCGCTGCCGCCACCGATGAACATACCCAGCTCCGCCGGCTCGTCGGGGTGAGCACCCAGGGTGAGGGCCAGCCACGGGCCGCCCTGGGCCGGCAGCAGCTCGTGCACGGCGCGCAGCAGGTCGCCGCCGGGATCGCGCCCGCTCGTCGAAACGCCCCGCGGGCCGCTGGTCAGGGGCAGCCGGATGCGCAGGGTGAGCCCGCCGGCACGCCGCTGGGCGAGCGACTGGACAACCAGCCGGGCGGCGGCCAGGCTAAGCTCCAGGGCCACTGCGCCGAGGCCGGCCAGGGCGACGCCCCAGATGGCGGTTGCAACCGGCGGGCGCAGCACGGTACGCACGACCTGGGCGCCGATCGTCGCGACTCGTTCCAGGGGCAGGGCAGGTACAGCCGGTGAGTCTGCAGGTGAAGCTGGCGGCAGCGGCACCGAGTCGGCCCAGCCCAGCAGCGGCGCGCGGGCGGCCCAGAGCAGCGCGCACGCGACGATGAGGAGCCGTAGCCCGATCAGCCCCCAGTTCAGCGGCGGCGGCCGATCGCCGAGCGGGCGCTGCTTCGCGCCTGCGCCGAAGGCCGTCGATGACGCGCGCGACCTGCTCATCGTCCGCCTCCGAAGGCGGCCTGCACCGCCGGATCATCAGGGAGCGGCGTCCGGCGCAGCCTGTCGGCGATAACGTCCGGCTCGCGCTCGCGCAGCGGGCGGGGCTCGCGCCAGCGCAGCTCGGGGCGAGACGGCTCGGCCAGCACGCCGGCGGCATCGAGCCAGGCCAGCAGCGGCTCGGCCAGCCCGGGCTCGACCAGGCCGCGCAGCCGGCCTTTGGTGACCCCGGGCGGTGTGGCGGCAACAATCGCCGGGTCGCTGAGCAGTCGCTCGACGAGCGTGGCGACCTCGCCCGGGCGCATCCGTCCGGGGCCGGCCGGCCAGGGGCTGTCGGCAACGTCTGCATCGCCTGCGCCCGCAAGGCCCGTGGTTGCCCCGGTCGCCGTGCTCGGCTCGCGAGCCAGGGCGAGGATGCGGTCGAGAGCATGGGCGAGTGGGCTGGTTGCCGGCGTTTCAGCGAGTGTCTCATCGGCCGGAGCGGGGTGCCCAATCGTGACTGGCGTGTGTTCCCCTGCTACCGGCAGCAGCAGTGTGGGCTCGTGGCGCCACACCCGGCCGACCCTCAGCAGCGGCAAACTCCCACTCTCGATCCGGCTGAACAGCCTCGGCGGCAGCGGCAGAGCGTTCCAGCCCAGTTCGGTCAGCATCCGGGCCGGATCGCCCTCGCCCGCACTGGTGGCCAGCAGCGCACTGACCGTGATCGTCGCGCGTGGGCCACCCTGCCAATGGATGCTAAGCCGGGCCTCCTCCCAGGCCGCCAGGATGTCGCCGGCAAGCGGGCGGGTATTCCTGCCGGGCCAGGCCAGGGCCACCCGCGTGTAGGGGCGTGCAGCCAGCCCACGCGGCACCGCCTGCAACGAGGCGCCACCCAGGCTGGCCCGCAGCAGCCGGCGCAGCAGTTCGACCCGGCAGCCGGGCTCGCAGCGCCCGCGCAGGCAGCCCTCGCAGCTGTCGAGTGCCACATAGGCCCGCTGCACGTCGCCAATCTGCACCAGCGTGCTGGTCAGCGGCGCATGGGCCAGGTGCAGGCGCAGGCCCGCGGCCAGGCCGGTTGCATCGGGCAAAAGATCGGTTGTCGCGCCCTCAAGGCGCCAGAGTGTGAGCGGCATGGCTGCTCCTCAATCGATGTGGTACCATGCAACAAGAACAACCATTGGGACGCACCGACGCGCTCGGTCTCCCGGGAGGTGCCAGATGACGACACTCACGGTTGACCTGCCGGCCGATTTGTACGAGCGGCTGCAAGCCGAAGCAACCCGTACCGGCCGGCCGATCGAACACCTGGTGGAAACATATATCGCCGCGGGCCTGGTGCAGCCGAAAAGTGAGCGTGAGCGCGCGATTGACGTGCTGCGCGCCGCCGGGCTGCTGGCCGAGCCGAGTGCCGAGATGAAAGCCCGCGCGGCGCAGGTCACCGCGACCCTGGAAGAAGTCAGTGCGGCCCTCAGCCGCGCCGGGGGCCAGCCGCTGAGCGAGTTCATCATCGAGCAGCGGGGGCCGAAAGGGTGAGCGAGTCCTACTCCCGATCGTACTCTTCCAATCATGGTGATGTCGCCATTCCTGTGGTACCATGTGGAACCAGATCGCGTTAACAGGCGTGTTTGTGAACTTTCGAGGCTGCTGATGACTGGCGACGAACTCCAGATGAAACAATTGCATGACCGCGCAACGCGTGGGCATACACTCACCGCTGATGAGCAGGCCCAGCTTGACGCCTGGTATGCGGCCCAGGATGCCGCTGAGGCTGCGACGCTCGGTGTTGCAACGCTGCCCGACGACCTGCGCGACCTCCAGGCCGGGGTGGAGCAGGCGATCGCACGCATCCTATCGACGAGCCACCAGATCCAGGAGCTGACAGCCCAGAACACCCGCCTGCGCAGCGAGATTGCCGATCTCCAGCAGCGCCTCCGCCACCTGCCTTCCACACACGCGGCATGACCATTGCGCCTGATCTCCGCCTTGCTGTGCGTACCCGCGCCAGCTTTGCCTGCGAGTATTGCGGCGTCAGCGAGGCGGATACCGGCGGCGAGTTGACGATCGATCACTATCGCCCGCGCTCCCACCACGGTTCGAACGAGCCGGATAACCTGCTGTACTGCTGCCATAACTGCAACACCTTCAAAGCCGACTACTGGCCGATGCCTGGTGAGCCCTCGCTCTGGAACCCGCGCGAGTCATCGTTTTCAGACCATTTCCTGCTGCTTGCCGACGGCACCCTTCATCCACGCACTGAGCAGGGCGGCTTTACCCTGCGCCGGATGCGCCTCAATCGCCCGCCACTCGTCGCCTATCGGCAGCGTCGCATCACCCAGAGCGAGCGAGAGCGCCTGCTTGAGCGCTACCGTGAGTTGGTGACGGTGCTTGATCAGCTCACGACCCAGCAGGCAGTGCTCCTGCGCGAACAGAGTGAGCTGCTGCGGCTGCAGCGCGAACTGCTTCAATTACTGCTCCCGGATGAAGACGAGCCGGCCTCATCATGACCCCCTGAGCGCGCGCAGTTCCTTCGGGTTGCTCTCCACCGTCATCACGTAGACATCGTTGCCCACCACCGCCAGGGCTTCGCCGACCCCGGCGTGGCTCAGGAATTCCACGTGGGCCGGGGTGAGGTCGGAGATCGCCGCGCCCATCTGGCGCGCAGGCAGGTCGTCGAGGTGGAAGAGCACCTTGCCCACCGCGTTCTCGAAGATGAAGCGCCCGTTCTCGCCGTCGAGAAACGTTCCCGGGTTCTGGTCGATCGCCACCAGGCCGATGCCGTACTTGCGCGCGACCTTGCAGATCTCGGCGGCCAGCCGGGCCAGGGCCTCGATCTGGGTCACGTAGGCGAACTCGTCAATCAGCAACAGCGTACGGTGGCGCGTGTCGCGCTTCGGGTCGCGCATATAGCGGTTGATCGCCCCGATTGTCTGGGCGTAGTAGAAGGGCCGCAGCAGCTCGGGCACGCTCGAGAAGTCGTAGTAGTTGATGTCGCGCCCGAAGTTCCAGTCCACCGTCGTGGTCGCGTTGAAGCTGGCCCCCAGCGAGGTCGGCGTCGTTGCCCCGTCGGCGCTGCTGCCGAAGAGCAGCAGGCGCAGGTCGCGGGCCAGCCCCTGGGCCTCCGGCTCGTCGAAGCGCCGCAGCCGGGCGATCAGGTCGCTCAGGATGGGCATGGCTGCGAGCGGGGCGGCCGGATCGACACCGGCGTAAAGGTCGCTCAGCGCCCGGTCGAGCAGGCCACGCTCGGCGATGGAGAGTGGGCGCGGCACGAGCTGGTCGCGACCGCTGGCTCCCTTGCCCGGCGTGCCGAGCAGCAGGGCGAGCTGGCCGATCACGTGCTGTACCTGGTTGGGCACCCAGCCGCCCGGCGTATCGGCGGCGTAGACCACGTCGAGGATGTTGACGCTGCTCTCCATGCCGATGTGGTAGCAGCGCGCCCCGGCCCCGGCCGCCGCCTCGACCCGGTCGCCGTTGCGGAAGGCGTCGATGCCGATCACCCGGTAGCCGGCGATCGCCGCGCCGCGCAGGGTCAGCAGGTTCAAAAAATAGGTCTTGCCAAAGCCGGTTTTGCCCAGGATGACCATATGCGCGGCCTGGTTGCCGGCGAACAGGTCGAAGAAGAGCGGCGCGCGGCGCACGGCGTCCATGCCCCAGAAGAGGCCGCCGGTGGCCGAGGCGCGGTGGTAGCCGACAATGCCGGCGCAGCAGCCGACGCCGTGGGAGAGCACGGTGCGCCGTTTGAAGGGCGCGTCGATCTGGCTGGTCGGGGTGACACTCCAGAGCTTGAGCAGCTCGGCCTGCATACCGGACGGGCGCATCAGCCGTAGCTGGGTGCCCAGCCGCCCCTGCACCTCGGCGACATTTGCCTCCAGTTCCTCGGCGGTGGCACCGCCGACCAGGGCGGCAATCTGGACCAGGTGCAGGTTCTGGTGGGTGAGCTGATGCATGACCAGCTCGGCGTCGGCCAGCACGCGCTGGGCGCGCACGTCGATCACCTGCTGGTCGCGGGCGAGCATGCGCGCGGTGCTGAAGGCCAGTTCGGCGCTGCGCATCGCCCGGTTGCGCCCCAGGGTCTGGATGTCGATGGCCAGGGCCACGTCGAAGGCGACGTCGAGCAGCGGGTGGAGCGTGGTCGCGTCCCACGTGCCGCGCAGGTCGTAGGAGAGCAGCACGGCCAGCCAGGGCGCGCCCGGCTGCTCGGGGCGCAGGCGCGTCGCCTCCTCAAGGTAGCCGCTCTCCAGTGGGGAAGGGAGCTGCTCCAGCGGCTGGACCTCGCGCCCGATGGCGTGGCGCAAGGTGGCGGCGATGGCTGCCCCGCTCACCTCGGGCGGCTCCCAGGTCAGCAGCAGATAGGTCGCACTGCGCAGGTGGCGCTGGCCGAGGGCCTCGTAGAAGCGCACCTGCTCCTTCATCCAGGGCAGCCGCCAGAGCAGGCTGGCCAGCGCGTCGGCCGCCAGCTCCCAGACCGCGGCCTGCTCATCCTCGTCGGGCGTCGCGCTCGCGGCCTCCGCCAGGGCGCGCTGCAGCGCCGGCGCATCGGCGAAGAGATCGAGCAGCAGGCCGGTCTCGGCCGCGCTGAGGCCACGGAGCACCGCGGCCGGATCGGCGTCGGGCTCGCCGCGCAGCCGGCCGTCAACCGCCAGCAGCAGCGGGTCGGCCAGGCGCGCCAGCTCCTGCAGCGCACGCTGCTCGCGGGTGACGCCGGTGATCGCCTCGCGCATATCGAAGCGGCGCGAGAGCGCCAGCAGGCGCACCGGCTCGGCGCGGGCGGCGAACCAGTCGCCCAACTTACGCTCCAGCCCGTCCAGGTCGGTGACCTGCTCAATCGGGAAGCTGCCCAGGCGCACGATCTGCATCGGCGGTTCCTTCTCTCCAAGAGGGGTCAGGGTTCAGGGTCTGGGGTTCAGGAGGAGTTGGGCCTGCCAACGCGTGCTCTGAACCCGTGATTGGCTCACTCGTCCCGCTCGCTCCGATCGGTGGGCTTGGGGTTGCGATGGGCTGGACAAGGGCGGCGCGACGCCGGGCGGCCCCGCCGGCCTGGCGCACGATCTGCACCGGGCCGCCGGCCCGCAGCGCGCGCTCACGCTGGGTGGCGATTGCAGCACCGGCGAGCTGCTCGGGTGTGACGCGCCGGCCCATCACGCGCTGGCGGATGAGCCCGCGCACGCGCCAGACGACCCGCTCATACAGCGCCAGCCCGCCCACGTCCAGGGTGGCGACAATGCCGAGCAGGGCGGCGCCGGCCATGGCGATCACGCGCAGCCAGAAGGGTAGGCTGCTGCTGATCAGGTAGACCGGCAGCGCGGCCAGCATCAGCCCGGCGGCGTTCTCGGCGGTCAGGAAGAGCGCGATCTTCTCGCCCTTGCGCTCGGTGATCTGTTCGATGTGTTGGTACGGCATAGTTTTAGTGACGAGTGACAAGTGATGAGTGACAAGCAGCGATGTGCGATCGGCTCATCACTCGTCACTCGTCACTCATCACGCTCCCTACCCCCCGCCGCCCATTGCGGCGAGGGCGGCGATGATGCCGGGGACAAAGCCGATGAAGCCGACGATCAGCATGGCCTTCTGGAAGTAGCCCCGCATGGTTCCGGCCCAGTCGGGCAGGATCGGGGTGACCAGGAAGGCGATGCCCCACAGCACAATGCCCAGGATGGCCAGCGGCACCACCAGGGCGTTGAGCTGCGTATTCAGCGCCTGGACCATCTGGTTGATGGCGTCCATACATCAATGCTCCTTCTTGGTTTGCGTCGTGTCGCGATCGGGCTGCCGAGTTGCGTTGTCGAATCACCCCCTTTCAGGGACTCCAGCTGATCTGAAAGCGCTCGGGGCCGATGCGCAGGATGAGCGGCTGAGCCGAGCGGCCGGGGACGACGCTGACGGTCAGGGTCCGCGTCGCCCCCGGTTCGAGCGCGGCCTCCAGCCCGGCGATCATGGGCAGGCTGAGCGGCGTCTCGCCCTGGGTCAGGGCCAGGTCGGCCGGAGTAAGGATGAGCGTCGCCGCTCCGCGGTTCTCCAGGGTGATCCGCAGCTCCGTCGCACCCGCATCGGTGAGCTGCGCCTCGACTGTCGTCACCCGCAGGGCCTCGCGCAGCGTGGCGTCGCGGGTGGACGGCGGGCTGAGCTGGAGGCGCCAGCGCAGCACCCGCCCGTCGGCCGTGGTCACCCGCCAGGCGGCCTCCAGTGGTGCGCCGGGCAGCGGGATGAGATAGCTCAGCGCCGCCCCGTCGGCGACCGGCTCGATCGCGGCGGGCAACAGGGCCTGGCCGCTCGCCAGCAGCAGGGTCGGCGCCAGAGTGGGCCAGTCCAGCCCGGCCGGGGCGCGCACGGTGATTGTCACCCGCGCCTGCTCGGGCGGCAGGGTCGGGTCGCCGCCGGGCCCGGTCAGATCGGTGCTATGCAGGATGAGCTCCTGCCCGCTGGCCAGCATGCCCGTCGCACCAGGGGCCAGGTCGGCCGGGCGCTCGCTCGCCAGCAGCAGGCCGTAGCGGGTGCGTCGCTCGTCGCCGGCCCCACAGACACCCAGCGCCAGGTCGGCCGGGCCTGCGGGTTGTTCCTGCAGCGTGTAGACCCGCTCGGGCAGGTCGCCGTCGCCAATCACGCGCACGCTGGTGGCCTCGGCGAGCGCCCCCTCCGGCACGCAGAGCTGTAGCGGCAGCACGCTGCCGGTGTGCCAGAGAGCACCCGCCTCCGCTACCTGCGCGGGCGGCCAGGCCGGTGCGGGGGTGACGGCCAGGGTGGTTGGTTCGCCGCCTGACCCACTGAGCACAAGCCTGGCCGGCGCCCAGGCCGTCACCGGCGTGCCGTTGACGGTGATCGCCGCGCCGGTCGTGGCCGTCGGGGCACCACCGCGTGGCAGCAACAGCCAGACGAGGGTCAGCACCAGCCCGCCGCCGACCAGGCCGGCCAGGGCGCGCAGGCGCCGCTTGCGGTCGTCGGCCTCGGAGCGGCTGGCGGCGTAGGCCGCCGCACTCGGCGCGGCCTCCAGCGCGGCCACATCGACCCGGTACCACTCGTCGGCAGCGCTGCCCATCGGCACCAGCCCCCAGCCATCCTCGGCCCCCTGGCCGGTCGCCTCGGCGAGCAGCGTCTCCAGCACGCGCCGGTCAACCGCGTCGGGGTCAACCGGGCGCACCCGGCTGCTGCCGCTCCGGGCGCGGGCCTCGGCCTCCAGGTCGGCCTGCGCCCCCTGGCGGCGGGCCTCACGCACGCCGTCGAAGACCGTGCGCCGCGCGGCGGGGATGGCGCTCAGTTCGGCGCGGGCGCGGGCCTCGACCTCCTCCAGCGACTCGGCGTGCTCGAAGGCCGGGCGCCCCTCGGCGGCCCGCGCGTCGAGCAGGGCCAGGTGGGCGCGCAGATAGGCGCACCAGTCGCGCCACTGGGCCGCGATCTCCTCCTGGTAGGCCGCGTCGGCCCGCGCAAAGCGTGAGATGCTCATCGGTTGTTCTCCTGCGGCACGACAATCGTCAGCGCTGGCCGTGCCGGATCAACGCCCGCCTCGATGCCGAGGGCCGGGACGCGCAGCAGCACCGCGCTGCCGGGGGGCACGTCGCGCATCAGGGTGACCCACCCGCTCGCCGGGGTCACCGCCTCGGCCAGCACGTCGCCCAGGGCAGTCACCAGCTGCAGGCGGATGCCCGCCAGCGGCTGCTGGGCGGTCGGCGTCGGCCGGCCCGGGCTGCCGGTCGCTGCGGCCCCCGGCTCAGCGGCAAGCAGGGTCACCTCGACCGCCAGCGTGATCCGCGGCGCGGCCCGTGGGGCCGGCGGGATCGGCAGCGGGTCGAGCCGGGTGACCCGCGGCTGTGGGCGCGGTGGTGGTGTCGGGGCGACCGCCTGGGTTGGCCGGCTCGCCTCAACGGTGGCTGCGCTTGCCGCCGGAGCGGGCGTGACCGCCTCAGCGCGGCGCAGGTCGGGGCCGTAGACCCAGCCGGGAACGACGCCCTCGGCAGGCTGCACGCGTACCCAGCCGCCGCTGGCCTGGCCGAGTAGCGTCACCTGGGCACCCTGCGCGAGGGTCTGGATGACCGGGCTGTCAACTGCCGGCCCCTCGCGCAGTGCGGTCGCATTGGCGATGACAACGGCAGGGCCACCGGGGCCGTCGCTGCTCACCACCGGCGTGGGCCGGGGTGGGCTCGTTGCCCCACCGCTCGCCGGGCCGGCTGCCGGGCGCGGGGTCGCGGTGGGCGCGTTGGTCTGCTCGGCGATGCGCCGCTCCAGCTGCTGGGCCAGGTCGCTGCCGGCAAGGGCGATGGCGAAGCGATAGCTGCCGGCCGCCTCGTCGAAGACCACCTGTCCGGCCCCGCCGGTGCGCGGCCCGATCCGGATGAAGAGGGTGCCGTCGGCCGGCGCATCCCAGTGCAGCGCGCTGAGAAAGCTGGCCCCGGGCCGGACGTCGTCGTTGCTCGCCGCGGGCCGCTCCAGGTCGCCCCAGAACAGGTCGATCACGGTGTCCACGCCCGGGCCGAGGTCGAAGGTGGCGATCAGGTAGCGCACCCCGGCCTTGACCGGCACGGCCAGGTAGTCGTGGTCGCCGCCCACGCAGCCCCAGGCCACCGGGCAGACGAAGGTCAGCTCGTAGACGAAGCCAACCCCGATTGGCGCCGCAGTCGCCGGGCTCCAGTTGTTCTCCAGCGGGTCGGGCAGCAGGGCCGGCTGGGCGGCCAGCGCGTCCGGCGGTGGGGGCGGGGGCGGCAGGACGCGGCGCAGCTCCAGGTTGTAGCTCTCGCCGAGGGGCAGAGCGGGCGAAAGGTTCTCGACCCGCAGCACGAGCCAGCCGGCCAGGTCGACCGGCAGGGTGGTCGAGATCTGCCCGCTGCTCAGCACGGCCAGCGGCTCGTCATTGCCCGCGCGGCTGATCGTCGTGCGCAGGTCGAGGCCGGGGGTGCCGCGCACGCTGACAGTCAGCGCCAACCCCGTCGGTGCTTCGCCGAGATCGACGCTGAAGTAGTCGGCGTCGCCCTCCGGCAGGAAGGTGAAGGGGCCGTTGACCGCGTCGAGCTGCAGGACACAGGCCCGCTCAGCGGTGTCGTTCGGCTCGCAGCGGTCGGGGCGCGCATTCGCCGCCGGAGTAATGGTCGGTGTCGGCAGGTCCTGGGCCTGCGCCGGCACGGGCAGGCTGCTGAGCAGCAGCGGGGCGAGCAGAACGGCACCGAGCACAATCAGCCCGAGCTGCAATAACAGACGGTGACGTCGCATTTATGCCTCCTCCGCCGTCGCCGGCTCAGCGGTGAGCAGGGCGCGCTGGTGTGCATAGGCGTCACGGCGGGCCTGCAGCCGCTCGCGGCGGGCCGTGATCGTCGCCAGCCGGCGTACGGCGGCCTCGTCGGCGGCGTCGCCGGCGGCCAGGGCTTCCTGCTCGGCGCCAAGGTCAGCCAGGGCCTGCTCGACCGTTGCGAGCTGCTGCTCGACCTCGGCCAGGCTCTGCGGCCAGGGCTGCGGCGTGCGCGTGAGCCGCGGTGTGGGAAGCTCGGCTGCTGCCTGGGCGGAGTCAGCCGGCTCGACCGGGAGCGTCTCCAGCGCGACCCGGATGCCGGCCTGCTCCTGCGCCCAGCGGCGCTGCTGGCCCTCCAGCCACTGGCGCCGGCTTGCGGCCCAGCGCTCGACCTGGGCAGCCTCGGCGGGGTGGCCGGTCTGCCGCAGGTAGGCGGCCTGGGCCGCGGCGGCAGCGCGCAGCTCCTGGAGCTGCTGCTCGGCCACCCGTAGATCGACGGCAAGCTGGGCCAGAGATCGCTCCGCCTCGGCGCGCGTGCGTGGCGGATCCTGGGCGGCGATGATCTCGCCCGGCGGCAGATCGGTTGGTGCGGGCACGTCCTCGCCGCCATACGCCGGCGCAGGGTGGCCGGCGCCCTCGGCCTGTGCGTGGGTTGTCGATTCCGTGCCGCGCCCTGGCGTCTGCGTATTCACGGCAGCGCCGGCACGCCCGGCCTCGCTCCTGCGCGTCGAGCCAGGCGCTGCCGCGCCGGCAGCCGGTGCTGCCGCCCGGCCAGGCTCTCCGCCGTGGGCCGGGTCGCCGAGGCGCGCCGCGGTTGTGACCTGCTGGTGAGGCCGGTCGGTAAGCCGGTCATGTCGCTCGGCCTCCTCCTCGGATGGATCGGATGGATCGGTGCCGGCGACGATGCCCGAGGCTGCGGCGGCGCCAAGCAGGGCGCCCGCGGCCGCCAGCCGGCGTCGCTCGGCCTCCAGCTCCTCCCAGGTCGGGGCCGGCGCATCGACGGGCCGGTCGGGGCGCCAGAGCAGGATGTGGTTACCGTCGCGGCTGCGCTGGACGGCGTAGCCCAGCTGAAGCAGTCGGCCTGCATCGGCCTGGTCAGTGGGCACGCTCATCGCATCGGCGGGCAGCGCCTCAGGCGCCTCGCTCGAGGCAAGGGCCTGGGCTGCGCCGGTGGACGGATCCCCCGGCCGGGCCAGCCGGGCGACTCGCTCGGCCGGCCCGCGCGCGAAGGCCCGGCCCAGCTCGGCGGCGTGCTGCGCTGCGCGCGCCTCGTCGGCGAGGGCCGTCCGGGCAGCATGCAGCTCGGCGCTGGCCTGCGCGGCGTCGCCAATCAGCGCGCCGGCGGCGATCAGGCGGCTGCGCTCCGCGGCCTGGGCCAGCCGGATCGCGGCGGGCGAGGTTGGCGGCGCCGCGTCATCACGCTGGCCGGCAGCGCGCCAGACGGTCACCTGGCCGTCGCGCTGCTCCTGGATGCGGTAGCCGAGGGTCAGCAGGCGCGGCAGGTTGAGCCGCGCGCGCGCCTCGGTGACGGCATCGGGCGGAATCTCTTCGGGGTCGATAGTCATCGAGTGCAGCCTCCCACGCGTATCGAGGGCCAGGGCGACCGGGGCGACGCGGGCGCCGGGCCGGCCGTCTGCGCCGGCGGGCCGCTCCGCCCGCACGCGCCGCCAGCCGGACTGCACCACCAGCGGCGCCCGCTCGGCCAGCCCATCCAGCTCGTCGGCCTGGTCGTGGTCAGCCGGCGCCGTGACAGTGGGCCGAGACTGGCCACGCCGCAGCTCGCGCCCCAGCCGCCGCTCCTGGGCGCGCTGGGCGAAGGTCAGGCCCGCGTCGTCCTTGCGCTTCGCGTCGGCCGCCATCTGCAGCCGCATTCCGCGCAGACTGCGCCGGCTGCGTGAACCGGCATAGAGCCCGCTGGCCAGCTCGCCGTGCGGGTCGAGTGCGCCCATCAGCGTCGCCACCTCGCCGACCTGGGCGAGCGGGCGGATGCGCCCGAGGGCCGCGGCGGCGGCGTACTGGCCGCTGCCGGTCTGGCGCCGGGCGGCCTCTGCCGTGAACGCCATCGCCGCGCCGCTCGCTGCGGCCGCTGCGCCGCCGGTGGCTGCCGCCGCACCGATCGCCAGCGCACCGGTCGCCGCCGCGCCGGCCATCTCAAACGGCCGCGTCACCGAGAGCCCGGTCGCGGCGGCGACGGTTTCGTTCAGGGTGCGGATCGAGTCCTTGAGCGTGTCGACGGCGACGGCGAGGATGTAGGCGGTGAGCACCATCGCGCCGACGGCGAAGCCGGTGTAGGCCGTGGCGTTGCGCAGGTCAGCGGCGGCGAGCAGGCAGGCGAAGACGATGCCGAGCAGGAAGCTGCCCGACCAGGAGACCTGCAGCACGGCCACGGCGCGGCGGAACAACCCGGTGACGCCGCCGGCGGTCTGCTGGAAGAAGACGAAGAGCAGCCCGATCGGCAGCCCGACCCAGAGGGCCACCAGGCAGAGGGCGAAGACCAGCTGCACGAGGGCGTCGAGCACGGCCAGGCTGGCCGGCAGCAGCCCCAGGAAGAGGCGCACCGCCCCGCGCTGCATGCTCTCGATCGCCGCCGCGCGCCCGGCCGCGTCGTTCATCAGCCCGACCCGCTCCTCGGTCGCGTAGCCCGGCCCACTCGGCGCCGCCTCGTAGAAGGCATCGGGAATGTCCGCCCCCGGCCCGCCGAGGTCGGGACAGTGGATGTCCTCGGCGTCGGCCCAGAGCATCGCCGCGGCCAGGTCGTCCATGCGCAAGACACCGCCGGCACTGCGGCGGTCGAGCGGCGCGCCGCAGGGGTTCGAGGGGTAGAGCGCACTCGGGGCGCGCATATCGCTCGCCGCCGCGCCGAAGATCGCCCCCGGCGCGATCTGGCTTGCCCCTGTGAAGAGCGCGCTGCCCAGGTCGCTGCGCGCCTGCTCGAGCTGCACGATCAGCGGGCCGCTCAGGGTCAGCAGCAGGGGCGCCAGCACCGCCCAGACCAGGGCGTGGCGCAGCTTGACCAGTTCGACCCGGCCGAGCAGGGGCAGCAGCAGAAAGCCGAGGCTGCCGATGATGATCGCGACCGTGGCGATCGGCACCAGCAGCGGGTCGATCAGGGTGACCATCGCCGCGTAGGCGCTGCTGAAGGCCACCTCGACCAGCCACCAGCGGAAGACATCGAGCTGGTAGGCCAGCATCAGCAGGGTGCGGTCGAGCGCCCAGCCCATCCCGGCCAGCCCGTACCAGAGGTTGTACTGGGCGTCATCGACACAGGCGCCCAGGTCCTGCACTCCGCAGGCCGCCCAGACCCGCGCCGGCAGCAGCGCGGCGAGCAGACCAAGCGCAAACGGGAGAGCGCAGAGCGCAGAGCGCAGAACGCCGCGAGGGCGAACACAGAGCGCAGAGCGCAGAACGCAGAACGCCGGGCAGCGCTTCCTGATGCCGTCAGCCAGCCCGTACACGTCAAAAAGTCGACCTGCACCAGGGTGCTGCCATGCCTCCCTCGGCTGCCCGGATGCCCGTTCCGGCGCCCGATCACGCAGGCGCGCAGTCGCACCGCCGATGATCATCTGCAGCAGCGAGAAGCCCAGCAGCGCGCGCTGAAGCTTGCGGTAAAGGCACATCATGCGCGCCGCCTCCACAAGGATCGTGCGGCGATGAGCGCAAGCACCGCGACGACGAGCCCGCCCGCAACAAGCAGCGGCCAGGGCCAACCGAGAGCTGTCGGTTCATCCACAACAGGCGGCACAGTGGTCGGGATGGGCAGCGCCGGTAGTGTGGGCGCTGCGGTCACGGCCAGGGCGGCGGTCGGCAGGTCGAACGGGATGCCGAGATCGGGCACGATCATCGTCGCCGGGTCGGGGATGACCATGCCGTCCGGCTCGACGCGCAGCTCCAGCCGCACCTCGGGCGCGCCGAGGATCACCAGCACGCCCCGCGCGTCCGCCCCCACCTGCCGCAACGCCGTGCCATCCGCCAGTTGGCCGCTGACCTGCACACGCACCTCGCCGGCCGGCAGGGGCGCGAAGCTCGCCTCACCGGCGGCATCGGTTACCGCGCGGCCCAGCGTCGTTGTCCCCGTCCGGTCGAGCACGATCACCGCCGCGCCCATAACCGGCCCACCCTGTGCATCGCGCAGCGTCACCAGCAGCGCCGGCGGCGCCTCAGGCGTCGCCAGCATGCGCACGAACAGCAGACTGAGCAGGATTGTGTGGATCATCATCGGCACGTTCGTTCCTTCGGCTCCCGTCTCTCGCCTCTCACCACCCACCGGTCAAGACTATCGGCTATCGGTCTATCGGCTATCGGCTACGCTCACCTCGCGGTGCGAAACCCGCGTATCCGCGGCGCATAGTAGGCCGACTCGAAGACCCCGTAGTCGGCGCGGACGCCGAGGCGCGGGCTGGCGGCGTGGACCATATCCCAGCGCCCGTCGCCGTCGAGGTCTCCGGCCAGCACGCCGACGTGGTCGATCCGGCCGCGGCCCGCAATGTCGAAGAAGATCAGGTCACCCGGCTGGAGCGCGTGCTGTTCAACCGGACGCATATGCGGCCACTGGCCGGCCGTGCCCTGGGGAATGTTGATCCCGATCTGGGCGTAGCTCCAGGTCGCCAGGCCCGAGCAGTCGAAGGCCTCCGGCCCTTTTGCGCCCCAGATGTAGGGCTTGCCGACCTGGTTGAGCACGATCTGGATCAGCCGGTCGGCGCCGGGCGGCGCCGCAACCTGGAGCGCCGCGGGCACGCCCCAGGCCACCTCCTCGCCGCTCCAGTCGGTCAGCGCGCCGGGGTCAGCGCACGGCTCGGCCTGCGGCGGCACCCAGGTCGCATTGCTCCACTGCACGGTCAGCAGCGGCGCCTCGCTCGCCCGCAGCTCGTCGTTCGGCGCCAGAGTCGGCGTGGGCGGCGCGCCGCCCACAGTCGGCGTCGGCGTGCCGGGCAGGGTCGTGCTGGTCGGCAGCAGCGGCACGTAGTCCGGGTTGGCCGCAAAGAGCAGATCGACCGTCTCCGGCTCGCCGGGCGGGGCGAGCACTGGGATGCGCACCTGGCTCACCCCGGGCGGCACCAGGTCGGGCGGTGGCTCCATGTTCGCCAGCTGCAGCGAGAGATTGGTCATGCCCCAGCGCGCGTCGGAGAGCACCGCCCCCGCGGGCGACGTGACGGCGCGCAGCCGCACCCGCTCGCCGTAGGGCATCACAAACGGCTCCAGCGCGTGGTTGTCCCAGGTGATGTCGATGTAGTAGAGTTGCTGGCTGCCGGCCGCGACACCGGGCGACGTGACCGGCGGGCCGGCGCTGGCGTCAACCTGCACATGCACCGGCCAGACCTCGACGCGCTGGCCGAAGAGGTAGCTCGTGCCGACCAGCGCGTAGGGCGTCGGCGAGGGGAAGGGCGGCCCGCCGGCGTCGGGGTACTCCTGCTCCCACTCCGCGTAGTAGATGATCTCCTCCCAGTCGCCGCCCTCGGTGATCGGACGGGTGTGGGTGATAATCTCCTTGATCGGGCCGGCCTCGCCGTAGGGCAGCGGCGTCGGGCTCGGGCAGGCCCAGCGCGGCCCGCGCGTCGCGACCACCCCGCCGCTGCCGCAGGCCAGGATGAGGCCGAGCTGGGCTACGACGAGCAGCGTGACCATCCAGCGTGTGCGGCGGCTCATGGTTGACCTCCAGGCAGCTGGTACTGGTCCACCGGGACGATCTGGTTCAGCTCGAAGGAGCGCAGCTCGACCCGCTGCTGGCGCTCGATCCAGGCGATCCACCCACTGCGGCTGTTGCGCGCCTGGGCGATCACCGTCTCGAAGGCCGAGCGCGCCCCGAAGACCAGCGGCACACGAGCCGCGTCGGTGCCGGGCCGCCAGACCCCGCTGCCCGGCACGCTCCAGCTCGCGTAGTGGGTCGTCTCGGGTGTGGCAAAGAGCGCGAAGGCGCAGCAGGTCCAGACCGCGACCAGCCGGTCGGCCGCCGGGTCGTAGGCCGGCGCCACAAAGGCCAGCTGCTCACCCGCGTGCTGCGGTGCAGCGATGCGCTCGACCGGCCCCCAGCTCAACCCGCCGTCGAGCGAGGTCAGCGCATAGGCCCCGCCTGCCTCGGCGTCGGTCCAGGTGAAGATGATGCCGGGCGCGGGCTGCGGGTCGCCGGAAGGCCGCTCGAAGACCAGTCCGCGCACGTGCCACATGCGCTCGCCGAGCTCGCCGCCCGGCGCCACGATCGGGCGGGCCTCGACATGCCAGGGGCCGGCGTCGGCCAGACGCTTGCTGATCAGGTAGGCCATCGGCAGACCGCCCTGGCCCGCGAAGAGGATGCCCACGGCGCGCGCGTCGTCACCCTCGCCTACGATCACCAGACTGCCCTCGCTGAAATACCAGGCCGGGATGGGCAGTCGCTCGGGCGGCAGCCATGTGCCGTCGGGCCGGCGCACGACCAGCGCCGGCACACTGCGGTCGGGGCCGTCGTTGCAGATCAGCTGCGCAACCAGCGTTCCGTCGAGGGTCGCCGCCAGGTCATTGACCCGCCGGCAGTCGCTGGCGATACGCAACGGCGGCGACCAGCTCGTGCCGAAGTCGGTACTGCTGCCGGCCCAGATCCCGCTGGGCGGATCGTTGTCGCGGAAGTCGGGGTCGCTCATGCCCCAGACCGCGTGGACGGTACGGTCGCCGCTGATCGCCACCGCGACCGTGCGGCTGTAGCGGCCAAGCTGCGACGGCCCGATATCAACCTGGTGGGCCGGGCTCCAGACCCGGCTCTGCGGGTGGTAGACACTCACAAAGGCCCGCTCAGGGTCGCGGTTGCCCGACCAGACCACCGCGCCGACCGCGGCCCAGCGCTCGGTCGGGTGCGTGGCCAGGTCGATCGTCAGCACGTTGCTGGGCAGAAAGAGCGTCGTCTGCTGATCGCTGCCGCCCTGCCAGGGCCGCGGCTCCATCGTCGGGTAGGGCGGCGGGTTCGGCACCGGCGTCGGCCAGGGCACCTGGGTTGCACCCGGCGCGGGCGGGCAGCGCGGGTAGGGCGTGGTGGTCGGCAGGGGCGGCTCGACGGGGCCGCTGTCCGCCGGCGTCACCGTCACCGCGCGCGGCGTCGGAAAGGGATCGGGCCAGCAGCCGGTTACCTGCGCCGTCGCCTGGACCTCGGCGTAGGTCAGGGGCGCGGCGCAGCCGGCGAGGAGCAGCAGGACAAGCAGTAGCAGCATCGGTCGAAAAAGGTGGGTGAGCATCACGCCTCCTCCGGTATGCCGCCATCTGCGCCACCTGTGCATAACCGTGTGGCCTGTCTGAGCTTCACGGGCGCAGGAAATCCACTGAAATGCGCTGAGCGTTTCATCATTCACTATTCACTATTCTGCATTCGCACAAGGTGCGGCAGCGCCTCGGCGATGCGCTCCAGGGCACGCCGTTTGGCGCGGGTATAGGTGCTGGCGCTGATCGCCAGCAGTTCGGCGATCTCACCGCGCGAGCGGCCCTCGACAAACTCGAAGACACAGATCCGGTAGGGCCACCAGCGCCGGTCGCCGGTCGGCAGGTGCGTGCAGGGGTGCAAGTAGCCGATCGCCGTGCGCAGCGCGTGGCCCAGGGCCTGGCCGCGCCGCAGCGGATCGGCCTCGGTAGGCAGCAGCCGGCGCGCCAGCGCGCAGCTGCCCAGTTCCAGCGGCGGATCCTCCGCCAGCAGGGCGAGCGCGCCGCGTAGGGTGCGGAGCTGTTCGCTGTCCGGTGCGGTGCCAGGCATTGCCGGGATGATCAGGCCTGCGGTCACAAGGCTACTCCTGGAATGGCATTTGGCTGTGCCTGGCGATGTTGTTGTCGATCGCCGGCTGCGCTGATCCCGTTCTGCGCTCTGCGCTCAATCGTTCTGCGCTCCCAACGCAATACGGCCGGCCCGCGTGGCATCCTCGGGAGAGGACACCGGCGCGAACCGGCCGCAGATCGGAAGCCCGTCTGCCGGGCATTCGGTTATCGAACTACACGTTTATAAGTGGACTTGCTATTCGGGCAATATACATCCAATGAGCGTACTGGATCCTGATCCCTGACCCCTACCGCCCATCGCGCAGCATATGCTCGGCGATCTGGATCGCCTGGCGCAGCCGGCGCGTCGGCGCGCGGGCCTGGGCGTCGCAGATATGGCGGTGCAGCCGGGCCAGGGCCGAGCGGCGCACGACGATGGTGTCGGCGTCCGGGGTTTCCACCATAGCGGGGCGATCCGTCGGCTTATTCACTGGCTGCTCGGCTTGCTCTTGTACCGCCATACACCGACCCCAGGCGAGTCAAAAGGGCCAGCCAGCGAGGTTTTCCTCGCGCGACTGGCCGCAGATCAGAACTGTCTGCTCAGCAGATATGCGCTATGTGAGCATTATAGGGGGTCGTTGGAAGAAACGCAAATTTGTTCGATTACAGAATGGTGACAGGGTGGTGTCGTGGAAACTGCTTCACGCGCACGCGGGTCGTGTCAAAAGTATCACACGCGCTCTCGAACGAGCCACTTTCACGAAGGCTGTGCCCTTCCAAACCCTCCCACCGGGTGGGGGGATGGGGAGACCCGGTTTCCCCATCCCCCTGC